>Ga0209061_1002416_pt1 | contig 23873 bp, 19 predicted proteins | sample Coa_R1_10_FD_187157 | JGI IMG/M metagenome (GOLD analysis project Ga0209061, IMG submission 187157) | Surface soil microbial communities from Centralia Pennsylvania, which are recovering from an underground coalmine fire - Coalmine... | ecosystem: Environmental > Terrestrial > Soil >...
CCTGATAATGAGCGTTGGTGAGTGCCTGGCGGAGATCTGGCCTTTCCAGATCATGCTGAGAATCTGGAGCTATGTCAATCAAGGAGGATTTCGACATTATGCATAAGCTGGAAGTTTGCGCTCTGTCAAAGCGCTTCGGCGATAGGGTTGCCGTGGACCAGGTGAGCTTCTACGTTGATGATGGCGAACTGTTCGTCCTGCTCGGTCCATCGGGCAGTGGCAAGACGACGCTTATGCGGATGCTCTGCGGCCTGGAGACGCCAGATGCGGGGCAGATATTGATCGATGGATGTGATATCACAAAGTGGCCTGCCGGGCAGCGTAACATAGGCGCCATCCTGCAAGGCAACTATGGTCTCTACCCCCTCAAGGATGTCTATGAGAATATCGCCTTTGGCCTCCGCTGCCGGGGTGTTGAGCCTTCCGGCATCGAGATGCACGTCGTTGCTACCGCTCATATGCTTGGCATCAGTCACCTGCTCAGGCGCAGGATCGACAGGCTCTCTGATGGAGAACGCCAGCGTGTCGCTCTGGCGCGTATGCAGGTCAGAGACGTGGCCCTCGCTCTCTTCGATGAGCCGCTGCTGCACCTCGATGCCTCTTCACGACATCAAGCGCGGCAGGAGATCCTCATGATGCATCGCCTCGCGCACAGGACCTGTATCTATGTCACCCACGATCAGGTCGAAGGTTTCTCCATCGCGCATCGCGTCGGTGTGCTTGCCCAGGGGCGACTCCAGCAGGTCGGCACGCCTCACGAACTGCTATATCAGCCTGCCAATACGTTCGTTGCTCGCTTTGTCGGCACTCCACCTATGAATCTGATCTATGGTTATCCGCAGAGCATACTACAACATCGCCAGCTGGGGTACAGAATTCTGGCTGGCGGCCTCTGTTTGTACTTACCCGACCGCTGGACCAGAGTGCTCCAGACCTGGAAGATGGAGAGGGTGCTGGTAGGTATTCATCCCGATGCGATTGTGCCCGAGTGGATGTGGGATAGCCGCGATAAACGGCCGTGTCAACCCATGCGGGCCAGGGTGATCGCGCTTGATCGGCGGGCGCGGGGCGCTGTTGCGACGCTCCGGCTGGGAGGAAAGTGTGAGTTGCTGTCGATCTTTTCCGCCCCCATGCCGCAGGTAGGGCAGGAGATTACTGTTGACATAGATGCCGAACAGATCTGCCTGTTTCAACCTGAGACGGGCGAGCGCCTCATCCCTGATGAAGAATAGAGCAGTGAGGCATCCGGGCTTCTGCCATTCTTATAGCCCGAAGATAAGTCATACAGCAGCTTGTAGAGATACCGCAGGTGGAACGAGATACCAGGCATGCGCGCTCCGTATAGGGCGGAACAGGTGCCAGGCGCGACGCGTGCCACACGATCACAATGAACGCGGCGCGCTCGATCCTCGGACCAGCAACTGTCCTTTCAGGATTACCTGGCGCGTGGGACGATGGGGATGGGCAACGCGCTGGAGAAGCAGTTCTGCCGCTGTCTTGCCAATCTCATCGGTTGGTTGTGCAATGAGGGTAATGGGAGGTTGGACGAACGAGGCCCAGGTAGTTTCATCAAAGCTAACCAGGGCAATGTCGTCGGGAATAATGAGCTGGCGCTCGCGAATAGCCTGCAATACGCCCGCTGCGATGAGGCTGTTTGTAGTAAAAATTGCGTCGGGGGGAGGGGCTGCGTCGAGCATTCTCATGGCGGCCACATATGCCGCCTCAATTTTCGGCTGGATGAATTTCATCAATTCCGGCACCGGCGATAGTCCGTATTCCTTGAGCGCCTTTTCGTACCCTTGCCGCCTTTCTGGCCCGGTAGTACTCATTTCACCACAGAGAGCAGCAATACGCCGATAGCCATTCTCAATGAGATGTCTGGTGAGGCGATAGCCCGCATCGACGTTATCAAGTAACACGGCATCAACGTCGCCGTGGGGAATGGAACGATCTATAATCACAATGGGGAAGCCAAAGTGGGCAGTGGAGAAGCTGGCAACCGTCTGGCGCGTTGGCGAGAAAATTGCACCGGCCACATTTTCGTCGCGCAGCAAATTGAGATACATCGTTTCCTTCTCAGGATTCTCGTCGGTATTGCAGAGAAAGGTGCTGAAACCTTGCTCATAGGCCGTATCCTCAACCGCCCGGCTGATTGAAGTAAAGAACGGGTTGCGAATATCGGATACAATCAGGCCAATGGTACTGGATTGTTGCGAACGCAGGCTGCGCGCTACCAGGTTCGGGCGATATCCTAATCGCTCCACCGTTGCCATCACACGCTCACGCACTGCCGGGCGCACATGCACCCCGTTCGAGAGCACGCGGGACACCGTGGCCGTTGATACCCCGGCGGCTTCGGCGACATCTTTGATACTGACCATACTTCCTCCTCGGCGATGTAAACGATTTACTTATTTATTATAGCATATCCAGATGTTTATGTAAGTGCTTCGCTGCGTCACCAGAGCATATGCATAGCGGGAAGGTAGAGTTTATCCTTCCAGCAGCTTACCGTCGCCCTTCCTCTTTGTTCACATTTAAGGAATTCGCAGGTTCCCCCTTCACCCGGCGCTCCCATCTGCAAACGATTTCAAAATTTTTGCGCTATCATTGCCTGCGATGTATGCGATGCCAGTAATCGTGGGTGGGCCGATTCGATGTATGAGATCGAACAGAGTAGATACAGCATAGGGGGTATGCCCGTAAAGGCGCTCTATAAGGCATTCTATCAGTACTCGTCCCATTTTAGATATCCGCCGCGACACAAAAATTGAAGCCAGCATGGCGATGAGAAAAATTCGTTCCCAAAAAGACTTGACAAATATTTTGTAATCGATTACAATACGTATAGAGATGAGGATGGTGAGGGTTGCATGACAGGCGAACCATAAAGAAGCGGCGCATCGGAGATGGATGCGTTCTCCACGAGAGTAACCGTAGAGTTTTTGTACAGCGTTCTCTGTTGAACCCCTGGAGGCAATGAGGCACTATGATTACCATTGATGAGCGTCTTATCCGCTTGCAATCCTCTGCCGTCGATAAGCAGCAGTCCATCGCCCAGGTAGGGCAGCTTCTGGTAGACAGTGGGTACATCGATGCCGGTTATATCGCGAGCATGCTTGAACGTGAAAAAGTCGCCAACACCTATCTTGGCAACGGTATTTCAATTCCACACGGACTCCCCGGAGATCGCCATCTCATCAAGCAGACAGGCATTGCAGTGGTGCAGGTGCCAGGTGGTGTGACCTGGAATCCCGGCGAAACTGTGCGTCTCGTTGTCGGGATCGCTGCTAAATCAGACGAGCATATTGAGGTGTTGCGACGGCTGACACGCGTACTGGGCGACCAGGAGCAGGTAGCTCGCCTGTCTCAGACCACCGATCCACGCGACATCATCGAAGCTCTGACGGGAGAGCGGCCCGTCGCGCCCTCCAGTAGTGGTGATACGGCTGATTACACCAGCTTCTTCGATGCGGTAATCCTGAATAAGACCGGGCTGCATGCACGCCCCGCCGCCACGTTCGTAGATCTGGCAAAGCGCTTTCAGTCCAGTATCAAGGTGCGCCACGGTGATGCTGTTGCCGATGGCAAAAGTCTTCTCTCCCTCCTCCAACTGGGCGTTGAGCACGGCGCCAGAGTACGCGTCTCGGCTCAGGGAGCCGATGCCGCGGCTGCCCTGGATGCTCTACAGTCCGCGATTGCCGTCGGGCTTGGAGATGAGCCGGAAGAAGAGCTTCCCCCGGCGCCATCAAACGCCTCTCAGGGCTGGGTTGCGCAAGCCGCCGGCGCGACGATTGTGGGTATTCCTGCCTCGGGCGGACTTGCCATCGGTCCCGTTCGCCAGTTCATCCATCGTCCCATCACCGTCACTGACACTGCTGGCGACCCGATTACCGAAGGGGACTGCCTGCAAAACGCGCTCAATGCCGCACAAAATGAGCTTGATCGGCTGCATGAGGAAGTGAAAACGCGTCTCGGCTCCGGCAAGGCAGCTATTTTCCGCGTTCACGCCGAGTTTCTTAACGATCCCTCTCTCGTGATGCAGACCGTTTCTCTCATTTATCAAGGACACAGCGCCGCCTGGTCATGGCAGCAGGTTGTCAATGAACGGGTAGCGCGGATGCAGAAACTCGACGATCCTGTTCTTGCCGGTCGTGCCGTTGATCTAAGTGATGTGGGACAGAGAGTCCTGCGTCATATGCTTGGGCAGGCTGTAGAGCAGCCTCCGGTATTGAGCGCCCCCACCATTCTCATCGCGGAAGACCTGACTCCCTCCGATACTGCCATGCTCGATCCAGACGCGATCCTGGGATTGTGTACCGCCAGAGGTGGCCCGACCTCTCATACCGCTATTCTCGCACGCGGACTCGGCCTCCCCGCTATCGTTGGCGCAGGAGAGCAGGTGCTTGATGTAGCCGATGGGACGCCCGGCATTCTGGACGGGGAGAGTGGCAGGCTCTATCTCAGGCCGAGCCAGGCCGATGTGCAGACGGCCAGGGAGTTGCAACAGCAGCTCCAACGGATGGCGGAGGCCGCCCGCGCCAGTCGCTTTGCGCCCGCGACAACCAGCGACGGGCATCGGGTGGAGGTAGCCGCCAATATCAATCGCGCCTCCGATGCTCCCCAGGCCATCGAGGCAGGAGCTGAAGGAGTCGGGTTGATGCGCACGGAGTTTCTCTTCCTGGCCCGTGATAGCGCCCCTTCGGAGGAAGAGCAGTTCGAAGCCTATCGCGCGATGGCCCGGGCGCTGGAGGGACGCCCCCTTATTATTCGCACGCTGGACATCGGGGGCGATAAAGAGGTGCCATATCTCCACTTACCCAGGGAAGACAATTCTTTTCTGGGTGTACGTGGGATTCGCCTGTGCCTGATCCGTCATGATCTGTTTATTCCACAACTGCGCGCTATCTATCGGGCTGCTGCCTATGGCCGCATCTCCATCATGCTCCCTATGGTTGCGACCCTCGAAGATGTAGCGCGTGCGCGGGCCATCGCCGAACAGGTTCGCGAAGAACTCAACGCGCCACCTGTTCCTCTCGGCATTATGATCGAGGTGCCATCCGCTGTTATGCTGGCCGATCACTTTGCTCAAGAAGTCGATTTCTTCTCCATCGGTACAAATGACCTGACCCAGTACACGCTGGCAATGGATCGCCTGCATCCGCAGCTGGCGCGCCAGGCGGACGCTTTGCATCCCGCTGTGCTGCGCATGGTGGACAGGACCGTCCAGGCATCCAATAAAGCGGGGAAGTGGGTTGGAGTATGCGGAGGGATTGCCGGTGATCCGAAGGGGGCCGCCATCCTGACAGGGCTGGGGGTCTCGGAACTAAGTGTAAGCGTACCCAGCATCGCCGCGGTAAAGGCGCACATTCGCAGCCTCTCATTCGCGGAAATGCGGCGCATGGCGCAGCAGGCATTAGAGTGCCGCACAGCGGCGGAGGTCCGCAGTCTATGAGAATCGCTACGGTAACGCTCAGCCCGGCAATAGATCAGACGGTGCAGGTAAATAATTTTCGTCCCAATACAGTTAATTACGCCCAGACAATGCAATTCAGTGCGGGGGGCAAAGGCATTAATGTTGCCTCGTTCCTGGTGGATGCCGGCTTCTCTCCCTGTGTGACGGGATTTCTCGGTCAGGACAATGCCCGCATCTTCGAGCAGTTCTTCGCGGACAGGCGCATCGATGACCAGTTTGTGCGCATCCCCGGCCAGACCCGCATTGGCGTCAAGATCGTCGATGAAGCCAATCAGCAGACGACGGATATCAACATGCCGAGCCTGCCTCCTCCAGTGGAGGCCATGAAAACCCTGTACAGGACTATTGAGCGGCTGACCGCTTCCTGCGACTGGTTTGTGCTCTCAGGCAGGCTCCCTCCGGGGGTTCCCGCCAACACCTATGCCTCGCTTATCACCCAACTCAGGGGATATGGCAAACATGTGGTGCTCGATACCAGCGCAGAGGCCCTTCGTGAAGGTGTGCAGGCGGGGCCGACCATTGTGAAGCCCAATATTGATGAACTGCGACAACTGGTCGGACAGCCGCTTGAAGATGATAGCGCCGTCGAACGGGCTGCTCGCAAACTGCTAGAGCGCGGCATTCACCTGGTCGTCATTTCGCTGGGAGCGCGCGGAGCGCTATTTGTGAATCAAACGACTACGCTGATGGCCGTTCCACCTTCAGTGCAGGTGAAAAGTACTGTTGGGGCAGGCGATGCGATGGTGGCGGGATTGCTTGCCGCTCAGATCCAGGGATTGAGCTTCTCAGATTGTGCCAGGCTTGCTACAGCGTTCTCGCTCGCAGCAATCACCCGTACCGGTTCCCGGCTGCCTGACCGTCAAACCCTGCTTGCATACGCCGAGCAAGTATCCATCCACGTGTCTACCGGTGTCCCTCGTAGCATTTAAACGTTCCTTAGTAAGTAATCCGTACAGGGAGCGCTATTGCGTATGATGATCTCCCCATTTGCGCTCGCTTCCTTACATTTATCTTCTCAAACACAGGAGGGAACAACATGACAAAGATCGTCGCCATTACCTCGTGTCCCACCGGCATCGCTCACACCTTCATGGCCGCGGAAGCGCTGCAACGAGGGGCAGAAGCATTGGGGCATAGCATCAAAGTGGAGACGCAGGGATCGGTTGGCGCCCAGAATGCCCTGACTCCCGCCGACATTGCCGAGGCCGAACTGGTGATCGTTGCCGCCGATGCGAAAGTTGACCTGAGTCGTTTTGCTGGCAAGCCACTTTATGAAACCTCCACGAACGCGGCTATCCGCGATGCACAGGGAGTCGTGAAGAACGCCCTGGCGGAAGCCGGGGTGGGCAGTCCCTCGACTGCCACCCCGGCTGCGCCGGCGACCCCGGGCAAGCGGATCGTGGCTATCACATCCTGCCCCACTGGCATCGCTCACACCTTCATGGCCGCGGAAGGACTGGAAAAAGGAGCACAGGCCCTGGGGCATAGCATCAAGGTGGAGACGCAGGGATCGGTTGGCGCCCAGAATGCCCTGACTCCCGCCGACATTGCAGCCGCTGACGTGGTAATCATTGCCGCCGATGCGAAAGTTGACCTGAGTCGTTTTGCCGGCAAGCCGCTTTATGAAACCTCCACGAACGCGGCGATCAACGGTGGTCAGAACGTGATCAAGGAGGCGCTGGCACAGGCGGCAAGCCGCCCGGCACAGGCGGCCCGGGCGGACTATGTAGCGCAAGTGCAGGCCGCTAAAGCGGCGAAGTCCAAAGCGCGTACCGGTCCCTATAAACATCTCATGACCGGAGTCTCGTACATGATCCCATTCGTGGTAGCGGGCGGCATTCTGATCGCGCTGGGCTTTGCATTTGGTGGCATCAATGTAGACAAAGCGACCAGTGGCCTCGGCTGGGCGCTCTTCCAGATCGGGGCGAATGCTGCGTTCGCGCTCTTTGTGCCCATCCTGGCGGGTTTTATTTCCTACTCTATAGCTGATCGGCCCGGTCTGGCTCCTGGCATGATCGGGGGGATACTGGCGGGCAGCGCCTTTACCGGTTCCGGCTTCCTGGGTGGGATTATCGCGGGCTTCCTGGCCGGCTATGTGACCTACTGGCTCAACAGAGGGATTGTGTTACCGCGCAACCTGGCAGGGCTTAAACCGGTGCTCATTCTTCCGCTGCTCAGTTCCGCTATCGTTGGTCTGCTGATGATCTATGTCATAGGTACGCCCGTCCACCTTATCAACGTTGGCCTGACCGCCTGGTTGAAGGGTATGCAGGCAGCTAATGCGGTGGTCCTGGGTCTGATTATGGGCTTGATGATGGCTTTTGACATGGGTGGCCCGGTCAATAAGGCGGCCTATGCCTTCTCAGTTGGACTGCTCAGCAGTCAGATTTATACACCGATGGCGGCTGTAATGGCGGCTGGTATGACGCCGCCGTTGGGCCTGGCCCTGGCGACCATACTGTTCAAGGATCGCTTTACGAAGGACGAGCGGGAAGCGGGTAAGGCCGCCTGGGTGCTCGGACTGTCCTTTATCACAGAAGGCGCCATCCCCTTCGCTGCCGAGGATCCATTCCGCGTGATCCCTTCTATCATGATCGGTTCAGCCGTAACCGGCGCGCTGTCAATGCTCTTCCAGTGCCAGCTGCGCGTTCCACATGGCGGTGCGTTCGTCCTGCTTATTCCGAACGTGGTCACGAATCTGCCGATGTATGTGCTCGCGATCCTTATCGGCACCGTGGTAACGGCAGGGGCGCTGTTTATCCTCAAACGTCCCGTTGCCACGGAGGAAGAGGCTGAAAAGGAAGAGGCTCAGGTCGCTGCGGTGGCTTGAGGTACCGCGAAGAACACGCCACGAGGAGCATAACTCCTCGTGGCATCCTGGTCCTGCATGCGAGCACGCAGCGCAGGGGGCAGCCGTGATACCTGCTGATACGCTTCATCCGCTCTATGTTTTGAACAGCGCCGGACAGACGGGCGCGGGGTGGGCTAGCTGCTCCTGCCGCCCGAACGCCTCAGCGGTCATGGAAGCGGCGGGGATTGAAGAGCGGACGCGTGTGGTCGCCCGGGCTGAAAGGGACCACTCCGGGGCGGCCTGGCTCTGTCATCGCTCTTCTACATGCTGGCCGGCATAGCTTGAAGCACGCGCCGTGCCATCTCCAGCGTGAACTCGATGTCTTCCCGTGTATGGGCCGCACTGACGTGGTTGCGTTTGAGGGCCGTTGGGAGCATGAAAATGCCATGCTCGCACATCGTTTTGCGGAACCACACGTCGCGGGCGGTGTTGTTGCGCAGGAGATCGCTGTAGCTGGTGATCGGCCCTTCCATGAAGTATGGCACGAACACCGAACCAAAGAGCGCCACCGTCATCGGAATACCCAGCTCACTCGCGATTTGCTGGAGTCCATCGGCTGCCTGCCTGGCGAGCGCGAAGCAGTGCTGGTGTACCGTGCCATTCTCAAGCTGCGCGATAGTCGCCAGCGCGGCGGCGACGCCGACGGGATGCCCGTTGTAGGTGCCCGCGAAGAAGACGCCGCCCCCGGGTGCGCAGCGATCCATGAACTCGGCCTTGCCGACGAGCGCGGCGATAGGGTAGCCATTCGCCATCGCCTTTGCGAACGTACTCAGGTCCGGGGTGATGCCGCAGATCTGCTGATATCCGCCCAATGAGTGGCGAAAGCCGGTGATGACCTCATCGAAGATCAGCAATGCGCCATGTGTGCGCGTTAACTCGCGCAGCGCACTGAGAAACTCCGGGCGTGGCATCACACAGCCGATATTGTGCGGGATTACCTCGACGAGTATCGCTGCGATCTCTTCGCCCTGGCGTTGCAGCGTCTCGGCCACTGCTTCACTATCGTTGAAGGGGAGCACGATGGTATGATCGATAACCTCTGGCAGCATGCCAAGCGAGAGGGGATCCTTGTGCCCGATCTTCTCGGGTGGGCTGATGACGTTCATCAATACGGCATCATGCCAGCCATGATAGGTGCCCTGGAACTTGATAATCGACCTTCGCCCGGTGACGGCGCGAGCCAGCCTCAGCGCGGCATAGGTTGCCTCGGAGCCAGAATTGCACAGCAACACGCGCTCGGCTGAGGGAATGTGCCGCACCATTGTTTCCGCCAGTTCGACTTCGAGGTCGCTGACTCCCGCTCCCATAAGGTCGAGTCGCCTGATGGCCTCCTGCACGGCGGCATTCACAGCGGGATGGCTGTGTCCCAGGATCAATGGCCCGAAGGCCGCATGGTAATCCAGATACCGCTTGCCATCGGCATCGGTGAAATAAGCTCCTGCGGCATGGGTGACAGCTATCGGCCAGGGAAGAACCCGATTTGCCGAGTTCACTCCCCCCGGAATGACCCTTTGGGCGCGGCTGACAAGTTCGACATTGCTCAATACTGTGGACATCGTGCTTCTCCTGATAATGAGTGAGATAGGGACGGCTAATCCGCTGAACTGACGCCTGTCTCTGATCCGTGCTGCAACGCTTCATTGAAGACCGGGGCTAATCTATCCCGTACCGACTGCGAATGATAAGCAACGAGCCGCGCTGCGGATTCTGGATCACGCCGGGCAATAGCCTGATAGATCATGGTATGTTCCTGGTTGGATGGACTCATCCTTGACATGTCAAGATCCTTTTTGTAGCTGAGCAGATACAGATCGGTACGCTCCTCGTTACCCACGACAAAGCGCGTCAGCGGCTCATTCCCGGAGGCCACACCGACGGCATGGTGAAAATCGCGCCCGGAGCGCAGAATACCGGGGAGGTCGCCAGCGGCTGCCGCCTGCTCGCCCCGCCTGATCGCCTCTCCCATATCACGCAGTTGCGCATGCGTTGCAATCAATGCTGCGCGCCGCACCAGGTACGGCTCCACGACCTCGTTTGCGACGAACATCTGTACGAATTCCTCGTGCGTCAGCGGGCGAACGTAAAATCCTCTGCCACTGCGTGGGGCAATCAACCCCTCATGCTGCAAGATAGAAAAAGCCTCGCGCACCGGCGTGCGACTCACCTGGAGAGTTGCGGCGATATCCTCCTCGATCAACGGCTGACCATACTCCAGATCACCAGAAAGGATGGCCTCCTTGATCGCCTGATAGGCAGCCTCTCGATAGCCTGGCGCTCGTTGTACAACCAGAGGCTTGAGTGAACGATGCATATCTTTTTACCTTTGTTTTACCGCTTTCTCAATAGTATGTCACACTGGTTTATGTATACAAGGATACATTATTTTCTTGCTGCTGTCAAATGGCGAGGGGTCCTTCAAGGGTATATCTCCAGCGTTAGAGGCCCATTATAAGCCCATTTTCTCCTGGAAAACGGCGCGAACCTCCAGAGCCAGAGCGATAGAGTGCTTGACAGGAGCAATTTTAGCAGGTATTATTTGCATAGCCACCCCGATACAATTTTCTCAGGACTTTTTTAACCAGTTGTTTTGTATACAAAAATTTATCTGACAATCGCTAATCAGGAACGAGAGAAAATAGCTGGATGCAAGGCGGAACTTGCATGGGAGATCTGGCGCTACCTGGTATGGCGGCAAGTCAGAGAAGGAGGCATAGAAATTGTGACATCGCAGCGCATAGCCGACATTGCCATCATTGGCGGCGGGATAATTGGGATGAGCTGTGCATACGAACTGGCGCGTCAGGGCGCGGAGCGTGTTGTGCTGTTTGACAGGCAGAATCCGGCCAGCGGTACGACGGGTGGATCGGCTGGCGTGGTCTGTTTGCACGACTTTGACGAATTATATGCCTGCTTTACACTGATTGGCTATGCTCGCTACCAGCAATTGCGCCGCGATTACAACTTCAGGTTTAACTCCTGGGGTTCGCTCAAGGTGATCTACGAGCCGGGCCAGTTTCCTCCGGCGTCCGATGCCTACTACCAGCGCTTCGGCGGCGGGGGAGAGAGCATTTATTTTCACGAGTATCTGGAGCCGCAAGAGCTGCTGCGCCGCTATCCCTGGATCAAACCTGAGCGCGTCAGGGGCGGCGTGTTCTATCCCAACCAGGGTTTTATCGATCCTTATGCACTGGTAGCGCTCTATGAGAAGCTGGCGCTGGATACGGGACGCGTCGAGGTTCATCGCAACACGCCCGTGCTGCAAATTCGCACGGAAGGTGATCGCATTGCCGCGCTTGTCACGCGGCGCGGCCTATGGCAGGTCGGCAAGGTGCTCAACGCCGGCGGGCCGTGGGGAGCCAAAATTGCCGCGCTGGCTGGCTCTCATCTCGCCCTCGTGCCACAGCGCGTTCAGGTCTGTGTCGCTACCGCCTTCGATGATGGCGTGGAAGCTGCCCCGCTGACCGGTCTACCCGAGTCGGTGAACGGTGAGGGCGTCTGGTGCCGGGGTGAGCTGGGAGGAGCGCTGCTCTTCGGGCAGCACCACGACACGACAAAACCTGGCTATACCGTCGATCCCGATTATGTTAATCGCGTCAACGATCCCGACTACCCGCAGGCGGTAGAGCAGGTCTGCCGCCGCTTCTGGCATCTTCCCGCGAGTGTTTTCCTCAATGGCTGGTGCTGTGTATACGGCACTACCGAGGATGGTTTTCCCATCATCTCGCGTGATACCAGGTTACAGAACTTCTATCACGCGGTTGGCCTCAATGGTCACGGCATTACCTTGCATGCTGGCACCGCGCGGGCCGCGACTGCATTGCTGCTGCATGGCAGTACCTCACTGGACCTCAGCGATGTGCTGGGCAAACCTGCCCGCCTGAACTTCTCGGCGCTCGACGCCGGGCGCTTCGCGCGTGGCGAGTTGCTCAGGTTTGAGCTTCGTGACACCATCAGCCTGCCCTCGCAGGTAACGGGGGCAGAGCACACAAAGGAGTAGGGCTATGATCGTCGAAAATGCGCTATCTCGCCGCGACTTTCTGCGCCTCAGTGGAGCAGCATTAGGCGGAGCCGCTGTGTTGTCCGCCTGTACAGCTTCTAATAGTTCATCCGGGCCTGTAACGCTCAAGTTCTGGAATTCGATCTACCCGACCACCGATCCCGCCAATAAGGGCAAGAAGTTGAGCCAGTTCTATATTGCTCAGGCCGTTAAACGCTTTGAAGCTGCCAATCCCGGCATCAAGGTTCAGATGCAGGTCATCCCCGGCACCCCCGATATGTTCACCCAATATCGTGTGGCGAGCATCGCGAAGAACGGGCCAGACGTGATGACGCTCTGGTCGGGCAGCTATATGTTTCATCTCAAAGATTTCCTGGAGCCGCTCGATCCATATTTTACTCCACAGGAGAAAGAGCGCCTGCGCGGCTGGGATGCGGTGACGGAGGGCTTCAAGGCCGGATCCGGCAAGACCTATGGCGTGCCCAATGCTTCCGATGGCATCACGGCTATCTACTACAACAAACAACTGCTGGCAAAGGCCGGCGTCGATCCAGAGGCGAACTGGCCGGCTACCTTCGACGACTTCCTGAGCATGTTAGCGAAGATCAAAGCCTCCGGCACGATGCCCTTTGTACTGTACGATAACGGCTACACCTTCTTCAGCCTCGATTACTGGATCGCTCAGGTCGTCGATGGCGACCACGGGATTCTCGAACTGGTGCAGGGCAAGCGCAATTTCAGCGATCCTGACCTCGTGCAAGTGGCACAGAAATGGAGCCAGCTTGCGCAGTACACGCTGCCCGGCGCGCCAACCATGAACAGCGGCCAGGCACACCAGTTCTTCTTTCAAGGCAAGGTGGCGATGAGCGTTGACCTTCCTGCTGTCACCGGGGATATGCGTCAGGCGATTGGCAATAATCTGGGCGTCCACAGGCTGCCGGATTTCAGTACGAGCGTTCCCATCCGTAACTCGGGCATAGGCGGCGCCGGTACCGCGCTGATCGTCTCCAACTACTCCAGGCATAAGCCAGAGGCCGTCAAATTCATCAAATTCCTGGTGAGTAAGGATGAGCAGGCCAGGCGCGCGGCTGATCCCAATGAGGGCCTGATTAATGCTGTGGATGTTGACGTGTCGCAGATCTATAAGGATCCTCTGATGCTGGAACAGCAACAATGGGCGCTTGCACCGAATACGATGTTCTGGCCCGATAACGTCTATCCCGCCGAACTCACGAACGAGCTGGCTGCCCAGGCGCAGCTTGCCTGGACCGGCAAGATCACTCCTTCGCAATTCATGCAGAAGCTGGATGCGAAGCGAAACGAGCTGCTACAGAATCCTGGACAGTAGGGAAATCGAGAAAGCTATCACGCATGTCATCCTGAGCGGCTACGAAGGATCCGCAGCCGCTCAGGATGACATGAGGCCAGGCTTACTGATCTTGAACGTTAACATTCATGTAGCAAGCGTGCGCCGGTAGTAGCAAGAAAGGCAGTATCGATGAATGCGCTCAAAGAAACGGAGCAGGTTGGAGTGAGAACCGCCTCCGTCAAAGTCGTAACCTCTCGCACTTCACGCATGACACTGCGCCGCAAAGAGATCCTGACGGCATTTTTGTCGCTCTTGCCGGCCTTCTTCCTGATCGCTGCGTTGATGTGGTATCCGCTGGCTACCGCCGTCTATCACAGCTTTACGCAGTGGGATGGCTTAAATACGACGTGGATTGGCCTGCGAAACTATATCGACATCTTCACCTCGGGACAGTTGTGGCTGCTATTGCGTAACAACTTCATCTTTCTGCTCTCTATCCCTGGCATCCTGATTATCTCGCTCATCGTCTCTGTTCTTCTCTTTGAAGAAGTGCCCGGCTGGAAATTCTTCCGTTCCGTCTACTACCTGCCGACCATCCTGTCGGCAGTCGTGGTCGGTTTCCTGATGCAGGCGCTCTTTTCTTCGGAGGGCGCCGTCAATGAGGCGTTGAAAGCAATCGGTCTGGGAGCGCTGGCGCAGCCGTGGATTAATGCCGCGCCTACCGCCTTCCTGGTCCTGATCCTGGCCTTCTACTGGCAGACGTTGGGGCAGGGCGTGCTGATCTTCCTGTCTGGCCTCTCGGCGATATCGACAGAGTTGATAGAAGCGGCACGCATTGATGGCGCCAGCTGGTGGCAGCGCCTGTTCAGGGTAATCTTCCCGTTGCTGGCTCCTGCCATCTCCTATTTCATGGTCACGAATATCATCTATATCTTTATCGGCCTCTTTGCCCTGGTGTACTCGATCACACGTGGCGGCCCGGGCTATGAGACGACGCCTATTGATTACATGATCTACATCAAGGCTTTTGAAGCGGGCGACCTGGGTTATGCTTCCGCGCTGTCCGTCATTCTGCTGATCCTGGTCTCGGCGGTCTGCTGGCTCCAGGTGAAAGCGCTTGATACGATGGCGGCTGACTAGCCTGAGATGAAAGGGAGCATATGATGAGAAAAAGCATAGCGCTGCTAACGCGCGGCGTCATTATTGGCATCCTGGCGATCTTCGCCGCTGCTGCCATCTATCCTGTTCTGTTCATGCTATTGAGCAGCTTCAAAACCTCGGTGCAGTATACCAACGATCCACTGTCCCTGCCGCCGGGCTTCTCGTACATTCAGAATTTCGTAGCGATGTACAACGACTTCAATCTGCCGGGCCTGCTGCTCAACACCGTTACATATATCGCGCTGGCCGCTTTCGTCTCGCTGGCCGTCTCCATTCCGGCCTCCTACGCGTTAGCCAAACTGCGCTTCCCGCTGCGCAACCTCTTCTTTCTGTTCATTATTGCGAGCATGGTCATTCCGGCGATTACCTTTATTATCCCTGATTATGTCTTGATGTCGAACCTCAACCTGGTTGATACGTTGTGGTCGGTGGTCCTGCTGTGGGCCGCGACCAGCGTGCCCGGCTCCGTCTTTCTGCTCACATCGTTGATGCGCGGGCTGCCAGACGAAATTCTGGAGGCGACCAGGGTGGATGGCGCGAACTATCTGCAACTGATGCTGAGGATTATCATTCCGATCAGCACGCCCGGCATCATCACCATCACGATTTTCAACGTCACCGCATGGTGGAATGACCTGCTGATCCCGCTGGTTTTCTTGCAGTCGGACGCCAATAAGACGCTGACGGTGGCGGTAGCGACGATTGTCGGGCGCTTTAATACCGACTATCCGCTGTTGCTGACCGGCCTGCTGATGGCCTCGCTGCCACCCATCCTGATCTACGTCTTCCTGCAAAGATATATCCGGCGCGGCCTGGTTATCGGCGCGATCAAGTAATACATACACCTGTCATAGCGAGAAAGGGAAGATGTCCTTTGCATTCAACAACGCTCACGCTCAATTGTCAGCGCACCCATCAGACAATGGAGGGCTTTGGGGCCAATATCAACCCGGTTGGGCACTGGTATGACGGCCAGCTTATCCCTGCACTGGACAAGCTGATCGACGATCTCGGCGCCAGTCTCTTCCGGCTCGATCCCTATGGTTTCACCAACTGGATCGATCCAGATGGCAGGGCTGATCGCACCATTCTACATAGCGAGACATATACCAGAATCTACCGGAGCCAGCCTTTTCAGGATGCATGGGCGATGGCACGGTATTTCAATCGCAAAGGAGTGCGCTTCATCCTCAACGTCAGTGGTATCGTCCCGCGCTGGATGTGTGGCCCGGATGGAAAGACGCTCTCGGACCTGGAGGCGTATGCCGATCTCCTGACTTCGCTTGCATGGTGGGCGCGTAAAGAAGAGGACCTCAGGTTCGATTTATTTGGCCCGTTCAATGAAACCGATCTTGGCCCGCCCGAAGGTCCAGTCGTTGCCCCGGCGGACGCCGCTAGAGTGCTGGAACTTCTTGCTGCGCGTTTCGAGCGCGTGGGGCTGGGGGATATCGGCTTCGTAGCTGTAGATCAGGGCCATTACAATCTGGACTACCTGCAACCCATCGCGGCTTCGGAGAAGCTGCGCGAAAAAGTTGCGGCTGCTGGCATGCACTGCTACAGCGATTTCTCTCTGACTGCCGTGCGCGATTTCATCATTCAAAACAAACTCAACTGGAGCTACTGGCTCACAGAGTACGGCGACCTCGATCAGAGCGGCGAAAGGGAGTGGGAGGTTGCGCTGCTTTCGACGCGGCGCCTGCTGCGCGGCTTGCTCGACGGTGTGCAGGCGGCGATGGTATGGGATGCCTATGACAACTGGCATGGGCATGACGATTCCTGGAGCCTCTATGGTCTGCTGCGCACGGGGAGCAAGAGAAGATACACGCCCAAAAAGCGCTACTATGCGGCGAAGCAGATCTATCGCTTCGTGCCGCCGGGCGCTGTACGCATCGATACCAGCAGCGATGATCCTGACCTGCTCGCCACAGCATTTCAAACACTGCAAGGCGATCTGACGCTCGTCGGACTGAATGAGCGGGGACCGCTGCGCCTCGACGTGACTATCGAGGGGAGCAGCGCCGGGAAGATGCTGCGTTTCCTTCTCACCAGCCGCAGCGAGGATTGTAACCTTGTGGGCGAGTTCCCGCTGGGAGAGCGCTTCCGGCTGACTATTCCTGGTGAGAGCATCTTTACATTGACGACGTTTGAACCGGAACATTACTCATTTTGAGGTTATTCAGGCATGTATCTATCCATAAAACAAAGGAAGGCAGACAGATATGAGGCTGCGTAGCGCCGAATGGTTTGAAGGCCGAGACGAATTGGGACCACAGAGCCGCTCCGTGCTGCGCACTCTCGGTTGGACAGAGGAGTTCTTTGCCGGAAAACCCATCATTGGTATTGCCAATTCCTGGAGTGAGTTGAACAATTGCAATCTGGGCCTCAAGGCGGTTGCGGAGGCCGTAAAGCGCGGCGTCATCGCGGCAGGTGGCGTTCCCCTGGAGTTTAACACGATCTCACTTGGTGAGGAACTGATGAAGCCGAGCGCCATGCTCTATCGCAACTTGCTGGCGATGGAGCTTGAGGAGACGCTGCGTGCTTATCCAATTGATGGCGTGGTACTGCTGACCGGTTGTGACAAGACGACGCCTGCCCAGTTGATGGGTGCGGCCAGCGCCAACCTTCCCGCGATCCAGGTATGCGCCGGGCCAAAACGCGCAGGCCGCTGGAGGGGGCGCGAGCTGGGTTCTGGCACGGATCTGTGGCGCTACCTGGACGAGTATCGCACCGGGGCCATCAATGGCTGTGACTGGCAGGCGATTGAAGAGAACTACTCCTGTAGCATTGGCACATGTAATACGATGGGCACCGCCTCGACCATGACGGTGCTCGCGGAGGCGCTCGGTATGATGCTGCCGGGAACGGCTACTATCCCTGCCAGCGATACGCGCCGCCTGGCTGCCGCCGAACTGAGCGGGCGGCGCGCCGTCGCACTGGTGCGCGAAGATGTGAGGCCGTCTCAACTGATGACACGCCGGGCTTTCGAGAATGCGCTGCGCGTATTTATGGCAATCGGCGGCTCAACCAATGCCGTAATCCACCTGATCGCCATTGCCGGGCGGTTGCGCGTCCCACTGACACTCGACGACTTTGACGCTTTCGCGCGCACGACACCGACACTCCTGAACCTCCAGCCTACGGGCACAAAGCTTATGCTGGATTTTGATAACGCAGGGAGTACGCCGGCGCTGATGCGCGAGTTGCGTGATCTGCTGCACCTGGATTGTCTGACGGTCACGGGGAAGACACTGGGCGAGAGCCTGAAAGCGGCCTCCTTTGTCGATAGAGAGGTGATTCGCCCGCTGCGCGATCCGCTCTATCCATCAGGGGCGCTCGCTGTGCTGCGCGGCAACCTCGCGCCTGGCGGAGCCATTCTGCGCACAACCACGGCATCTGAACACCTGCAAAAGCATCGCGGGCCGGCCATCGTCTTCGAGTATTACGAAGATATGCTGGCGCGTATCGACGATCCTGAGCTATCCGTGACCGCAGACTCGGTACTTGTGCTCAGGAATGCGGGCGCTGTGGGCGTACCGGGCCTGCCCGAATGGGGATCGATTCCTATTCCGAAAAAATTATTGCTGCAAGGCGTAAAGGACATGGTGTGCATCAGCGATGCGCGCATGAGCGGCACCAGTTCCGGTACAACAGTACTGCATGTCTCCCCGGAGGCGGCTGTAGGCGGCCCGCTGGCCCTTGTCGAAGATGGCGACCTGATCGAACTGGATGTCGAGGCGCGCCGGCTCTCGCTGCTGGTCGCTGAGGATGAGTTAGCGCGGCGCAGGGCACAATGGAGGCCGCCGGAGCGGGCGCATCTGCGTGGCTACCCGCGTCTCTATGCCGAGCATGTGCTTCAGCCCGAGGAGGGCTGCGACTTCGATTTCCTTCGTCCCAAATCGGAGGCCGAACTTGCCTTTGTGCCTCCCATCGTCGGACGTTCATAAAAGCCGGGGCGACCCTTGCGGTCTTTCCTACTATCCGGTATGCCTCTGGCGATTAGCGTAGGGGCGGGACCTGCCTCCGCCCTGTTCTGGAAGGAGTTTTTCTATGCAGCCAAAGATCTGCATTATTGGCGCGGGCAGCGCGGTATTTTCGCTCAGCCTGATTCGCGATCTCTGCCTCACGCCGAATCTGCGCGGCAGCACAGTCAGCCTGATGGACATTGACCAGGCGCGCGTGGAAGCCGTCTATTCCCTGTGCAAGCGCTATGCGGTGGAAGTCGGCATAGAGTTACACCTGGAGAAGACGACAGACCGGCATGCAGCGCTTCACGGAGCGGATTTTGTCATTAACACTGCGCTGGTGGCCGGGCATAGCCGGCTGCGCGCTGGCTGGAAAGTCGGGCAGCAGCACGGCTATCGCTTCGGCGGCAGCCTGCATCTGATGCACGATGAGGCGTTCTGGATTAATTTCTACCAGTTGCAGTTTTTCGAGTCCGTGCTCAATGATATCCTGGCAATCTGTCCCGATGCGTGGTATCTCCAGGTTGCGAACCCGGTCCTGGCCGGCATCACCTGCCTGGCGCGCAAGTACCCACAGGCAAAGATCATCGGCCTGTGCCACGGTTTCTCCGGCGTCTACCGGCTAGCCGATGCGCTGGGTCTGGAGAGAGAGCATTTCACGTTTGAAGTCCCCGGCGTCAACCATAGCGTCTGGCTGACGCACGCCTATCACCGGGGAGAAGATATCTTTCCTTTGCTCGACGCCTGGATAGAACGCGAGGCTCCCGCGTACTGGAAAACCTGCCCGCTCAGCGATGAACTGGGACCGAAGGCGGTTGACCTCTATCGCCGCTTCGGCGCCTTTCCTATCGGCGATACCTGCACGGTGGGCGGCGGTTCCTGGCCGTGGTGGTATCATACCGACGCGGAAACGGAACGACACTGGCATGAAGATCCCGCGACATGGTGGCAGCGCCACTTTGTTTCAGGAGAGCGCAAGGTAGCCGAGATCGCGCGCGTCGCCGGAGATGATAAGACCAGCGTGGTAGAGCATTTCCCGCCCACGATGTCGGGCGAGGTCATGGTGCCGATCATCGAATCCATCGCCTGCGATATCCCCAGGGTAATTATAGGCAATATTCAAAATAGCGGCGAATTTGTGCCGGGCCTGCCGCGAGATTTCGCGGTGGAGATCCCCACGCTGGTCAGTAAGCGCGGCATTGAAGGCATCCGCACGCAGGGGCTTCCTGCCCCGGTCCTCTCGCATATCCTGCGTGACCGTGTGGCAACGGTGAACCTTGAGCTGGAAGCCTATGCATCGGGAAGCCGTGAAGCTCTGCTCCAGCTTATTCAAATGGATCCGTGGACGCGCTCTGAGCAGCAGGCGCGTGATTTGCTGGATGACATCCTGGCTTTGCCCTCTCATGAAGCTCTGCGACAGCACTATCAGTAACGTGCAATGTTAGTAACGCCATGTACATGTTGTTGTGCGCCGCGACGCATTCGGGGGAGGGAAGTCTGTGGGCAGAGTGCCGCAGGCACTCTGCCCACAGACTTCCCTCCCTGGCGAACCGCACAGCGGTGAGTCTTCAGGAGAAAACATGCATATGGCGTCAGTTAGAAGGAGAAGAGATAATGGATGGACGCGACGAAGTTAACGCAGTGATCGAGCATATGATCGCGGTGATGAACGAACATGATCTTGACGCCTGCGTCGCCTGTTATAGCGAGGACGCGCGGCTGCAAGATCCTCGTTTCCCGCACCCGGTACAGGGGAGCCAGTATGTGCGTGAGGGTTTCAAGTACTGGTTTGACGCCTTCCCTGATGTTCATGTGACCGTAGTTGATCGCATCATCGATGGTCCGAAAGTAGCGCTCGAATGGGTATTTGAAGCGACGCACCTGGGCGAATATCTGGGGGCGGCGCCCAGTGGCAAGCGTTTCAAGGTGCTCACGGCTGCCCATTTCGCTGTAGAAGATGGCAAGGTCACACGCGATTTCAGTCTCTTTGACGCCAGCGCGCTCAGAATGCTGGAAGCGCTGGCCTCATCCAGCGACAGGGAAGGAGCAAGCTAAATGGGGAGACTTCAAGGGAAGGTCGCGATCATTACCGGAGCCGGCTCCGGCATTGGTCGCGGGGGCGCATTGCGCTTCGCGGCGGAGGGTGCGAAGGTAGTAGTCGCGGATATCCGGCCGGCGCAAACCGTTGTAGAGGAGATACGCCAGGGCGGTGGCGAGGCAATTGCGGTGCAGGTGGATGTCAGCCAGGCAAAGCCGGTGGCAGCCATGCTTGATGCCGCCCTTGAGCGGTATGGGCGCATTGATATTCTCTGGTCGAATGCCGGCGTTCAGGTAAACAAGCCCGTAGAGACGACGAGTGACGAAGAGTATGCTCGCGTGATGGATGTCAATGTCAGGGGATTTTTCCACTGTGTACGAGTGGTCGTACCGCATATGATTGAACAGCGCAGCGGTGTGATCCTGTGTACGAGTTCGGTAGATGGATTGATTGGAGAGCGTGATAACGCCGTCTACGCGGCAAGCAAAGGCGCGCTCATGGCGATGGCTCGCGCGATGGCCGCCGATTATGCACGCTACGGCATTCGTGTCAATAGCCTCTGCCCCGGCTGGATCGATACGCCGATCAACGACCCTTTTTTCCTGCACAATCCGGCGGCGAAGGCGCTGGCTGCAAGCTATCAGCCACTTGGCCGCCTGGGTCTTCCAGCCGACATCGCCGCCGCCGCTGCCTTCCTGTGCTCCGATGATGCAAGCTTCGTCACCGGGACTGCTCTGGTAGTAGATGGTGGTTTTACCTCTACCTGGCTGGAGACGCCATCCGAAACAGAGCCGCACTGATCTACCTGCCAGCAGGGCAGGAGCGTGGCAGGAACTGAGGAAGGTGATGTATTCGCTATCATGGCCCACTATCAGGAGCTCGTAAGAGCCATTCAGACGTTTTTCACCTTTGGCTTCGAGCAGTTCCCGATGAGGTTCAAGACAAAGAGTGCGCACGAGAAGCTAATGGGAGGAGTTGCCTGTTCTCTGGTGGCAAAAGATCTCTTACCAGTTTGCTTCGCTCATGGCGTCTTAGGGATACAACTGGTCAGGCAACGCCTGATGTTGCCCGGTTCTGGCTCCCCGGCTGCCGATCCCCTCCCAGGAGAAACCGGCGCCGGGGAGCAAAGAACTGCCAGAGTATCTATTTGCTAAGGAGAAACAAAGATGCAAGCGAAACGATCCTTCTTCGTGTTGCCGGGCCGCCTGTCGATGCTGGCAGGAATACTGGCATTTCTGACCTTTATTGTGATGCAGGGAACGCCCGTCTCCGCGGCTTCTCACTATCATGCTACTCCCTCCTGGCATAGCGATGCCTTTGTCCGTGTCGTGCATGCCTCCCCGGCAGCGGGAACGGTGGATGTCTTCGTTGATGGCAGCAAGCTGTTGAACGATTTTCGCTTTGGCACCGTGACCGGCTATGTCGCGCTCTCCGCCGGGAAACACAGAATTCAGGTGGCTCCCGATGGGAAAGGAAGAGCAGCATCGGTGATCGACGAGACCGTGGCCGTTGAGGCAGGCGTCGCTTACACCGTGGCGGCTATTGGCACGAAGGCATCGGGGTTCTCGCTGCAAGCCTTCGTTGATAATAACCGCACCGCCGATGGTAAGGCAAAGGTACGCGTCTACCATCTCTCGCCCAATGCAGGCCCGGTCAATGTCGCAGTCGGTGGTGAGACGGTGATCAAGGGCCTGACCTACCGCAATGCCAGCGATTACCTGAGCGTGGCTCCTGGCTCTTACACCTTCAAAGTGACGGCGATCCAGGCCAATGCCACTGTCCCGGTGAGCGCTACTCTCAAAGAATGTACCGTCAATAGCGTCTTCGCTGTGGGCCTGTTTGGAGGTCGCCCGGCGCTGCAATTTGTGCTGGCTTCGGCCAGGAGCGCTGCCTGCGACGATTAGCCAGTTTTTCGCGAACTATTGGCGGCTTCTGCCACAGGCAGGCTGTACAGCCTGCCTGTGTGGCAGAAGCCGCCAGCAAGCGGCCAGAGGGTCCGGGAGTAATGATCTCGACCAGCCATCGTTGCGCGCTTCATCGTCCTGGTTGAGATGATTCCAGCAACCATCTTTGCATGAAACTTTCATGGTAAGTACTCTTCTCTTTTGCCGTCTATCATGCCTCTGCGTTTCACCTGCAAACCGGCGGAGCAGACGCCACTCTCCGCCCTGCGCCTGGGCGAACTGATCGGTGAGGCCGGGTTCCCGAACGGCGTGGTCAACAGCGTGCCGGGCTACGGTGAGACGGCGGGCGCGGCGCTCGCTGCCCACAACGAGGTAGACAGGGTGGCCTTTACCGGGTCGACTGAGGCCGGCAAGCTCATCGTTCAGGCGCTGCTGGCAATCTCAAGAAGGTCTCGCTCCATCTGGGCGGCAAATCGCCCAACATCGTCCTCAAGGATGTAGATCTGGAGACGGCCATTGCTGGCGCCTCCTCGGCCATCATCTTTGATCACGGCCAGTGCTGTAGCGCTGGTTCGCGCCTGTTTGTAGAGAAAGAGGTGTTCGACAAGGTGGCCGGCGGGACCGCGCCTGGCTGCGCCGTGCTGGGCCTGCTCGTGCGCTGGCGCTGGCCGCGTGACCATGCGCCCATCGAAGGCGCCGTTACGGCGCCGCATGAGGCTATCGATCCTGTTGCACAGCAGCAAGAAAGAGAGTAGGATAGAACATATATTCTTAATCCTTGCAGGAGAGGAGCCTCGCGATATGACGAACCTTCTTAACCGGCTGCGGGATGCCGTTCTTGACGATCAATATGCCCATCCAACGGGCCTGGTGGGGCGCTGGCTCGGCCAGCGCATGGCCCGCCAGCACCTGCCAGAAACCCTCTGGACGCTCTCCCTGCTCAATCTGCAACCGCAGGATCAAGTATTAGAGCTGGGTTTTGGCGCGGGCCAGGCCATTGCTCTTGTCGCCGCTCAGCTCACCAGCGGACAGGTCTACGGTATCGATCTCTCACAGGAGATGGTGCGCGCCGCCCGCCGTCGCAATGCCGGGGCGATCACTGCGGGACGGGTTGTGCTGCGCCAGGGTGAGGTGTCAGACCTCCCCTTTGCCGACGAGCAGTTTCACAAAGTGTT
>Ga0209061_1002419_pt1 | contig 23865 bp, 22 predicted proteins | sample Coa_R1_10_FD_187157 | JGI IMG/M metagenome (GOLD analysis project Ga0209061, IMG submission 187157) | Surface soil microbial communities from Centralia Pennsylvania, which are recovering from an underground coalmine fire - Coalmine... | ecosystem: Environmental > Terrestrial > Soil >...
GGTTCATCGGCCAGAAGCCGTACTGGCATGAGGACCAGATCGACGACGGGCATGCTCGTGAGCTTGTCGAGGTTGGCTATGCCGAACACTCGCCGACGTTCAAGTCGGGCCGGGCGTTGCTCAGCGAGGTGTTCTGGGTTCACCCGCGCGACACGCTGGGGGAGATTACCGCGCCGACGCTCATCCCGCACGGCGCCATGGACACGTTTATATCCATCGGGAGTTCGCGGACCGCGGTGCCGCTGCTGCGGGCGCCGCACCGGCTGATCGAGATCGAGGGCGCCCAGCACGGCATCGCCGTCCGCGACGACCCGCGGTGCTTGAACCCGCGGAGTCAGCAGTGGCAGGCGTTCGCCATCCGGACCATCGCAGTGGGTCGTGAGCGAACCGCCGGAAGCCTACCGTGCGCCTGCCAGCGCCTCACGCAACCGGCGCGGTCCTGGCCGGGTACTCCAGGGGCCGAGTGCCCTGACGGTGCGGGACAGCTCGCGGGTGGTGCGCTCGGAGTTGGCGGCCGTGGCGATGCCCAGCGCCGACAGACCTTCCTCGGCGGCAACGTCGGGCTCGCCGCTGAGCGCGCAGGCATAGGACCGTAGCGCGCGGAAGAAGCCTTCGTCCCGGCGAGTGAGCTGGTTGCCGAGATGACTTCGCCGAACAGTTCGGCGGCCTTGGCGGGTTTCCCGGCTTCCGCGTAGCGAAGGGCGCGGCGGGTCAGCGGGGCGGTTTCCGTGAAGTACGCCCCGAACTCGGGCCGCTCGCCGGTATCCGCTGTGGCGTACAGTTGCTCGGCCTCGTCGAGCTCCCGCTCCGCGAGCCGGAACGGCTCGCGGAGCATGGCCGGGCCCCGGGCTTCTTGCCGGGGCGCTTCCACCCGTACTCTCGCCGGCAGCTGCCACGGATCACGGTTGGCGGCTTCGGCAAGCGTGGCGAGCTGGCATCCCGGTCGTCGTAGGCGGCCTGCGATTTTCTGGGCGGCACGTACCCCTGCATGGCGCTGTCGCTGGCGGCCTGCGCCCACTCCATGGCCCGGTCGTGCCGGTAGCCGGTGTTTCCGCTGGGTCAGGTTGAGCCAGCCGCCCGCGGCCGCCGGCGCTGCTCGACCCCGGCACCATCGCGCAGGTAGCGCAGCAGCAGGTGTGCGGCGTGGACCGGGTGCTGAACAAGATCATGTGCTTCGGCATCGTCTTCATGAAACCGCACCAGGAGGTCGAGTTCGGCAGCTATCGCGCGTTCGGGCACGACGGAGCGGGCGGCGCCCTCGCGTTCGCCGACCCGGCCTACGGGATCGGGTTCGGGTACATCCCGAATCCGATCCAGTACCCGGGCGCCGCCGACCCGAAGGCCGTCCGCCTGTCCGCGCTCGTCCGCTCGTGTATCCGGCTCCGAAGCTGAAGGCGCCCGCCGCCCCGCCGCGCGGCGACGGTGTCCTGCCGGAGACGCCACCGTCCGTTCGGGCGTAAAGATAAGTCCCTGAACGTACCGTGGCGTCTGTTCGCCGGCCGGCCGAGGCTGAACGACGGCGTCGCGACCCGGGCGGCGGCCCGGTCACCGCCGGTCCAGGCCCACCAGCCCCTCGCGGACGGCGAGCAGGGCCGCCTGGGTGCGGGATTCCAGGCCGAGCTTGGCGAGCACGCCGGACATGTGCGACCTGACGGTGCGCTCGCTGATGTGCAGCCGGGCGCCGATCTCGCGGTTGGACAGCCCGCGGGCGACAAGCGCGAGCACGTTGCGCTCCTGCTCGGTCAGGGCCGCGAGCCCGGTCGGCGTGACCATCCGCGAGGCCAGCCCGCCGGCCACGGCCGGGTCGAGGTACATACCGCCGCGGGCGGCGTTCCTGATGGCCTGCTCCACCTGGGCGGGGGTGGCGTCCTTCAGCACGTAGCCGGCGGCGCCGGCGGCGAGGGCCGCGTGCGCGTACTCGATCTCGGTGTAGCCGGTCAGGATCACCGGGCGGACGGCAGGGAACCGGTCGCGCATCCGCGCGATGGTCTGCGGCCCGTCCATGCCGGGCATCTTGATGTCGATGAGCGCGACGTCCGGCAGGGCGCCGTCCCTGGCCAGCCGTTCGAGCAGTTCCAGGGCCTCGGCGCCGGTGGAGGCCTCGCCGACGGCGGTGATGCCGGGCAGCACTTCGAGGAACGCGGTGATGCCGCGGCGGACGACGGTGTGGTCATCGACGACGATGACCGTCAGCGGCGCCGGCGCCGTCACCGGCTCGCCGCCTTGGACCGGGCGAGGGGGAAGTCCGCGCGGACCCGGGTGCCGCCGCCCGGCGGGCGCGCGAAGGTGATCGTGCCGCCCCAGCGGGACGCCCGGTAGCGCATGGACGAGAGCCCGTAGCCGACGGGCACCTCGCTTGGCGTGAAACCGGTTCCGTCGTCGGTCGTCGTGGCGGCGACCCCGCCGCCGGGCACCGCGACGACCTCCACCGCGATCGCGGACGCCGCGGCATGCTTGACAGCGTTGTGCACCGCTTCGGAGACGACGTAGTAGATGTCGTCCGCGGCCTCGGGGTCCGCCTGCTCGATGCCCGGGTCGCAGCGCGCGGTGATGGCCAGGCCGGCGCGGCGCGGCGCGCCGTCGGCGAGCACGCGGATGGCCTCGGCAAGGCCGAGTTCCGCGGCGGGGGAGGGGCGCAGCGCCCGGACGATGCCCCGCAGGTCGCGCTGCACGGTCTGGACGAGCTCCTGCATCTCGGCCGTCAGCCGCGCCGCCTGGCCCTGTCCCGCGTCCGCCAGCAGGGACTCCAGGGTGCGGGCGTACATGCCGATCGTGAACACGTGCTGGATGACCGAGTCGTGCAAGTCGTGCGCCAGCCGCCGTCGCTCCTCCTGGCGGACCTTGCGCCGGTCGCGCTCGATCAGCGCATGGTAGTCCAGGGTGAGCGCCGCCTGGTCGGCCATGGTCCGCAGGAACTCGCCGATCGCGGCGCCGTGCCCGGCGGACGCGTCGGCGTAGGCGTTGATGACGCCGCTGGTCACCCCTTCGAGCCGGAACGGCGTGGCGATGAAGTCGTCCCAGTCGAGTTCGCGGATGTAGGCGTGCAGCGGCTGCCACCGGGGGTCGGCGAGCATCTCCGCCTTGCGGCCGGGGTACACGCGCTGCCGGCCGGTGCGCAGGGCCTCGTAGGTGGCCAGCGGCGCTCCCCGTTCGTGGCAGGCCATCAGCCAGTCGAAGAACCGCTCGTCCTCGCTGAAGCCGGCCGAGCCCATCATCCGCATCGACCCGGTGACCGAGTCGACGAGGATGATCTGCGCCCCGGCGATGCCGTCGGTCTGCTGGATCTCGACCGCCATCGCGCTGAGCACTGACTCCGCCGAGTCGCGCATCGCGACCTTGGCGGCGGTGCGGGCGATGGCGGAGACGCGCTGCTGCTGCCCGGCCCTGCGCGCGTCCCTGCGCGCGGCCTGCCGCTGGGATGTGATGGTCATCGCGGTCTCCCGTCCCCGCGAGCTTACCCGCTGCCGCCCCGGGCTCTTACACGGCGGCGTGCAGGTCGCCGCGCGCGCGGTCCGGCTTGTACGGGGCCGGCGCGATGCGGGCCCGGATGATCTTCTCCGGGTCGCCGGGGTTGCCCCAGACGATCTCGGCGGTGCCGCCCACCTCGGCCTCGGCGGCGTCAATGGTCGCGAGGGAGAGCATCTTCCGGTAGTAGTAGCTGTACCCGCGGGAGGTGGTCACGCCGATGTCCCGGCCGCCGCGGGTGACCCGGTCCGCCCACATGAACCCGCGCTGGTCGCGCGGCATCTCCATGTACGTGTAGTTCGGCCCCTCGCGGTACAGGGAGGCGTACACGTCGATCACGTCGTCGCCGTCCCACTCCAGGGTGCGCAGCACCCGGCGGGGCGCGGCCTTCTCCGCCGCCAGGGCATCCCGGCCCGGGAAGTCGTGGTCCAGCGACACGGTGCGGGCCCAGCCGAGCTCGACGGGGGAGCGGTAGTACTCGCTGATCTCCCGGCCGGGATAGCTGCCGGCGATATACGCGGGCTGGGCGAACGACGGCATCGACGACATGAACACCTCCAGGTATTCGGCCATGTCCTCGTCGAAGATCGCCGGGATGTAGTCGGTCGCGATCGTCGGGTACGCGGCCTCCAGGTGATTGATCATCGCCACCCGGGCGCCCATCCGGCGGATGCCGAACTCCTGTCCCGCCTCCAGGACGGCCTCGTACACCTCCCGGCCGTACCGCGCGGGGCCTTGCAGCTCGAAGCCGACCTCACCCGACATGCCCTGCCGCAGCGCCCACACCTTCCGCCCGGCGATGGTCAGCGGGGTGACCCACATGAACCGGGTGTCGAGCATCTCGTCGGAGGGGTCCAGCTTCCGCAGCACCCTGATGGCGTTCGGCCCGGAGACCTGGTAGATGAACCAGTCGTCGCGCTCGACGCTGACGTTGTAGTTCCCGCGCTCGGCCCAGTACCGGGCCCAGAAGCCGCCCCGGCCGTGCAGGACGAAGTCGTCGTCGGAGTACCGGGTCAAGATCCCCTCGTGGATCACCTTCCCGTCCCGGTTGGTGTGGATCGCGTGCTTGGACTGGCCGACCGCGAAGCTCTTGTAGGTGTTGACCGTGATGTCGGAAAACAGCCGCAGCACGTCCGGGCCACGGAAGCGGTGCTGCCACAGGAACGACCAGTCCCCGATGTAGCAGGTCTGTTTCCACGACAGCTCCTCATCCAGCCACGTGGTGTACTCGGGCTCGCCGAACCGGGACCACGCGTACACCTGAGGAGGGGTCCGCATCCCGTCAACCGAGAACCTGGCCATCGAGGCCCCCTTCCCTTGTCTCGATCCGTCCATTGAGCCATACCCGTCGCACCTTGTCTTTGGGCATCGGGCCAGACCTCGGCCGGCCGGAGCGACGAGACCGGCTCGGACAAATGTCCGGGAAGACCCGGTCACGAGCCTGCTGCCGCAGCCGCGCCCGCCGCATGCCCGCCCCGGCGGTCACCGTCCGTGACCGGGCCTGCGGATGCCGCGCACGCGCCGGCGCGGCGGGCGACGCGACCTTGCGGCCGGCCGGCTGATAATAGGCACATGACCGCATCGCCGACGCCTGCTCCCGTGCCGCCCCCGGGCACCCGGACGCGCCGGCGCGACCAGATCCTCACCACCGCCGCACGGCTGTTCGCGACCACGGGATACACCAAGACCTCGATGCGCGACGTCGCGGCCGCGTCGGGAATCCTGGCCGGCAGCCTGTACCACCACTTCGAGTCCAAGGAGGCGATCGCGGTCGAGCTGGTCGAGAACTACCACGCCGACCTGGTCGGCGCGGTGCGGAAGTTCAGCTCTGTCGACGCGGACGCGGTGACGGCACTGCGGCTGTTCACCAGGGAGATCGCCGAAGTGTCCTTCCGGCACCAGGCGGCCCTTCAGATCCGCATGTTCGACGCGCCGTCCACGGCCAGCTCCAGCCTGAAGACCGTGATCCACGCCGATCCCGTCAGCCTCGACCGGCGCTGGCGGACGCTGATCAGCGCGGCCGTCGCGGACGGCGCTATCGGCCCCGACGTCGACCCTCGCCTGCTGCGGCACGTGCTCTACCGCGTGACGATGCAGGCGGGCATGCTGGCATGGGCGTGGCAGGGCGCCGCGGGACCGCGGGAGGTGGCCGACTGCATTGCCACGATCATCTTCGACGGCATCGCCAGCACGCCGTCCGGCTACGACGACGCGTCCGCCGCGATCGCCGCTGCCAACGAGGCAAAGGCGCAATGGGAGGCGGACGCGGCGGAGCGGCTCGCGGGCCGCCGCGGCGAAATCCTCGCCGCCGCCCGCGATCAGTTCGCGCTGCGCGGCTTCGAGTCAACCACGATGCGCGATATCGCGGACGCGGCCGGCCTTACCGCCAGCAACCTCTACCGCTACTTCGAGTCCAAGGACTCGATCCTCCTGGAGATCCTCGGGGACTTCTCCGATCGGCTGCTCGCGGCGTACAAGGAGGTCATCGGCGCGGGCTCGACCGTGACCGAGACGCTGGACGCGATCTTGTGGCTGCTTCAGCAGGCAAGCCGCCAGTTCGGCCCGGAAATCGAGATCCTCCAGGGCTTCGGCCGGCTGGTCGCCCTGGGCCTCGGCGACCACTACGAGCAGGGTGCCCAGGCCCGGCTGGCCCTGCTCGCGCAGCTGATCGGCACCGGCGTGGCGGCAGGGGAGTTCAGGCAGGTGGCCGGGCCCGAGCTGGTGGCGACCTGCGTCCGGGAGATCATGTGGTCGCCGATGCGCGACCTCGCCTCGGTCTCCCCGCTCCGGACCAGGAAGTTCTTCCGGCACACCGTGCTGTCCGGCGCCGCCGCCCGCCGCTAACGGCCGCCCTGAGGGCGGGGTGCCCGCCGTCAGCGGCCGTAGCGTCGGCGTCACCGTGGGCGTACCGGCCTAACCAGCCATAATTCTCGGTCCGCGCGCTATTGATCAACGCCTGGCGGAGTGTTACGGTCATCACAATCGAGAACAAACGTTAGGTATCAACAGTGCCTTGAGCAGGGAAGACGGAAGTCGCTCTGCGTATATCGGCATGGCAGTAACGGGTAACTGGAGGCACGGGCCCATGGGGACGCATTCGGAGTCGGCGCGGAGCACCCGGATCATCGACGCCAGCGTGCACGTCTTCTTCGAGTCCAACCAGGACATGCGGAGCTTTATGCGTGAGCCGTTCGCGAGCCGGGGCATCCCCGATGTCGAGATGGACTGGTACGGCGCTCCCGGTGGCGAGTACGTGCCGTGGGCGGAACGGCCGGGACGATACCCCGGCTCCGATCCGGAGTTCACCGCCAGGCAGCTTTTCGAGGAACGGGGGGTGGACATCGCGATCCTGCACCCCATGACCCGAGGCTGCCTGCCGGACCGGCACCTGACCACGGCCGTGCTCGCGGCGCACAACGAGATGCTCATCCGGCGGTGGCTGGAGCACGAGCGTTACGGCGAGCGGTTCCGCGGCACCATCCGGGTCAACCCCGAGGACATCGAGGGCGCGTTGAAGGAAATCGAGCGCTGGCGCGGCCACCCGCGCGTGGTGCAGCTCGGCGTTCCGCTCCAGTCGCACGCGCTCTACGGCAAGCCGCAGTTCTGGCCGCTGTGGGAGGCGGCGGCGGAGGAGGGCCTGCCGGTGGCGGTGCACATCGAGACCGGGACGGGCGTGGACTTCGCCCCCACGCCATCCGGGCCGCCGCGCACCTACCCCCAGTACGTGGGCTTCATGGGGCTGAACTACCTGTACCACCTGATGAACATGATCGCGGAGGGCGTCTTCGAACGGTGGCCGACGCTCAGGTTCGTCTGGGCCGACGGCGGCGCTGACCTGCTCACCCCGTTCATCTGGCGGATGGACGTCTTCGGCCGCCCGCACCTGGAGCAGACCCCGTGGGCGCCGGAGATGCCCAGCGACTACCTGCCGGGCCACGTGTTCTTCATCCACAACAGCATCGACGGCCCCGGCGACGGCGATCAGGACTTCGCGGCCGAATGGCTCCGGATGACCGGCAAGGAAGACATGGTCATGTTCGGGTCGAGCTACCCGCACTGGCACACCACGGACGTCGCGGCGCTGTCCGCCGGATGGACGGACGAGCAGCGCGCCAAGGTCCTCTACCGGAACGCCGCCAAGCTCTACGGGATCGAGCTGGCCACGCTGCCGACGGCGTAGCAGCACAGGAAGGAAAGGGAAGCAGCCATGACAATCCTCGAAGTCCGGGACCGGGTCGCACCGCCGAAGCTAGTCGCCGTGCGCGTGGTGGACTCCGATGTCCATCCGGTGCCGAAGGCGGGAGAGTTCCCCCAGTACGTCCCCGAGCCATTCCGCAGCAAGATCTACAGCCACCGCGTCGGCGAGACCATCAACTACGACGCCCCGGACTACTTCCACGCCAAGGCGATGCGCACCGACACCTTCCCGGACGACGGGAACTTCGCCGGCTCCGACCCTGGCCTCGCCTTCCGCCAGCTCATCCTCGGCGCGGGCTCGGACATCGGGATTCTCGAGCCGGGCGCGCGCGGCCACCACATCCCCGAGTTCTCCTCGGCGCTGTCCAGCGGCCTCAACCACTGGCAGGCCAACCACTGGCTGGACAGCAAGAACAACTGGCACGGCCGGTGGCGCGGCTCTATCTGCATCTCCGTCGAGGATCCGGCCGGCGCGGCCAGGGAGATCGAGGAGTGGGCCGGGCACCCGTACATGGCCCAGGTGCTGATGAAGGCGGAGGAGCGCCCGGCTTGGGGCTCGCCCAAGTACGACCCGATCTGGGCGGCTGCCACCAGGCACAACCTGCCGGTGTCCTGCCACCTGAGCCGCGGCTACTACGAGAACCTGCCGATCCCGCCGGTCGGCCTGCCCAGCTACAACCACGACTTCATGGTCACCTACTCGCTGCTCGCGGTGAACCAGGTGATGTCGCTGATCTTCGACGGTGTCTTCGAGCGGTTCCCGACGCTCCAGATCGTCCTGGTCGAGCACGCGTTCACCTGGATCCTCCCGCTCATGTGGCGGATGGACGCGATCTACGCGGCGCGCAGGGGCGATATCCCCGAGGTCAAGCGCAAGCCGTCGGAGTACGTCAAGGACCACATCTGGTTCACCACCCAGCCGCTGGACTACCCGGAGGACAAGCTCGAGCTCACCCGCGTCCTGGAGCGGATGGAGGCCGACAAGATCCTGATGTTCTCCTCGGACTACCCGCACTGGACGTTCGACGACCCGCGCTGGCTGATGAAGCACCTGCCGGAGCGCATGCGCGACAAGGTGATGCACGAGAACGGCATCAACGTGTACCACCTGCCGCGGGAAGTCCCCGCGCTCGAGGGTCAGGCGTTCGTCTACTGAGCTACCCCCGGGCGCCGGCGGCGGGCGCCGGCGCCCGGGGCCGTCGACAGGAGGTCGTATATGGCGGGCACGCAGCCCGATCATCCGCGCTCGCTGCCGCAGGGCAGGGAGTACGTGGTCTGCACCGAAGAAGAGATTCCGCCCGGCGAGCACCGGGTGTTCCCGATCGGGCGGCACGGGGTCGGGGTCTACAACGTCGATGGCGTCTTCTATGCGATCGCCAACTACTGCCCGCACGAGGGCGGTCCGCTGTGCTCGGGCCGCGTGCACGGCCGCACCGTGGTCGCCGAGAACGCGCCCGGCGGAGCGTCCGTCGTCCGCGACGGAGAGTACGTCTATTGCCCCTGGCACCAGTGGGGCTTCGAGCTGGCCACCGGCACCACGGCGGTCAAGCCCGAATGGAGCATCCGCACCTACCCAGTGAAGGTGCTCGACCACAAGGTCATCGTCACGGCATGACACGCCCGGCGCGCTGACAGCTGCCATCTGGCGGCGGCTCCGCGGGCGGTGCCTCCCGCGGAGTTCGCCGATTGCATAACGGAGTGTGAATGTACGGCTACATAGCCGTGTGGCGGTAGGGAGAAAAGGCCGTGTCCCAAGCAACGAATGCACCTCTGGCCACGGAAACACCCAGATTCAAGCCGAGCGATCTCATCACCTTCCGGGGGTACCAGCAGGGTGCCCTCGCCTGGCTCCAGTACGGCACCGCGGTCGGCGCGGTGTACTTCGTGGTCGGCCCCCTGATCGCGGGGATGCTGCCGGACGTCAAGTGGAGCCTCGGCGTGGTCTCCAACGCGCTGCTCGTCAGGGGACTGCTGAGCATGGTGACGGCGCCGCTGACCGGCTGGCTGGTCCACAAGTTCGGGGTCCGGCCCGTCGTCATGATCGGCGGCCTCTTCACCGCCGGGTTCACGGCGCTCACCGGCACGGTGAGCAACCCCTGGGAGTTCGGCGCGATCTTCGGCGTAGCGCTGAGCGTGGCCGACGCCTTCATGGGGCAGATCCCGGCGACCACGATCGTGCATAACTGGTTCATGGCCAGGCGCGGCGTCGTGATGGGCTTCGTGAACTCCGGCGCCGGCTTCGGCGGCCTGATCTTCTCCCCGTTCATGGCGCTGCTGATCCGCGACTTCGGCTGGCGGCACGGCCTGTACGTGCTGGCCCTCATCATCCTGGTGCTGGCCATTCCCTCGGTTCTCCTGCGTAACCGGCCGCAGGACGTGGGGCAGTGGGTCGATGGCGTGGACGGCAGGGAGATCCCGCCGCACGAGCACTCCGACGCGATCGGGACCGTGCAGGTCACGCTGCGCCGGATGGTGCGTTCCCCGCTCTACTGGGCGGTGTTCGTCATCTTCGGCATCGAGGCATGGTCACTCGGCGTCTTCGCCGCCGACCAGGTGCTCTTCCTCCAGGCGCAGGGCGTGGGATCGCTGGCCTCGTCGGGCGCGCTCGGCTTCGCGGCCGGCGTCGCCGCCGTCGCCGGCATCCTGTTTTCCCGGCTGACCGACAAGTTCAGCCCGTACTACACGCTCATCGGCTCGACCGTGCTGATGCTCGTCGGCTCCATCTTCTTCCTCTCGGCTCGTGACGCCGTGCTGCTGTGGCTGTACTCGTTCCTCTTCGGAGCCGGCTACGGCACCTTGGTACCCGCCGTCCCGGTGGCGCTGAGCAGGTACTTCGGCGCGCGCGAGTTCTCCAAGATGTTCGGCGTCGGGCAGATCCTGGTGGGCCTCATGGGCGGCCTCGGACCGTGGGTGACCGCCCAGATCAGTGACCGCACCGGCAGCTACACGATCCCGATCTACCTGATCACCGGCCTGCTCGCCCTGTCGGTGATCGTCGCCGTCGCGGCCCGGCCGCGGGGACTGCGCACCAGCCGGGCGCCGGCCGTGCCGCCAGCGGTGGCCGACGCCCTCGCCCCCGAGCAGAACTGACCGCCGGCTCAGGAACCCGGAGAAATGGCAGAAACGATGCGGCGCACCAGCCACGGCAACCGAGGCCGCCGATGAGAACCGCGGTCATCAGGGTCAACCTCGACCCGGCCGGCGACCTGCCCGCCGAACGGCTGACCGGCGCCGTCCGGTTGCTGCGGCTGAGCGGGATCGAGGTGATCGCCCCGGACTTCGGCCGGGTTCCGGCGCATGCCAGGGAGATCGAGCTGCTCATCGACGGCGACGACACCCAGGCGCTTTGCGCCTGGGCGGCGGCCAGGTGCGCCGACGCGCTCGGCGCACCTGGCCCCACGGCGGGGGCGGCCACCTTCATCAGCCGTGGCACCGATGAGGATGCGCTCGGCGTGGTCCGCGCCTTCGGCATCAGCGCCGAACTCGAACGCCGCTGGGAAGGCGACGAGGAGATCGCCGTCTTCACCATCACCAGGGCCGACGCGGCCCGCGTCCCGGAGAGCCGGCTGCACACGGCCCTGGAAGCGGCGCTTAACTGCGAGGTCCGCATCGTCATCGGCGGCACCGCGCAGATGACGCCCGCCCAGCCGCCGGCGAGCTAGCCGGCGGTTCACAGGGGCAATGCCAGGCAACGCGCCGTATCCACAGCGGCGCTCTAGCGGAAGTGGAGGCAGCAAAGCTCATGCCAGCATGGACCACCGGCGCGTACCCGGGGACCGACCCCCGGCTGCTCGTCCCCGAGCCCGGCAGGGAAGACCGGAGCGGCTACGAGCGGCGCGGCGGCTATCAGCCGGGACTCCAGGGCCAGGACCTGATCGCCGCGGTGACCGCGGCGGGCCTGCGCGGCCGGGGCGGCGCGGCGTTCCCGCTCGGCCGCAAGCTGGCCGCGGTGGCCGCCCAGCCCGGTCAGCCGGGCGAGCGGGTGGTCGTCGTCAACGGCGAGGAAGGCGAGCCCGCCTCGGTCAAGGACCGCTGGCTGCTGCGCGCCCGGCCGCACCTGGTCGTCGACGGGGCGCTGCGCGCCGCGTCCGCCGTGGGGGCGGGCAGCGTGTACATCTACGTGTCGGACCCCGCCGCAGCCCGCAGCGTGGAAGCCGCGCTCGGCGAACTTGACGACCTGCCCGTCGAGGCACGCGTCTGGCGGGTGGAGCCGGGCTACGTCGCCGGGGAGGAGACGGCCGCGGTCAACGCCATCAACGGCCGGGCCGCCAAGCCCTCGGAGAAGCCGCCGCGTCCCTTCGAGGAAGGCGTCCGCGGCCAGCCGACCGTGGTGTCGAATGCCGAAACCATCGCCAACCTGCCGGGCATCGCCACCGCGTCGGCGCCGAGGGCCGCCACCTTCCTGCTGACGCTCGGCGGCGCCATTCCCCGCCCGGGCCTGTACGAGGTCCCGTTCGGCATCACGATCGGACAGGCGGTGCGGGACCTGGGCGGCGGCCGGGCGGGCGAGCCGCGCGGATACCTCATGGGCGGCTACTTCGCCGGCCTGCTGGGTGCCCGGGGCGGCGAGCTGCCCCTCGACTACGACGCCCTGTCGGCGGCGGGCAGTGGCCTCGGCTGCGGTGCGGTCACCGTCCTGGGGCCTGACGACTGTCCCGTCGGCGTGACCGCCCAGCTGCTCGCCTACTTCGCCAGGGAGAACGCCGGCCAGTGCGGCTCCTGCTTCAACGGCACGGCCGCCATGAGCGGCGTCGCGGCCGCGCTGGCCACCGGCACCGCGAACGACGCGGACCTGGAGCGACTGCACAGCTGGTGTGCCAGCCTGCCCGGGCGCGGCGCCTGCGGCACGCTCGACGGCGCGGTCAACGTCGCCCGCTCGGTGCTCCGCGAGTTCCCCAAGGAGGTGGCGGCGCACCAGCGCAGCCGGTGCCCGCGCTGCGCCGGCGCCGACTTCACCGCCCTCACCGTCCCGTTCGCCGCCGACCCCGGCGCGCTGACCGCCGAGGAGGCCGTGCTGTGAGCCAAGCGCCGAGAGCGTTCTCCGGGGGCTCCCGGTGAAGAAAGAAGGTCGTGCCGGCAGCGCCCATCCCGGGCCCGCGCGCGAAGGCGGCCGCGTGCCCCAGGTGCGTGACGTCGTGCCGGCAGCGCCCATCCCGGCCCCGGACCCGCGCCGGGGGCACAGGGCAAGTTCCGAGTCTTGAGGAGGAGAGATGGCTGAAGCCGAGATCGAGGTCAACGGCGGCATCGTAGTCTACGAGTTCGTCGGACCCGACGATGGCGAGGTGGTGGTCCTCACCCCTGGCGGCAGGTTCAGCAAGGACCACGGCGGTGTGCACGAGCTTGCCTACGCGCTCGCGGAGGGAGGCAAGCGGGTCCTGCTCTGGGACCGGCCCAACTGCGGGCGGTCGGACATCCAGCTGTTCGGCCGGTCCGAGTCGCACATGCGCGCGGAAACCCTCGGCACCCTGGTCAGGGCACTGGGCATCGGGCAGGTGGTCGCCGCCGGCGGCTCGGGCGGCGCCAGGGACTCGATCGTCTTCACGCTCATGTACCCGGAGCTCGTCACCAGGCTCGCGGTCTGGCACATCGTCGGGGGTGTGTTCAGCACGATGTCCCTGGCCGGCGTCTACACCATGAACGAGATCCGGACGGTCAAGGCGGCCGGCATCGAGGGCGTCATGCGGATGACGGGAGCGGCCGGCGGCTGGGCGGACCTGGTCGCCGCCAACCCCCGCAACGCCGGCCGGCTGCGCGCAATCGGCGCGGAGGAGTTCGAGCGGGTGATGTACCGCTGGTTCGACGCGTTCGTGCCGAAACCGAACGAGCCGATCCCCGGGGTGAGCGACTGGGAGTTCGAGCAGATCAAGGTGCCCACGCTGATCATCCGCGGCGGCGTCGGCGACATCGACCACCCCAAGCGGACCTCGCTTGAGGTGCACAGCCTGATCAAGGGATCGCGGCTGGTCGAGCCGCCGTGGCCGGAAGACGCCTGGGAGGTGGCCTCCCGCAACGCGCACGAGGGGAAGGGCAGCATCTTCGACCCCTGGATCCACGCCGCCCCGGTGCTGCTCGACTTCATTGACGGCAAGCCGGCCGGCGTGCCGACGATCGTCGCGGAGTGAGGAGGGCTGCCATGAGGATCAAGCTCGACAGGACGCTGTGCGACGGGTTCGGCAAGTGCGCCGAGCACGCTCCGGCCGTTTTCTCGCTGGACGAGTGGGGGTACGCCTCGCTGGCCGGCGACCCGGAGGTGCCCGAGGCGCTTGAGGCGCCGGTGCGGCGCGCCCTGCTCGACTGTCCCGTGCACGCGATCACCGAGCGCCGGCCATCGCGCTAGATCTCGACGCGGGCGCGCAACCGGGACGGCAGACAGTCGGGCAGTTGCGCGCCCGCGGCCGCGTGCGCCTCGTCACCGGCCTGCTCGGGCCAGCCTTCGTCGCCTCGGTCGCCTACGTCGATCCCGGTAACTTCGCTACCAACTTCGCCGGGGGCGCGGACCGCGGTTACCAGCTCGTCTGGGTGGTCATCCTCGCCAATCTCGCCGCGATGGGCGTCCAGTACCTGGCTGCCAAGGTCGGCCTGGTGACCGGGCGGAGCCTTCCCGAGCTGTGCCGGGCGAGGTTCGGCTGCCACATCACGCGGCTGCTGTGGCTCCAGGCGGAAGCGGTCGCGATGGCAACCGACCTGGCCGAATTCGTGGGCGCCTCGATCGGCCTCAACCTGCTGTCCGGCCTGCCGCTATTCACCGGCGGCCTGGTCACCGCGGTGGTCGCCTTCGGGCTGCTGTGGCTGGAACAGCGCGGCTACCGCCGCTACGAGCTCGCGATCATCGCGCTGCTCGGCCTTATCGGGGTGGGGTTCATCTACCTGTTCTTCAGGGTTGGCGGTCAGGACTACGGCCAGTTCGCCAGGGGACTCGTGCCGACGCTGAGCGGCAGCGGAACGGTGAGCCTGGCGGTGGGGATCATCGGTGCGACCGTCATGCCGCACGCCGTGTACCTGCATTCCGGCCTGCACAAGAACCGGGTCCGGGCGGCCTCTCCGGCAGAGCATGAGCTGCGGCTGACGTACAACAAGTGGGATTGCCTTGCCGGGCTAGGGGCCGCGGGAGTCTTCAACCTGGCGATGCTGTGCGTCGCCGCGGCGCGCTTCCGGCAGTCGAGCCTGGCCGCCGCGAGCAGCTTCGGGTTCATTCACGACCGCCTTGCCGCCGTGGCCGGCGGGGGCGCGGCCCTGGTGTTCAGCATCGCGCTGCTGGCCTCCGGGCTGTCGTCGTCCACCGTGGGCACCCAGGCCGGGCAGGTCATCATGGACGGCTTCACCGGTCGTCGCATTCCGCTGATCTGGCGCCGGGCGCTTACCGCGCTGCCGTCGCTTGTCGTGCTCGCGCTGCCGGTCAGCCCGGGGCAGGCACTGCTCTACTCGCAGGTCGTCTTGTCGTTCGGCATCCCGTTCGCGCTCTTCCCGCTGCTGATGGTCACCAGGGACGCCAGCGTCACGGGGAAGATGGTAAGCGGCTGGGCCGCCAGCGCCCTGCTGCTGGTGACCCTCATGATCACCGGCCTGAATGCGTACCTGATCGGCCAGCTGATCGCCGGCGCGCTGTGACCGTCATGCGGGATGGGCGCTCACGCGGGATGGGCCTGGTACCACTGCGCGGCCGGCGGGTTCCCGCTCAGGTCGATCGCGGCGCTCAGCTGCATGCGTCCCGCCGCGGACGCGGCGCCGAGCGCGGCCGCCGCGGCCGGGATGTCGGCGTCGTCCAGCTCGTACACCGCCAGGAACCGGTTCTCCGGCCGCCCGGACTCCGGATCGACCAGCCGGAACCGGGAGACCCGGGTGATCGAGCCGATCGCGTCCCGGACCTGCGGGATATGGGTCGTGTCGTACCAGGCGTCGAACGCGGCGACCGCCTCGGCCGAAGCAGACGCCGGGCTTGACCATGCGAGCAGCAGCGCCTTCGCCATCTGTCCTCCTCGTCCCCTCTCTCGTATGATAACAAACGTTTGGTATCTTCCCAAGGAAGCGAACCCCGGAGGCGTTCGATGACCGAGGTCAAGCCCATCACGCACTGGATCGACGGCAAGGCGACCACTGGCTTCGCCACCCGGACCGCTCCGGTGTTCAACCCCGCGACCGGCGCGGTAACCCGGAACGTGGTCCTGGCCGAGCCCGCAGACGTGGCCGCGGCGGTGGGTGCCGCCGCCGCGGCGTTCGAAGACTGGTCGCAGCGTTCCCTGTCGGCGCGCACCAAGGTGCTGTTCCGCTTCCGGCAACTGCTCGCCGACGAGGGGGACCGGATCGCCGAGGTCATCACCGACGAGCACGGTAAGGTGCTCTCCGACGCCCAGGGCGAGGTCCAGCGCGGCCTTGAGGTGGCCGAGTTCGCCTGCGGCGTGCCGCACCTGATCAAGGGCGAGTACTCTGACCAGGTCTCGACCGGCGTCGACGCGTTTTCCTTCCGCGAGCCCCTCGGCGTCGTCGCCGGGATCACCCCCTTCAACTTCCCGGCCATGGTCCCGCTCTGGATGCACCCCATCGCCATCGCGGCCGGGAACGCGTTCGTGCTGAAGCCGAGCGAGCGTGACCCCTCGGCGTCTTTGCTGCTCGCCGAGCTATGGCAGCGCGCCGGGCTCCCGGACGGGGTCTTCAATGTCGTCCAGGGCGACAAGGCCGCGGTCGACGCGATCCTCGACCACCCGGAGATCGCCGCCGTCTCCTTCGTCGGCTCGACGCCGGTGGCCAGGTACGTCCACGAGCGGGCCAGCCAGCGGGGCAAGCGCGTGCAGGCGCTCGGCGGCGCCAAGAACCACGCCGTCGTGCTTCCCGACGCCGATGTGGAGCAGGCCGCGAGCCATCTAGTGGCGGCGGCGTACGGGTCGGCGGGGGAACGGTGCATGGCGATCTCGGTCGCGGTGGCCGTCGGGGATATCGCCGAGCCGCTGGTGGCATTGCTCGCCGCCAAGGCCAAGCAGGTCAAGGTCGGCCCGGGACGTGACCCGGACGCCGAGATGGGACCGCTGGTAACCGGCGCCGCGCGAGACCGGATCGCCGGGTACGTCGGTGCCGCCGAGCGCGATGGCGCGAGCGTGGTCATCGACGGCCGCCGCCTGGTGGTCCCAGGTCACGAGTCCGGGTTCTTCCTCGGCCCGACCCTGATCGACCACGTGCCGGTCAGCGCGGGCGTGTACACCGAGGAGCTGTTCGGCCCGGTGCTCGCGGTCGTCCGCGTGGCGACGCTGGAAGAGGCGATCGCGCTCATCAACGCGAACCCGTATGGCAACGGCACCGCGATCTTCACCGAGAGCGGGGACGCGGCGCGGCGATTCCAGCGCGGCGTCCACGTGGGGATGATCGGGGTGAACGTGCCGATCCCGACTCCGATGGCGTACTACTCCTTCGGCGGGTGGAAGGACTCCCTCTTCGGGGACCACCACGTCCACGGCGCCGAGGGCGTCCGCTTCTACACTCGCGGCAAGGCCGTCACCCAGCGCTGGCATGGCTCCGCACGGCACGCGGCCAGCTACAGCTTCCCAACCGCTCAGTAGCACGATGCAGGTACGCGAGGCGCCACGCTTCCGTTCGGGGAATTCAAACCAGCGCGATCCCCGCACTGGCCGCCCGGACGTGAAGACAGCATCCAGGGAACCGGTGACGGCCGAGCACGAGCTCGCCGAACGGGCGTACGCGCTGCCCGCCAGGCCCGCGGGCTGCCTTGATCCGGCGGACCCGGCAGATGCGCGGGTGCGCGGAGGCCGTGGCTGGCCTTCACCCGGATCGGCGGCGGGGCCTTCGCCCGGGCCGGCTCAGGCCGGGACCTTCGCCCGGGCCGGCGGCGGGACGGCCGGCGGCGGGGTGGTGCAGCCGAGGCACGGCGGCTTCCCGCGGAAGTAGGCGGGGATGGCGGGCGAGTCGGTCGGCGGGTTGGTGGCCAGCAGCACCGGCGGCAGCGGCGCCTGGCTGAAGTCGAAGTCCTGCTCCAGGTTGCCGAGAACCGGCTCGTCCTCGCGGACGTCGGGCCGCGGGTCGGGGCGGCCGTCGGTCGCCGGGTCGAGCCGGGCGCCGCCGAGGAAGTCGTCCTCGATGAACTTCAGGTAGGCGTCGCTGCTCAGCGTCTGGTGGTCGATGTAGCCGCGCCGGGCGTACGGGGAGATGACGATGCCGGGGACCCGCAGCCCGTAGCCGTTCTGGTCGACCGCGGGCGGCGTCACGTGGTCATAGAAGCCGCCCCAGTCGTCCCAGGACAGGAAGATCGCGGTCGAGTCCCAGTCCGGGCCTTCCATGGCCGCGTTGATGACCGAGGTGACGTAGGCCTGGCCCTGGTGCACGCTGGCCGGCGGGTGCTCGCTGTCCGGCCCGGACGGGGTGAGCCAGCTGACCGACGGGAGCGTGCCGTCCTTCGCCGCCGCGTAGTAGTTGCCCAGGGGCTGGATGTTGGCGAGCTGATGGTCGGCCCGGACGTCGCCGAACAGCGGCAGCGGGTTCCAGATACCCGGGGTCTTGGCGCTCTGCGGCACCGGGGCGCAGGTTTCGGCCGCGTCGTCGCCGCAGTCGGGCTGCACGCCGGTCTGCACGTAGTAGGCCCAGCTGACGTGGTGGGCGAACAGCAGCCAGGTGATGTCGGTCCAGGCCAGGTCGATCGACGTCTGCCCGGTGCGCAGTTCCTGCGCCACCGCCTTGTCGAACCTGGCCGCCCCGTACGGCCCGACGATGTCGTTGTAGCAGCTCATGGGGGACCTGTTCCGGCACTTGGCCGACCATGCCGACACCATGTACAGGTGGTCGGGCAGCGACCACGACTTCACCGGCTCGAACATGTGGTCATCCAGAACGAAGTCGCGCGCGTAGGTCCAGTAGTTGGGGATCTCGGCCGCGGTGTGGTAGCCCATCACGTCCGGGGTCCCGTTCGCGCAGGCCGGGTCGTCGGGATTGGCGCAGGTCGGCTTCGCCTTGTCCCGCTGCCTGATGAACCCGTCCATCCTGCCGCCGTCCACATCGGCGACCGCGTTGGCCTCCCCGTGCGGCCCGCCGCCGTTCACGTCGGCGACGTCATGGTAGGGCCGGACGCAGCCTCCGCCGGGGTTCGGCACGCACACGGCCGGCGTCCCGTCGCGCATCGGGATCCCGTCGGCCCCCGGGAAGGTGCCGAAGTAGCTGTCGAACGACCGGTTTTCCTGCATCACGATGATGACGTGCCTGATCTTGTGGATGCCCGCCGGCACGACGTAGCTGCCGTCCGGGCCGCCGCTGGCCCGGACGGCAGCCGGGGACGCCTGGCCGGCGGACGGGGACGCCCGGCCGGCCGTGGCGGGTGGAGACGGCGAGGTGCACCCGGCGGCCAGCCCGGCCGCGAGCACGCCCGCGCACGCGGCGGCCGTCACCGGCCGCCGCCGCAGCAGATTCCGTCGCATGCGGCCACGCTAGCGTCCCGCTATGGGTTCCCGCTGAACGCTCGTGGGCATCGTCTGGGACTTCGGGCACGCTTCCTGGGCGGCCGCTCGGCGTTTCCTGTGACGCCGCCGCGGACGCTGGGAACGTCGGCCGGGGGCGCGCCAGCGCCAGCGGCCGACGCAGCGTGCCAAGGCCATGCCATTGCGCCAAGGCCATGGCGGCGGCTCTCACCCGCGGTGAGTTCTTCGAGGAGCACGTGGCGGCGGATACGGAATCCTTCCCGGTTCCGCTGTCTGCCCTGGCATAGCCGTCATAGCGTGCGGGCCAGGGCGCGGATCTGGCGGGTGTAGCGGCGGTACGGGCGCTGCCTGCCGTGCCCCATGGCAGCCTGGGGAGGATGGGCGGTGCTTTCGGGGCCGGGACCAGGCTCTGGCCTTCCTGTCCTAAACCCTGTCCTGAACGGGGTGGAACTCCACCCGGTACAGCAGCGTGCTGTCGTCGATCGGGCCCGCGTGCGCGGCGCGGCGCCGCAGCGTCTCCCGGTCCGGTTCCCCGGCGCGGCGCACATCGGCGTCGGTGATGTCGGCGAACGGGATCAGCTCGATGGAGTCCACCTCGATCAGGCCCCGGCCCGGGCCCACCGGGTACCGGCCGCCGGCCTTGACCTTGGGCCGCTTCCACAGCCGGAACGACACGGTGATCTCCCCGGCTAGCACGTCGTCGCGCAACTCCTGACTGAAGAGCACGCTCCGAGGCTACGCCCCGGGCACCCGTGCTCGCGTGCCGTCCACGCCGCGATTCCAAACGGTGCGGGCCAGGCCGGCGGGCAGGGCGGTGATCGCCTGCTGCATGGCCTGCCCCGCCAGGCGGGCGTCGCGGCCTTGGGACAGGTGCAGCGGCATCAGGTAGCGGGTGGTGCGCTCGGCCAGGGTGCCGACCGCGGACTTGCAGTCCTCGCCGATGATCAGGTCGCCCTCCCAGTGCCCGGGGACGGCCCGGTCCTCGGCCCCGGCGGGGCGTTCGCTGATCATCGCCATTGGTGATCTCCTCCCGGCCGGCCAGCGTCAGCCGCCCTGGCCCGGGCACCCACCCATCGTGGCGGACCGGGCGCCGCGCGGCCTGCCGCACCACCAGCGCGACGCCCTGGCGCGAACAGCCCGCCTGGGGCGCGATCTCCCGCAGCGACAGGCCCCGGGCCTTCAGCCGCAGCGCCAGCTGCCGCTGCTCTACCGTCAGATGCGGCCGCATCCGCAACCTCCTTAGCTCATCGAGAACCTTCTCGACTCGCCGAGGTGTTGCGCTGATCGATTGAATCCGCCGTGTAAAGGATCAACCGAGGACGATCCGTAAAGGATCAAGTGGAGCCAAGCACGGGTCATGACAGGTCATCACTCGGCGGCTGCTGCCCCGATCGGTATTGGCGTGGCGCTGGTCCACTGGTACATGCGGTTGTCCCGGTGGAACACCAGGAGTGATGCCTTGCGGAACGTGGCCGTGACCGCAGTGCTGTGCACTCCGGTGAGCGCGGCGGCCAGGGGATCGGCGGGACTTTCGCTGTTCACGTAGGCGGTGCTCACGTGCGGCGTGAACTGTTCCGGGCTCGGTTCCGGTTCTGGAAAGCGGTCCGGGCCGAGCACGGACAGCACGGCGTGATGCATGCGCAGGCGGAGCTGATGCAAGGGCTCAGCGGGATGCGCCCTCAGGCAGACGGCTTCCGTCTGGATGGTCGGATGCTGGAACGCCGTTGCCGGAGGGTCAAAGGTTGCCAGCACCTTCCTCAGGCTCGCCGTGATGCCCGCGATCTCGCGTTCGCTGATCTCGTCGGTGAACCCGATTCCCTGCATGGTGATGTGCAGCCACTCGGGCGGGATCTGATCCAGGAACGCAAGCTGCCGCGTGGCGTGCTGGTAACCGTAGACGATCTCGCGGAGCTGCGGCTGGTCGTCGAGCGTCAGGTGGCAGGCGTAGAAGTGGCGGCCGGTCCGCCAGCCGGGCCGCCACCACCAGTGATCGCGGACGGTGGTGAGCCCGGGCGGCTCGCGAGTGATGGCGGGGTCAGACATCGGACAGGCCTTCCAGGTCCTCGGGGTCCTGGGCCAGGTCGTAGTCATCGAGGATGACGATCCTGTCGGCTGGCCAGATGGATTCGGATACCTCCAGGATGTCGCCGGTTTCGTCGTAGGCGCTGTGAATGAGGTGCACCACGTTGGCCGCGCCGGGAATGTCGAGCAGGGCTGGCTCCTCCGCCGTGGCCGGACGGACCAGCCAGCGGTCGTGCGCGCGCGTGTACCGTTTGCCGCTGAGTTCCTCGACGCACAGGAAAAGCGCCTGCGGGACCACATCGGCGTTCTCCAGGTACGTTCCTGCCGCGATGGACGCGGGGATATAGCTGGCGCCGAGTTCCTCCGGGCGCCCAGTGTCCCTGTCGCGCAACAGCCTGCGGCGGATCACCACCGAGGCTCCGGCCGGGAGCGTGGGTGCGGCATCGGCGATGTGGTCGGGTACGGTCCCTGGTCCGGCGTACAGGATCTCGTGGGACAGGTGGGGGGTCAGGAGTTGCCGGTCAGCGCGGGCGCGGCCGTAGCGGTGCCGGGAGCGGCGTTGCAGCCGCCGGTTGTCCTTGACGAATGTTCCGATGCCTTGCAGTGATTCGATGAGCCCTTCGGCCCGCAGCACGGCGATCGCCTGGCGGAGCGTGGGCAGGCTGAGGCTTCCGAACTCGCTGCGGAAGCGGTCAAGCAGGGTTGTCTCGGCCGGTAGCCGGTCACCGGGAGCATACGTCCCGGCCTTGATCTCCCGGCGCAGGGCGTCGGCGATGCGCTGGTACTTGGGCGCGTAGATGCCCAGTCCGTCAGTCATGCGAAAGTGCCTCCTAGCGCGATTCTAGCCAGTCCTGTAGAGGACTTGACGAGCGCCTTCCCAGAGAATACCGTCGGTTCCATAAGTCCTCTAGAGGATAATAAGACAACGATCTGGAGGACACCGTAGCCAGCCTCGAAGGGAGGTTGCGTGAAACGCGGAACCGCCAGCTGGCGAGCGCGCTCGGGGCGTGCGTCCTATGGGCGGGTAACGGCAGTCACGCGCATCGGCACATGCCAGCACAGCTCATGACACGCCCCCCCGGGCACGACACCGGCACCATGTCCGTCTGATGAGGCGGTTATCAACCGGCCCTACAGCGAGCTCGCGGTCGCGCTTTATGCGTCCGACATGCCCAGCAGGGAGCCGAAGGACGCGCCGTGGACAGTGGCGCAGCTGGCGGCCTGGGTCCGTCAGGGCGCCGGCCGCCTCGGCGGAGACACCGGCGTCTGGCTCGTCAGCTACAGCTCCGCACAGGCGGTACTGGCCCAGGACTGGGCCGCTTACCGGGTGATCTGGCCCGACAAACGGCGTAAGCAACTCGCCTACCACCTGGCCCACAAGATCATGCACCGGGCCGCCGGCTACACCTACAAGCCAGCCCTGCTCTGGGTACTGGTGGCTGTCTGCGATAGGGACGGTTCGCAGTATCACCGGCAGATCGACGCGCGGGACGCGCGGTTCGCTGCCGAACTCGGGATCGTCTTGTGATCTCGGGCAGCACTCGAGGACGGCCCCCGGAAACGGGGGCCTTCTCCTCATGGCCGAGCTCGGCGGCCGGCAGCGCGTTTCGCCGCGCCGCGCAAGACGGCTACTTCACCTGGCTGGATCACATCTGGCCCGCGGCCGGGTGCACCCGGCCGGTGCGGCTGCACGGCAGCATCCGGCGCATCGGCACCGCGACCGGTGAAGTGCTCTGGGCCGTTGGACACCGGCCACCTGCCGGATGGGGTGATCTGCAAGCCGTGCGGCAACCGCCGCGTCACCGCCTGCCCGTCCTGCGCCGGAACCTACCGGCGGGACGCCTACCAGGTGATCCGGTCGGGCCTGGCCGGGGGCAAGGGCATCCCCAGACGGTGACGGCGCGCCCGGCCGTGTTCGCCACGTTCACCGCTCCGTCGTTCGGGCTCGTTCACACCCGCGTCATCCGCACCCACGCCTGCGCCGACCGGTCGCACCGCACCTGCCTGGCCCTGCCCTGCCACGCCCGCCGCGGCGCTGCCCTGTGCCCCCACGGCCAGCCGCTGGCCTGCGCCATGCGCCCGGCGACCGGGCGATCGGCCAGCCGCTGTGGCCGGACTGCTACGACTATGCCGCCCGCGTCGTGTGGAACAACCAGGCCGGTGAGCTGTGGCGGCGCACCAAGCAGGCCGCCGAACGGCACCTGAACGCCACTGCCCGCCGCCGTGGCCTGCCGCCGTTGCCTGCCTCCGGTGCGGCTGGCGCACGGCAAGGCCGCCGAGTACCAGGCACGCGGCGCGGTCCACTTCCACGTCCTGCTGCGCATGGACGGCATCGACCTGGCCGACCCCGCCGTCATCACCGCGCCCCCGGCCGGGCTCACCGCGCCGCCATCACGCTGGCCAGCGTCCGCCGCTGGCGCAAGAAGCTACTAGACGCCGGGGTCAGCCCGGTTACCTCGGCCAAGGCGTACCGGCTGCTGCGGGCAATCCTCAACACTGCCGTGGAAGACGGGCTGATCCGCACCAACCCGTGCCGGATCAAGGGCGCTGGCAGCGAGGACTCACCCGAACGTCCGGTCCTGTCCGTTGCCCCGGTCTACGCCCTGGCCACGCCATCACACTGCGCTACCAGGCGCTCGTGCTCCTGGCCACCTTCGCAAGCCTCCGGTGGGCGGAACTTGCCGCGCTCCGCGTGTGAGATCGTCATCGACGCTTGCACTGTGCGGGTAACCCGGCAGATCAGTCACCCGCGCGGCGGCGCCATTCGTTC
>Ga0209061_1002420_pt1 | contig 23861 bp, 17 predicted proteins | sample Coa_R1_10_FD_187157 | JGI IMG/M metagenome (GOLD analysis project Ga0209061, IMG submission 187157) | Surface soil microbial communities from Centralia Pennsylvania, which are recovering from an underground coalmine fire - Coalmine... | ecosystem: Environmental > Terrestrial > Soil >...
GATGGATTGGCTCCAGGTCGGCAATGTCCCCTCACAGATGCGTCGCTTCTGTGCGAGACCTCATGAAGCCCTTACTCTTCTGCTTGGGCCGTTACAGCGGTAATACGGGACTTTGAAAAAGCCCTGGTTCAAATCCCCACCTGCTCGACAAAAGGGCTGGATCATGGTATGCTTTGGGAAAAGCACGCAGGCCAGCCTGATGATTACGTTGCAGAGCCGGGAGGTCAGATAACATGGGACGGGCACCGTTAACCACAACGACGGGGAGAGAACGGACGCAACTCATTGCAGCACGGCACGCCTGCCACTTCTCCCAGGACGAGGTGGCGGCACAATTGGGAGTGAGCAAGACAACAGTCCATCGCTGGGAGAGAGCGGGCGACGTTCCCCAACCGTTGCACCTGCGGAAGCTCTGCAAACTTTACGACAAATCTGCGCGGGAACTTGGTTTTCCTGCTCAGGAATTGAGGCGTGAAGAAGATGCCGTTGATGTACAGACCATCAGCGATGCAGATCATAGACAAGAGCCTGACAATCATAACCTGGAAGCGTTTCGTCGAGGATGTCAACTTCGACGCTTGGAAATGAGAGTCTGGCGCTGGCCTTCTCACGATGCCCGTTATCACTTGCTCCAGGCCGCCATCATTAAGGAGCTAGAGGATAACGCTATGAATACCGATGACCTGATGAGCCGCCGTGATATCCTGCGAGGTCTTGCCCTCCTACCCATAGATATGTCTGGTCTCTCGCTGTTGGGAGCGATCCTCAAAAGCCCGATAGAAGATATTCTGGCTCAATGCGCTGCGGGCATTATTGCCTGCTGGCATTTGCGCCAGGGCAAAGATTTAGCATTTGCTGATGATGCTGTGTCAAAGTATATTCCTACATTGAAAGAGATTGTCAAATCAGCGCCGGCTCCGCAGCAGAAAGCAGCAGCAGCTCTCCTTACCCAATGCTTCCTCCTGAAAACGTCCCTGGCTAACCATGTAGGCTCAATAGGAAATAACGCCGCTTTGCACTATGCGCGACATGCAGAGGACTATGGCGAAGTAGCAGAAAATCTTTCATTACAAGTGCTTGCGGTAAGAATGCAAGCAAATGCATATGATTTTGCTGACCGCTGTAAACAGGCCCTGGAAGCGGCTGAACGGGCGAAACACCTCATCGAAATGAATAAGAGGACGACTCCAGTCCCACCGTTTGTTGCAAGCTTTGTCTATACGGGATTAGCAAATTACCAAAGTCAAAATGGGCAGAAACAAAATGCCTTGCGCTCATTGGGGCAGGCGTATGCCCTCTTCTTCACACCGCCTTCCGATGATAGTGCTCCCGCCTGGTTTCCTATCAATCATAGTCAGGCTAACCTATTGTTAGTGAGTGGTCTCATCCACTCGTATCTTGGCGATTTCAAGGAAGCCTGCAATTCCTTCGCGGCGGTTCGTAAGTGCCAGATAATGCCACAAACAACGCGAGTTGAAGCTTTTATCGATCAGGTGTTAGCAGAGCTACAGCGTGAGGATGCACCACGCGATATGGATTGTTGTATTGAGTGTTGGACGCAAGGGGTACAAGAAGCGAGAGCGATGCAAAGTGAGCGATGGCTCACTGAAGCACACTCAGCATATACAGCAATGCGCGCTGCATGGCCTACTGAGCAACGAATTAAAAGCTTACGCGATCTTATCGTTCGCTGACGTTTGCTGACACATCTTAAAATACAGCACACCTTTTATGGTCGTGCTGTGTTTTTGTTGCCACGCTGTTACCTGCGTTACACCGTAGGGTAACACAATGCTAATCGGGTAACTGCGTAACCGGGTTACTATGCTCTGTACCTCTTCTGTGGTCGCATCTTCCCGCGTGTTCCCTTATACTCCCTATTGGTGTCGCAACTGGTCAGGTCTGTGCTGACCTTTGAAGGCATCGCGGAGCGATGGCCGCCCGTGTCGTCGCTTCGTTTGACCATCTTATTTGTCGCAAGGAATATGTCATGTCTCACTATTGAGAAGGAAGAATGTCTCTATGCCAGGTTATGCTGAATCGTCACGACCGGACTACTCCGGCACGTATCTGAAACTAGTGTTTGAAAATATAGCGTTTTATTGATTTTTATAGCGTTTTATGACAGGGTTTTGATCATAAAAGAGCACCCTTCGGTAGAAGTTGCAAAGGCGCTTTTTCTGTCTGTTACTCTCTTTTTCTGCTTGTAGAAGTGCGTTTTACTCCTCTACGTTCACCTTCTCCCTCTTCACCGACACTTGTGCGAACATCGTAACAAAAATCCTCTTGCCAGAGCGCGGTGATCTGATCGAGTAGCTCTTGAGGTAGTGAACCCTGTTCTAGTACTGCGAGATTGCACCTTACTTGCTCTGCATTTTGCGCACCTGGAATAGCGGCTGCTATAGCAGGGTGACTTAGGCAGAAACGGAGAGCAATCTGTGTGAGGGGCATGTTCGTGTCAATAAGGGCTTTTATGCGATTGATGCGGCGGATTGTTCGCTGAAGGACTTCTCCTCGGAAAACACGTTTTCGCCAATCGCCACGAGGGAATGTTTTCTGCTCGTTCCATAAACCAGTGAGCGCTTCAGAAGCCAATGGGGAGCGGGCGATAACGCTGATATGATGTTTCAGTGCGAGAGGAAAAAGATGGTTATTAGCACGCTGGTCAAGAATGCTATACGGGACTTCAATGACATCGACTAAGCCAGCTTCGATGACACCATTTACTTCATCGTGTCGGTGATCGCTTGTAGCAATCCCCCACGTGCGTATCTTTCCCTGGTTTCTCAGAGAACACATGGCCTGGTACCATGAGCGTTCACGATCCCATGTCGGACACCATGTTTGCAACATAAGGCAATCAATGCAATCTATTCCTAGCCTGTGAAGGCTGCCTTCTGCTTGCTCTATGATGTGTTCAACAGGAAAAACCTCGTTGATTAGGGTGCCAGCGGGGGGTGCCCATTGGTAATCCAGCGGAAAGACTTTTGTGATAACCGTTGCGCGTTTCCCTCGCTCTTTGAACACTTGCGCAAGAAGCTCCTCCGCATGTCCGTTCCCATACAACGGGGCTGTGTCGAAAAGCTGACACCCTAAATCCAGCGCTGTGTGGAGTGCTTTGAGCGAATCTTCATCAGATTGGGGACCCCAACCACCACCAATAGCCCATGTGCCGACCCCTATGCGGCTAATTGGTAATCTTGCAGAACCAAGAAAAGAGGATGCATAAGAATGCTCTTGTAGCATATGTTCTCTGCGTTTTCTAGCCTCGAATAGCCTCATATAACTCATCGACTACTGGCTCGTTACGAAATGCTGATGAGTGAAGTTTTGTGAGGATTTCACTGGCCCAATTGATGTTACTTGTACTCTCTAGGGTGTGAGCAACCTCTAACCCTTTTAATGCTTGTTGTACACATGCATCTGGCTGACCAGCGGCGAGATATGCCTCTGATTGCAGCATCAATAGGCGGCAATTATTCCGACTCATTTTCTGGTTCAGCCTTTTTTGTGCTGCTTGGAGGTGCTCTAGTCCTTTCTCAGGCTTCCCAAGCCAGACATAACATTCACCACGTGAATCTGCAAGAGACTGAAGGGAGGAATGAACGTAGGCGAAATCTTCCTCGATGGGGATATTCACAGCGCGGCTCAACAATGCTTCTGCTTGATCCAACGACCTGATGCATCCGTCGTAGTCCCCTTTTCGCGCTAGCGCCTCGGCATTGTGAGAAAAAACATACGCTTGAGTGTAAGGTTCTGCATGTTTTCCTGCATCAAGAGCACTACTGTACAGCGTAAGAGACTGGTCGAGATATCTTTCTGGGTCTTTACGCAGCAATGCAATGGCTTGACGAGCAATAGCCGTCGCTGTGAGATCAGGAAGTTGGGTGTCTTCGTGAAGTTTCTCCGCTTTCTGAAAGAGTTCCAGTGCTTTTGTATATTGGAACCGATCACGAGCGACGCTTCCTGCTAATTGATAGTTCTGTGCAAGAATACGGCAGACACGCTGATGCTGATCCCCGCCATCATTAGCCAGTTGCTCTAAGCGTGCGATTTGACTCAGCAAACCGTTCTCTGTCAAGCTGTTTCTGCTCGTGTAATAGAGTTGCCATCGCAAGCGTGTTCCATCTTCTAAACTGTCAACAACCCAACTTTGTAGGCGTGTCAGTTTTCGTGCAAGCAAGCGATCTATCTCTCCGTCTATTCCCTGGGAGGCAACGATTACTGATGCTCCTGCTGAACCTATAGTTTTAATGGCTTGGCGTCTGTTCACATCCTCATCCCCTGTATGTACTAGCCCTAGCTGCTCAGGTGTCTTTTGAAAACATGCGCATAAGCGCTCTATGTTGTCTACTCTGATAGGTTCTCCACGCTCTGCACGTCCAACGGTGGAGGCAGAGATCTCCGCAAAGTCTGCAAGTTGCTGCTGGCTCCACCCTTTTTGACGCCTTGCTGTCAGTAGTAACGTGTTTTTCATCCTTGCGCCTTTCACTTCGCTAGTGTATCTAATCTCTACTATACATTTACTTTCTAGCGTGGTGTTTACTAGACATGCAGGAAATACGGAGAACTACTATTTTAGCGCTTCATGAGCACTATCCTGGTCTTTCGCCTGATTGTCCTTTTTGATAGGTCCCTTTGGTCCAGATTTGCGCGGGGTTGCTAAGAAATGCTCTAGAGAGTCTGTGTAAATGAACCAATCGCGTGCTAGCTGAAAGCCTTCTACAATTTCTTCTCTGAGCAAACGAGCAAGATACACCCTGCTCAACCCTGATTGTTCAGCCGCTTGCGAAGTCGTGACACACTCTCTGTTTGTTTCGATGTTCTTGAGAACTGCTTTCAGCATATCAAACCCTCGTGTTTAAGATCACATATCGTTATTATAACACAACTTCATCTTAAAAAGAGGTCTTTTCCCCTTGACAAATCAGGATTAGTTAGTATAATTATAACTAAGTAACGTTATTAAGATGTTTATTAGTTCTGATAATATTGAAAAATCTGTCAAAAGTCAACGATAAGTGACAGATGAGTGACAAGTTGTAGGTCTAATCTTGATCTACACTTCTCTCAGAAGTTACTGAAAGAACCGAACCTGAACAACTGAATACATGCCACTGTTTCCTGATGACACACTCATCATGAGCAACATTCACAGGTCGGAACCTGCGGCGGCAAGGATCTAGCTACGGTGAAAATCAAGCCGCAAGCAGAAGAGGGAAACAGCGAGCATGGACTTCTCTCAACGAGAGAGAAATCATTCTTCATTGTGTGCGTCCCCGCTAACGAGGAATTGTCAACCAGGGGAGAGCACATGAAACTACGAACATTTGCCGAGCACGTCGGCGTGCGCTACGAAACGGCATGGCGCTGGTTTAAAGCCGGAAAGATCAAAGGGCGGCAACTGGACACCGGAACGATCATCGTTACAGAAAACTTCGATGAACCTGTAGAGGTTGATGTGATTGTAGTCGTTTACGCTCGTGTTTCAGCCAATGAGAACCGGCCTAACCTGGATACGCAAGCAGAACGGCTATCCGCCTACTGTGCAGCGAAGGGTTGGAAAGTTCACAAAGTCGTCAAAGAAGTTGGTTCAGGGATTAACGATGGACGCAAGAAGCTCCTAGCGTTGCTTGCTGATCCAACCGTCAAGGTGATTGTTGTTGAGCATAAAGACCGTCTTACCCGTTTCGGGTTCAAATATATCGAGACGTTGTTAGCTGTTCAAGGTCGCTCTATCGAGGTTATCAACCTTGCAGAGAACCCGCTTGAAGACCTCATAGCTGATCTGATCTCAATTATATACAGTTTCAGCGCACGACTTTACGGGCAAAAAAGAGTAAAACGAAAAACAGAGCAGATTGTGAAAGAGTTAGAGTTACAAGCACAAACCGAGAAAGAAGGTGAAAAGAACGCAGTTAGTTGAAAAATATGTGATTGACCGGAACGATCCACGCTATGCAGCGATTGATGAAGCGGCTTTTAAGTCGAAGAACCTGTACAATGCTGGAAACTACGAGATACGCCAGTCCTACATCTTTACCGGAAAGTACCTCAACTACAACGAGATGGACCGGCATATGCAGTCCCATGAGGCGTACAAGGCTTTACCGGCTAAGGTGAGTCAGCAGGTCTTGATGCAGCTTCATCATGATTGGGACGCCTTCTTCAAAGCGCGTGCTGCCTACCGTGAAGACCCTTCCAAGTTCAAGGCACGTCCCAGGATACCAGGGTACAAACCTAAAACGGAAGGCCGGAATATGCTCGTGTACACGATCCAGGCGCTTAGTCGAGGGAAGAAGGGCTTAAAGCGTGGCATGATTAAGCCTTCTCAGCTTGCTATCGAGGTAAAGACGAAGCAGAAGGACATCAATCAGGTTCGTATCGTCCCGCGCAAAGGGTTCTACGTGGTGGAAGCGGTTTACGAACAAGAGGAAAAGCAAGCACCGGTCAACCCTGCCTATTACGCTGGCATAGATTTGGGCATGAATAATCTGGTTGCGCTAACATCAAACAAACCAGGGTTCCGCTCTGTATTAGTTAACGGGCGTCCAGTGAAATCAGTAAACCAATTCTACAACAAGCGCAAGGCAGAACTACAGAGCCAGCTTCGACGTAAAGGCACAACTAAGCGCATGGAGCGCATGACTAGCAGGCGTAACAGGCGTATCGATCATTATATGCACACGGTCAGCAAAAGGATTATTGACCTGTTGGTGAAAGAGGGGATAGGGACATTGTGCATAGGCAAGAATGACGCTTGGAAGCAGGAAGCGAACATGGGCAAGCGCACCAATCAAAATTTTGTGTCGATCCCTCACGCCCGTTTCATCGCCATGTTAACCTACAAGGCTGAATTGGTAGGAATTACCGTCAAGGTGACGGAAGAGTCCTACACGTCGAAAGCTTCGTTACTGGACCTGGACCCGTTGCCAGTGCGCAACAACGGCAATGAGAAGCACATCTTTAGCGGCAAGAGGATCAAGCGTGGACTCTACCGCGCGAAAGATGGACGCAAGATCAATGCGGATATCAATGGGTCAGGCAACATTATCAGAAAAGTAGCCCCTGATGCTTTTTCGGAAGCGGAGGGGGTAGAGGATGGTAAGGCGGTGCTTGCATCCCTGGTAGTCCATCCAGTGAGGTTAGTCGTTACCCCCTCACGAACCCAAAAAGGGAAATCTAGAGCGAAAGCAAGCAATCAATAGAACGCTAGAAAACGCTATAGATCGCTATACTTTTTGGAACTATTTTGTCGCAGACCGTTCCAATGCTGACGAACTGCGCCGCCTTCAGGTTCAGGACGAACTCATGACGGCCAGCATGGGCGGCGTCCTGCCAGAGCAACCGGACCCTGCCGCCTTCCGTCGCGTGCTCGACGTTGGCTGCGGGACCGGCGGTTGGCTGATTGAGACGGCGAAAACCTGCCCCACGATCACGCTGCTGGTGGGCGTGGATGTGAGCCGCACTTTCGTCACGTATGCCCGCGCGCAAGCAGTAGCCGCAGGAGTGAGCGACCGCGTGGAATTTCCTGTCATGGATGCGCTCAGGATGCTGGAATTTCCCCCCGGCTTCTTTGACCTGGTTCCCCATCGCTTCGCCCTGAGCTGGCTGCGGAGCTGGGAGTGGCGCAAGCTGCTTGAGGAAGCGCAGCGGGTAGCCGCCCCCAACGGGATCATTCACTGCGTCGAAGCGGAACTGGCCCGGGCTGACACACCAGCTTTCACCGCGCTCCGAACGCTCACGCTGAGCGCGTTCTCCCAGGCCGGACACCTGTTCACGCCGGACGGAGAACTGACCCGGGCGCTCCCTGCCCTGTTTCATCGCCACGGCCTTCTGGATATCCAGACGCGACGCACGATCCTGACCTATCGAGCGGCTACCGAAGACGGCAAACGTTTTTGCGAGGACCTGCGCCTCGGCCTTAAGACTATCGAGCCGTTTCTGCGCAAGTGGGGGCGCGTGCCTGACCAGTATGAAGCGTTGTGCCAGCAGGCCAGCCGCGAGATGGAGGCCGCGGACTGTGTGGTTACGGTGCCCCTGCTGACCGTCTGGGGCCGCAGCGGTCCTCGCAAGCACCACGCCTGAATGAGAAAGGAAACCTGCCGATGTTCTCTTGTTTCCGGCGTGCGCGCCGCACGAAGACGAAGCCCGCACGCGAGCCGTGGGAGCCGCGAACTCCCATGACTCGGCTGAGCGAGCAGCGCACGTATGTTCCCGATGTGCCCTATCTCTTACCAAAAGATGCGTTAGAAGACCAACGCTTAAATTACCAGCATTACGCGCTGTACAAGACGATCAGCAACCATTACCTCGCGCCGCTGACGCCCGCGAGCACCCAGACCATCCTGGATGTCGGCTGTGGGACCGGCATCTGGGCGGTCGAAATGAGCGCCTTGTTCCCGCAGGCCCAGGTGCTCGGCGTGGATGTGGCGCTCTCCTCGCTCCCGCGTCCGCTGCCCTCCGCCTGCCTGTTTGTCCAGGCCAATGTGCTGGAAGGACTGCCGTTTCCGGACGGCCAGTTCACCTATACCCATCAGCGCCTGCTGGTGGCGGCGATCCCGGCGTTGCAGTGGCCGGGAGTCGTCCATGAACTGGTGCGCGTGACGCGGCCAGGAGGATGGATCGAACTCTTAGAAATCGGTGATGTAATCCAGAACGCGGGGCCAGCGACGAAGCGGTTACTGACCTGGATGACGGACATCAGCAAAGGTCTGGGCTTCGAGATGGAGGTGCTGCGCCACCTGGGCACCCTGCTCACGCAGGCTGGCTGCCAGGAGGTCGAAACGTTGGATATCCCGGTGCCGCTGGGCGCATGGGCCGGGACCACCGGGCAGATGATGAAGACCGATGTGCTCTACGGCTACAACGCGCTCAAAGACTCCTACTGCCCGCGCTCCCAGACGCCGCCGGACGTCTTTGAGGCCATGGTGCAAGCCGCCGCTGACGAGTGGGAGCAGAACCGCTGCTCGTATGTCTTCCACGCGGCGTTCGGCAGGAGGGCGGCTCCATGATGAGTGCCGCGCCGCCGTTTCTGCTGACCCGCGAGCAGGCCACGCGCCTGCACGGCTACCTCCAGACCTACCGGCAGTATGCGCTCACCAGGCTGCTGCCCTCGACCGAGCGCAATATCCTGCTCCGTGGGCTACAGGCGCTGCAAGGCAAGCTCATCGAGGCGCTGGACCAGCCGATCAGCCCACTGCGGCTTGTCCTGAGCCGTGACGAGGTGGGAGTCCTGAACACAATGGTCAACGGGCTGCTCACGCTCTACGGCGGACAGGCGGACAGCGCCGAGCGCACGGCTACCATCAACGATTTAGTGGCTCTCAAGCTGAGTCTCAAAGGTTCCTGACGACGGGGAGGCATTTCATGGGCAAGAAGACATGGCGCGACCGGAGGCGTCTACCGGTCTTTGCCTTCACGGTGCAGACGGTAGACCTGACGCTTAAAGCTGTGGCGCTTTTTGAGCAACTGCTCCAGCGGGCGAATCACCTGGACGAGAAGGTCGTCTTCGCCGAGGAGGTTCTGCACTCGGTCAAACAGAAGCTCGAACTGATGAAGGAGTCAGTGGGCGCGGTCTGTCTGATGACGTTTGATTATAATGAGAAAATTGTCATTCGGCAGTCGATGCTGCTGTACACGATTGAACTCCTCAACAAACCGCCCGGCCCACAGCGGGACAGAGAGCTGCGGCAGTGCCGGGTGATAGCGACGTCCTTTACCGATGAAGAAAGGGATGCCCACCAATCATTGACCTGAACTGTTCAGCCCGCTATAATCAACCAATGGGTATCATTCCTTTGTGCTTTGAAGAGAGGGGCGAGTGAGCGAACATGCCAGAGTACGAGTATGCTCCCTCGGATGTTTCTACCCGCCTGAAGGCGTTGCGTCTCCGCTTGAAGCTGTCGCAGCAACAATTCGCCGATCTGACAGGGGTTCCTGTTACGCTTTTCAAGCAATGGGAAAGTGGCATCATTCAGCCACCGGCTTCCTACTGGCAGCGCATTCTGGTCGCTGAAACCGAGGGACTTCAGATGTTCTCGCCCAACGGCAGGATACCAGGTCGTGTTGCTGAAGCAGGCGCAGACTATCAAACAGACGTTGACCAGATCGACCGTGAAGAACGTTTCCCAACGGATTTTCTCGCTGAGCCTGATAGTGTACGCACGTTTGTGGAGGGCCAGCGACTGGCTTATGGCCACCTCTTCAATCCAACGTTTGCCACAGAAACCTCGCGTATTGATCCGCTACCTCATCAGTTGATTGCAGTCTACGATCACATGCTCAAACAACCACGCCTGCGCTTTCTTTTAGGAGACGATGCGGGAGCAGGCAAAACGATCATGACCGGCCTCTATCTGCGAGAGATGCTCGCACGACGACTTATCTCGCGTGTCTTGATTGTGCCGCCAGCAGGATTAGTAGGGAACTGGGCGCATGAGATGCATCATTTGTTCAACTTGCCTTTTCGCATTGTTACCGGGAGCGACGCTCGTCTGGGCAATCCGTTTCGTGGTGCCGGGAGCGACCTGGTAATTGTCAGCATTGATACCCTGGCCGGTGAGCGCATGTTCTCGCGCTTGCAAGAGGACGAAGTGCAGCCGTATGATCTTGTTGCTTTCGATGAGGCTCACAAGCTTGCAGCCAACCGGGGCGCTGATTTCCGCGTTCGCCGTACTGATCGGTATCGTCTGGCCGAAGCACTGGCCGGCGTGCCAAACGAGGAAAAACGCTGGTCTCTCTCCTGGAGTTGTCGTCATCTGCTTCTGTTAACGGCAACTCCCCATATGGGGAAGGATTTTCCCTATTATTGTCTCTGGAAACTGCTTGAACCAGACGCGCTCTCTACGCTCGACGCTTTTCACGCCTATCCAACAGAGGCCAGGCAGCGGCATTTTTTGCGGCGCACGAAAGAAGAGTTAGTCTATTTTGATGGCAGTCCCATTTACCCTACACGCATTTCCAATACGTTGAGCTACAAGTTGAGCCAGGGCGAGGTAAGTGAGCAGACGCTCTATGAGCGTACCACGCATTACATTCAAACTTTCTACAATCGGGCTCAGTTGCTCAATCGCTCCGCGGCTCGTCTCGCTATGAGTGTGTTTCAGCGTCGCCTGGCAAGTTCAACCTGGGCTTTGCTCTGTTCGTTTGAACGAAGGGCAAAAAAATTGGAAAAGCTCATCGAGGCAATTCGCTCTGGCCAACTGGATTGGGCTGACGTTGAGAAGGAGCAGCACAAGCTCGATACACTTGTGGATATTTTCGACGAGAAGACTGCTGACGAAGAGAACGATGGATCAGGCAGGGAAGAGAATGAGCGCAATGAGGATGACCTTCTGGGTGGAACGTTAGCGACATCGCTGAGAGAGTTAGAGGCAGAGTTGCGCCAGGTCGAAGAGTTGCGGGATCTGGCCGAGCAGGTCTATAAAATGGGAGAAGAGTCCAAATTTGAAAAATTGCGTGAGATCCTGAGCGACCCGCAGTATCTCCATGAGAAGTGGCTGATTTTCACAGAACATCGCGACACGCTCGAATTTCTGGTACGGCGTCTGAGAGGCATGGGATTGGGCGAACAGATTGCCCAGATCCACGGCGGCATGAACTATCAGGAACGCGAAGAACAGGTAGCGGCTTTTCGCAAGGCAAACGACGAGGCAGGGTCAGCGCGTTATATGCTCGCTACTGATGCCGCAGGCGAGGGCATTAATCTCCAGGTGTGTTACTTGATGGTAAACTACGATATTCCCTGGAATCCTGCTCGCCTGGAGCAGCGAATGGGGCGGATTCACCGCTATGGACAGAAGCATAACCCGGTCTATATCATGAATCTGGTTGCGGAAAAAACACGCGAAGGGCGGGTGATGACGACGCTGCTGGAGAAAATGGAGAGTATTCGCAAAGAGTTGGGGTCAGACAAAGTTTTTGATGTGATCGGACGACTCTTTCAAGAAGTCTCTCTCAGCGAATACCTGGCGCACATGGCTTCCCAGGAAGCGGAGAAAGAGATTGAGCAGCGTTTATTTGGAAGCCTGACCCCTGAGCAGGTGAGGGCGCTTGAGGCACGGGAACGAGCGATCTTTGGTGAAGGCGGGTCGGTTCGCAGTGCCTTGCCCCGCCTGCATCAGAGCATGGAGCAGAAGCTGTACCAGCGGCTCTTGCCTGGCTATGTGCGCCACTTTCTTGAGAAGGCCGCGCCATTGATGCATCTACGTATAGAAGGCAATCTGGATGATGTCTTCTGGCTCACTCCACTCGCGCCCAACGCGCTGGATTGGCTACTCCCGCTGCTAGAGACCTATCCTGCTGAGATGCGTGGACGTTATACACTGTATCCATCACGCGCTGGTGAACCTGCGATTTTTCTCCATCCAGGCGAAGCTCTTTTTGATCGCTGGCAAAATATGTTCTCTGACCATTTCGCTCCGCAAGCCTTACGAGGGGCCATATTTGTTGATCCGGGCGCGGAAAAGCCGTATTTCTATCATCTCGCGCTCATCACCGTGACGCGGGATGCCGATCCTACTATCCATACATTCAAATACTCAGAACTAGTGGAATGCCTGCTGGTCGGGCTGAGGCAGGAGGAGAATGGCGAGATTAACGTCTGCCCAGTTGAGCAATTACTCTTGTTGCAAAAAGGATCACCCATTACTCCACTTCCCCTCCCAGCAACGATCTCTCGCGCATGTGAGCAGGCGAAAGCCTATGCCCTGACCTGCGTTGCCGAAAAGGCTGCTCGCACACAGCGGGAGCGGTTGCAAGCAACGCTGACCGAACGCGAACGCTTTCTTGAGCATGGTTTCACCTATCAGAATGCCGAACTCTTTGAAATGCGGAAACGCTTGAGCGAGCGTGCGCAGGCCGGGGACGCGCGGGCTAAAGGCGAATTGACCAGAATCAAGACCCTGCAAAAAGAATTACAGAACAGGAAGGCCGAGGCATTGAAGGTGCTCCGTCGTGAACCTGAGCTGATTGTTCCGGGAGAGGTAGCCTTGCTCGCGCATGCGCTGGTGCTCCCGGCGCGTGATCCCGCAGACCGCGCGCGCTTTGACGCGGAGGTGGAGGCCATAGCCTTGCAATGGGCGCGTTCCTTTGAAGAGATGCGAGGAGCCATCGTGAAAGATGTCTCGACGGCGAGCAAGGCCAGAGAGGCGGGATTGGAAGACTGGCCTGGTTTCGATCTGCTGGCGCAGCGCCCTGGTGGCGAAACAATTGCCATTGAGGTGAAAGGACGCGCCGGGATTAGCGACATTGAGTTAACTGAGAATGAGTATATCAAGGCCTGCAATTTACGCGAGCGCTATTGGTTGTACGTCGTCTACGAATGTGCGAAGGTGGTCCCGCGTCTCTTGCGCATTCAAGACCCATTTGGTAAGCTAATCGCCAGAGCTAAAAACAGTGTTCTTCTGGATGACCGGGATATTTTTGCGGCGGCAGAGCCGGAGTAGGGGTGCAGGGCTCTCTTTGCCGGGGTGTGGCCCTTTTCTTCCCTTTTCCGGGAGGTGATCAGTGGAGCTGCTTCCCGCCTGGGATTGAAACGTCTCTTTTCCAGGAGAGGGATTTGAGAACAGAGTAGAAAGTAGCTATTTATGGACGAGCGGTTGATTGAGGTCAATTTTCCCTTATTGCAGACCTCGCTAGATTCTGTACACGAAAAAAACGTGCGTCATGGACATATCTCCACGCTCCATATCTGGCCGGCGCGCCGTCCTTTAGCTGCCAGCCGCGCCGCGCTGATCACGACATTATTACGCGATCCCGGCACTACAGCCGCGCGCAAAGAGGTCCTTTCTAAGCTGGCCGGGCATATCTCCGACGAGAAAACGGTGGGGGGCATTTTGCACTGGGGACGCGAGAACGATGCTGCCCTCAACTGGTTTCGTGAGAAGATCCGTGAGGAATATGGCGGGCGCGCGCCCCGCGTGCTCGATCCGTTTGCCGGCGGCGGCGCGATCCCGCTGGAGGCGATGCGCCTGGGCTGTGAAGTGACGGCGGTCGATATCAATCCGGTGGCCTGGTTTATCCTCAAATGCACGCTGGAATATCCCCAAAAGCTGGCAGGACAATCGCGTCCGTTGCCTGACTTTGTCCTGCACTCACGCGAGTTTATGGAGAGCTATTTAAAGGCAAAGGGTTATAAGGGCAGAGCGTTAAAGAAACAGCTTGCCCTCTTTGGCCTGGATGATGAAGCCCAACCTACGACCCTGCATGACCTCATGGGCATAGCAGATGAGAAAGCCTCTACCGAGGCCGATCTGGCCTGGCATGTGCGCGCCTGGGGCTGGTGGGTGCTCCAGCAGGCCAGAGCCGACCTTGCCCCTTTCTATCCAACCATTGACAATAAACCCACTGTTGCCTATCTCTGGGCGCGCACCGTCACCTGTAAGAATTGCCGCGCGACTGTTCCCCTGCTCAAGACGCTCTGGCTCTGCAAGAAAGAGAAGAAACGGGTGGCGTTGACAATGAAACCGAACTCAGAGAAGACTGGCGTTGTTTTTGGCATCTGGCACGATGTGCCTGTGGGTCAGGGACCAGCAGCGAAGAGGCGAGAGCATGATATGCAGGTTGGCAGGGGAACGATGTCGAAGTCAGGGGTGACATGCCCTTGTTGCCCCACTGTGATCACTATGGACGACATTCGCTTTGAAAGCCGAGCAGGGCGGCTTGGTACCATGATGACGGCGGTGGTGGTGGATGGAGAGACAAGCAAGGAGTACCGTCTCCCAACAGCCCAGGAAATCAATATGGCGGCTCAGGCTGAATTGGAACTGGATCAGGTTTTTGCCGATATTCCCTTTGGGCTGCCTGAAGAGCCGACTCCAGGTCCGGCTGGCAGAAAACGCTATTCTTCTTCATTGCCAACTTACGGCCTGATGAAATGGAAAGGACTATTTACTGGGCGTCAGCTTCTGGCCCTGGGAACTTTTGTGAAGCACGTGCGTTCGGTTCGTATTGCTATGCATGAAAAATGCTATCCTATTGAGTGGATAGAAGCTGTGGTGGCTTACCTGGCTCTAGCAATTGACCGCATAGCTGATCGTGGTAGTACCCTGTGTAGCTGGACCATTGATAGGGATACAATCAGGAACACATTTACACGTTACGCATTATCAACAACCTGGGATTTTGCGGAGAGCGTTGCCTCTGCTGATAGTTCAGGGGGGTATCCAGGAGCTATTGAATGGATTGCGACATATATTGCTCATGCTTTACTACTCAGTCGTGATGCTCCCCGACCTACAATTACACAATCGTCTGCCACACGTCCTCTGAATACACGTTTCGATCTCATTATGACAGATCCCCCCTATTATGACGCTATTATCTACTCGGATCTGATGGATTTCTTCTATGTCTGGTTGAGAAGAACAGTCTATGGCCTTTCGCCAGAAATCGATAAGGTTTTCTCCGAGCCATTAACCCCCAAGTGGAATCATGAGGAGAATGATGGTGAGCTCATTGATGAGCCGGGACGGCATGGATGGGATCTAGCCAAATCGCAAAAGGTCTACGAAGACGGCATGGCTCGCGTCTTCCAGAACTGCCACAACATGCTTGCGCCAGATGGGCGGCTTGTGATCGTTTTCGCGCATAAGCATCCTGACGCCTGGGAGACGCTCGTTTCGGCCATCATTCGCGCCGGCTTTGTCGTCACGGGGAGCTGGCCGATTCAGACGGAGATGGGCAATCGCACGCGCGCCCTCTCGTCGGCGGCCCTGGCCTCTTCGATCTGGCTGGTGTGCAAGAAGCGCCCGGAGAATGCGCGCGACGGCTGGGATAATAAGGTGCTGGATGAGATGCGGCGCAATATCCCTGAGAAACTGCACCGCTTCTGGGACGACGGCATCAATGGTCCCGACTTTGTGTGGGCCGCGACCGGCCCGGCCCTGGAGGCATATAGCAAGCACCCAAAGGTCAGAAAATCGAGCGCCTCCGGGAAAGAACTCTCCGTCAAGGAATTTCTGGACCAGGCGCGGCGTATTGTGATGGACTACGCGGTTGGACGGGTGCTGCGCGAGGGGGCGGAGGTCACAACTCCCCTGGATGCGGTCACGACCTATTACCTGCTCCATCGTTACTACTTTGGCACCGAGAGCGTGCCGATCGGGCCATGCATCCTCTACGCGGTCTCGTGCGGACTCTCCGATAGCGACTTGCTCAATCGCTATGATATACTGGCTCGCAGTGGAGGATTGGCGGTGAAAGAAGAGTCAGAGGAGGAAGTAGAAACAGCAGAGGGGGAAGAGGAAGAAGAGCCAGAGGAGGAGGAAGGAACCAGCAGCGCCGTGCGGCTCAAACAATGGTATCAGCGCAAAACCTCACACCCGGACTATGAGACGCCAAAGGGGACAGTACCGCCTCTCATCGATCAGGTCCACCGCCTGATGTATTTCTGGGTGGCGAGCGAAGAGAACAAGCTGAACGACTACCTGGCCGAGTACCGTTTGAAAGAAAACGAGCATTTTTTCCACCTGCTCCAGGCCCTCATCGAAGTCCAGGGCATCAGCAGCGAGGAAAAAGGCATTCTGGAGCGCCTCAGCAAGCACATTGAGCGCACCAACGTCTCGAATTATCGGCTTTTCTGAGAATTTGTCAAAGCAGAGAATTTTTCCTGATGGGGGAGATGGAAAGATGAGAGAAGACCTGGCAGTAGCAGCAGTAGAAGAAGACCTGGCAGAAAGCGGGATTGATATGCAGCAGAGAGTGACGCAGAAAGCATGGAATGATGTTGTTGAGTTACGCCCGGAACTGCGGGGCGAGATGGCCATGAATGAATTTGCCGCCGACCTTCAGGATGTGGCAATGGGAGAGGGACGCCCTCTCTATAAAGATGTTACGGAATTTTTTTCTCTCACCTATCCTACCAGCCGGGTGCTTGATCTTGCCAGAGATGTCGTCTGGCGGCTGGCCGGTCGCAGCGACAAAGCGATTCACCAACTGAAGCAGACCTACGGCGGCGGCAAGACGCATACCATGATCACCCTCTACCACCTGGTCAATGATCCCGCCAATCTCCCCAGGCATTTGCTCGCTGTGCAGGAGTTTCTCACTCATATACGGATTGAACCCCCGCAAACGCGCATTGCCGTCCTCGCCTTCGACAAAATAGACGTGACCTCAGGTCGAGATGTGCGCGGCCCATCGGGTAATATTCGCCGCCTGCGCTATCCCTGGAGCGTGCTGGCTTACCAGTTAGCTGATGAAGAGGGCTTGCGCATTTTGCATCCTGATGGAAACGGAGCTGAACGCGACACGCCACCGGCGGAAAACGTGCTGGTCGAACTCTTCGCCGTAGCGAAACAGCAGAGGCAAGCGATTCTGATTCTGATGGATGAGGTCATGATGTTCGCGCGCGTTCAGATCGCCGCCGACCCTCGATGGAGGGACTTCTTGAGCTACTTCTTCCAGTGTCTTACGCAGGCGGTCGAAAAGATGCCGGGCTGCGCCCTGGTCGCCTCATTGTTGGCCGCGAACCCGGACCTGAATGACGAACTCGGACGCGCGCTCCTGCTCGAATTCTCCAATATCTTCCGGCGCACGCAGGAAGAGAACGTTGAGCCGGTTGGCAAAGAGGATATCGCGGAAGTCATGCGCAGGCGTTTCTTTACTCCCGCATCCATGAGCGACCGCGCTCCCTTTGCCGTCCAGGCCAAAGCCGCGGTCCAGGCCATCTCCGAGCTTGATACGCAGACCGAGAGAGATATGCGCGCGCAAGAACAGCGTTTTATCCAGAGCTATCCATTCCATCCAGATCTCATCGATCTCTTCTATACAAAATGGACCCAACTGGACAGTTTTCAGCGAGCGCGTGGCATGTTGCGCGTCTTTGCCCTGGCCTTGCGGGACGCCGAAACCTGGGACCGCAATCCCCTGATCTCCGCCAATGTGTTTCTCGGCGAGCCAAACCAGACGGGTTTGTCAAAAGCAGCCCATGAGTTGACCGATATGGCCGAGAAAGACGAGATCGAGAGTCAACAGTCCTGGGTCGGGATACTGGCCGGAGAACTGGAAAAGGCAAAGGCAATTCAGCATGAGTTTCCCTCGCTAAGCGAGTATCGCGAGATCGAGCAGGTCGTCTTCGCCACCTTCCTGCATTCGCAGCCGCTGCGCGCCCAGAGTGAAGCGAAGACGCGGGAATTGCTGGCGCTGGTCGGGCAATCGAGTCCACACTGGATCGACATGGAAAACGCGCTGCGCCTGTGGGCCGAGCGCTCATGGTTTCTCGACGAAAAAAATCTCGAAAGCAGCCGGGGAGACAGCGGCAAAGTACCGGCAGCATGGAGGCTGGGCCTGCGCCCTAATCTCAAACAGGTGCACCATACCGCCTGCGAACGCGTCACAGAGCGAGATATCGAAACCAGACTGCTCAAAGAGATCGAGAGCTGCCGGTCCCTTTTCAGTGATTTGCCATCGGGCGTCAAGCTCCACCTGCTTCCAACAGTGCCACGCGATATTGAGGACGATGGGGAATTCCACTACGCGGTGCTGGGGCCAGACTTTGCTTCTCGGCCAGGCGCGCCCAGTCCTCGCGCACGGCGTTTCCTGGAGCAAAAAGCGGGCGCAGACAGTCCGCGCGTCAACCGCAACGCGCTGATTCTCGCCGTTCCCTCCTTCGATGGCCTGGCCATTGCCCAGAACGCCGTCAAACAACTGCTTGGCTGGCTTCAGGTAGAAGACATTCTGAAAGGGACGGAGATCGACGCGCTCCGCAAGACCCGACTGGCGGACGAAAAAAGGGAGGCCCTCCAGAAAATGCAGGACGCCGTGCGCCTGGCTTATAATGTCTTCATTACCGTAACCGATAAGGGAGACAAGGGAGAAATTCAGGCGTTCCAGGTGATCTCAACCAATGGGGATTCGCTCTTTACCGCAATCAAGAAAGATCGCAACGCTCGCATCCAGGGGGAGCCGGTCACAGCAGAAGCGCTCTTGCCAGAAGGGCCATTTGATTTGTGGAAGGAGGGCGATACCGCGCGTCCCTTCAAGCACCTCGTCGAAGCGTTTGCCCAGGTGCCGCACCTTCCCAAAATGCTCAATCGCAAAGATATCGAAAACACCCTGCTCCGAGGAGGAGAGCACGGTCTTTTTGTCTTTCGTCGAGCGCGGCTTGATCGCAGCTTTCAAACCTTCTGGCGTGAGACACCCGATGATGTGGCGCTCAAAGATCCCGGCCTGGAGGTCGTCTTATCAGAAGAAGCAACCTTGAGTTCGCTCTCGACAGCGCTCCTTGAGCCAGGCATGCTGCCCGAATTGTGGCAAGGAGAAACGCTGACCCTGCGCGAACTCTACGCTTACTTTGCGGGCGGGCGGCGTGTGCGAGAAACACCGGCAGGATATGATTACGAGGTCGAGACAACTGTGCCGAGGGCGGATCGTGATGTGCTTGACCGCGCGGTTAGAGAGGCGGTCAAAGAGAAACGGCTCTGGCTACTGGCCGGAAAAAGGAGTTTTCTGGGCGAGGATGTCCCAGAGAGCATCCTCACTGAAGATGCCTATGTGATGCGCCCACCGCATCACCTGCTCACCGATGAGATCCTTCCAGAACAGTTGCCTGAAGCATGGGTAGACGGAGAGACGACAGCCCTGGCCATTACGGAGGCGCTTGCAGTCAAGAAGGGCCGACCTCTTCCGTGGAGCATTGTGCGGGCCGTCATCGATGCCGCCAGGATCGCTAACCTGATCGACACCACAGTGGATTCACGCTGGCCATGCGATTATACAGACGCCGGACAGGTGAAAATTCATCTACCGTTGTCAAAGCCAGCAGCTCCAGGTGGAAGCGAATCAGCACTCCCCACACCTGCACAGCCAGCAACAAAAGTCCGTGAGCAATCGCCGCAAAGCTGGATTGCCGGAGCGTATCTTGATCTCAAGGAGATGCAGGAGCTGTACGAGCGACTGGGCGACCTGGTGAAGCTTGCCGTGGGGCAGGAGCTGGAACTGTATGTGCGGATCGAATTAAGTGGCAAAGAGAATCAGCCGGTCCCAGGCGAAACTGTTGAGAAGATCAACACCCTCCTGGGAGAAGTTTCAGAGCAGCTCAAACTTCAGTAGTGGTCTCATATCGCACGCGGAAGGCGCGGGGACTCAGCAACGTCCAGAGTTCCCCCGCCTGGCTCCTTCGCTGCAAGGTCCCCGTCACCATCACCGGATGACCGTCACGATGAGCGTCACAGGCCGCTGCGTAATCCTCCGCTCCAAGGAGGAAACTTACTTTCCCGTAACCATCTGCTCGCACTGTGACCTGTCGTTCGGACGGATTCTCCGCATCCAGGCTAATCACTCGCCCCTCAATGGTCTTGTCATACTCCAGATCAGGCTGCGTTGTTTCGAGATATCTGGCAGCCTCGCGCAGATAATACGACGCTTCTTTGTCCAGCACGATAGGCATCAGCCGCTCGATATCTTGAGCAGGAGGCACTACAATAGACCAACGCACAGAGTATTCGATAGGAGTATCAGGGAATTCCTCCAACATTTCTAGAACGGCCTTGCACATATTCCCATTGAGGCCGATTTCAAAATGCTTACTAATCTCCTCAGACTGCTGGGTCTCTCTGGCGGCCCGCACGGTCATCAGACCCCGCGTAATGCGCTCAACGACCTTGCGTTCATCGGGAACCTTCGCCCCAGAAAGATGGAGCTGTTCAACGGAAGGGAGAGGAGACTTAATCGTAAAGCCGAAGCTACCATGAAAAGTATGATCAAACAGACAACGTTCAGCCTGCTCTCTGCCCACACGGAACGGTTGCGTAAAATAGGGTCTGACCTCCTGCACCATACAAGCAGCGTAGACAAAAAGATCTCGCGCCCCTTGAAGGAAACTCGCAGTGGCTTCGAGAGATGGTACAGCTTGCTCAGAAGGGAACAGGAGGCGCAGGCGAATACTATCCTGACCAACGGACTGAATTCGCTGATACATATCGCCGGGAGACGTTTCCTCCACCTCGGCTAAACGCTGCACCGCTTCAACCATGCGTGTCGCAAAATCACTATAGGTAGACCTGGCCGGTAGAGCGACAATCGCCGGAGGATCTCCTGCCTGGAGTTCTTTTGCATAGACAGCCAGGCGCCTATTCTGATATTTAATCCGTGTCCAACCGGTTGCGCGCAGATAATCGGTGATGAAGCGTAAGCTCTGCTCATCGAAAGAAAACGGATCGGAAGCATATTGTGTCATAGCGCACCCCCCGGTTGTGCAGCATCGACTATATCCGTCAGGACTTTCGCGGTAAACAACTGGCCGGGAGGAATATGGATAGCTTTTGTGCTCTGCTGCCTGGGTATCTCCGTATCATCCGGTCCGGGAAACCAGTAATAACAACACTTATAAAGACGTAAGCATTCCTCGTCCTGTTTCAACCATTGGTCAATAGATGATGGGAGACACATCAGGACCAGAAAGCCGAGGGTGCTGGTCACCAGGTCATTATAATTTTTGCCCCGTAGATCGTAGGAAATAACTTCTTCACCTTTCACTCTGATGATTTTCCATTCAGGCGCGCGTGCAGATTTAATTTGACAAGGGACGCTAATGCTATTCACATCAGAATAGCGGTTGTCGCTCTTTCTTTTGCGTAAACGCTGGAAATTCATATCAGTCCCGTAGTCTTTGCGTTTGACACTTTCAACCTTGATGCCCGCATGGGCAGCGATAGCAGAGACATAAGCGACGCTCAGTTCCTCTGATCGATCCGAGTCAGGTGTCAGAACCGGATACGACGAGTCAGAGATGGGTCTCCTCATCAGGGATTTCGACCTCGCTTCTTCACTACAATGAAAGAACATCCATGAAAACTCAGGTATGCATGAGAACCTGACTGTAGTTATAGCGTGCAGTAGCCCAATCTAATATTCCACGAAATGCCTGTCGAAATGCTTCTATCTCCTGTTCCCTCGCATCTTCGTCGGGCATCATGGTGCCTCGCCAGATCAGCGAAATCTCTACTTGCCCTGGAACGATTTGACTGGCCGCAATAAAACGAATGATAGTGCCAGGAAAGGTATGGAGACCACTTTGTCTCACTTCTTCCAGTTTTCGCATCAACGCATCTTGTTGACCAGGACATGTCTGCACAACAATCGAAGTAACGAACTGGATATTATCACCTGAAGAAATGCGCCATGTGGGTACGCTTTTGCGAGGACGCCCAGAACCTCTCCGCTTGAATTTCTGCACTGCTTCCTGTGGGATCATGATCACGTCAGCAGCCCACATACTGGGAAGGCGTCCCTCGTCAACATATTCATACACCCGTTTGTCAGAAATCCCCAGAATCCTGGCAGCCTCCTTGATAGAAACATACCCAGGAAGATTTGGGCGACCTGCATACTCATTCATGCGTATAACTTACTTGTTCCCTGTATTTTTTGAATAAGCCATTTGTAGCTGTAGTTTTTTAATTATTGAAGATGGTTCCATAAAGACCTATCGGCATACCAGGGGTTATATGCAGCGGGTGAAAAAACTGAGGTGTAGCATGGAGGAAACGATGGAGAGCTGTTGCAAATCTGGCTTTTTTCTTGTACTCTTCCTCTCGGAACCACATCTTGGATCAGGGTTCTTCTCTACCACAAAATCAGGACGAAACGATCGCAAGGCGTCTTCTTGGCTTAGATAACTGGAGTATAGAGCATGCCGAAACTCTCACGCGCCTCCCTTTTGCTCTTCCGCGCCAGACGCGCACTCTTCTCGTTTGCTGCTAATTCCGACCAGGCTATTCCCCCTGTTGCCGTCCTCATCGACGGCGAAAATATTTCCGCAGAATTTGCTGTCCACATTTTGGCAGCTGCAGGAAATTTCGGCGGAGTGACGATTCGGCGCGTGTACGGCAACTGGAATCACCCCTCTTTGGTCTCCTGGCAAGCAGCGGCTCATCATTATGGCTTCCAGACTATCCATCATGCTCATCCCGTAGCGGGAAAGAATGCTGCCGATATTGCTTTAACCATTGATGCGCTCGATCTCCTTTATCAAGGCTTACGCCATTTCTGTTTGGCAAGCAGCGACACCGATTTTATTCCCCTGGTACGACGACTCCGTGAAAGTGGTGGTGTTGTGCTGGGCATTGGGAAATCGGGCACGCGAGAGGAGTTGAAAAACGCCTATAACGCCTTTCTAACTACCGATCAGTTGCTTCCTGCATCTACACGATCAGTATCGGTGATATCGCTCAACACGGAAAAAGAGACAAGTCCTCCTCTATCCTCCCAAAAAGAGAGTGAGCAGGTCACTGTACCCCCATCGGCATCTGAAACACAGAGAATAGAAGACGATCTGTTGCTTCAGCTTTTGATACAAGCATATCAACGAGCGGCAACTAAAGGAAAAAGTGATTGGGTCTCTATCCAGCAACTTGGAGCAACCCTCCACCAGTTGCAACCAGGTTTTGCGTCAAAGACATACGGTTTTCCGAAGCTGAAAGGACTTATTCAGAACTACCCCCAGGTGTTCCAGACGAGATCGCTCAAAGGTGGACAAATCGAATTGCAGGCGAAAATACGGCAGTAAAAGGAAGTAAAAAGGCCTCAAAAGTGTCGGGTCGAAAACGAGAGAACGACTCTCCATACACATGCCCTTGACAAGTCCTGAGCCTCCTCTTATGATACACCCATGAACGAGCTAGTTGCAGACATACAGAACGCTCTTCAGGCATTGTTCTCCAGCACGATCCAGAGCATCCATCCATGTTGGGAGCCATGCGAGTGGTCGAAGGTCTATCGTCTCCAATTGCCCACGACATGCGCAAGGTGTACGGCTTTCCGTCATCGTCACTCCGGTCTGGGTAGGCTCATCGAGACTGTTCAGTTTCCATGATGAGAGGAGCCTGGGGAAGCAAAGGAGCAAGAGGAGCCAACAG
>Ga0209061_1002421_pt1 | contig 23834 bp, 22 predicted proteins | sample Coa_R1_10_FD_187157 | JGI IMG/M metagenome (GOLD analysis project Ga0209061, IMG submission 187157) | Surface soil microbial communities from Centralia Pennsylvania, which are recovering from an underground coalmine fire - Coalmine... | ecosystem: Environmental > Terrestrial > Soil >...
CGCTTCTGCCAACGTGATATAGTTCATGCCAGTCATTCCTCGCTTTCTGAGTTGATGAGATTTCCCTCATTCTAGCAAGGAATGACCTACTTTTCTTCCTTTTAGGACTTTTAAATAGCCCTGTCTTTTGGGGGAAAGGCCTTGACAGAACCTGTCATCAGCAGTAGTCTATTGCTTATTCCAGCAGGGAATGGATAGTTAGCTAATGTATCCAACCATCATCTTCGGATCACAGGGTGAAAAGTAAGTTGACGGTCCTCCCAACTGCGAGCAAAAATTCTTTACAGGGAAGCGGAGACTATGAAACCACCACGTTTCCAGTATGCGGCTCCTCGCATCCTCGACGAGGCGCTTGCGCTACTTGACCAGCATGGCGAGGAGGCCAAAGTATTGGCAGGCGGCCAGAGCCTGGTTCCCCTACTCAATATGCGCCTGGCGGGGCCGTCCTACCTCGTGGACATCAACCATATCTCTGAACTCCACTACATCGAACCTGAAGATGGTTACCTGGCAATCGGCGCTACGGTACGCCAGCGCCAGGTCGAGCATTCGACTCTGGTGCGGGAACGCTTCCCTCTACTGATACAGGTCGTGCAGCATATCGGACACATGCAGATACGTAACCGTGGCACGGTCGTAGGCAGTGTAGCGCATGCCGACCCTGCCGCCGAATTGCCCGCACTCCTTACATGCCTCAACGGTGAAGTGCTGGCACAGAGTGTGAACGGCGAACGAGTGATAAAAGCAGAAGAGTTCTTCACCGGTTATCTCTCGACGGCTCTTGGGCCGGGTGAGATGTTGACCGAAGTGCGTTTTCCCTGGATACCGCCACAGGCAGGGTGGGCATTTCTAGAATTTGCTCGCCGGTCGGGAGACTACGCGCTGGTGGGCGCGGCAGCCGTCCTGACCCCTGCCCGGGATGACCGTTGTATGGCGGCACATATAGCCTATCTCGGCATTGCAGGCTCCCCTATTCGTGCGCGTGCCGTCGAGAACGTTGTCATTGGTACCGCGCTTGAGGATGCCACCCTGGATAGGGCCGCCGAAATTTCCCGCTCAATAGTTGCTGAAGATATGAGTGATGTGCATGCCACAACTGAATATCGCCGTGCGCTGACTGCCGAATTAACCAGGCGTGTGTTGAAGGATGCCTGGGACCGCCGTCAATCATAGAAAGAGGATAGATCATGCAAGAACAAGAAGAGGCTCCGGCCTTCCTTGAAGAAAGCGATATTGCGGTAATCGTCAATGGTCATAGCTACGAAAGGCGCGTTCCTGTGCGCCTGCTGCTTTCCGACTTTTTGCGCCATGAACTACATCTTACGGGTACACATGTCGGCTGTGAACATGGCGTCTGTGGGTGCTGTACGGTCCTCTTGAATGGCGAAGCGATTCGTTCGTGCCTCATGTTCGCGGTGCAGGCTGATGGTATGGCTATCACGACTGTCGAGGGAATGGCGGGTAACAACAGCGAACTACACCCTATTCAGCAAGCGTTTATGGAAAAACACGGTTTGCAATGCGGCTTCTGTACCCCTGGCATTATCATGACCGTGCATTCCATGCTACATGATAATCCCAATCCTACCGAGGACGAGATTCGCCACGAACTTTCCGGCAATATTTGCCGCTGCACTGGTTATCAGAATATCGTTGAGGCGGTCAGACTCGCGGCTGACCGTATGCGAGCACTTCAATCAGAAAGCGAGATGGACTGATGGCTACACGCTGGTTTGGCGCGCCCGTCCAGCGCACGGAAGATCCCCGCCTCCTGCGCGGGCGTGGCAGTTACGTCGATGATTTTGACCTGCCGGAGATGCTGCATGCGGCCTTCTTGCGCAGCGCCTACGCGCACGCACGCATCGTTCGCATCGACACCAGGGCCGCACGCGACCTTCCCGGTGTTCATCTTGTGCTGACCGCCGGCGACCTGGGTGAATTATTGGAACCCTCTCCGCTGCTCGTGCCCCATCATGCCTTGACACAGCCGCGGACTCAGCTGCCCCTGGCACGGGAGCGGGTCAATTATGTTGGTGAAGCAGTCGCAATGGTAGTGGCCGAGGATCGTTATATTGCTGAAGATGCGCTCGACTTGATTGATGTGGAGTACGAACTGCTGCCGGTCGTTTCCAATCTAGAGGTTGCGACCTCGGATAATGCGCCACTCGTGCATGCGGATGTACCGGGCAATGTGGCGGCGCACCTCGTGCAGACCGTCGGTGATCCTGATGCGGTATTCGCAAATGCGCCGCATGTCATACGCGAGCCTTTCGTCATTGACCGGGGCGCGGCTATGCCGATGGAGTGCCGCGGCGTGCTGGCGCGTTGGGAACCGCAGGAAGGTTCGCTTACCTGCTGGATTTCAACACAGGGACCGATTCCTATCCGCAATGGGTTAGCGGCCATCTTCAAGCTGCCGGAGCACAAGGTGCGCGTGGTCGCGCCCGATGTGGGCGGGGGGTTTGGCACCAAGATCATGATGTTCTACCCAGAGGAGATTTTGACCCCATTCGCGGCCATCCAGTTGAACAGGCCTGTCAAGTGGATCGAGGACCGGCGCGAACATTTTATCTCAGCGAACCAGGAACGCAGCCAGTCGCACGATGTGGAATATGCCTTCGACGATCAGGGTATTTTGCTGGCCGTGCGCGATACATTTCTGCACGATACGGGTGCCTATACTCCCTATGGTATTATCGTCCCCATTATCACCGCCTGCACCCTGCCGGGTCCCTATCGCCTGAAAAACTACTACAGCGAATTTACCGTTCTCTATACCAACAAAGTTCCGGTGAGCCCTTATCGGGGCGCCGGTAGGCCGCATGCCGTTTTTGTGATGGAGCGCATCATGGATCGCATTGCGCGCGAATTACACCTTGATCGCACAGAGGTACGCGCGCGCAACTTCATCCAACCGAACGAGTTCCCATGGGACGTTGGACTCGTCTATCAAGACGGTGGGCCAACGAAATATGATAGCGGCAACTATCAGGCGGGGCTTGACAAACTGAAAGCCCTGCTGGATTACGATAATTTTCCTGCAATGCAGGCTGAGGCGCGCAAGCAGGGGCACTACCTGGGGATTGGGATTGGTTGCTATGTCGAGGGTACCGGCATCGGCCCATACGAGGGAGCGCAGGTGCGCGTGGAATCGGATGGACGGGTGTTTGCTTCTACCGGGATCACGACACAGGGACAGGCGCATTTTACCACATTCGCGCAGATAGTCGCCGACCAGCTGGGCGTGGACCCGAAGGATGTGCTGGTTACTACCGGCGATACACAGGCTTTCAACTGGGGCATGGGTACCTATGCCAGCCGTGCCGCGACCGTCGCCGGTTCTGCCATGTATCTTGCCGCCAAAAAGGTGCGTGAGAAAGCCAAGCAGGTTGCGGCAGACCTGTTTGAGGCATCTCCAGATGATATTGAGCTGGCAGATGGCAAAGTCTTCGTGAGGGATGCACCGCACCGGGCATTGACGCTAGGCCAGGTGGCGATTTCCGCGAATCCCTTGCGCTACGCGTATGGTGAAAATGCGCGCAAGCTGATGTCCATGAAGCTAGCGGGACCTCGTCCTGGTCCTGCCCTGCCGCCTGAGCGCGGCGGCCCCGGTCTGGAAGCCAGCGAGTTTTACAGCCCACCACATGCAAGTTTTGCCAGTGGCGTTCATGGTGCCATTATCGAGGTCGATCCAAAAACGGGCATGGTGTCGTTTCTGAAGTACGCGGCGGTACATGACTGCGGCAAGGTAATCAATCCGGTAGTCGTGGAGGGACAGGTGCATGGCGGTGTGGCGCAGGGCATCGGCGGAGCTTTTTTTGAGAGGCTTGTGTATAATGAAGAAGGACAGATTATCAATGCCAGTTTCATGGATTACCTGCTGCCAACGGCAGCGGAGGTTCCACCGATTATCGTTGATCACGTTGAGACTCCTTCGCCTCTCAATCCGTTAGGTGTAAAGGGAGCCGGTGAGGCCGGTGTCATTCCTGTGCCCGCTCTTTTTGCCTCGGCCATTGATGATGCGCTCTCTCCATTTGGAGTGCGTGTACGTGAAATGCCCCTGCATCCCAACAGGCTCTTTGAGCTACTGCAAGAACGGCAGGGTGGCCAGGGGCCGCATGCTGGCTTATAGGGCTACCCAAAAATACTATCGAGTAGACATACAGGCAGAGATTAAGCGATAATCTGTCTACCGGATGCCTGTCATTTTGTATCGGAGGTACGCTGTTATGTCCTCTCTGTACCCACCACCTGGGGGGTTACCCGCTCGCCGTTGTGCGCGCTGCGGCATGCCAATGCTGCCAGATGCCGTAAACTGCGGGCGATGTGGGGCATATAATGCTCTCCCTCAACCAGATGGCCCGCTGCAGCCGCCCAACACTCATGTTGTTCCAAGCTGGGGAACTGGACAGGTAGAACAAAATATAACCGGCGATGGGCAATATCGATCAGGGCCATCGGGGCCATGGGGATTGCCGGCGCCGCCTGCCTCCCAGGTCGTGCCTCCACAGTACATACCCACCGGCAATAATATAATGCCGCCGTCTCAGTTTCAAAGACCCTCACAGCCACTGACGACTTCGGGTCAGAATTTCAAGCGACCAGGACAATTTCAACAGCCAGGCATCGATACCTATGGCAACTTCCCATCGCAAAGCTTTTATGCTCCCTCCCCTTCAATACCCTCCAACAATTTTCAATTGGGATATATGAATGGCTATAGCGTTGCAGACGGGGACGAAGAAGAGGATGAGCGACGCGGACCGCGTATAGGCTTGATTCTCGGCGTGATCGTGCTGATTATTGTTTTGCTCGGTGGAGGATTTCTAGGAGTTGCCTTTGTCCAGAATCGTGCCCGTAATAACAATGCCGCCAACTCGGCCGCGAAAACACCAGTAATTACGACTCCTACCGTGAAACCGCTCTTCAGCGACGCATTTGTTAACAATAGCGCGGGTTGGGACCTGACGAGCGCCGCGGGAAAGTTTTCGGTTGCCATTGGTAATGGGCGTTTGACGCTTGAAGATGACGAAAATAAGTTGCTGCCAGAGGTGGTTCCCGGCCAAAGTTTTAGTGACTTCCAGCTAGAAGTTAATGCCACGCTGACAAAAGGCGATAAAAATAGTGGCTATGGCGTCTATGTTCGTGCCGGCGCAAGTCAGGACAGCTATCTAGGTGTCTACTACCGGTTCGAGCTTTATGGGGATGGAACTTATGCCATCTTCAAGGGAACACTGGATAGCAGTGGTAATACTCAAAGCATGAAGGTGCAGGGTTATCTGACAAATGCCGCCATCGCGCTAGAGGGTCATCCCAACCATATCACAATCATCGCGCATGGTTCTACTATGACCTTTAAAGTCAATGGGCAGACAATCACTACCTACACTGATGACAGCTACAAAGGCGGCTCGATAGCACTGTTCGTCTCTAACCTGCCACAAACACCTCCGGGAGCACAGGCGACTTTTTCAAATCTGGCCATCTTTCCGCTGACTTAGAAGGGTTCCTTCTTTTGCCAACATTGGACGAGAAAGAGGAACAAAACCTGATTATTGTTGCTTATTTAAGCAAAGCCTCAGCATACACCTTCGGATCGACATTACCCCCGCTTACGATGCAGCATACGCGCTTACCATGAAAACGTTCTGGGTGAGTCAGTAACGCTCCAAGCGCCAGCGCTCCTGTTGGTTCAGCTTTGAGATTGACATAACGGAAGTAGAGACGCAGAGCTTCCAGTGTCAGGCTGTCGGGCACTTCGATGATACCGTTAATACCCTGCCGCATGATCTCCCAATTTAACTGGCCGAGACTGACAGTTCGCGCTCCGTCGGCTATGGTTGCTGGCTCATGCTCATTGCGAACCAGGTGGCCGCTTTTGAGGGAGCGGGCCGCATCATTGCCCGGTAGCGGTTCTGCCCCGATAATTTCTGTTTGTGACTGCAAGTGGTCGCGCGCGATGATCTGTCCCGAACAAAGGCCACCACCGCCGACAGGCACGACGAGTACGTCGAATTGTGAATCAGATAAGATTTCTTTGCCCAGAGTCGAGTTTCCGGCAACTACCCGGTAATCATCATAGGCCTGCGCCTGGAATGCGCCTGGCTGTTCGGCGAGGAGTTGCTGCACGCGGTCGGCGCGGCTTATTTCTCGCACATCGATTAGATCGACGATACCTCCATACGATTGCACGGCAGCGATTTTTACCTGGGCGGACGTATCAGGCATCACCACCGTACACGTTTTCCCCAACAATTTGCTGGCATAGGCGACTGCCTGCCCAAAATTTCCCGAAGAGGCAGTGACGATGCGCTGCTGCGGAATACTGCGGAGCAGGTTGTAGGCCGCGCGAAACTTGAAGCTGCCGGTATATTGAAAGGTTTCGGTAGCGATGGTTAATTCGCAGCTGAGTTGGTCAGAGAGGATAGGGCTGGGCAGTAACAATGTTGGGCGTACATGGGAGGGCAACGTTTCCCATACGGTCGCAATGTATTCGCCGGTGAGCTGGGGAGCAGTTGAATAATGTAACATGAGACAACTCCATCTGATGGCTTAGAAGGAACGACACTTTCATCCCGTCTGCCTTGCTTGAGGGTACGGGATGAAAGTGCTGAGGCATGAAGAGAGGCTTATTCGCCTGCCCCCGCCGGGGTTTCGGCGCCGGGGTCCAGTCCAACAGCCGAATCGGCGCTGACGGCCTCTTCGGGCTGGGGATTGCGCTCGCGCAAAATCTGGTACAGGATGATTGAGCCAAAGGTTGCGACGCCAATACCACCAATGGTGAAGTTCCCGATGGTCAGGCCAAAGCTCACATCGCGCACGCTGATCATACCAGCGCCGATGGTCACGGCAACGGCAGCGGTGATCAGGTTGCGGCTCTTCGAGAAATCGACCCTATTTTCAACCCAGATGCGGCCACCTGTCACGGCGATCAGGCCGAAGAGTACGACGGCAAGTCCGCCGATAATACCACCTGGGATAGTCGCTATCAGTGCGCCGAACTTCGGGCAGAAGCCAAGCAGAATGGCAACAGCGGCGGCAATGATAAAGATGAGCGTCGAGTAGATGCGGGTAACGGCCATCACACCGATGTTTTCAGCATAAGTGGTCACGCCGGTGCCGCCACCGAAACCGGCGACGATGGTCGCGATAGCATCTCCCAGGAATGCTCGCCCCAGGTATTTGTCCAGGTTACGCCCGGTCATGGCAGCGACCGCTTTCACGTGACCGGTATTTTCCGCTACCAGGATGATGGCGACAGGGGCGATCAGGCTGATCGCATTGCCGGAGAACGTTGGCGTCGTAAATTGCGGCAGGCCAATCCAGGCCGCCTTGCTCACCCCGGTAAAGTTAATAGGGGTTCCGAAGCCGAAGCCGTTGCTGAAGATGACGTAGATGATGTAGCCGACGATTCCTCCCAGCAGGATAGGAAGACGGCGCAGCGGCCCGGGTGCATAGACCGCGACAGCAGCAACTGCCAGGACGGTCACAATTGCCATCACGGTATCATATCCACTGCTGCTGGCGTCGTTGATTGCCACCGGTGCCAGATTCAGGCCGATCACCATGACGACTGCCCCGGTGATGACCGGCGGCATAAGGTACTCAATCCATTTATAGCCGGCAAGCATGACGATGACGGCGATGATGGCATAGACAATTCCGCATGCGATAATGCCGCCCAGCGCAACGTCGATGCGAGGATTAAGCCCAGTTCCGGAGTACGCGGTTGCGGCCAGGATCACAGCGATGAATGAAAAACTCGAACCAAGGTAACTTGGGACGCGGCCACCCACGATCAAGAAGAAGATCAGTGTGCCGATGCCCGAGAAGAAAATGGCGGTGTTGGGATTGAATCCCATGATGATGGGCGCAAGTACTGTGGAGCCGAACATGGCCAGCACGTGCTGCAGGCCAAGAAAAATGGTTTGTCCCCAGGGAAGCCGCTCGTCGGGTGCAATGATCCCCTCTCGTTTCAGCGTCCACCCGGTCAGGTATCCCTGTCTCTCACTTGTTTGTGTTGCCACGAACTATCCTCCTCAATAAGAGCCGATGAAAGAAGGTTGGAAAAAAGAGTAATAGAATAGATAAACATGGGGCGCGACTCTATGCAGTGTAGTGCTACCTCACCTCCTTTCTACAAGTTAGAATGTTGCCAGGAGTGCAAGATATGAGGAATTTTTACAATTATAACATGAGCAATTGCGGTTTGTCACCACCAGATAGATGCAGCATAGGGGTGAGATGGAGTGATCAGGAATTCAGCTATTGCTTTTCTATGCGCTTTGTTGCATACTTAACTCGTACCCGAAACTGTTTTCATTTTGTCTTCTAGCGCCAAACTAACTAACGTTAGTTAGTTCGTTAGAATATATTTTTGCTTCAAAAGAAAGGGAAGACCATGGGTGATACTCCTGAGTTTAGCGCCACGATTCGAGTGCGCTTGAGCGCCAGCGATGCCCATTATGGAGGCCACCTTGTGAATGGGGCGCATATGCTTGCGCTTTTTGGAGATGTGGCGACGGAGCTGGCGATACAGTGTGATGGAGATGAAGGGCTGCTGGTTAGCTACGAGAGCGTGGAATTTTTGGCCCCTTTATACGCCGGCGATTTTGTGGAGGCGACCGGGCGCATCACCAGGATTGGCCGTACCTCCCGGCGTATGGAGTTTGAGGCGCGTAAGGTCATTGCGGCCCGGCGAGATATTAGCGATTCGGCGGCTGACGTGCTGGAAGCTCCCATAGTTGTTGGCCGGGCGATTGGCACAATGGTTGTGAGGACGGAGCAACAGCGCAAAACGCGCACTACATAAGTACTATGTTTGCGAGTACCATCATCCAGGGTTGCGGGACATACTGGCTTTTCTGCTAGAATATTTCTATGCAGGCAGTCGTCCTAAAAAGGATATATTCCAAGAAAAGGGCAATAGAGATGCAGTCCGATACCCGTTCAGTGCGAGAAAAGGTTCTGGCAGCTGCCGTACAGCTTTTTGCCGAATATGGTTATCACGCTGCACCTTTAAGAGATATCGCGCGCATCGCAGGTATCCAGGCGGCCAGCATTTACTACCATTATACCAACAAACAGGCGCTGCTAGTCGAAATCATGGAGACACATATGCGGCAGTTGAACGCCAATCTAGAGCAGATCGTGCGCCAACCAACAGGTGTTCGGCAACGCCTGTATGAGGCTATCGCTAATCATATTCGCCTGCATACGACCCATAAATACGAGTTCTTCATTATCGATACCGAGATTCGCGCGCTTGAGGAGGAGAATCGCCGCTATATCCTTTCCCTGCGCGATCAATACGAGGCGCTGCTCCAGGAGCTATTGCGCGAGGGAATGGAGCAGGGGATCTTTCGCGAAAGTGACGTAAAAATTTGCTCTTACGCCATCATAGCTATGTGTACGGAAGTCGCGGCCTGGTTTCGACCCGGTGGTCGCCTGACCGTGCAGCAGGTGATCGATATCTATAGCGAGATGATCACGCAGGGGCTGCTTGTGGCAGGAGCTCCTGCTCAAACGCCGGGGGAATCAGTGCATACTTGATTCCCCGTTTATGGAGCAAAAGCTCCAGCACCTTTAGTAAGGATGCCAGCGGTACGCGTGCGGTAACCAGGGCTTCGACATCGACCTGGTGTCCCTGAATCAGTTCTAGCGCCTGTGAGAAGTAGGTTGGGGTGTGATGAAAAACGCCTTTCAGCGTTAATTCGCTGTAATGAAGAGGGCCTGCTGCCAGCCTCACGTGCGTGCCTGATGCACAGCCGCCAAAGAAGTTGATCAAACCGCCTGGGCGGGCCATGGTTGCGGCCAGTTCCCAGGTATCAGGTGTGCCCACCGCCTCAATCACAACGTCTGCTCCTCGCCGGGCATCTGTTTGTTCCAGGACTGCTTCTCTCTGTTCAAGAGGGGACATTGCGCTCACATCTATAGCGATAGCGGCCCCGAAATGGCGCGCCAAGGTCAATCGCTCTTGCCCATGGCCTGTCATAATCACGCGAGCTTGGCGCAAGCTGGCGCTTGCCGCCAATAAAAGCCCAAGCGGTCCGGAACCGAGAATGACCACAGTATCCCCCTCCACGACATGGCTGGCATCTATACCATGTAGCGCGCAGGCCAATGGTTCGGCCAGAGCTGCTGCCACGAACGATGTGTCTGGTGCAAGCAGATAGAGGTTTTGGCGTACAATGCGCTCTGGCACGAGCAGGTACTCGGCATAGGCGCCGTTGAGTAGAAGCAGGTCTTCGCACAGGCTAAAACTGCCGCGCCGGCAGTAGTAACATTGTTGGCAGGGAGCAGAATTTGCCACCACTACAGCATCACCTTCTTTGCACCGGGTTACCCCCGCTCCGGCGGCTTCAATAACTCCGGATACTTCATGCCCAAACCTGGCGGGGGTCTCGCGGAAAAGCAGCGGATGCCCGCGGCGGTATGCTTTCAGATCTGTGCCACAGGTAGTAGCCGCCGCAACTTTGAGCAGGATTTCTCCTGAACCTGGTTGAGGAAGAGGCATCTCTTGCAAGCGAACATCCATAGGGGCGTAAAACATAGCGGCAAGCATAGTCCGGTTTCTTGTCCTCGCTTTCATTTTGTGCCGTTTACCCGTTCAGAAATACCGTTGAAGTAACAATGACCTTTTGTCATACGTTAAAAAGGTATACTATATCTTACGCTTTTGCAACTGGTGATTTAGTGGGCTTCTATCGAGGTAAAGGCAGGAGTAGATTGTTATGAGAGTATCAGAGGAAAAAGAAAAGAGGCCCGATCCTCGTCTTCAGAAAAACCCTCGCGGCAGGTACCTCATATCTGTCGTGATATTACTTTCGATAGTCATCGGCAGCAGCCTCTTCTTCCTCATAAGAAGTGGAGGGAGTGCCAGCGCTCCTAAAGGGTATCGAGCAACCCCTACACCGACCCCTCCGCCGGCCATTCCAACGGCTACTGTGCCCCCACAATCTCTGTTCTTCGATACTTTTGCGGACAACAGTCATGGCTGGAACGTAACAAGCAATGCGAACAATACCGGCTATGCGCGCATTATTGTGGACAACAGGTTAATCCTATCGGATACGAATCCCAAAACGACCTTGATCGAAAGTCTGCCGACCACCAAAGAATTTGATGACTTTACGCTCTCTGTCGACTTTACCATCGACAAAGCTGACGCAGGCGATAGTATTGGCGTCTATGTGCGTGGTGATAGCAACCTGGACCACGATTATCGTGTAGATATCAATAGCGATGACACCTTTGATATCGCCAAAGAATACTTAGATAGCAAGCAGCAACCCCAATCGGCGTTTCTCATGGGCCCCGATAGCTCAGCGGCAATTCGTTCGCCGGGGCAGAAAAATACGGTCACGGTTATCCTGCTCGGTCCAACGCTTGTTCTCCTCATTAATGGTACAAATGTGGGTACCATAACCGACAGCGATTATACGAATGGACAGATTGCTCTTTTTGTGCGCGCCGGCACAAACTCGCATGGTGTAACCGCTTCCTTCACCCGGGTGGAAGTAGACCCTGCGCCTGACCAGCTGCCTGGATGAAGAATATCCCTGGCTGGCATAACTTGTATCCTCCTTTATATATAAGCCCTATGAATGCGAGCAGAGGTTCCTTATTGAGATTGAGACTATTTCCCATCACGCTCCTCATAATGGTTTCATGACGCTTTCTCACCTATTCTTAACGCCAGTGAGAACACAGTGCAGCCAGTAGTGGAAGACGCAATGGAACCTCCACCACAGGGGAGGCACTTCGGATTGTACGGGCAATGTTCTTCTCTTAAATAAGGGAGTATCAATAAAGGAGTACTGAAAAATGCTTGATCTTGTTCTCCTGGTGATTGCTATACTGGTTAGCCTCCTTTTTGCCTACATCTTTACTCATCTGCCATGGTGGATCTCTCGTCAGAAAAGGTTCTCTCGCAAGAAAACCTCTTGGATCGCCTATTGGATGATCGTCGTCGTCTTCCTGCTGGCATTTGCCAGCAGCAACAATGGGTTCAGTACTTCGTTGCTGCATAGAAGCAAATCACCGGGGAATGATCCACCTGCATACTCTTTATCCTCCTTCCATGCTATTTTAAAGAATGTTAACTGGTCAGGCTATCATAATGACAACATACATAGTGGCTATGTAGCAAATGAGCCTGATCCTCACGAACTTATACGGAGCTGGGCGACGGCATTGGGCAATGCAGTGTATGCGGAGCCACTGGTCGTAGGTGAGCACCTTATTATTGCCAGCGAGGGAGATAACATCTACTCTCTCGACGTTCGCACAGGGAAAATACAGTGGCGAACTAACATTGGGCGCCCTGTTCCTTTATCAACGCTGGGCTGTAGTGGGACTATCGATCTGCTTGGGATTACCGGTACTCCTGTCTATGACCCTGTTAGCGGGCTGGTCTTTGCGGTTGCGGAGGTCAGCGGTCCGAGGCATGTACTGGTGGGTATCGACCCAAACACTGGCGATGTACGCGTCCGACGCTCGGTGGACGTGCCGGAAATGAAGCCACCGGGGATATACTTACAGCGCCCCGCGCTGGCCCTCTCTCATGGGATGGTTTATATCGCCTTTGGCGGTCTTGCCGACGACTGCGGCCAGTACCATGGGACGCTCGTTGCTTCGCGGACAGATGGCCAAGAACCATTACTCTCCTATCAAGTCCCAACTCACGATTCGGGTGGCATCTGGGGAACCTCTGGCCCTGTGATTGATCAGAACGGGAGGATATATGTAACGACGGGCAACGAGGATCACATGACACAGTATTGGGATTGGGATTTAAGCAATGCCCTCTTGCGGCTCTCACCCACCCTGCAACTCGAGGATAGCTTTGCACCGGCTAACTGGCGCATGCAAGATACCGGTAATCAAGACCTGGGCTCAATGGGACCGGCACTACTGCCTGGCGGCTACGTCTTCGCCGCTGGTAAATCTGGGGATGGGTACCTGCTGAATGCCAATGCGCTGGGAGGCATAGGGGGGCAAGTGGCGACGATGAAAATCTGCAATGGGCTGGCCATGGGTGGTGTTGCCACGATCGGTTCGCAGATCATTGTACCTTGCTCCGATGGACTGCGCTCTATCCAGGTCGAGGCGGGTCCGAAACTCAAGATTAACTGGCATGCCCTTCCACAAATAGCTCTGCCTCCCGTTGTGGGAGGAAATACGGTCTACAGCCTCGATCAAGAGGGTACTCTTTATGCGCTTGATCTGGCTACGGGCAAAGTACGTACACAGCTTGCCTTAGGCATTACTGTGCCGCACTTTGTAACGCCGACGATTGCAGCTGGACGTCTTTTCGTGGGGACGACTCTGGGTATAGTCTCGGTAGCTCTTGAGACTTGACTAGCAATTTTAGCTTATACTTTTCACCTTTCAATACGCTGCTGGCCTCTTACTGCTCATTACTCAAATTTTGCTGTCTCTTACGAACCTGCCGTAGTATCTTTCGATGGGTTGTAGCCAGTACCGTATGTCCTCCGGTAAGTTGCTCAAGATCGTGTTCCAGTATATCAAGTAGCTTCACCAGGGTACTCTGGATAGCTTGAGGGCTATATTGAGGTAATGTCGCGCCCAAAATCTTCTGTAATGCGGGATCGGCTTCTTTCTGGAATGCATACAGTGGACGTGGATTATGATGTGTTTGAGCGAATAGCTCCATAAGTAGCCCACGAATGCGGTGTAGCAATTCAACAGCGACCCAGAGCTGCTGGCGCTGCAAAGCAATATCTGTCTCTAGAACATAGCGAATGCATCTATCCAGCAAAAAACCGGCAGATGATTCTTTAATCTCCTGGTTTGCCAGAGTTGCCGCTTTGATTGCAGCTTCATCGATGTCTCCCCAGAGAATCCTCATACCCTCTACAATGTTCGGGCTCGTTGACATAAAAGTATGGTAGCGTACTGAAAGCTCCATGAGAGATACGAATACAATATCAGCGGATGCCGTGTCATGGGGGATGATCAATGCATCTGTCTCAAGAGTGTCAGGGAAGGAATAGATCAAACGTTCTAATTCCTTGAGGATGGCAATTTGAACATCATCGCCAATAATTATATCGAGGTCAATGTCGGAGTAGGGGTCCCAGTTGCCACGACTAAGCGAGCCAAACAAGATGATGGCAAGGATGCGCGGATCATTCGCATAGTGAGAGACGATGGCTTGTAGGAATTTCTGGTGCTGCGGTGTGCCGGGATATGGAAGTGAGATGGACATGGAAGACTCCTTTTTTGGGAAAAGTATATGATACTTTTCCCAAGAGCATCAATGACAGGAACATACGTCACTTGTAACTTTCGTCTGCACTGAATTGTGGAGTTCATCTGCACTGGCGAACGACCGTGTTCCCATTGCCCTCTCATCCCGCATAGGCATTCAGCGAGAGCCGTTCGACGCGGGTCGAAAGTAGCGAGACCGACGGCTCGCTATAGAGCCGGGTGGTATCGAGCGAGCGATGTCCGAGCAATGTCGCTAATCCAACGAGATCTCCTGGATAGTGCGCCAGGTAGTTCCGCGCAAACGCGTGCCGTAGCGTGTGTGCACTGGTTTCTTCTGGGACCAGATCACCGGCTCCTTTCACCAGGTCGGCGATCATCTGCCCTATCGCTGAGGTCGTGAGCGCTCCCCCTTTTTGGCTCGCGAAGACGGGTTCAAAAGCGTGTGGAGAGGCAGATTTGGGCCATTTGGCAGCGACTGCCTTGATCGAAGGCTTCTCCACGCCCAGCCTTGGAGCCAGGTAGGTTGCAAGGGCGTCTCGAGCAGAACTATTGAGAGGAACCGATCGCGCCTTATTGCCCTTGCCCGCTCGAACCAGCAGCAGGCCACTGCGCTCACCAAAGGTAATGTCGCCGAAGGTGAGGCCGCTGCACTCACTCAAGCGAATCCCCGTCTGGAGCAAGACCTGTACGATGGCGTAGTTGCGTGCGGGATCGCGGGAGAGGTGCGCCTGGCGGAGCAGGGCATTGACCTGAGCGCTCGAGAGCCCTTCGCGTTTGGAGCCGACATCTCCTCCAACCAGCTTCACCCGTGCCGCTGGATCGAGCGGCAGGTATCCCTGATCGACCAACCAGGCACACCACGCACGCAAGGCACTCACGCGCAGGTTGATGGTGCTGATGGATTTGTGCTGTTCGTGTTGCAGCTCGTTGCGATAGCCAATCAGCGCGATAGGCGTGAGGGCCGCCAGTTGCAGGGGCACTCGTTCTTCCCGTTCATACCAGACCAGGAAATGCGCAACGGCCTGGGTATACTTTTTGACCGTCCCTGGTGCATGATCGTGCTCTTGTAAAAATCGCCGCCAGTCCTCCAGTAACACCTCGGGCGTCTGAATATTCCGCTCCGCTTTCAGGGTAGTCACACGTTGCATCGAGTCCTCCGAGCCATTGAAAAATATTTCCCGCTGTTCTTTTTGCCCCTTAATAGGGCTGTTGCGAATCGTTTTTGAGCGTGAAGCTTACCTCAAGTATAGCACAGGAGAGCGGGAAACACGACAAATGGGGAGTAAGAGATGAAATACGAGCAAGAGGTGAGGCACCTGCTGTGTACGGAAAGTAAGCAAAGTCTTCTTTGGGAAGACTGCACGATACATCAGCGGTTCGCGAGTTTTCCATAGAGCAGTTCGTTCTCGCGCTGCAGCTCTCTCACTTGCCGTTCAAGAATGTTCACACGCTCCTTGAGGTGGGCAATCTGCGCATCCTTAGCCTTCTCACTTTTTCCCTTGCGCGGTTGAGCGATGAGTGGCTGTGGCGCAGGCAGCTCTCGCAGGCGTCGGATTTCCTGGGCGAGATCTGCATGGCGAGGGTCGTACAGAAACGTCTTGGAGACGTTGGCGACCTGGCAGACCGCCGTGAAGGTAATGGGTCTCCCCTGTTGTTGGAGCAGGGCAATAGCTTCTCGCGTCCGTTGCCGAGCCTTCTCACTTTTTTCTGTGGCAAGACGTGCCACGGCCTCTGTATTCGGTTTTCGATTCATCGGTGGCCTCCACGGTTCTTCAGACGTTGCTCAGGTGGAAGGTGGAATTCGGCCAGCACCTGTTCCATCCCCTGGATCTGGTCAGCCAGATCATTGGCGTACATCTCCCAGCCTTTCTCATTGGCGATCTGTTTACTCTTTCTCAAATCCTCCAGCGTTGCCACAATCACCGGAGCGTGATCAGGTGTGGTCACCAGCTTGTAACAGGGGCCATTGTCTTTGGTAAAGCACACATTCTGTCCGTAAGGGCATTTGTTGGCTTTGGCATGATGGAGGCAATATCCCCAGGGCAGCGAGAGTCGGCGCAGGTTGGAGACGACCCAATCCAGCTCGTGCTCATCCCCTTGCTCCAGTTGCTCTCGCAGGGTGGTGAGAGCCATCCCTCCCGTCGCTTGCCCGGAGAGTACGAGCGCTTTGAACTTCTGCTTGAGGGTCTCATCGCCGATTTCGGCGTAGCGGAGCGTCATTTCCGGACTCATGTGATCCAGATACGCCATAACGTCGGCGATCCCCATGCCGTTGTTAATCATCTGCGTCCCCACTGTGTGTCTGAACTGGTGCGGTTTGAAGCGATAGATGTGCCCATCTGGCCCAAGGATGGGGACGTGCTGGGCAAGTTCATTGAGATGATCACAGAAGCGGTGGACGCGGTACAGCCCGCGCTTGGTGCGAAAGAGATAGCATTTCCCAAACAGATCAGGAATCTCCCGGACCAGGGCTTGTTGTCGCTGGATTGCCTCTGCCACCTCTGTCGTCACCGGCAGGGGACGGCCGTCTCGCTTCAGTTTGTGATTGTACCAATGCAGGCGCGGATCTCCCGCGGCGTCAAACTCTAAACACGTTTCTGTCAGATGCAACGCATCGATCGCGCGCAGCCCCACCACGCTCAGAATCGTCACCAGATTGCGCGCATACGGAGGGAGCAACTCCAGATGGGACAGCAATTGGTCAAGGACAGATTCCAGAATGGGGCGCGGACGCTTCTTTGGCTGAGGAGGCCGATCCTCATCGTAAATGAGGAGCTGGTGCGGAGCTTCCTCCCAGTCATGGCGTTGCATGTAGGTGAACATGCCCTCGACCGCGATGAGCATGTAGCGCTTGCCAAAGAGCGAAAGGGCGTGCCGACGTCCTCGTTCGTCGATCCAGAAGGGTGCCGTGAGGATGGGCTCAATCATCGCTCTGGTCAACTGGGCAAACGAGGCAAGATCGGGATGCCGGGTTTGCAGGTTCCAGAGAAACGGCTTGAGCCAGCGCAAATATTGTCTCAGGGAACTGGGCTGCCAGAAACCGAGCCGGGCGCGGAAATAGCGTTTCACCAGCGCTTTCAACGCCGGACTGGCAAGCAACGAGAAGTTGAGCTTGAGTGCCGACGCTGACACGTGCTTGGGGTAATCGGACACCAGCCGCCGAAGGTCCACGATATCTTTGGCCCACTCCGCATCTGGATCTCTGGCCAGTGGGACGGTCCCGCGAGGACTTGACTCATGGTGCTCGCGATACACGATGACGCCAAGGGACTCCAGCCGCACTCGAAATGGCTCATCTCTGACAGCGGTGTACCAGGATGCGGTCGTCTTGTATCCTGCCTTTTGGCAGAGCTGCAATGGGGGTAAGGCTCGATTCCCCTCATCTTGCAGGAGGGTCCAAAACTTCTCCTGGGCCGGGGTGAGGTGCTGTAATGGCACCTGTCTCAGTGGTAGCACACTTGCCACGCGCTTTCTCCTTCTGATACGTTTGCCACTTCTGGCGCATATCTTCATCATCCAAGTGAACGTAGGTGTTGATGGTGGTCTGCACCTGGGCATGTCCCAACCGCTTCTGCACATAGCTGGCATCCCACCCAGCGCGAATGAGGTCAGTGGCATGACTGTGGCGCAGCAAGTGAGCATGAAGGGGAATCCCACTTTTCCGACTGTAATGGCGAAACAAGCCTTTGACGGCCTCGCGAGAGAGGGGATGGCCGTACGTTGATGTCCCCCACTTGTCCCTGGCGTTTGGCTTGAGCACGACGAAGAGATGATCCGTCTCGTAGGTGTGTTGGAGCAACAAGTGGTCAAGCAACGCCATCAGTGCTGGAGACAGATCGATGAAGCGTTCCTCGCCTTCTGCCAGACTTTTCGCCAGCGCTCCATTCTCGAGGTGCTTGCGACGCCGTATCCAGATGCCATTGCGATGAAACTCCAGATCTTGAATGAGCAGGCCCAGCACCTCGCCGACTCGTAACCCTCCTTCTCGCATGAGCAGCACCATACAGCGAAATTGGAGGTTCTCAATCGCGTTGAGGAAGGTCTCAAAGTCCATATCCCTCACCGTTTTGACGCCTTTCTCCGGTTCCTTGAGTGTGACGATGCGCCGAGAGGTCTTGCCTCGACTCGTATGGATGAGGAAGGGCCTGAAGCCGCTGAAGCGATTGGAGATCTGTTCGTAGAGGACCGGGCTCGTGAGGGTGGCTCCTCGCCGGATCTGATAGCGATAAAAGCTACTGACGGTGGTGATGACGGTATTCACACTGCGTTCACTCAACGGGCTGGTCCCATGCAGCGGAACCGTGCCTACCTGTCGGAGTGGATTGCGCAGCCATTGCACAAAATGCACGAGGTCGTCAGGCGTGGCCTGCTGCCACTGGAGCGACGACTGCTCTAAAAACGTGAAGTAGTGGCACAGATGGCGGCAGTGGTTCTCCAGGGTGTGGGGGGATTTCTCCAGGGCCGCTAAGTAGTCGAGGTACTGCTTGGCAGGAAGCACGAAGTCACATGCCTCATCCACGAGATACAACCGCTTGCCTGCTTCGCTACTGGCCCAAACTGCTCTGACCACCCGTTCACCTCCTCCAGTAGCAGAAGTATATCATTCCGCACGTTGATGTACAATACTTCTTTTTCCCCATCTTGAAGTACGGAATGAAAAGAGAAGGCACTTCATGCTACAGTGCTGACGTTCCTGACGGGGCTTTCTGTCTTTCCCCATTTTATCCATTTCCCACGCTTTTCGGCGGCAGCTTCCCCATGACATTTGTCACACCCAAATCACGATACACTTCACTTCCCATACGTGGGGTCAGCGCATCCAAACCTGAAAACTGTACGCTAAGGTTTGGATGTGCTGACCCCTGGTTGTTCGTTCATGATTTCTTGCCCTCGCGAAAACACGGATTATAAAAGAGATGTTCAAATAGACTTAGGTGGCCGCTACAGAGAGATGGGCGAAAAATTGTTCGCTCTTGACGCGGTTCATCCACCCATTACTTTAGGTGAGAAAGATTCCTGCTTTTAACGCTTCTGGAGGTACCAGTTCCGCCTCTTTCGTTCTGCCTGTAAGTCTAAGCACAGAATATTTCAGGACATAGCCTCTTTTATCTTGTGGAGCCAGTTCAATAAACTTGCTGAGTGACTTTAAAGCCTCTGCATACTGCTTGCGGTTAATCAATACAGTTGCTTTATGATGATGGGGTTCCGCATAAACGGGATCGAGTTGAATAGCACGATCGTACGCTGGAAGAGCCTTGTCCTCATATTGTCTGGTACCAAATTTCGCGTTGATTGCAAGATAGGAGAAAGCCACTCCCAGGTCACAGTAAGCGATGGCGTTGTTCGGATCAAGTTGAATAGCTTTAGTGAGAAGTGCAATACTTTCCTCATAACCAGCTCCACTGTGAATGGCTGTTTCTGCCATTTCAACAAACGCTTGAGGATATTGTGGGTTGAGTTCGATCGCACGTTTACAAGCCTGAAACGAGTCATCATACTTTGAAAGGTTTTTACATGCGACTCCTTTTCCCAGGTAGGCAACGGCAAATTTCGAATCCAACCATATAGCGCGCTCATAGGCGACTAACGCCTCCTCATATCGTCCAAGTTCTATGAGTGCATTACCCTTGCGAAGGCAAGCATATTTGTCATTGAAGTCCAATTGCATAGCACTTTCAGCTTCTGCTAATACCTCTTCCTTTTGTGGGAGAGTGCGGCGTGGAATATTTGCTTTATAAGCCCCAGGATTATGGGGATTAAGTATGTCAATGTAGTCCATTGTTGTTCTTGTCCTCTTTTCTCTTATTTAGCACGTGTCAGCTTATCCAGTAGCTGATCAACATCCCTCAAGATTTGCTCCAAGGCTCGCCTACCTTTCCCCCAATCACGCATGGATCCCTTAAGCAGAGAAGTCCCGATCAGGCTGGTAAAGGAACCATCTTCATCGACAACGGCAAAAGCCAGTCGTTGGGATATAGACCACAAATCAAACGGTAACCTTCCTTCTATAACTGCCCCTTGAGGTGTATCGTAATGAGAGCAACCTGCCTGTAATCGAATGGGTATATCTTGGCGACCTGTTCTCTATTTCCGAGTATTGGTCCTCCTCCTTCTGTTCCCAATACTTTGGCAGCAGCAATGATCGTCGTACAAGGTAAGGTAGTGATAAGTCTATGAACATCAGCAATTGTTGTCTCTGATAGATCTAGCCTCTGTAATATGCTTTGGGAAGCAGTATTGGATAGGAGCGTTTGGATTGACTGTTTGTGGGGTAGCTCCATTGTTTTATCCTCCTCTAAAGGATTATCGCTACTCGATCACAACACACGGTACGGAAGGATATGTTTCTGTAGTTCAACATCGCTCCTCGGGCATTTCCTTCGATACCGTTGCATTCACTTCGTCTAAAGCAGTATTCCATGCATCAGGGTAACATGTTCTTGCGCCTGGTCTGCGAGTTCATGATTTGATACCCGCCTGGCTGCCACTACCAGCCCTTCCCACGCCTCTCGCTGTTCAGGAAGTACTTGTGTGAGTTTCCTGGCAATGTTCAGTCCTGTAGCGGCATCCATCGTATTTGCGAGGGAGAGCGCACGCTGGCAGACTACCGCTCCTCCAAAGTAACCGTGAGCAAGAGCAGCTGATGCAAAATAATCATCAAGGGCTGCTGCGCGTTCTCCAAGAGCCTCTTTGGCACATGCCAACAACAACAGGGCATGTCGATCATTTTGTGCAGCGCTTTGTACCGCGCTGATCTCAGTTCTCGCATCTGTACTTTTCTGCTGCAATGCTAGTCCCCAGGCTATCCCGGCTCGAACCTTGACATTATCAGACTCCAACGTCTTCGCACGTTGAAGGAATGGTAGCGCCTTTTCTTTGGCTCCAGTCAGCATATGAGCGATACCGTAGGCAAGGGTAACCTCGGCATCACGATCCAGTTGCTTCTGGCTTTCCTTTATGAGCGTTGTAAAACGTTGACCATCGATCAGCAGCCATGCACGTTGTCGTTTTACCGTAGTGACCTCAGTTGCAGAGAGGAGAGGAAATTGGGAGGCACTCTTATTGTAACCCTCCCTTTTTAAGGTGTACCGCTCAGAGAAACTCGGCCCTTTTGCGATGATCGATTGAACTTCAGCATAGCGCAGGGCTTTATCGGCAGCATCAATGGCTGGCCCCAATGCCGACGCATCCATAAAGTAACGCAAAAGAACCAGATGAGGGTTAGTTCTGGAGGCAACCGACAATGAGGGGATCTGCCTCTTCATCTGTTCTACTGCTGCAATGAAGCCGCTCCGTGTCTCGCCTGTAGATAGATGTTTGCTGGCATTACCGATACCTGCAAACAGGCGCCCAAAATCGCCACGGCCAATCGCTTTTGTATAACCGACAGTGTATGTGCGGTCCACCTGCCCTAATGCCAGGTAGACAGTTGCTTTAATGAGCGTCGTTGTACTCCATGAACCGGTGGAGACCTGCACATCAGGCAAAGGAACGTGTTCCGGCGCAACATCAACAAATTTCCTGCTCCGGGAAACGAACTCCTGTCCGTAGAAGTGGAGGCCAACTTTGGACAAAATGAGTACACCATTCACTGGATCGGATTCGCCCCGGTCTTGATGGACTGCTTCAATTGGGAGTACTATTAGGCGGGGGTCGAGTTCATCGCTAAGTTTGCTCATATCACAAACCTCATCTTAGTCATCCATTTTTGAATGAGCAATCGTAAAATGCTTAACGCAATCGACGGCTCTGTACGATACTAATGATGCCAGCAATGACACCAAGGATAAGAAACAAGAAAAAGATCAAAAACAGGATTACACCTACAATAGCAAGTGGTGTTTGTGTTGAAGCACATTGGGCCTCGCCTAATTGACAAGCTCCTTTTACAAAGAAAGAGATAAGCAGGGCGAGTGCGAGACTACCGACTGCAATCATAAGCAATGAAAAAGCAACTTGAAAGTGGGGGCCTGGTTGCACCGGGCCACTGAGTCCCGCCTGTGTAGTGAGGATTCGGTTCTGCTTCTGATTTGCTGTGCTTGATGTCATTACCATCTGCGCCGCAAGTTGTTCGTCACTCGTTGCTGGCCGTGCATGCATCACCTGGATATAACCCACTTGATTACCTGGTAACTGGATACGAAGCCACAGCTCCGACCTTGAGAGAACTTCAACTGCTGTATCTGCCTTGAGATATATGAGTACATCATTTCCCCGGGCTGGATCGCGTAGCACAGGTACTCGCATCGCTTTCACAGGAGGATTGACAATGTATACATGCTGGAAGTTTTGTGATAAATTGGTTTCACGCTGCGGCATGATGCTACTCTTTTCGTAAGATCAAATGAATATCTCCAGCCTCATTTAGTGCTACTTGCTCTGTTTGTATACACCGTCTCTCCATAACAGGAGAACAGCTAGTTTGTCTCCACTTACTATGCCAAAATCTACTATTCTCTCCTTCAATTCTTTATTATCAATGCAATGCCAATGTATGGAAAGGGAAGAACGGTTACAATTCGGTTATGGACGGGTTAAGATTTGCGTCTATGAGAGACAAAAACTCGCGCTCGGGAGGCTCATAGGCGGTTTGGCACCATGATGACGTAAACCTCTCTAATCTAACTTTTATTGTATATCCGTACTAATCTCACCGCTCCATACAAACGCAATATAAGCCAACCGACAGCAATCAGTAGGGCAAACAGGTGGAGTTGAGAATAAATTTGTTCCGCCTGGCCTACCACAAAAATGTTTGTTGTGCAGTAGCCTGTACTTGCATTGTAATAACCAGGACATGCCGCCTGAATCATACCGAAATAAACAATAATGCCAACAATCGTCAGTACAAGCACCAGGATGCCACGTCCTATTGATCGGGCATACATAAAACCAGCGCCTGGAATGAGAAGCTCTAGAAAAAGAGCAACACCCGCCGACTTAGGCTGTGTAACTGTGTTAGTTTGACTAACGCTGCTTGTCCAACCTATTCCACTCGACTCACCCACCCCGTACATCTTGCCCATACCATCTTTAAATGATTCTCCACATTTCGAACAATTAACATAATGATCTGGAAATATAGACCCGCAGCCAGCACACGTTTTCATAGATGATTTTTCCTTTCAACGAATAAAAAAATGGCCTCGCTATCATAACGGGCCATGCTTCAAAATGTAAATGCACTGTTATTTTTAGGACTTTCTTCTCTTGATTCTATGCGTTTACCAGTAGGAGACCATTCAAAACCGGGTGCTGGCTAAGCGATCCCAGTTCTGAATGGTCTCCTCAATAATATCGCGACTGATGAGGTTTATTATTTCAATCAGCCGTAGTGTGTATTTTGGTGCAACAGGAGATTAAAGTACGACCCAACTCGAATAGTTTGAACTGTTACCAGAACTAGTTTGCCAGCAATGATAAATCTGTCCATCGGTGCCAAGCACGAAAACTTCAATGCCACCGCCTAGATTACCTAAGTTTGGCCCAAATTAACGACAATGTGTAAGGGAGTGAGTAACTTCCGCAAGGGCCGGATGAGCGAATGAGCCAAGCGAGCGTCCCGATTGAGGACAATCTCAACAACCTGAGTTGCGGCA
>Ga0209061_1002422_pt1 | contig 23792 bp, 13 predicted proteins | sample Coa_R1_10_FD_187157 | JGI IMG/M metagenome (GOLD analysis project Ga0209061, IMG submission 187157) | Surface soil microbial communities from Centralia Pennsylvania, which are recovering from an underground coalmine fire - Coalmine... | ecosystem: Environmental > Terrestrial > Soil >...
ACATTGAGAAGGCGCTTCATGCGCAAGGATGGGACGACGCTGTGGGTTAGACTGACGGTAGCATTGATGCGCACGCCTTCCGATGAACCTGCGTATTTTGTCTTCATTTTTGAAGACATCAGCGAGCGCGTAGCGGCGGAGGAGGAGCACGCCCGGCTGCTGGAGCGCGAGCAGGCTGCTCGCATGGAGGCTGTCGCGCGAACGCAGCAACTCGAAGCTATTTTTGAATCGATGGCGGATGGTGTTCTTGTATTTGATGCTGAGGGCAATATTATCCAGTCAAATACAGCGCTGCGCAAACTTCTTCAGATGGACAGGTTTGTTGAATCATTTAAGCTGCCGCTGCACCAGCGCGTCAATCTCTTCGAATTACGAGATGAGGACGGCCAGCCACTGCCCGAGGATCAATGGCCGATCATGCGCATCCTTCATGGTGAGTCGTTACAGGGCAAGAACGCGGTAGACACTTTAACTCACCAGCTAGACGGGCGCGATCTGCTCTTGAATCAGGCCGGCGCGCCGGTACGGGATCAGGACAATCGCATCATCGGGGGCGTGCTCGTCTTCCGCGATGTCACGGAACGCCGTCAACTGGAGCGCCGCATCAAGAAAGCCTTTACAACCCTGCTCACGCTGGCCGAAGAGGTGGTACGCATTCCTGACGAGATCGGGAAGCTTTCTCCTGAAGAGCAGCCATTGAATAGTATCAGGGCCGTTGGACAACGCCTTGTTGAATTGACCAGTCATGTGTTAGAATGCCGCTTTGCCAGCATAACTCTGGTTGAGCCAGGCAGCGAAAGGCTCATTCTGATAGCCCGGGTCGGCTTCCCCCTCGAAGATAAGGAATGGATCGCGCAGGAAGTCGAGCAATCTACCCTTAGCGATTATCTTGAGCCGGAAACTATTGAGCACCTGAGAGCAAACGAGGTAGTGATCCGCGATGTGGCGCAAGCTCCATTGGTACGTCGATCCGATTACAATCTGGGCAACCTGCTGATCGCTCCAATGATCGCGGGCGAACAGCTCGTCGGCGTGCTGGCGCTGGAGAAAAGGTCTTCCGCTCAGGGATACACGGAGGAAGAGATTGCGCTGGCGAAAGCGATAGCCAAGCTCGCTCATCTCGTCATTGAGCGCGAGCGGCTGCAACAGGAGTGGCTCGCCGCCCGGGCAAGCCAGCTCGCGCTCGAGGAAACCAACCGCCGCTTCGATGAATTCCTCGGCATCGCCGGCCATGAATTACGCACGCCCCTCACTACGATCAAGGGCAATATTCAACTGGCACTGCGCCGCTTACAGGCACTCAAACGACAGGAGAGCGGAGACGAAGGTACGCTTGGCAGCAAGCTTGAAAAAATAGACAGGCCGCTGCACTACGCGGAACATCGTGTGAATGTACAGAACCGCATGATTAGCGATTTGCTGGATGTCTCGCGCATCCAGGCCGGGAAATTCACTCTGGTTATGAGATCCTGCAATCTGACAGAGATCGTGCGTGAGGCTGTCGAAGATCAACGCTATGCCAACCCCGACCATGCTATCATCCTGGAAATATCGGAGGCCGTCGAGAAAGCGCAGGTCATCGCGGACGAGGATCGTATCGGCCAGGTAATCCATAACTACCTCTCCAACGCGCTCAAATATTCTCCTGTGGATCTCCCGATCATCGTGCGCGTGGAGCGAGAGGGAGAAGCGCTGCGCGTTTCTGTTCAGGACAAAGGGCCTGGTCTGCCCATCGAGGAGCAGAAGCATATCTGGGAGCGCTTCTATCGTGCGAAAGGGGTCAAGGCGCAGAATAGCTCCGGTACGATGGGCATGGGATTGGGCCTGCATATCTGCCGTACTATTATCGAGTATCATCATGGATCCGTGGGCGTGCAGAGCAGCCCGGGCAAAGGTTCGACTTTCTGGTTTAGTCTGCCGCTTGCCCCCCGGACGGCCCCCGGCGCACATGCGGACGCTACCTGATCGTACTATACACACGCTGTCCCTTGTCGAATAGGTGATCGCGTGTTATACTCACATTAGAAACTTTTTTCGCCAAACCCGCCGGTTGTGACATCCCTCCAGCATTGGTCTTAGAGAGCATCGAGACTCTCGCCCTGGAAGGGATACCCACTGCCCGGGTCAAGGAGGTGAGGGACATGGACGCTGGCCCTAGTCATAGTAGGTATGTTCGTTCGTGCCTGCTTCTGGGATTGTTCTTCTCCTCATCGGGTATGACCTTGCAGCTTTTTATAGATCGCTGATCTTCCACTCTATCGCCGCTGCCTTACTCGATGAGAACGCATCACCCAACACTACAAAAGATGTCGAGTAAGGACGATCCTCCCTGCCAGCAAGTCCATCTTGCGTCCCCCTGTGTTAACTATGCATGCGCGATGCTATGCACGTTTCAGCGCTGCTAACGTGTAGCGTCCCGTCATGCCTCCGTTTGCTGTAACAATTGTTACACAGGTGGATAGATTTTCCACTTATGCACATATGTGTGGATAAGCGTATGGATGGCTTTACTCTTAAAAAAGGCGGTGATAGCGATGATTTTTTTGAGCACTCTGCTGCGCCAGAGCGTCTATGATAGCGAAAATCGACGGGTGGGAGCCGTGCGCGATGTTTGTGTAGCGCTTAACGAAACTTTCCCTACTGTTACAGCTCTGGTCGTACATTCTTCTGAGGGCAATGGCACGATGTATATTCCCTGGTCACAGGTTGCCAGCATAGAAGAATTTCCGGTGCGCCTGACGGTTAGGCAGGACCAGATCACCCCTTATATCCCTGATGAGGATGAACTATTACTCCGGCGCGATATTCTGGACAAGCAGATCGTCGATACACAGGGCTTCCGCGTGGTCAAAGTCAATGACTTGAAGCTGGCGCAGATCAAGAAGACGGCGCGGCTCGTTGGCGTTGATATCAGCCTGAGCGGCTTACTGCGGCGCCTGGGGGTGCAGCCGGCGCTTGATGCCCTGAGCCGTGTCATGCCAATACAACTGGGTGAGCGTACCATCACCTGGAATTATGTCGAGCCGATTCGGATGGTCAGAGCGGGCACCGGTCAACTGGCGCTGGCCGGGGCTACCGCCGGCGCCTCGGCCGTCGTCCCACAGGTGCAGCTTAACGTCAGTCACAACAAGCTCGCCGACCTGCACCCGGCAGATATAGCCGATATTCTAGAGCAGCTCAACGTTGAGGAAGCCGGAGCCATGCTGGATCGCCTTGATACCGAGACAGCCGCCGATGCCCTCAACGAAGTCGAATATCCCCTGCAATCTGAAATTCTGAGCGAACTCGACCCGGAGCGCGCCTCTGACCTGCTGGAAAGGCTGCCACCAGACGATGCCGCCGATATCCTGGCCGATATTCCGCGCGCCGAGGCCGAGCGCCTGCTGAACCTGATGCCTGTCGATGAGGCACGGCCTATCCGCGACTTGCTGCGCTATGGCGAGCAGACTGCCGGCGGCATCATGACGAACGAGGTACTGGCCCTCTCACAGAATATGACCGTGGAAGAGGCGCTGGCTTATCTGCGCCAGCACTCGGAGCATATGGAGATGATCTACTACCTCTATATTGTCGATGAGGAGCGCCGCCTCTCGGGCGTAGTTTCGCTGCGCCAGCTCGTCACAGCCGAGCCGGGAACGCACATGCGCGATCTGATGGATACCGATGTCATCACTGTGCAGACCGGCACCGACCAGGAGGAGGTTGCACGTATCATCGCCAAGTATGATCTGCTCGGCGTTCCGGTGGTGGACGATGAGAAGCACCTTGTAGGATTGGTGACGGTGGATGATGTGATCGACGTTATTCACGAAGAGCAGGCCGAAGATTTTTCGGAGATTGCCGGAGCCGATGTCGAGGAATCGGAGGAGGAAGAACATTTTACCTGGAGAACTGCGGCCAGGCGTTTTTCCTGGCTGGCGGTCAACGTGTTCGCAGGCTTTATTCTGGCACTGGTACTTAACCAGATCTTTCATCCTCTGCTCTACAATGGCGCCGCACTTGCCCGGGCAACTGGCCTGAACTCGCGCGTCGCGATTGCTGGTATGTTCTGTTTTGTGCCCATGCTCCTGCTCACCAGTGGCAGCGCCGGTTCTCAGGCATCGGGCATCGCGGGCTGGCGCCTGCGCACGAAGAGGGGAAGAGATTTCTGGCGCGGCTTCCTGCACGAGTTGCAACATGGCACCATCGGCGGAATTCTTACAAGCATACTCGTAGCCGCGCTCGCGTGGCTGCTCTTCCGCTCACTCCCATTGAGCATTGCTATCGGTCTGGGCCTCGGCTTGACGCTGCTGATCGCGGCCATCTGCGGTATAATCTTTCCCAATCTTTTTGAACGCCTGCGCCTGCGCGGCAGTCTGATGACGGCGCCCCTGCTCGATCCCGTAATTGCCGTCATCAGCCTGAGCGTTTTCCTGACGGTGACAATGCTGCTCGTCGAGCAGCTTCATGCATGATCGGGTTAACCCGATCATGCCCCTCGCGACAGGGGTATGCCTCTCGCGACAGGGGCATGCCCTGTCTCTACATGTCTACATGGCATATTTATGTATCAGGTTCTATTGCTATATCTCGCGAGCAGGCTGCCGGATGAAGCGCCGGCGCCCACAGGTGCCGGCACGCGCCCCGGCAGAGACAGGCCAGGGCGCGCGGGAATAGCATTATAGATTGTCTCGATAGAAACGAAAGGCTCGCCGGAGAAGACTGCATCGCCCATATCAACAGCGGACGCCTGTTCTACTTTCGCACGGGAAGGAACGAGCATCACACGACGCGGGAAGCGCTCTCGACTGCGGGAAATTTGTTCCGGCCGGCCGGCCTCCGAGACCGGCCCGGCGTATTGAGCAGAATATGCTGATACGGTCTCCGCTACAGCCTGGAGCAGCGGAGAATCTGCGCTATCCCATCGCTCAAGCACAGGCGAGAACTGATTGACGATGAGAGCGGCCAGAGGCGTGACAGGCCCGGCTTGAGACCGAGGCTCAGACGATAGCGACATCATGGGAGTGCTGCGCCTGATAAGTGCGCCTCCCAGGGCGATGAGCAGCGCGATCAGCAAACCCAGGCCAATGATAAAGAGCCGCTTCCCCCCGGTGAACATAGAAGGTGACGCTATAATCTGCGCATTATCAACCGGTTTGCGCAACTCCTGGGAAATACTCTGTGTCTGGAGCGGCTTGAAGAGAATCGGCATCAAGGGCCGGTGCTGCGGAACTTTTGGTTTTGGAGCGGGAGGGGGAGCCTCGCCACGATAGAGCCACATCAGCCTGGCTACTTTTGCCGCCCAGAGCGCTGCGCCGCCGGTGCCAACATAGGGATAGCAGATAGTGTAGACCGAGGTCAGGCCACGATCAATATATCTGCTTTTTAAAATATCAAACCAATCGACGATGGCAGCGGCATAGGATGGATAAATAGTATAGCCACCATAGCCCGAGGGGTAGCCAGGGCTACCACGAACACTGCCGGGGTTGCGATCAGTGCGGCCAACGCCTGCGGCTCCGCTATTGGTCTCCACCCACCAGACACTGAGAGCGAAGGCATCATCGATCCGCGTGCGGCGGGAAGCCTGCTCCACCACCTGACCGGTGCCGGCCATCGGGCTGCCCATACGCGTCAGGATAGCATCAACGGTTGCAGCCGGCAGTGAGGGTGGCCCGACGACGCTCACGCCATCAGCCCTGGTCGACTGCCCCTGAACCACCTGCCAGCACAGAGCCGTCGCGCCCGCAAGGAGAACAAATAGCGTACTGAGCAGGCAACATGTTTTATAAGATAAGCGCATATTACGTCAATGTAAATAGAACGTGGTTCTTTTTTCAAAGGTCACGCGAGGCAACAGAAACAAGGTAACTGAAAGAGTAGCCTCTTTTCTTAAATTGTACCACGGCATGTGATCCTGGCCCACGAATCTCGTTTTTAATATTGCGGCACCTTCTCTGAGGTGTATGATTCTCAGCATCCTGGCCCTCTCTGGCCGCAGGTTCGCGCGGCTGCGCCGCGCCCGGCGAGGAGTGTGATGTGTCACACACCGGCTCCCGAAAGCGAGCGCCGCAGGCGCGAGCGATGGCGGCGGCACGAGAGAAGTATACATAGGGGATGCTGGAAAGGTCAAACCGGGGGGAGCTTGCAATAGGTAGTATGTCCCATAGGGGTATGCTATACTGATATGCACATTTTGTATCCCGCGAACAGAAGTCAAGAACAGATGGGGAGGTTCGCTATCAGCCAGCACAACGGCCAGAGGAATACACAAACCGGGCATCTGGACCGTCGCACCCTGTTACACAAGCGTTACCTGATTCAGCGCACAGTAGGGCAGGGAGGGATGGGAGCGGTCTACCAGGCAAAGGATATAAAGCGCCAGAGCATATGTGCGATCAAGGAAATGAGCCTTTCAATGGTGCCGGCAGAAGAACGTTCGCAGGCTATCCAGAACTTCAAGATCGAGGCGAAGCTTCTGTGGGGACTGAATCACCCCAATCTTCCCACCTTCCACGGGTTCTTCACCGAGAATCAGCGCTACTTCCTGGTCATGGAGTACATCGACGGCCACACACTCGAAGACCTGCTGGAGCGCAACGGCGGCCCATTCCCGGAGCGCCGCGTCCTCGGTTGGGGCCGGCAACTCTGTGACGTGCTGGAGTACCTCCATAGTCATAACCCGCCGATTATCTACCGCGACATGAAGCCGGGCAACATTATGCTCACGCGCGACGGCCGTATCAAACTGATAGACTTTGGCATTGCGCGTTTCTTCCGCACGACCAGTTCGCAGGATACGCAACTGCTCGGCACGCCGGGCTTCGCGCCGCCGGAGCAGTACGGAAAGGCGCAGACTGACGAACGCTCGGACATTTATTCGCTGGCGATGACGCTCTTCGAGCTACTGACCGATACGCTGCCCGAAACGGGTTTCGGCTTGAAAGATGTGCGCACTACAAATCCCGGAATCTCGCCCAGCGTAGCGCGAGCGCTGGAGAAGGCTACAGCGTTGAACCCGGAGGAGCGCTACGAGAATATCGCGGCCTTCCGCCGGGCGCTGCTCGGTGTTGGGACATTCATCTTCGAGAACGGTGATGACGCTACCTCGCCCCAGGAACTGGCGGATCTGTGCGCTCGTTATCCTGAAGAAGCCTCCGATTACCTGGCCTCAGGAGAGATCGAGTCCTGGTTGCACGAGATCGGTGAGGAGGAACTGGCGCGAGCGGCGCGGCATATCCGTGCGCGAATAGATGATCCTTTTGAAGCGGCCGAGCAGTTCATACGAGCCGTAATGGGTCCGAACGCCAGATTGCGTGGCTCTACAACGCAGGTGCCAGCGGAAAGCGAGGAGGAAGCGGCAGCGCCTGTAGGACAGGCCGCTAATCGTGGCAGTCGCGGATGGTTCCCGTCCAGACCAACCACGCCAGTGCAGGTTAGCCCGCGCACGCTTGACTTCGGTCCTGTCTACCCGGGTATCTCAGCGCCACTGGCGATCAGCATTAGCGGCAATCAGGGATCGTATGTCAGCGGCACAATCCAGGCAGTTGAGCCATGGATTCTCATAGACCGGAATCACTTTGACGGTATGAGCGCCTATGTTAATGTGCGCATCAATAGCACTCAACTCAACAGTGCTACACACTACACAGGCGAGATTCTCATCACGCCGGACGGCAACACCGGGAAGAAGGATATTGTGGTGACGGTAGAGGCCGATATCCTGGGATACGTAACACCGGGCAGCCATCAGAGGCGCGGGGGAAAAACAGTCGGGGCTAACCTGGACGACGACTTTGATGATGACGAGGACGCTCTGACAATGGGAGGTCTGACAATGGCCTCCCCGACAGTCCAGGCCACGCCGACCCAGGCGGGACTACCACCCGCGGTGAGCAAGCGCCATTACGAATACCGGACGAAATACGGTCAGCCCGGCGGTATAGCCTCCGGCGGCTGGGACCCGCTACAGGTTACAGCACGGCAGCGCATATGGCTCCAGCGGGGCTTCGCTTTCGCCACGGCATTCATGACTGCGAGCCTTTGCTACACCGTGTTCTCGCAACTGTCGTTGTTGGGACAGGCTTCTCCCATGCCGCCGAGTCCAGTATTCGCGCTCGTGCTGGCAGGAATGGCGCCGCTGGCAACGCTGGGGGCCTTGCTGGTGAACGGTTCTCGCGGAGAGTGGCTTAACCGGGCCTGCACAGGCATGAGCGGCGTACTGCTCGGCCTCGGCGTGATAAAGGCCATCTGGCAGCTTCTCCTGCACGCCAGTTTAGCGCCGCTACAGCTCTTCCTGATGTTGCTGGTCGCAGCAATCAGTGCGGTCATTTGCACCAACGCCACGATCAACCATCATATGATCTATGGCATAAGCTGGCTACTGGCGCGTTCTCGCCGGTTTGGTCTGGCGCTGGTAGTGATAGCCGGTGGCAGCCTGGGCTTTCTATTATCGATGGATGTCATTCCAAGCTGGGCCACTCCTTTTAGCATCGCTCTCGGCATCGGAGTAGCTCTGGCGCTGACCCTGCGGGTCGATTATCTGATGAAAAACCAGCCCTAGTGCAAAAACACTTGACCGTTTCGGCTTCCCCAGATATAATCGCCCGGGTCGTGAGCGGCCTGACCGGGATACATGTCGCTTCGCGTGAGGATACTGAAATTAGCGAGAGAGATTTTGTGGAAGAGCAGGTGTCATCATCTGGCAAACTGATCGTCGTTCTGGGTCCCACCGCATCCGGCAAAAGCGCACTGGGTATCGCGCTGGCCCAACGTTTCCGGGGCGAGATCGTCTCCGCAGATTCGCGCCAGGTCTATCGCGGCCTCGATATCGGTACCGCCAAAGTTTCGCCAGCAGAGAGAGCACTCGTCCCGCACCACCTGCTGGATGTCGTCGATGTACGGGAGATCTATACGGTCTCACAGTACCAGCAGGCCGCCATAGCTGCTATCAATAGCATTCTGGAACGCGGTCATCAACCACTGCTCGTCGGTGGCTCCTCACACTACATTCAGGCTGTGGTCGATCACCTCGACATTCCGCGCATCCCGCCACAGGCGGAACTACGAAGCCGGCTCGAAACGCGTCCGCTGCCAGAACTGCTGGCCCAACTTGAGAAACTGGACGCGGAGAGCGCAGCCACTATTGACCGCAACAATCGACGGCGTGTGATCCGCGCGCTTGAGGTCTGTATTGTTTCGGGCAAGCCCTTCTCACAACAACGTGGCATAGCTTCACCGCTCTACGAGAGCCTGCTGCTAGGTATCCGCTGGCCCAGAGACGTGCTCTATCGCAGGATCGACGCAAGAGTCGACGAGCGTATGCGGCAAGGAATGGTGCAGGAAGTGCGGGCACTGCTGGCTCGGGGCATAGATCACGAGCGTCTGGAGGCGCTGGGGTTGGAGTATCGTTTTATCAGTCGCTGGCTACGCGGCGAGTTCAGCAGCGAAGCCGAGATGGTGCAGCGCTTGAAATACGCCATCCATGACTTTACGCGTCGCCAGTTGACATGGTTCCGGCGCGATCAGCGTATCGTATGGATCGATGGCGGCGATAAAATGCTCGAATCTGCAAAAAGCGCAGTAGAAGAATTTTTAACATAATGCTGGCAGGCGCAGCCTGCCAGCATTATGTTAAAAATTCTTCTACTACTCCGCACCTACGCGAGCAGGTGAAACTTCGGACATCACCAGCGCAGCCGCATTTGTGCCCTTGCCGTTCATCTCGGCAGGAGGCAGGCCCGGCACAACGGGTAGATTACTCTCCGCGATTACTCCATTGTCCATATAGATATGATAGGGAAACAGAGCAGGATCGAAAGCATTACTATGTGAAACCAGCAAAATCTGTTCAAAATGCTGGCCTAGCATTTCGCCCGTCACGACATCGACCAGAGACTGCGTTCTGCCGCGATCAAAGGAACTGAGCGGCTCGTCCAGCATCACGAAGCCGGGGGCCGCGTTTAGCTCGCGCGGAAGAACGGCGATAGCGAAAGCCAGGCGCAGAGCCAGCGAGAGCTGGTCGGCGGCTCCTCCTGATAGCGCCGACTTGGGCACATACTCGCCGGCAGCCGAATCCCATACGCGCAACTGGAGCGGGCCGCCGGCGGTGCCTTCTTCTGGCTCCATTACCAGGTGGACATCGTGATAGCGGCCACCGGTGAGCTGTGGGAGAAGTTGCTGGATATAGTACTCGGTGCGCGGTATGATCTTGCGCATGAGCCGCTGGCTGACGGCTTTAACCAGCATATTGCCGCGTTTCTTGGTTTGATAGGAACGCTCTTGCTGCTCCATGTAGAGGCGAGCCTGCTCCAGATCGAGACGCGTACCGCCTGTCTGCAACTGCGTGCTCAGCGCAAGCTCCTGTTCTTCCAGGCTGGTCAACTCCTGTTCGAGATTCTCGCGCTCATCCTCAAGACGAGGACGATCCTCTACCGAGTGCTCGCCAACGAGAGGCCAGATGGTGACGATATCGGCGAAGGTATAGCTTCTGGCCGGAGGACGGTTGCGCTGCGTCAGCACGGTCGCTATTCTTTCGTGTGCGTATTCAATTTCCTGGCGGCACAGCTCAATTTTCGCCTTCGCAGCCCCCTCTTGATTGCGCAGCATCTCGAGTTCCTTCTCGATGCCAGGTTCGTCCGCCTCCTCTATTTCATGCTGACAACGGGTGCGGAGAGCGGAGAGAGCCTCGGCAAAGGGATTGAGCGGCACGATCCAGCCTCCCAGAGAGTTGCTGAACTTTGCCAGTTGCTTGTAATACTCGGAGAGCGATTCCTGAAGTTCTTTGAGCTGGGCGACATACTTTGCATGCTGCTCCTGAAGCATGATTTTAGTGCCAAGAGTAATCTGTAACTCCTCCAGTTGTTTGCGCGCGGTTGTCTCCGCGTTGTTGATCGCGGCCTGACCGAAAGGAATGCCCAGGGGTTTCACGCGCTGGCGCAACGAATCTTGCAGCGATTGCAGCGCCTGGCGCAGCGCCGCCTGCTGCTCACGCGCTCGTTGAACCTGTAGAGCGGGATTACTGGTCTGATAGCGCTCGTTGCGCTCTTCGATCACTTTCTGGCGCGCGAGCAGAACATCCAGGGCCTCCTGGTGTATCTTGACCTGAGCGGCAAGATCAGTTACCAGATCGAGCTTACCATCAAGAGAAGCAATCTCACGCTCGGTCGCCTTGATTGTGCTCTCGACGAGGGCTTCCAGTTCGGGGATACCGGTCTGACTCTCTGTCGACTGCCCAGGCGATGCGGAAGCAGATACATTAAGCGTAGCGCTGCCCTGGAAACGCTCATTGAGGCTGGGCAGCGGAAGCCCTTCCTGGCCGGCCAGCACGGTGATCTCCTGCTGTATACGCTCGACGGCGGCCTGATCGGCCTCCAGGCGCTCTTCGATATGATCCCAGTCCTCTTTCTTGCGCTGCTCCTCCAGGCGCGCCCGCTCTTTGCGCAAACGAGCAACCGCCTCCATCGTCACATTGACCTGATTGCGAGCTGCATTAGCCTCCTCCAGCTTTTCCTTCATCTGCTGCTGGAGATCGGCGAGGCTCTCGCCCTGGTCCTTCGTTTGCTTGAGGATCTGCTGTGCTTCCTCAACCGAGCGCGGAATAACGCCGCCGAGGGATTGAATTTCGCGCTCGATCTGGAGCAGCGCCTCGTGGTTGCCGCCCATACGGATTGCCGTCTCACGCGCCGCCACCATCATTCCAACTCTGTTGATGGCCTCCTGCATCTGCTGGTCAGCTACCTGCTCCTCATCGCGCGCCTTGCGATAACTCTGGAAACTTACGCCCCCGACCCCGGCGAATACCAGAGCGAAGATACCGGCGATAGCAGCGATCACGGCTGCATGCTGGAACAGCACTACGAATGTAATAGCCAGACACAGGAACAATACGACGCAGGTCGCGAAGATCATCATATGCTTTCTGGAGGCCGCCCGCGCCTCCATGACCGCGAGATTAAGTTTCTCCTGATGCTGATAGGCTAACCGGACATGTTGTTCCGCTTCGGCTAATCCCTGAGATAGCCCTTTCAGGCGCTGCCACTCTTCCAACTGGCGACGCATGCCAAGCTGTCGCCAGCGCTTCTCCAGGGCATCAGCTTGATCCTGAATCTGCTTCGCTTCTACTTCAACCAGCGCCAGTTCCTGCTCGGTTTCGCGCAGCTCCTTCCGCACAGCAGCCAGTTGCTGTTTGTTCTCCTCGGCCTGCTCTCTCCCCTTCAAGCTGCGTTGATAGCGTTCCTCAACCCGGCGCAGCGCTTTCAACTGTTCGGAGAGCGTTTTCATGCGCTCCAGGCGCGTCTCCAATTGCGGACGCCCGGCGCGCCGCCGTTCCTCCAGATCGCGCAAAGCCTGCTGTGCCTGAGCGACGCGCGACTTTGCGTGCGCCACCTGCTCCTCTACGCTCTTGAGATCATCCTTTACTTCGTTATGCTGCTTTAGCTCCTGCTCCAGATCCTTGATCGTGTCCACCGCCACCAGCAAATCGTTTGACATGCGTTGCAGTGTGCCAAAGGAACGGGTGAGTTCGGCCAGATCGGCAACGCGCTTCTCCAACGCGGGCAATTCCTCGCGCTCGCGCCGCTCCAGTTCCGCGATCTGTTTCTCCAGTTCGGGCAGTTCGCGGCGGGCCTCGGCGATGCCATCATAAGCTGCAATAATCTCAACAAGTGTGGCATCGGCTTTCTTGAGCTGTTGTATGCGGGTCTGGCGGTTCTTGAGTTGCAGGCGTGTGGCCTGAATCTGCTCAAGCGCCTGCTCCTGCTCGGCGATTTCGGCTTTCTGCTGGTCGATCTCTTGCAGATCTTCGGCAACCCTCAAGGCATCCAGAGCCGCCTCGATCTGCTCAAGCTGTTGACTCAGCTCAGGGATGCGCGCCTGGATCTCGGCCAGATGCAGGCGTTCGGCGGCCTCCTGAAGCTTTTGCTCATCCTGCGGCGAGACTTTAAAATGCTCGGTCAGGCGCATGAGATTTTCCAGACCGAGAATTTTACGCGCTGTCGCCTCACGCTCGACACCCCGCAGGTTCTCCAGACGTGGCAACCCTTTCTGTTCAACAAAGCAGGAGTCACGCAAAGCTCTACCGTCCATGTGTCCCAGTTCATTGATAATCCGTTCGTTTGCCGCATCGAGACTCGTGATAGGCTCCTCTTCGGGCATGCCCAGCCGCCGCACATGTAACACCACGTTCTGCCCCTTGCCGCGTTCGATTGTGCGCGTAATCACCAGTTCGGTCGCGCCAACCGAGACCGTCAGGACGACAGTTGCACTCGTTGCCCCATAGAGCACCAGGTCATCGAGCGAGCGCCCGTCATGATCGGCGGCAAGCGACTCACCATAGAGCGCGAAATAGATGCATTCAAGAAGTGACGACTTTCCGGCTTCATTGGGGCCTTGTATCAATATACTGCCGCGCTGTGGAAAATGCAGATCTACATCGCGCAAGAGCCGGAACCGGTCAACGGTCAAATGCTTCAGGATTATCATGGATAGTAACTCCGTTCGCCTCTACTGGATGCCACATGGCCCAGCTACTTTTTACCTTTTATATCATCCATCGCAAGCAGCAACTCTTCTTTCGTAAGGCGCAACGCCTTTTGCTCTCGCTCATCAACCGCAGCGGCTATCCATTCATCCGCCAGAGTCATCAATTCCTCACGCGGCGAGAAGCGCTCACCTGTCTCGGCGGAAAGCGCTTCTTGTTCCGGGAGCAGCGAGAGGGCGCTATCGTCAATGGCAAGGGCAAAGCAGTGCTCTTCGCCATAGCGGCGTATCTGGTTCAGATCCAGCTGGTGATATTGCCCGCGTGTAAGTTCGCCTTCGAGCCGAATCTGGATCATTCGCTCTGTATTGCAGAGAGGGCGCAATCGTTCAAGGATAATTTCGGTAGGCGACCGCTGCGCCGCCGTGGCGCCATCAGGCCAGAGATCTCTGGTGTGGACAGTCAGGCGCTGCAATGATAGAGCGTCTACGGCAATATGGTTGCACCAGCGCAGGCCATCAGCCGCCAGCCCTATAAAAACGAATCCCGGCGCATGATCGGGTGCACTGAAGTCTGTGTGCTGGGTGGCCCCGGCAACGATAACTTCCGTCCGACCTATGCGCATATGACTAAAACTGTGATGGTAGCCGGCCAGAATGTAGCGGAATATCTCCTGTTTCTTAATACTCTCGCGGCTCACACGGGCGCGAACGTCCAGCAGGGATGAACTCACGCTCAACCCTTCTATCGGCGCATGCAATACCAGGATCGGGATGGCAGCGCGTTCGATATCGCTCTCAACCCGCAGCTTCTCCAGGGGATCTCCCTGCTGGCCGGCCAGCACACCCAGGCCGCAGATGCCAACCAGCACACCATGAATATCGACGATGACAGGCTCCAGTTTCTGGCGCTCATCCCTGCGCGCCGGCGAGAAGTAGTGCAGCGCGCCCAACCGCGCATAGCTGATCTGCGGGGCAGGACTGGACTCGTGCAGCAGCGATTGCATATCCGCCGGCGTGTCGTGAACGCCACCTAAAGCAAAGGCGCGGATGCCAGCCTGTTTTAACTGCGCCAGACGCGCCGCGACGAAACTGCGATCACGTTCATCTGGAGTTACAGTATCGAACAGATCCCCGGCCTGAATAAATAAATCGACACCCTGTCCGATAGCGAAATCTGTCGCCTGCTGAAAAGCATGGCGCAAACGCTGCTCGCGCTCTTCACGCTTGTGGGGATGCTGCCTGAAAGCAGTATGGCCCAGATGGTTGTCAGCAGTCAACACTACTGTCACTACATTGTTACCAGACTTCTCCGGCACAGAGCCTGCATTCTGCCGCGCATCATTTTCCACAGTGTTTTCTGCCATCATGACCACTTCCGTTTTTTAATGCCAGACGTACCACGTCCACAAAGAGTTAATACTAGTACTCTTTTCTCAAGTGTCAAGGTGAGTCTATCACAAATGGCTATGATTAAAAACGAATCGGCGCTCAAAGAGGGACTAATTGGGGAATAGAAAGACAGGGCACCGTTCTCTCTTGCAGGCACATGACAAAAAGTGATACAAAAGTACCTTATCGAATAGATGATATAGACAGGGATTAAAACCAAATATTAATATGTTATGAGCCTGATATGGAGGCAACCCTCCTGAAACTACCGGTTTGTATATTGGTCTGTTCGTATACCGTTGGCGGCAACGCCTGCCGTTGCCCGGTTCATCTGTGAAGTGGGAGAGCGTGGTGGGCATCATACATGTGGAGAGAGAGCGCGAGACAAGGAAGATCCTCCTTTCATTGGCAAGAAGCATCCAGGAGCGCGATCTCGTAACCTATGAGCATTCACGCAGAGTGGCAACATATATCCAGCGGCTGGCAAGGCACCTGGGATGGGGCAAGCGTGAAGTTCGCAATATTGCATTAGCAGCATTAGTGCATGACCTCGGCAAAACCTGGATCGCTAATGATATTCTGAATAAATCCGAGGCGCTCTCAGAAGAGGAGCGACGCAAAATGGAGCGTCATCCAGTGATTGGAGCGCGCATTCTCATCGGCTGCGATGTACCTCCTTTCTATGTAGAAACTGTCCTCTATCATCACGAGGCGTGGGACGGGCGCGGCTATCCCGCCGCACTGCGGGGAGAGGACATTCCTCTCAGCGCACGCATGCTGGCAATCGCTGACGTTTATGATGTTTTGACCTCACAACGACCCTACAAGGCGCCGCTTTCCAGAGAGGCGGCGCGAGAGCGATTGCTACAAGGATCGGGAACTCATTTTGATCCAGCGCTGATTGAGGCGTTCCTGTATCTCATTGATAGCACGCCTAACTTTACCCTGGCACAACACCTCTGTGGCATTCCTTCCTCTGAAAGCCAGTCGGCTCTACCGCGCCGCATATTTCTACCGGGCCACAAGACCGCCCCTTTACCATACCTGAATATCGACGAAAGCATCCACGAATCGTAGCCATCTACCTTTTCTATTTCACGCCATTAGATCGACGAATGTCACTTCTGCACACCTTTTGCTTAGTTATCCACATTTTCTGTGGATAACTAAGCTGCACCAGGAACATGAAAATCTTGCTATGAGCGCACTCAACTCATCCTTTGACTTTTCCACATTTTCTGTGGATAACTTTTCCACAATGTCCACAAAGCGAGCAAGCGATAGCGACTTATCAACACTTCCTGTGGATAACTTTTCCACATTTTCCACACCCGCTATAGCTGGTAATATTACTGGCTATATTTGCTATGAGCGCACTCAACTCATCTTCTGGTTATCCACATTTTCTGTGGATAACTTTTCCACATTTTCCACAGGGCTGACATATGCCTGTGGACTTTTCCACATTTTCTGTGGATAACTTTTCCACAATGTCCACAAAGCGAGCAAGCGATAGCGACTTATCAACACTTCCTGTGGATAACTTTTCCACATTTTCCACACCCGCTATAGCTGGTAATATTACTGGCTATATTTGCTATGAGCGCACTCAACTCATCTTCTGGTTATCCACATTTTCTGTGGATAACTTTTCCACAATGTCCACAGGCGGTGGATTAGCCCGAAATGTTATCCACCACACCTGTAGATAACTTATCCACATGGGCACCATGAGGCCGCTGATTGAAGAGATTTATCCCCCGGTTATCCACCACTCTCCCCTGGCTTATCCACAAGCAGTCCACAACAATCTGGGAAGTGGATAAGTTTTCCACATAGCGTTAACCGGCCTGGGAAGGCGGTTCTGGACTTATCCGGCGGCGGGATCGATGAGAGATTCCCTGGCTTATCCACTTATCCACCGTTCCTACTACTGCTGCTAAGATATAGATATTAAGATAGATCTGAATCTTAATAGTAATAGGCGCGGTGGATAAGTGGATAAATCAACTCCAGGCTGGAGTCACTGCCGGACCAGCGTAAACGTCATAAATCCATGTGTAGTGCGTCCCCGGGTTCTGAGAACACCTTTCCTACCCTGCGTTACTTTTCTACGTAGTAAGAATTAGTACAATCAGGTATAGTAATTACCGAAAGATTGCTGACCTGTGCCCGGGAGCGCGACTTTCTGCTACATCGCTCGTTATATGTGATGGATAGAAGACAAGCAGCACTCTCAATACAGCAGCAAGCAGGCTCTCGTTGAAGGTTTTATGACATCTATCATCGAAGCAATCAAAGCAAAAGTAGATGTGGTGGAGGAGATAGGTCTGGTTGTCGCTTTGCATAAAGCGGGGAAGTCCTTCAAGGGACTCTGCCCGTTTCATAATGAGCGCACACCTTCGTTCTATGTGTTCGCGGAGACGCAGACCTGGCATTGTTTTGGTTGTAATGAGGGTGGCGACATCTTTGCCTTCGTTCAGAAGCAGCAGGGGCTTGAATTCCGCGAGGCCCTGCAATATCTGGCCGAGAAAGCGGGCGTGCCACTCGAAGATTACAACGGGCGCAGCGCGGAAGAAGATCGCGAGATCAGTGCCACGAAGGAGCGACTGCGCAAGCTCAACGAAGACGCGCTGCTCTGGTTTCATCAGATGTTACTGCGCTCCAGGGAGGCAGAGCAGGCGCGGGCTTATGTGCAGGAGCGGGGAATCTCGTCCGACACGGTAATCGCGTTCGGCCTGGGATATGCGCCCGACCAGTGGGATAGCCTGACGCGCTACCTGTTTGCTCAGGGCTATACGGAGCGCGAGCTGGTGATGGGCGGCCTGGCGCGAGAACGCGAAGGCGGAGAGGGCGCTGGCGGGGCCGGGGTGTATGATTACTTCAGGAACCGTCTGATCTTTCCCATCAGGGATATACGTGGTAAGGTGATTGGCTTTGGTGGCCGGGCGCTGGGCGATGGTAAACCAAAGTACCTGAATTCGCCGCAGACATTACTTTTTGAAAAAAATAGCGTACTCTATGCTATAGATATGGCGAGAGATGCAATAAAGCAGGCCGGCCAGGTTGTTATTGTAGAAGGGTATGTGGACGCAATCATCGCTCATCAGTATGGTACACGGCAGACCGTAGCCTGTATCGGCAGCGCCATTACTGAGAAGCACATTCAACAATTGAAGAAGCTGACCAGACAGGTAACGCTCGCTCTGGATCCCGACGCGGCGGGTAGCGCAGCCACCGAGCAGGGCATCCAGGAAGCATTGAGGACCTTTGATCGAACCATCGTGCCGGTGCCACTGGCAGCCGGCACGCAGGAAGTGCGACAGGGGAAGCGTAAGCAGCGGCAGCCTCACGGCATCATTCGTCTGGAGGAGCGCGTTGACGCGGAGATCAACGTGCTGCAACTGCCGCCGGGCGAAGATCCGGATGAAGTTATCCGGCGCGACTTCTCAACCTGGTTGTATGCGGTCTCTCATCCCTTACCACTGGTAGATTACTACTTCGTGGTTAAGACGATGGGCCTGAACCTGCGAGAGCCGAGTGGTAAAAGCGAGGCCGCCAGGCGTCTACTTCCTGTGATCGCAATGATTAGTGACCGTGTTAAGCGCGATGCCTACATACGGAAGCTGGCCGCGATGATTAGCATCGATGAGCGCAGCCTGTACGGGGAGCTACAAAGGGTGCTCAAGGGGCAGAGAAGCGCCGGCGTCACCGCCGAATTCTCTATGCCGGCACAGCAGCCGGTGGCGGGATTCGCGGGGCAGCGAGGAGCCAGAGGCCGGGGCGCGAAGAGTGAGAAATCCGAAAAGGTCGGCGACGATGAAGGATGGGAGGAGCAGGAGCGCGGTAGTGCCCACCAGCGGCAAGAAATCGGGCTTGACAGGAGTGCTGCCAATAGAATACAATGGGAGGACTACCTGATTGGGCTACTCTTGCAGAATCCAGGGTTAAGTCTACATGTTTGTGGTATAATAAACGATGGTGACTTCGCTGGGACAGACACGCGAGAGTTGTACCGTATACTCAACTCTGTGTATCAACAACGTGCTTCTTCCCCCTCACATCAACCCTTTGCAGATCTTGTGCCTGCTACTTTGTTGGCAACGGTAGCCAGGGCACAGAAATGCGTTGAGTCGAGGTCTCCAAAAGAAGGAATGGGACTGGTGAAAGAAGTGATCCAGTGTGCGACCCGGCTCAAACGCATACGACTCTTACAACTGAATACGGAACTAGAATATCTTATTCGTGAAGCTGAGGACGCCGGCAACAATACGGAGTCACGACAGCTTCGCCAGCAATTGCTCACAATTCATCAGCAGTTGCGAACAATCGATTCGGCGACGCATTTACAGGGTTAAGCGGTTACGCGTAGCGTCACTGATAGAGAGAGTTAATGAGCACAATCATTTTTATCACATTGGATCGGGAAGCAGGAAATCTTCTTTCATCCGTTTATCATATAGGGCCTGTTTCTCGAAGGGGGACGCCAGAATGGTGAATCGGGAACAAGACGTAATTGATCGGGTAAGCAATGAGCATATTAGTACGGTAAGCACCGAACCTTTGCGAGATGTATTCACAATCGAGCCTTTTGATGAGTCCATGTTGAATGAAACGGAAAGTGTCTTTGAGATTGATACAGTAGGTCATCATACTCATGCTGCTGCCGGTGGAAGTCTGGTGACTCCTATCGATGGGAATGAGCCATTTGACCTGTTAAAGCTACAGGACGAAGAGTCTATGGACGCCCTCGACCCAACCAAAGAGCCGCCTGCGGACTGGGAGCCAGGACCGGACGACGTTATTGACGCCGATTCCAAATGGGACGAGCTGCAAGACGGTTTTGGCATTGTTGTTGCTGATCTGGAGAGTAGCCTGGACGATCCGGTGCGCATGTACCTGCGCGAGATCGGGCGGGTGCCTCTGCTCACCGCTGAGGAAGAGGTGCGCCTTGCCCAGCTCATGCAGCGTGGCAGAGCCGAGCGCCTGCGTGCCGAACGTCTGAAGGTTCCGCCCATCCGCCGCTATATCGAAGAAGGTGAGGAGGCCCAGCGGCGCCTGACCGAGGCTAATCTGCGCCTGGTGGTGAGCGTGGCAAAAAAGTACATCGGGCGCGGCATGAGCTTGCTGGATCTGATCCAGGAGGGGAACATTGGCCTGATCCGCGCGGTCGAGAAGTTCGATTATACCAAAGGGTTTAAGTTCAGCACCTACGCCACCTGGTGGATTCGTCAGGCCATTACGCGCGCTATTGCCGATCAGGCGCGCACGATCCGCATTCCGGTGCATATGGTTGAGACGATCAATCGCCTCATCCGCATCAGTCGCCGTCTCTTACAGGACCTGGGGCGTGAGCCTACATCCGAAGAGATCGCTGCTCAGATGGAGATCAGCGCCGAGAAGGTGCGCGAGATCATCAAGGTGAGCCAGGAGCCGGTAAGCCTGGAGACGCCTATCGGTGAAGAGGATGACAGTCACCTCGGCGACTTCATCGAGGATCATACTGCCCTGGCGCCTGCCGACGCGGCCAGCCATCAGCTCCTCAAGGAGCAGGTGGAAGATGTGCTGGATAGCCTGACCGAGCGCGAGCGCAAGGTGCTGCAACTGCGCTTTGGCCTGGATGATGGCCGCAGTCGCACGCTGGAGGAAGTGGGCAAAGAGTTCCACGTTACGCGCGAGCGCATCCGTCAGATCGAGGCGAAGGCGCTGCGTAAGCTGCGCCATCCGAGCCGCAGCCGCAAGCTGAAGGATTACCTGGACTGAAATAAGAGTGTTGATAGCATGTGAGCCGCCGAACTCTGTCCGGCGGCTCACATGCTATCAACACTCTTACTTCATGGTTTCTATTGCCTTTTTGACAATCTCCACAAAATCTGGCTTGAGGCTGGCGCCGCCAACCAGCGCGCCATCGATGTCGGGGTGAGCCATGAATTCGGCGATGTTAGACGAGGTAACGCTGCCACCATACAGGATACGCAGCGCCCCCGCGGCTTCCGCGCCGTACAGGTCGCCATAGAGCGTGCGAATGAGATGGATGACCTTGCCTGCACCCTCCGCCGTGGCCGCTTTGCCCGTGCCAATGGCCCAGACAGGCTCATACGCTATCACAACCCTGTGCGCATCCTGCGGTGGAAAGTGTGAGAGGCTGCCTGCTACCTGCGAGCGGATCACTCTCTCGGTCTGCCCCGCCTCGTACTGGTCGTTATTCTCGCCAATGCATACGATGGGACGCAGCCCCTGCTTGAGCGCTGCCTGCCCTTTCTTACTCACCATTTCGTCGGTTTCGCCGAAATGTTCGCGGCGCTCCGAATGGCCCAGGATGACAGTGCTGCACAATTCGCGCACCATCTTTGGCGAGATCTCGCCGGTGAACGCGCCTTGCTCCTCGTAATACATATTCTGTGCGCCCAGTTCGACGCGCGGCGATGGAATGGCATCCATGACTTCTCGCACGGCTGACAGTGAAATCGCCGGCGGGCACAGGATACAAAGGATCTGATTGTAGCTGCGCATCAGTTGCCCGAGGGCAGGCATGATCTCCATTGTGAAGCTCGAAGCCTGCCTGGGACCGTAATGCATCTTCCAGTTCCCGGCTATGATCGCTGTGCGCGATCCTGCCATCTTCGCTCACCCCCTGTCCTGCAAAGCTGCGACGCCCGGCAGTGTGCGGCCCTCCAGAAATTCAAGCGAGGCTCCGCCGCCCGTCGAGACATGTGTCATCTTCTCCGCTGCATTGGCCTGCTCAACGGCTGCCGCCGAATCGCCGCCGCCGATAATCGTCGTCGCCCCGGCCCTGGTGCGCTCGGCCAGTATCTCGATCAGCGCGTTGGTGCCCCTGGCAAAGGCTGGCATCTCCGCCACCCCTACTGTGCCGTTCCATACAATGGTCTGTGCCCCGGCGAGCGCCGTGCGAAACTGGTCGAGGGTAGCGGGACCGATATCGAGGATGCGCCAGCCTGCGGGGACCTGGTTGCTGGCTACAACTTTGTGATTGGCGTCAGCGGCGAAGCGGTCGGCGATCACCACGTCGACGGGAAGCAGGAACCCGATTCCGCGCTGCCGCGCCTGTGCGAGCAAGTTACGGGCAACGTCCAGCTTGCCCTCTTCGTAAAGCGAATCCCCGATCTCGTTGCCTTCGGCCTTGAGGAATGTGTTCGCCATGCCGCCGCCGATCAGAATGGTATCGGCAAGGGTAATCAGCCGCTCCAATACGGCGATCTTGTCCGAGACTTTGGCGCCGCCGATCACGGCCACGAATGGGCGCCGGGGATTCTCCAGCGCCGCACCCAGGAAATTGATCTCTTTCTCCATCAGGAAGCCGGCAACGCCTGGCAGGAAGTGCGTCACGCCCTCGGTTGATGCATGCGCCCTGTGGGCTGTGCCAAAGGCGTCATTGACGTAGAGATCGCCGAGGGCTGCAAGCTGGCGAGCGTAGGCCGCGTCGTTCTTTTCTTCCTCTTTATGGAAGCGCAGATTCTCCAGCAGCAGAACCTGGCCGGGCTGCAACGCCCTGGCCTGCTCCTCAACCTGTGGGCCGATAGAATCTGAAGCCACCTGCACCGGGCGACGCAGCTGTTCGCTCAGGCGTTCGGCCACCGGAGCCATACGCAATTTATCAACGACCTTGCCGTCGGGCCGGCCCAGATGTGACATCAGCACCACAGCGGCTCCATGATCGAGCAGATACTCGATAGTGGGCAGCGCTGCCCGAATGCGCGTATCATCGGTGATACGCCCTTCCGCATCCAGCGGAACGTTGAAATCAACGCGTACCAGCGCGCGCTTCCCCGCGACGTTGATATCACGGATCGTCTTTTTATTCATAACGCTCTCTCACGCCGTATCAGAAGCCCTGTTGCCCGATAAAATGTGCCAGATCGGCGACGCGGCATGAGTAGCCCCACTCGTTATCGTACCAGGCCACGGCTTTGACCATATTGCCACCCAGCACCATCGTCGAGAGGCCATCCACAATCGCGGAATGGGGATCACCACGGAAATCGCTGGAGACCAGCGGCTCATCGGTGTAGGTAAGGATGCCTTTGAGCGCGCCTGCGGCTGCGTCCTTGAACGCCTGGTTCACGGCCTCCTTAGTCGTCTCTTTGCGTGTCGTCACCACAAAATCGATGATCGAGACGGTCACGGTAGGCACGCGCAGGGACATGCCATCAAAGCGGCCTTTCAGTTCAGGGATGACGAGAGCAAGCGCGCGCGCCGCACCCGTCGTGGTCGGAATGATGTTCGCGCCGGCGGTACGTGCGCGCCGTAGATCCTTGTGCACCTGGTCAAGAATGCGCTGGTCGTTGGTGTAGGAGTGGATCGTGTTCATCAGGCCGCGCTCGATGCCGAAGGTATCGTTCAGTACTTTGGCCGTAGGCGCCAGGCAGTTCGTTGTACAGGAGGCGTTGGAGATGATATTGTGCTTGCCGGGATCGTACATGTTTTCGTTGACGCCGAGCACAATCGTGATATCCTCGCCTTTGGCCGGAGCCGAGATAATCACTTTCTTCGCACCGCCGCGCAGGTGGGCAGACGCTTTCTCCGCATCGGTGAAAAGCCCTGTGGACTCGATGACGAGCTGCACACCCAGATCCCCCCAGGGAATCTGCGCCGGGTCGCGCTGCGCGATGATCTTGATGTGATGGCCGTTGACGATAAGCGCGTCCTCTGTCGCCTCGACAGTGCCAGGAAAACGCCCGTAGGTAGAGTCGTACTTCAGCAGGTGAGCGTTGGTCTTTGTATCGGTAATATCGTTGATCGCAACGACCTCGATATCCTCCGGGTGGCGCTCAAGCATTGCCTTCAAGGATTGCCGTCCGATGCGCCCGAAGCCGTTGATGCCTACACGAATGCTCATATGTGTTTCTCTCCTTCTATACTATGTATCCCGATGCTTCCGAGTGGGTCTGGTTTCCGCCCTCATTGCCTGCTCTCACGCGATTTTG
>Ga0209061_1002423_pt1 | contig 23786 bp, 14 predicted proteins | sample Coa_R1_10_FD_187157 | JGI IMG/M metagenome (GOLD analysis project Ga0209061, IMG submission 187157) | Surface soil microbial communities from Centralia Pennsylvania, which are recovering from an underground coalmine fire - Coalmine... | ecosystem: Environmental > Terrestrial > Soil >...
ATTCGGGCAAAATACTTTCGACACGTCCATCGGTTCTTGATGTTCTGTTTGCATAAGCACATCTTGCCAATGGACGTCGCATTTTTCAAGTCTCTCCCCCTCTTTCACCAGTTAGTGGGACTGTACCCAGAATTTCAACACCCTGCGCCGCATCGAGGAGGAGGATGGCAAGGTCGTGGAGGAACAGGAACAGTTCGCAGAGCTGGTAAGCAGCGAGTTCCTGCTGCAAAATCTGAAGAACCTGCTGGATGCAGGGATGCGCGACATGCTCGAAGCCCTCCCCGATGGCATTCATAGTGGACTGGTGCGAGAGGGAGCCAAAGGCATCTTCTTTTCCTTCACAACACGGGAAAGCGGGCCATCTTCTCGAACAGCCAGGCGCATGCCTCGTCAGCACTTCTGGCGGTATATCGATCTCTCGGAGGATAATGGTGGCACACGTATCGAAGAGAACCGTTACGTTATCACTAACCTGATTCAATGCCAAGCTGATACCCCACGAGTCGTCCCAGCCAGCGGCGAAGTTGATATCTTCGCGCTGCAGGGGAAGGTTATCGCTTCTATCGTGCAATCCTCTGTTGAACAGGCCGCGGTGGAGGAAGCACCCAGGCAACTTGACCCCATTCAGCAAACGGTTGCCACAGTCCTGCGCGGCTACATCAACAGTCCATCCGTCAACCGCAAAGAGATCATCGCCGCCATCCAGCACTTGACCCAGCCACAGCCAGGTGTTTACATTAAAGAACTGCGCAAAGCCTACGAATCCTTTTCCACCAGCGGGCAGATTGATGACCTGCTGGTTGCCGTGAGGAGCATCAGCCAGAAGCAGACGCAGCCAATCAGCCAGGAGAGCGAAGCAACGGTACCAGTACGGCGCGAAGATTTGAAACTTGTCTGCTTTGAGTATGTGTGGCGATAGTAATACTCGATTGGAAATCATGCACTTTAAGCCGCCCAATGAATGTCTCTTACTCTCGACAGTTCGACAAAAACATATTGAACGTGAATTCTGTTTAAGACAAACGGATCAAGCAGCCAGCAAAGGGTGTTCGTCCAGATGCAGACCCTGCTTTTTGTCCTGATGGCTGTAAGCAATGAGCCCGGCGATCAGGTGGACGACAAAATTGGTCGGACTGCGATGGCGGGCATACTCGATCTGCGAAATGTTTTTGAGCTGGTCAATAATAGACTCGATCAGGACCCGTTTGCGCACCAGCAGTTTGTCCAAGAGGGGCATGAGATGGTTCTTCATGTGCTTGCGCAGCCGGGTAATGAGATGGAAACCCTGTTCAAAAAGCAGCTGCGTCAGGGAAGCGGAAAGATAGCCACGATCCCCAAATAGGCTGCCGCGCAATTTCTTGACCATCTCAGGAACCGGCGTGCGATCGTCAACATTCCCCGGAGTCAGGCAACAGGCCAGCAACTCTCCTCGATCATTGACTGCCAGGTGGAGCTTGAAGCCGAAGAACCAGCCCATGCTCGTCTTGCCCCGTTTGGCATCCACCGCAGAGACACGATGCTGACTGATCCGTTTGGGATCACAGACCGAGAGCGAGGTCGAGCCAATGAAGCTGATGCCTGTACACGCTCCATAGCGGCTTTGCAGGGAGGCGAGCAATGGGACCATGACGCTTGGAATGAGGGCAATAAGGCGCTGATAACTGACCAGATGAGGAAATTCACCTGTCAGATGCACCTGGATATGTTCCGTGTAATAGGCTTTAAAGGTGCGATAGTGCGATTGGTGAAAGTGAATGAGAATCGTCATCACTTCACTTGGCCACAACTGTCCTTGGCGTTCCCGCTGCTTCCCTGCTGCCAGTTGGATGGCTTTCCACTGCGGAGCAAAGCGGAGCATGAAATCATCGACGTCGCAGAACAACTCAAGTAAACTCATTTCTAGATCTCTCCGATGGGTAATAGAAGCTGTTGGTTCGGCTCCTATTCTACCTCATCGGAATGGGGTCGATTTATCCAGAACTTACGTCTCGAAACTCGATCTACTTACTCTGCCATTTCTGCGGGAATGGCGGCAGTTCTGCCAGATGCATAATCGTTGCCGTCGGTATGATATGAGCCGGCTTGGACTGATCCTTCTTTTCAAGCATCATACAATTTGTGTATCCTCCAGGACCAGCAAGGCTGCTTTCACCCCCTCGTGAGGATAGAAACAACCTATCACTCATAATCTTCTTCAACAAGAAATATCTCTGAATGTTCACTAATCGTCGCCTGGGGGCGATATCGTTGGCCACGCAATCGCATATCCAGCGCGCGTATGCGCATGCCTGGGCGGGCGTCTTTGAGGTGCGGGAAACGCTCCTGGGGCGCAACGATAGAGATTTCGGCATCGCGCCATTTGACGATGAGTTTCCAGTAGGTATCCTTTTGCTCAAGCGTCGAGATAGCCCCTTCAAAACCATCTGCAGCGCGTTCGAGGGCTTGTGAATGGCTCGTGTGGCTTGCCTGCCACCTCCAGAAAGGTCTGCACCAGGGACGAAACTCGCAAACGGTACATACGGTCCCAGGAGTAGCGAGTCTTTCCGCATTGAAGGCTTCTTGCGTACTTCGTATGGTTTGGCGCGCTTCCTGCCCCACTTTCAGGCAGGTTGCTGGATCGATAGAGACGGTGTGAACAGTTCCAACGAACGGATAGACCACAAGCGCCTCGGTGGGCCACTCGCCAAACGTCTCGTACCAGAGTAAGGCATAGATCTGGAGCTGCCTTTCATAGCGTTCTGGCACATCATCGCGCAGTGCTGACTTATAATCCAGCAGGCGTATGCCGCCGTTTGGTAGCCGTTCGGCGTAATCAACTCTCCCGGTGAGAAGACCATCTTGTGATTGGACCGGGACCTCTACCATGATCAGTTCCTTATCGTCGTCGCTTCTGCCTGGGACACCTTGTTGGTCATTAGCAACAGTTTCCTGCGACTGTTGCGCTGGAAAAACGACGTTTCCTCTTTCCACATAATGAGCCAGGCGCAATGCCTCAACCGCTATAGATTCTAATGCTCGTTGCACGCGCTCTTCGTTGCGAGTGAGCGTCTGTTCCCGCGGGCGAGTATTCTTCCTCATTTCCTGCAAGGCGAGCGCGGCCCGAAAACGACGTGACGCCTCTTCCACAATTTCTTTCGGATTTGATGAAGAAATGGGCTGTTCAGTGAGCGATTGCAGCGTTCTATGAAAAGCGATGCCGACGCGAGCTGAATACGCTGTGCGCCGTTCATAACCTTTTGACATTTCAAAACACACCCGCAAGGGGCAGGAACGCATGATTTCAAGGAGGGTTGGTCCAAAAGGAGGCTGAGGTCGCCCCCGTGGAGGCCAGAACTGGCTCTCGTCGATGTGCCAAGTAAAGGCAGATGATGGTACGTCGTTCATTTCGATCACCATATCAGGTTATTGAGAACCCAGAATGGGCGGCGCTCAAGGTCAAAAGTTGTATGGACGGCGCAGCGTAACCCGTGCGTGCTCAAAAAGGCTTGCCGCTCGTCGCTGGTTGGCCGCGCTTGTAACGGATGAAGCACCCATAAGCCAACCTGAACTCCTTCGGAGTCACGGAGTATGAGCGGGAAATGCTGTCCGTCAAGCGTGGTCGCCGACTGGATCTCCCACGTTGTTCGTGCATACTCTGTCAGGGCCAGAACGCCCTGCTCGACCTGGACAGGGTTGAGTGATGGTAGTCGCTGATCGAGGACAAAGTGCAGGAGTGCTGCTCCTAATTCCCGGTCGAGCAAGGGGTGGAACAACTGGTTGCGATAATCGAACAAGCAATGATAGCAGGCTCCCTGGCAAGCAGGATTCGGGCAGTTCTCTCCCAATTCCAGGGCTTTGTGGAGAATTGCCTCTAGATTCTGTTCAATGGCCCGCGCGTAGCCCGCGCCGCCAGGAACATCATCGTAGAGAAACACCTCGCCGTGCAGGCGTCTGCCTGGCGTGCGTCGCACGGCTCGTACCCCTATCTGAAGCTCCGACCGATCAATCTGCAAGATCAAGGCTGCGGCATTCGCGATTAACATGCCAAAAGAGTACCAGATGGCCTTCCCAGAGGGAGTCTGATAGGGGGCATCGAGCGTTTCTGGCAGGTCAACCCCAAGCAGAATAACTTCAGACACAAAACGATGGCCCAGAATGACCTGATTTCGAAAGTCTGTCATATTGGGACAGCGGGTTCCTGCTCGCGGGCCGGCATTTCTCCCATTGAATGGAGAAACAGGAGCCGGATAGGTATGGCTCCCCAGTTGATCTGGATCAAGCCATCGGCCACATACCGGACAGATAATAAAACCGGGGAAGTCAGGATTTGGCCCCTTATTACAGGTAAACAGTTCTCCCTGGCGCACTCGGACATAGAGCTGAGGCGCAAAAGAACGGGGTTTTCCAGTTTGAAGCGAGGTTTGTCCCACCATGAGCCGGGCCGGTAGTACTGAACCGCTCCGTTCACGTCCCCCTCTGAGATAGCGTTCACGCCCCTGGTCGGGCAGAGCGCAGTCAACTGTAAAACCCTTGGGGCGAAGATACGGGAGTGAAGTGACCATCAGGCAGCCACATTCCTCACACTGATCGGGAGGATCGTCGGAATTCTGGACCAGTTTCACTGACTGGCACTCTGTACATTCTACCAATGTGCCTGTGGCACTGTAGTCAGGATTGGCATTATAGCGATCATAGACGCCAACGCTGCGATAAATGTAGGTATTGGGAAATTCTTGGCGGATTACTTCAGCGCCAGGAGCATATTCTCCCAGAGCCGTTTTGAGATCGCGCTGCATCGCGTCGTCATCATTGGCTTCCAGGTCATTAAAGAATGCCTGCCTGGAAGGGATGTACAGGTTGACTACATCGACTGGAAATGCATACTTGGGAAGCAGTCCGGCATGGATCAGGCTGTCCAGCACTCCATCCTGCTGCTCGCTCTGATTCATAACCTGTTGCACCTCAGAAACCAGCTCATTGATCCAGATTCCCACTTTCGAGACAAACTCTGGCTCAATAATCTGTTGGCAGCGTTTGAGCAGCATGTCACGGTTCGAGACCAAATAATTCCGTAACTTGCCTGCTCCTTGCATGGTGATAAAGTCAGAGACCTTCCCCCAGGCTTCAAAGAGATTTGAGGCTCGTCCAATTGGTTGCGTTTTTAACACCCAATGGAAAAATCGCTGCAATACCAGTGAGCGGACGTGTCGCCGGGCGATTACCTCATTGAGGAGATAGAGCGCGGGAACTCGCGGCGGATCGCTGACAATTTCTTTGGGAGAAGCGAAATAATATTGATCGTGACTCCGAAACTGCGCGAAGGAAAGGACCGTTGCCAACGCACTTCCTCGACGACCGGCCCGGCCCGCGCGCTGCTGGTAGTTGGCCACGGTGGGAGGGATATTGCGCATTCCCACATTGAGCAGGCTGCCAATATCGATGCCCATTTCCATTGTCGTGGTCACTGAGAGCACGTCAACACGATAGTCGTCAGGGTGTTGATGATCGTGAAACAGATCCTGGAACCATCGTTCTTCATCGCGGGCCTCTCTCCCAGGAATTTGCGCAGTATGTTCTGCCGCTCGCAGAGGATAGGGATCATCGAACCCTGAGCCGGGAAGTGCATACAATGCCGCGCGCCGATAGAAACTGCGGATGGAAGAGACAGGGACCTCACTGGTCTGCTGTCCACAGCGGAGACAGACGTTGAACAGCGCCTCGCCCATCACATACGCGCAGGCATTACATCGGTGAACGGTTGTTCCCAGAGGGAAAAGGTCAAACATGTCGATGCGAATCCCAAAAGGAACCTTATCGCCAAATCGTTTCCCGGCGAAAGATAAGATGTTGAATTCCTGGAGCGCGTCCCAGAGAGGAGATGCCAGATTCCGTACCCATTGGATCGCCGCTTCATACGAAGGCAGACGCTTTTGGGAAACTAATGCCTGAGAAACCGCGACCACATACCGCCCTAATTTTGAATTCGTCTCCAGGGTATAAGAAACTGCCTGTCTCTGCTCATCCTCTTCTCTCCTCGGCTTATGACCCCGAATAAGCACCTTTCGCTCATAATCTTGCACCTGGCTCGGCCATTCCCATGGCTTCAAAGGCTCAGGAGGCAGCAAAATATGCTCTGTCGCGAGGAGACGCGTAACTGCCTGGAGGAACAGGCGCGTCTCGTCTTCGCTCAAGCAAGAAAACGCTCCCGTATGCTCAGGTAATTTCACTCGCCAGCAGGCCAGTCCTAATGGTTCAAGGGCAAATTCTCTTTTTTCTGAAAGCTCACGGCGCAGCGCCATATGAAAGGCTTTCTCAGCCTCCGTAAAACACGCTGCCTTCCCTTGATCGCTTTCCCTAAAAAACTCCTTTACTGCTCCGTTGGTCGGGTCTATCCCCCGATCGAGTTGGAATTGAAGCACCCGCGAGCGCACCTCCTGGAAAGTGTGTGCCTGCGGATGTGGGTGCAGTCCTGTTCCCTGGCAGGCTGGGCATGGAACGAGTGCAACAGACTGTTCCTGGCCAATCCGATACGCGCTGGCCTGGCGAATGGTTCCTTCTCCCTGGCATTCTGGGCAGAGCATCAAAGCGCGGTAGACCAACTGCCGGAAAACGTCATTATGATGATCGTCTCGCAAGTCAGCGGCCAATTGAGCGGCCTCTTGGCGAGAGTCCGTAAACAGCAGCGTTTTCCTGCCGTAATTTGGCGGTTTCCCATGCGTGGCGCGTGGTTGGACGCGGAAGCCGTCTTCAGCCAGGATCGAGAATGCCCGCGGCCCTTTCGTGCGCAGTGGCTCGATAATTTCGCGGCCATTTTCCTTCGGTGCTCGATAATTGTGGCAACGAGGGCAGCGCCTGGGGAAATTGCTTTCGGCTCGCTCTTCCTCCATCTCCGAGAGCGGATACACGGGGCGCGCATAGACATCTTCTGGGTGAACATGCAAAGTAGTTCGCATGGAACGATATTCCACTGGAGCATAGATGTCGGGAGCTTCGACTCCAAAGATTTGAAACTGCCGGAAATCCGCCCGGTCTCCACTCAGATCATCGCTCCAGGGCCACAAACTTCCTGTGGCTGAATCAGGGATACCGCCGAGATAGAGAAGGCCACACTGCCGACAGGAGAGTAACTCAAGCACACGGGATCCACACTCGCACCAGGGGCGCGGGTCCATATAGAGCTTCCCGACAGGGCGAGAGGTGATTCCTGAAGGCAAGAGAGGGGCCTTCGGACACTGCGGGTCCATACAGGCCCAGATGCCGTAAACTCCTCGGAAAAAGATATGCATACGCACGGAGATCAGCGGTGGCGTATCAGGGAGGGCCTCCGCGCGCGCGAAACTTCCCGCTGACAACACGCCTGCCGTCGCGCGTTCGCGTTCCTCAGAGGTTGCTAATCCCGGCCAGCATTCTTCCGCGAGACGATCAAGCAGCGTTGCGCGCCGGGCCGTCCTCTGGCGGGTCCACTCGATATCATGATTCCGCGCGAGCAACTGATATAAAGCGACTTGAGGCGGAAGTTGCTCATTGACTGGCCCCGCATCAAGATCCGACGCTAGCTGAGCAATGGCAGGCTTGGGATCAGTAAGGGAAAAGGTTTGCTGAAAGCGCTCAAAGGCGAAGAGCGAGCGAGAAGTAGCCTGGCGCTCAGGGACAACGTTGGCCCCTGCCCCGACATGGATCAGGGTAAACCGACTTTGCGGTTCGCCAAAGAGGTCCGCGACAAACTGGAGAAGCTGCTCATCGGCCCCAACCGGAACAGATGCGGTTGTCGCAATGGCACGAAACTGTGGTGAGCCCGATGGTAATCCCAAACGCTCCTTGAGACGTCTGACAAGGTAAGCGACTTCGGTGCCTTTTGCGCCGGTGTAGGTGTGTGCCTCATCCAGGACAAGAGTTAGGCGCGCTTCTGGTGTGCTCTTGAGCCACTGGCGCGTCTGGTCAAAAATGCCAGCCTCAATAGGGCGGACAAGCATGTATTCGAGCATGGAGTAGTTGGTCACCAGGATATCTGGCGGGGCGGCTTGCATATCCCAACGACAGAGCATTTCCGGACTGGCTGGCCGCGGCCAGTTCCCGGTATCTCGCAAATCCTCGCGGAGCTTTTCCCAGTCGGCTGCAATTTTCTGGAGGTAGCTCTCTAATCTAGCTCGTTTGCCCTGATTATTCCAGTGACCTGTTGGTGCCGAGAGACCGGTATACATACCAAAATGAATCACATTGCCCTGCCAGCGCTGTTTTTGCCATTCGGGAGACGCGCCACGAGCAAGGATGCGACGTAAACGCGACAACTGGTCGTTCACCAGCGCGTTCATCGGGTATAAGATAATGCCACGCAAGGCCGCGGGACGCTGTTCATGTCGCCTGCTATGCAGCCAGGTCCTTTTGGCAAAATCGTATCTACCTGGAAGCTCCTGGCCGCTCGTAGGAGCCCAGGATGGGGCCTCTCGTAACACGTCGTTCAGAATGGGGAGGATAAAGCTCTCAGTCTTACCAGAGCCCGTGCCGGTAGCGACCAGCAGGTTGGGATGATCCCCTGTAGCAGCCAGCAGTGCCTCTTCCTGATGAGTATACAGAGGAAAACGATCAACTGGAACACCGTGTTGCATCAGAGCCGACAGGCCAGGAGAAACGCTGCCAGGATAGAGCGTCTCTAGCTCGATCAGTTTGTGAGCTGGAGGGAAAGCAGGAGTAGACTCGATAAAGGGAGCTTGCGCGATGATCCCCCGTTGACGAAGAATGTCCCCTCGTTCTTCAAAAATGGCCGGATGAGCGATTTTATACGCGGTTTCTAGATACTCGATCACCGATTCTTTGATATGTTCAAAAGCTTCACTTGGGGTCAAGTGCATAAGTCATCCCTCTCTTACGCAGCGACATAACCACAGGCTATCCTACACGACTACTCCCGACAACTTCTCTACAAGCATTACTGGTGAGTTCGACCCACTAATTGTTCCCAAAGAGCTTCCCTGGTCCAATGCTGGTACTCTGGCCGATTTCTGGCGCGGGGAATGAGCCAGCGTTGAACAGCGCTACTGCCGATAGTTGCCGAGGAAGGCCGCGTGACGACACCAATTTCATCCGTTCCGCACAGGCACTCACGCCAGTTGGGAACAAGTGGCACCCCATAGACTTCCCGGCTGATCCCATGCCGGAGAAGCTGGGGATCAAGTCCCACATCCTGCACTGCTTTCCTTGCTACGCGCAAGCGCCAGTTTGGTCCCTCTCCAAAACCATGCCCCGAAGCATAAGGGTGTCCTTCGCGACGCAGCAGTTCGCGCATGAGCAGGAAAAGCGGTTGTGGAATGTGAAAATGCCCCCATCCCATTGTCTGGCCAATGCGCTGAAAATCCACCACGCCAGGGAGTTTCAGACGATTATAGAGCGACGAGCGACCCAGCGCGGAGGTCACAGTCAGCAGAAGGAGTTGGGCATGTTTGCATTGTTGGCTGATAATCCCGCTTCGCTGACTATATTTCGCGCTAAAAGCGTCGCAAACTTCTTGCGAGGTCATGAGCGCGGCGGTAATTTTTCCGCCGAGAAGAATTGAGTAGGGAGGCACAGCCCCGACAATATGCGCATCCATGACGTTGACAAGCCGCTGCCTGCGATCGTTTACATCCCATCCAATCCAGGAGTCGCGTGCCTGTAAATTGAAGACCGGGTCAGTCAGGGCAAAAATACCGAGAAGCTTGCCGTTAGCCCGGTCCCGGACAAGGAAACGTAAACGACGGCCATAGCCGCGAGAAACGGGAACAGACCAGAGTAACGTCGCGAGTCGAAATAATCTGGCTTCTTCAGTGTCAGGAAGAACGAGCGTGAGATAAGGATCAACGGCTTCAGGGATGATTTCGCATCCCTCAGCAAAATGCGGGAGAAGAGCTCGACCGTAGCGTGCGAGGAATTGCTGTTCACTTTCTCTCACTTCTGCTCGTTGAGCGGCGTGGCGAGAGCGCACGACATCCTTAGTATACTCCTGATCTGACGGAGAAGCAAGTGGATCGAGACCGATGAGTTTGAGGTGCGCGAGTAGTTCGACGCGTATGCGGTTACGCAATCCGGCCAGACTACACTGCTCAAGAAAACTGCGCTCTTCAGGTTGCTGTTCACTAATCTGAATTCTGTGGGGCTGCCCACTCATACCTGAATCTCTCCAATCCTTTGATGATACGTTGGTCCTTACATTCTAACAATTCTTCATGCTATTTGTCGAGATGCTCTTTTCTTTCTTCTCTCAATCTCACAGCACTAATGGTATACGCGGCGGCGCAGTCGCCCGGAGCAGCGCTATCTCTTCTTCTGTAAGCCCATACGCAGCGTTTACCAGATCATTCAGCTTTTTTTCGAGCGCTATCGCTTCAGTCCTCTGCTGCTGAACAGGAACGATCAGTTCGGCATAGCTTGCCTGCAAGGTTCTCTATGCTGCCAGCGTCAGCCTGCCCGCCGAGTTGGGGCGCCGTTTGCGCACTTCCTCGACAAATGCTAGCTGCTCAAGAGTCGCAAAATTCTCCAGTAGATACTTCCCTGGCTCTTGAACCTGGAACTCAGTGTGTAGCCAGTCTGCCAGGAGTTGCCGCGCCTCCTTGCCAGTGCGGGTGATCTGGATAAGACGCTCAACAACCTGTTCTGTCTCCTCACGGATAGCATTGGTTGGGGGAGCGATTGGCAATAGTTCCATGCGCTCACCTACGGGACTCAATGCTTCTTCCGTCTGCGCTTCTTTGTTGCTGGGCGTGTGAGCCGCAAAAGTATGTTGGAGATCACGCAGAACCGCTTGTGCCTCGGAGGCTAACGTCTGCCAGTCTGCGTGGCCTGGTAAAATGACGTTCAGGTAGTGATCCGAAAAGAGTTGCTGATTACGATGGGGATGTGACACGAGTGCGAACTGGGTGATCTTCTCGGCCTGGGATTTCCCGGTGCTGCTGTGAGGTCTATTGGGATTCATCCTGGTTCCCTTCTCCATCCATTCTTTGGATAACTACTATAACATGCAAGAGACGTTCAAGACAACAGAACCGGAAGAGCAATGTCCTCTCCCCAGCCATTTCGATCTAGAAAAGGAGGTTTTGCCTCTATTTTCGCACATTTTTCAGCGAAAAGCTCAAGCCTCTGATCGAAAAAAGGAGGTGTTCACCTCTTATTTCTAGGGCTTTCATATTGCGCTATGCTTGCGTTTCCCTCCAGACCAGATACCCTTGTGCATATTGCCGATTTAGCATGCGTGTGAGCGCCTTGACTCTTTTCCCTGTAGTACGGATGCGAACCTCGTATCCCTCTTCTCCCTCGACGATTTCTCCGCCATAATCGACAGTGAGAGATTGCCAAATTCTTTGTTGCATTTGCTGATCAGCGTCCTTCCAGCGAAACGTAAACGCAAACATTCCACTCCAGCCAGGAGCGCGGTTATTCGTTTTCTTCTTGTTCTCAAAGGAAAACTCTGGCGGAAAGTCTATGATGTCGAGATCATCCTGGACCAGGCTTTTCCGATAATTCCTATAACGCTCCTGCATATCTGCGTAAAATGCAACCTCAGCTTGCGCAGAGAGCGGTGGTATAGGCGAGATCGCACGCGAATGTTTCCTGGTCTTCTTTCGTTTCTTTGATTTCATGCTTGCCCCCTCTTCTTGGCCGGCTTCTTGCGTTGAACTGCTCCCTCATCGCCTTTGTTATACACCATGAGAAGCCTGGTATCGAAGATACTCATGGTTTCGCACTTTTTCAGGAATGGTTCAAGACGGTAGGAAAGAAGGTATGCATTCTCACAGTTCAGACAACAATATCGAGAAATTGAGCAGATTTTGGGCGTTTCATCTGATATAATGGCGAATGGATCGATGGAACAGGGATGATTAGCCGCAAAGGAAGAGGAGATAGATACGTTGCAGTCAGCCGATGTATGCATCATCTGTGCTCTGCCAGAAGAAGTCAGAGCAGTGCTTGAGATCCTCCAACACTATTGTGAGAGCGCCATTGAGGAGCGTGCCAGCCCTCGCTATCGTTATCCGTATCGCTTTGCTACGCTCAAAAATAACCAGAATGAGCCTCTCAATGTACATATCTCCTGGCCTCCACGCTATGGACCAGATGAAATGATCATGCACGTTGATCGGGTTCTGGAGGAATATCAGCCACGTATAAGTATTATGACTGGTATTTGTGCTGGTGATCCGCAGAGTGTGCAGCTTGGTGATTTGGTTGTGGCTGAGCGTGTTTTTGCTTCTGACAACGGCAAGTACAAGCTGGACGAGCAGGGCCAGAGTGTTCACGCGCATGATACCTTGACCTATGAACCCGATGCGGCTATCCTGCAATTTCTTGGATTATTCAATGATTGGGAAGCGCTTCTTGCTCGTCTAGAGCGTCCTCCTTCTCCATCTGAACTCATCCTTGAGCGGCTCGAAGTTCGCTGCTCCATCAAGGCAATGGCATCGGGCAGCGCCGTGCGGGCCGACTCCCCTTTCAAGGATATACAGATACCAGTTCGCGGAGCAATTGCCTACGATATGGAAGGGGCAGCTTTCGGCAAGGCCATGAGTCGTTATCACCTGACTCATTGGTTAGTCGTCAAAGGAGTTTGTGACTACGCAGATGGGAACAAAAATGACGTCTATCATGGCTATGCAGCGCGCGCTTCTGCATTGTATGCGCTCAGCTTCATCCGCGCCTATGTTACCGAGCAGATGCTGCCGAAAAGCAGCGGAAGGAGGCTCTCTGAGAGTACTGCACGAGTTCAACAAATGCAGCACGTGGCTTCACAAGTCTTGGGCATGGAACGCCCTGTGATTGCTGAGGGGTTGCCACAACTCCCTGCCAGCGTGCCTCACTCTGTCTTACCAACCATTTGCAATATTCCCCACTCCCGCAATCATCTCTTTACTGGACGCGACGAAATCCTTACTGGCCTGCATGACGCTTTCCAATCCAACAGTTCTACAACCCTCATCCAAGCCATCACCGGTCTTGGTGGCGTCGGTAAAACCCAAATTGCTATTGAATACTTCTATCGCTATCAGAAAGACTACGCACAAATATTTTGGATTAATTGCAGCAATTTTAGCACTATATCCAATGATATTGCTAAATGTATTGAAGCGCTTAACATGTTCGAGCACCGTGAGCAAGATCAAACTCTCCTCATAAACGCTTTCAAGGACTGGCTTCAAACCCACCAAAACTGGCTTCTGATTCTCGATAATGTGGACGATGTTGCATTAATCCAGAACCTACCACCTCCCAATGTCAAAGGCCACACATTGATCACTACCCGTACACAAAACATCATTAGAAGAGCCTTCAGAATCCCTCTTGATGTTATGGGCATTAATGAGGGTGCATTTTTCCTGCTTCGCCGTGCTGGTATTCTGGACCCTAGGAAACCATTCGAGGAGGCAGCCCTAATGGATCAGTCTAAGGCCAGCGGAATCGTGAGAATCATGGGCGGCCTTCCCTTAGCATTAGAGCAAGCTGGCGCTTACATTGAAGCGACCTCCTGCACACTCACTGCCTATCTTGAATACACTCAAACAAGACAGTCTGAGTTGCTTCTACAGTCTGATCTGCTTCCTTCTGATTATCCGCATTCGGTGATGACTACTTGGTCCCTCTCATTTGATAAGGTAAAGAAAGCCAACCCTGCTGCTGCTGATTTACTTTATTTTTGTGCATTTCTCGTGCCTGATGATATTCCTGAAGAACTTTTTGCAAAAGGTGCTAAAGGTTTCAGTCCACGTTTACAGGCTATAGTTGCAGATCCGCTCAAATTCGATAATGCGATCAAGGTGGTAGAGCCCCGCTAACTGGTGAAAAAGTCAGGATGGCTTGAAAAAGCAAGCGTCCATGGGCATGCTGTAGTCGATGAAGACAAGTACAGAGCCGATGGACACGTCGAAAGTATTTTGCCCAAACCAGGCGTGTTCTGCAAGAGGCCAAATCGGAGTGGGCAAGATCGCGATCCATGATCGCAGGCGACAACGCTATCGGTGTAAGGTTTGCAAACAGACGTTCAGCGCGCATCGAGGAACGATGTTTGAGGGATTGCGCAAGCCTGTGGAGCTGATCATCATCGTCGTCACTCTCTTGGCGTATGGATGCCCGGTGCAGGCCATTGTCCATGCTTTTGGCTTGGACGAGCGAACCGTCGCCGATTGGCGTGATCGAGCAGGGAGGCATTGTCAGCAAGTGCATCAGCAGATCGTTGAACAAGGGAAGCTGGATCTGATGCACGTTCAAGCCGACGAAATTCGGGTGAAAGGCTGCAAGATGATTGCCTGGATGGGGCTGGCTCTGATGGTTTCGACGCGCTTGTGGTTGGGTGGGGTGGTCCAGATTTCGCGTGATCGTCGCCTGGCCGACCGCTTGATGCAACAGGTCCGCAGATCGGCTCAGGCACTGCGCCCTCTTCTTCTCTTGACAGATGGTTGGAAGGCGTATCCGGGCAGTATTCGCCGAGCCTTCCGGGAGAAGGTCAAACAGACCAGTGGAGTGGGGCGAGCCAGTTTGCAGGTCTGGGCAGATTTGCATATCGGGACGGTGATTAAGCGAACGAAAAGAAAACACGTGGTTGAGATCACCCGCAAAATGACGCATGGGCTGCTGGCCCAAACCGAGAGGCTGCTTGTGCTCTCGCAAGGGGGCAGCGTCCTCAACACGGCTTTTATCGAGCGCTTGAATGGAACGTTCCGGGAGCGGCTGGCCACACTCACGCGCAAATCCCGTCATGCTGCTCGTCGTCTCCGAGCGCTTGAGACAGGCATGTATCTGATCGGATGCAGTTACAATTTCTGTTTTCCGCACCATGAGTTGAGCAAGACCAAACATGTTGGATTTCCTTGTACTCCTGCTATGGCTGCTGGGCTCACTGATCATATCTGGAGTCTCTACGAACTGTTGAACTATCGCATCGCGCCATCACCCTGGGTCGAACCCAAGAGACAGAGACGACCTCGTGCGCAAGCTGAGCCGATTAGCCCTGCTGGGAAGCGTCCGCTCGTTCGCCTACGTCAGGGGAGGTTATGTGCAACCACCGTTTAATGGGGTCTTACCGGGTCAAAATACCCATGGCTCAGCGGGGAAATAAAGAGATGCTGCATATTCCCCCTCCATATATTTAGAATCGCACATCCATTGTAACAACCTGCAAAACGACGTTATATCCCTGTTCCATTTGATTCGTCGCTTATTCTGAGAACATACTCCTCTATCTTTGACGCTGCATATAATGGTTCGGGAAGCAGCGTGGCATTTTGCGTGTGAGAAGATTCCTGGCGCAGCCGGTGTACGACCCAGGCCCATTCCTGTTCTCGATCTGCCACCTGCATATTGAGGAGAACAATCTCGACAGTGGAGGGATTCCATGCTGGCCGGCATTGACTGTCACGTTGATGCAACGCTTGCGGACGTTGAGCCGAGAGCGGACGCTCCTGAAATGAATAAAAAACATGTGGTATTTGCGCATCATGAAACAAGCCGGAGAAACGCCCAAAACTATGCGTGGGGCATACAAGAGGAACGGTCCCATAGCCTGAATAGCGGAGACGAGCTACACGGCAAGAAACACCGCCCAGAGGAAGAGCAAAGCGTAGCCCCGAGGGAGTAACTTGCAATTGCTCATCTTTGATCTCTGGGAAAATGGATCGAGCATTTTGCTCACTGAGCAAGAGGAGTGTTGTATCTGGGAGAACTCGATCTTGCAAGGCGCGCTGGAAAAAAGCTCGAATGATTTCTGGCGTTTCATATCCACCTGAAAAATCAGGAATGGTGACAAGCGCGCTGGAATAGGGATACCAAAGGGGGCCATAGTCGCCTGGGAGGCAGACATAGAGGCTATATTCTTGTGCTGGCGCATGGATAAGAATGGGAAGGGTGACAGTACTTTCCCCTCTTTTACGCGCATTGAGGCGAATCTGCCAGAAAGCAACAAGATCAAGCTCTCGGGGAAGCGAGGTTCCCCGAAATCCTTGATAGAGAGGATTTAAACGAAAATCCATTTGCCGCAACAAGTCACGCACAGCATTCCGTATGCGTTCCTCATAGTTCTCTGGTTCGAGTTGTTTCGGCTGGAACGTTTGGAGTTTACGATTCTGGCGAGCAACCCCCCACATAATTCCCAACTTAGGATCTCGACGCCTCTGCTTGGTCTCTTTATAGTAGGTCTGGTAGTTAGGGAGTTCTAAGAGAACTCCGGCGTTTCCAACTGCCGTTTCTAATTTTTTTTCAATGAGTCGTGCGCGCGCTCGTGTGGCTCCGAAGCGGCTCTCTTCGTCTTCTCCCGCCTCTGGCGGCAGTTCCGCAATGATATCAGGCGGGAAGATGCGCTTTCTCACTGTCAATTCGGATTCAGTGTCGATATCTGTCAGGATCGGAATGTGACCATCCGTGAGCGCTTTGTGGTTCAGCCCCAATTCTTCGAGTACAATCTCCTCCATTCGTACCGCATCTGACGAACAAATTTCGATGGACGCGGGCACGCGCATATGGTTGACACCCGCAAGGCGAGCGGCGAGTGGCGCTGGTCCTGTCGAGAGTTTTGCGGCGCTACTCGGCTCTAATCGTTGATATCCCCGCAGCTTTTGTAACAGTGGCGAAAGTGTCAGACCTTCAGGAAATGCCTGAGTGAGCTGGATTTGTGTCTCCCATCGATCAACTTCTTCAATGCCTACACCAACAAGATGTTTTGTATTCAGCGAGGTATCGTAGACGATCAGCGACGTGGGATAAAACTGTTTCGGGTTGGCTAAGAGTTCCCATGCATCAGGAATAGCCTCATCAGAAGTGAGATTCGCCAGAACTTCAGGGAGGCGGCCAACCCAAACAAGTTCGCGATATCGGCGCAGGCCAAGTCGTATGAGGCTTGTTTCCGCCGGGCGTTGTGTTAGCCAACTAGCACTACGCCTGGCAAGAAAGACGCTTTTCTCGCGTTTCCATGGTAAGTCAATATAAGTTTTGCCGGTCGCATCTCTCCTGGCTAATGGATGGGTAACCCACCGGCGTACTCCTGGCTGGCACAAGAGTCGAAAGTGGGGCATTCCAGGAAGAGAACTCAAGCGGAATTTTAAGTAATAAGAGTAATAATGGTCACCTTCTTCTCTCAGAGGGCTTGTTGGTTCCCACGTCACAAGGTCTACCTCTGGTCCGAGAGATGGGGCAAGGCGCATGGAGTAAGAAACACGTTGCCCTGCCGCATTCGAGAGCGAAAACTGAAACGACTCTTTTAAGAGCCAGCGCGCAATAAGGCCAGGAAAGGCGCTCATCAGTAGCTCATCGGACACTACTTGCTGCAGATCGAGGCGTTCCCAATGAAGATCGGATTCCTGGAACTGATAATCAATCGCGCGCACCAGTTCATTTCCATAGCATACATTTAACCACGCCTTGATAGCCCAGATTAATCGTTCCTCTCTAAGTTGTGCTCCCTCACCATCAGCGAGAAGCCAGTAAGGTGGGCGGTGCGCAGGATTTCCCGCAAAGGAGGAGGGAAAAAAGTACAGAATTTCTGGAGCCAGGACCTGGAGTACTGCGTGAAGGCTCCTCACAGGAGGAACATCATCTACTGGCGTCAGGCTCTTGATGGTATCGATCCAGTGCGAGGGAAGTCGAAGGGTATGGACAAAGCGCACTGCCTCAGGAATATTCAGGATATCCCAGGAGAGCGGCTGTAATTCATCAATGCGCGATGGTTTCGCTCGTGGCTTCTGCTTGCTTTTCTGTTTCATCTTTTCCCTCTAATCGCTCAATAAGCGCCTGTAGCGCTCGATACGCAGAACCATAAAGCTTCTCTGCAAACTGCTGGTCGAGTTTCGGTTTCGTTGACTCTGGGCCCAGGTATTGGCGCAACATGGTACACCACCCTCGAAGATAGCTTTTGCGCTGCTTTCCTGGATGGAAAGCAGCATCAACAAAGAAAATGCGAGCTTTTCTCCCTCGACGAACGAGGCGTCCAATCGTTTGCCATACGACAACAAACTGATCCCAAAGTAATTGTTGATACAGATCCCATGGAAGGCCGTCAAGCCCATATTGCCCGCTCGTAAGCCGACGATTCCACTCAGAAAAAGCTTTCCGCCTGAGTTTCCCCATAGCTTCTTGTCCGCTCACTCCATATTCTGAAGGAAGGCAATTACCCTGAGAAGAGAGTTGCGTCTGCATCCAGTGATTGATGCCAATCACATGCTGGCTGAGATCATCAGGGACCGGATAAGGACGGACGAGGAAGAAGGCAGAACCAAGTAATGCTCCACCGGCTTCATCAAGAATATTGAAGCCACGTTGAATAGCCAGAAGTGGCGCCACTACAATAGAAGCTTTGCGATTAATGAGCTGTTCTATTTCACCCCTTCGAATTGCCCAGGCATCGAGGCTATCATCATCGTCAGGAAGCATCATTGTAACTTGGTCTCGCCATCCTGGGAGATCCAGGAGTAGTTTCGTTACCACTTCCGCTTCGGCATAACTCCCAACAAGGATAAGTATTCTGCGCGCAGTTCCCTGATCTCGCCAGTACGTAAGCTCTTGTTCAAGACGAGATGGATGACCATCATCACTCCGACTACCCAGGTATCGGGCGAGTTTCTCCAGATTCTTCTGGCGGAGAGTTCCTTGAGTGCCAGATACAGTAATATAAGTCCCATCCATTTCGGGTACTGGAATAAACTCGAAGGTACTCTCATCAATAGCCCTCCGCTCCTCTTCAGGGGCAGAAAGAATTGCCTGCGGAGGCACAGCGAGGTGAAACTGCGGTGAACCAGGAGCCCAACTGGTCGCGGAGGTGAGCAACACATGGGGACCACGGATACCATCGAGCTCTGTATAGAGAAAAGGGAAATTCGTGAGGAGCCAGCGCCCGATCCCATAACACTGAATATATTTAAGTACGCCTCCCTGGCCAGTTTTTCGCTCAAAATATTGATAACCCAGAAGGTTGCCAAGGGGGGACTCTGGCACGAGATCGATATATTCGGTAGGAGGATTATGCTCTAGGTGTCGTTGCTGGCCAAATTCCGAGGCCGCCCATCCCCAGTCGCGGAGGAGATGATCAACCCGTTTATCCATAGCAGTAAGCGTCAGAGCGAATTCTAACCGCCGAATTAATCGTTCGCTATCAGCGTGATCCGTGAGTTGCCATGGAACGCGCTCTTGAAGCCATTCGCGAAGGAGTGCCGATAAACCAACTTCCTCGTCGTAACGCACATCATTAATCCATCGGGCCAGCTCACTAGCTGAAAGCAGCGAGGTTGGATGCTCGCGAAATTGCTGAAACTCATCCTCCAGTTTTTTTCGTACAGCAGGATCAATATCCGCATCAGGATATGGGCGAGCCAGTGCATCGAGAAGTTGAGCATAAATGAGCGCATTCGTGAGAGGAAGACGATCCGTCCACTCAACAAGATCTCGGTGATTAAAGAGGAGATGGATCAGATGACTGGAAAGGCGGTCGGCTTCTCCTGCAACCATGTTGAGTTCTTTATAGCGCTCCTTAGCGAGCGGCCGGCGTTCACGCTTATATATCTGTTCAGTGATGGTCAGGTCCAGCCAATCAAGCAACGCCTCCGAACTTCCCGCGAGCGTATCAACCGGAGCAAATGTCCGGTCCCACTGGACCTGGACACGATCCGCCTCGTCGATAATAAGGACATCGCTTACTCGATAAATAGCCTCAAGTAGCCGCATATCTGCCGTACAAAGACCCTCGGGTGCTGAAGAAGCAATGAAGCTTGCAGGATTAACAACCCAGACCTGGCTGGATGGAAGATCCTGACTCGCCTGGTGGACAGGACAAACAGGGCGAACAGGGCAACTATGCGGCTGATCGTAAGCGTCCATTAATCCATAGCATGGCTCGTAGCCACTTGGAATAGGGCCACCTTCCGTCATCGCTCCGCTAATTGCACATGCCCCCGTAACCCATGCCAGAGCGGGATTTTCCTCTGCGTCTGGTTGCAGCAGATCAACAAGCTGGAGACTTTCTGCATGGGCCTGTCCGTACTTTAGCCGGTGAGCTCCTCGGTCCCGGCCCTGGGCAGGAGCAGCGGTAATTCCTAGACGCCGTAGAGTAGCTGCCATATGAATGCATTCGGCTACCGTATTGAGCATAAGGGTGACATGAAGCTTACGCTCAACGACCAGGTGATAAATGAGGAGGCTAATCAGAGTGGATTTCCCCGCTCCAACCATGCCAATCAGATGGAAAAGGCCGTCAATGGTAAAACGGCGAGCATGCGAACGCAAAATGTCCTGTTGAACGAGATCCATGTGCAAGTTTCGAGCGCGACGAATCCAATCTCCTGCCGGGTTCCGACTTTGAAGAATAGCAGCAACACGTTCCAGGTCGTCAAAGGTAACATCAATGGATTCCCGCTTCCCTGGAAGCGGCGGCTCTTTTGGCGCGACCGGTCGCGGCAATTGGGTAAGCGCTAATGGGATACGGACATTATACGTCTCTTCAAGAACAGGAAATGTGTAATCGCGAGCTTTCGCCCACGATACGCAGCGCTGCCGGTGTTCTGCCACATTTTCAATAGCTTCGTCATAGATTGAGAGACGTTCTGGAAGGACAGTTAATGGTTCATGTTGCTGGCAATGACCAGTTGAGAGATCAACATCGTAGAGCCTGAAGTCAGAACGTTGCTGGGTATACCAGGTAAGCCACTTTTTCCAGGATGTCGCTGTGCGAAAGTAGCGAACGCGATGGCGAGCGATAGCACAGATGCGCCGAGTAAGAGGTGTATCATTTACTCCAGCGAAGGTATATCCAGTGAGGAGTGTCCAGGTATCAAGACATGATTGCGCTGGAATAAGGCGGTTATGGAGACAAAGGCAGTACTCAACCTCAAGGAAGCGCTCGCACTCATCTTTTGAAAAAGTCACATTTTCGATCGTCTGCAATCTACCAGCTAAATCTTTGCACCACCCTCGCCAGTTACGCATGAAATTCACCTCCATCACTTTCGTACTCGCGCAGATACCGTAAGAAGTCGTTGACAAAGAGAGCTTGTGTTTTGGGTGGCTGTTTCCACAACGATGAAAACGTTCGTAAATAGCCAGGCTGGCGACGATGTTCTGGGAAGACATAAAATGCCTGATCCCACGCAGGTGTCAGCGGGAAGGCCGTCGCCTCTTCAGCCAGCTTTCTGACCCAAAAGTGATCCTTCATATCGATCGCTAGCCGCTCCCGATCACGAGTGACCAGAAGATCAAAGTTGTCAATTTCGGGCCATAGTTCGCACGGAAAACCGAACGCCTGCTCGATGCGTTCTTTCAGTTGCAGAAGCGGCACCTCTGGTGCGACGACGGAGGACTGAATGCCACGAGTAGTTCGCATCGCGTCAATCGAAGCCTCCAACCACTGAGTTGGATAGTGAAGAGTGCTAACAAGCTGCCCGCAAAGATCACTGTAGCAGCGGGCCAGACGAACCTTTTTCGATGGCCACTCCAGAGGCCAACCACAGCGGGGGCACAGAGCAATCTTTGATTGCCCGTTTATTTGTTGGTAGCAAGAACGTGGGAGTGGTTCGTAACATTGCCGCAACCATTTACGAATCTCCGAGTCCCAATACGAGTTACTGGTAATAGGGATTGCCCCATAGGGAAGATAGGGATTGGTAACCAGGAACAAGCGGGCCTCCCGATACTGATCGATCAAGCGTGGGTCTTTCGTGTAGTTATGCTTACAATAGGAGAGGATCTCTTTAAAGGGAACATCCTGTAGCTCGCGCTCAGGATCAGAAGCGAGATGCATTTCTCGGCTAAGAGCCATGCACTGCTCGCTCGGAACTCCATACGAAAGTAACCGCCCCGAGATATCGGCTTGCAGAGCAAGCTCCTCAAACCCCCCCCATGTTTCGATAGGCTGATGCAACCATACAACTAGCTCTGGAAGGTGACGCGGGAGAGCAACGCTGAGAATATGGCAGAAGTTTGTGAGGTCATCCCAGCCACCTTGAAATTGTTCATCGGGCTTTGTCGCGAGAACCGATACTCCCTTTTGAATAGCCTCATCTTGCCGCATTAATCCCAGAGCAAGACGAGTAATGATTTGTTTGAATTTTGCCGGAGATGCTTCTTCCTGGTCACCCATACCTATCCCCCAGTCTGAGTTGAAATGGAGTTATGCGATTGTTTACCCAGATTCCACGTATATCCTATCTTGCCTGCCCCATCAGTGACTCTCTGAGAAAGGGCTTAGGAGAGGCAAATTCTATGACTTATATAGATTAACACACTTCGAGACAAAAGTACAGCTATATAAATAAATATGTAGTAGCATAGTACTCCATGTTTGCACTTTTAGCTGAACTGGACCAAGTGGCAAATAGAAGAAATATTCTTCACTAATGCTTCGCGAGAGGAAGTCCTGCACCATCTACGTAAAGTAATTCAAGAACGGCTCACTCCGCTGTATAAGGAGCATGTTCCCGCCTCTCTGACGCACATCACTGCTGCGTATCTCGATCTAACACAATCGGACTGAGCGCCGCTGATCATGGGAAAAGAGGACCCCATCGTCCGAAAAACCTGAAAAACCAGAGACGCCAGAGTACATTCGAGAGCGATTCTCTTTGTTTGCTGTTTGAAAAAATCCCCAATGGGAGAGACTGGAGAAAAGGATTGTATGCAGCAATACATTACCTCACAAAAATCGTACCTTGGGCTGCTGAGATAATTCTCGCATTAGTTCTTTTTCACCCTCCAACAACCAGGAATCCGAGAGCAAAGATTTGGACTCACCGGTACGATTTATATGAGGGAAGCGGTATCGTAGACGCCTGCTCGCTCTCTCACAGTGTTGCTCTCGTATTTCTCTTACATGAAGTCGCACGCTGCCGCCTGGTTTCACCTTCCTCTCACCGAAACTCTTCTTTGCCAGCTGATAGAAATTGTCCCACTGGAACGCTATTGGGCCATGCTTCAATTTCCAGAGATCGACCAGATCGAGAGGCTCTGGGTGGTTGAGATGGCGGGCCAGACCTGCTTTGTGGCACTGGGCATGCAGGAGGGCAACGCCATTTACAGGGCTTGGTAGCGGTATTCCCTAGCATACCTGCAAGCACCTGAGCGTTTTTTCTTCTCAAGCCTCGCCAATATGGAAGCTCAAGTGTATCTCTCAAAGTGTGTCGGAACTACGTAGCTCCCGCACGGAAAGAAGTCAAGCGAGTCAGAAAGAATCGGATCGAAGCGATCTGGATGAGCGCTTCACTGCTGGACGGCAAGCCCTCATAATCGCGAGCCAGGCGCCTGTACCGGATCAACCAGCCCAAAGTGCGTTCCACTTTCCATCGGTGCCGCTGCACCTGGAAGCCGCCTTTGGGGCCAGAGACGCGGACCAGTTCGCCGTTGATAAGAGCCCAGGGGTCTGATTTGGGGACCATCTCGGTCTTCCAGCCCAGGTACGCCTTGATCCAATCAATGAGGGGCCCGGTGTAACCGCTATCGGCGAACAGCAGACGCAGACGCGGGAAATGCCCTGCGAGGTCTTGCAGAAGCAAGGGGGCTCCTCGGCGATCAACGAGTCCAGCCGTATGAACCTTGACTGCCAGCAGCAGTCCGAGCGTATCAACGAGCAGATGCCGTTTGCGACCAAAGATTTTTTTTCCGCCATCGAAGCCGCGTTCGCTGCCTCGCACGGGACTCGTTTTGATCGACTGACTGTCGATGATAGCCGCACTCGGTTCTGGGTCTCGACCTGCCCACGAATTGCGCAACGAGTGTGTTGAAGAGCTAATCTCCATCGAGTGAGCAAAAAGCGCTCAGAAGCGAACGGAAAGCCCAGAAGAGAGGGCAGAAACGGCGCAGTGGAGAGCCAAAAAAGGCCG
>Ga0209061_1002424_pt1 | contig 23739 bp, 19 predicted proteins | sample Coa_R1_10_FD_187157 | JGI IMG/M metagenome (GOLD analysis project Ga0209061, IMG submission 187157) | Surface soil microbial communities from Centralia Pennsylvania, which are recovering from an underground coalmine fire - Coalmine... | ecosystem: Environmental > Terrestrial > Soil >...
AGTCCGAAAGCGCGTGCTGATCGTACACGGGAGCGACGGGAAACCCGGACTCAGACAATTCCATGGGGCCAGGGTACGTGGGCGTGCCGCCGCGGCGGGAGGGGGGATTCCGGCCCCCGCGGGGGTGCCGCGGGGTGCGGCGGGTGCCGCGGGGTCAGGCGACCGGCGGCAGGCCGCACCGTGCGCGGACGGTGGCCATGGTCTCGCGGGCGATCGCGCCGGCGCGGCGGGCGCCGTCGAGGAGCACGCGGTCGAGTTCGCCGGGGTCGGCGAGGATCTTCGCGGTCCGCTCCCTGATCGGGGCGAACGTGTCCGCCACGAGCTCGCCGAGGTCCTTCTTGAACGTGCCGTAGCCGGAGTCGCCGTAGCGCTCGGCGATCGAGTCGGCCGGCTCCCCCGACAGCGCCGAGTAGATCCGCAGCAGGTTGGTCACGCCGGGCTTGGCCTCTTCGTCCACGCGCACGACCGTCTCGGCGTCGGTCACCGCGCGCGCGATCTTGCGCCTGATCACGTCCGGTTCGTCGAGCAGGTCGATGATGCCCTGCGGGGACGAGGACGACTTGCTCATCTTGCTGGCCGGGTCCTGCAGGTCGGTGATCTTCGACACCGCGGGGAGGATGTAGGGCGCGGGCGTCACGAAGGTCTCGCCGAATCGGTGGTTGAACCGCTGCGCGAGCGTCCGGGACAGCTCCAGGTGCTGCCGCTGATCCTCGCCCACCGGCACCTCGTCGGCCCGGTACAGCAGGATGTCAGCGGCCTGCAGGATCGGGTAGGTGAACAGCCCGACCGACGCCGCCTCGGCGCCGCCGCGCGCGGTCTTGTCCTTGAACTGGGTCATCCGGTTCGCCTCGCCGAAGCCTGTCAGGCAGCCGAGGATCCAGCTCAGCTCGGCGTGCTCGGGCACCTGGCTCTGCACGAACAGGATGCAGCGCCCGGGGTCGAGGCCCGCGGCGATCAGCTGGGCGGCGGCCACCCGGGTCCGCCGGCGCAGCGCGTCCGGGTCGTACGGCACCGTGATCGCGTGCAGGTCCACCACGCAGTAGATGGCGTCGCGGGTCTCCTGGAGCTCCACCCACTGGCGGACGGCGCCGAGGTAGTTGCCGAGGTGGAACGAATCGGCGGTCGGCTGGATGCCGGAGAAGACGCGACGAGTAGCCATGGCCAGGAAGTCTAGCGGGACCGCGTGTCCGGCGGGGTGAGGACCACCTCGACCCGCTGGAACTCCTTCAGGTCCGTGTATCCGGCGGTCGCCATCGTGCGGCGGAGCGCTCCCATCAGGTTCATCGACCCGTCCGGGACGGTCGACGGGCCGTGCAGGATCTGCTCCATGGTGCCGATCGTGCCGACCCTCACGCGGGCGCCGCGGGGCAGCTCCGGGTGGTTGGCCTCACTGCCCCAGTGGTAGCCGCGCCCTGGCGCCTGCTCGGCGCGTGCCAGCGGCGAGCCGACCATGACGGCGTCGGAGCCGAGCGCGAGTGCCTTGGCGATGTCACCGCTGCGGGTCATCGAGCCGTCGGCGATCACGTGCACGTACCGGCCGCCGGACTCGTCCAGGTAGTCGCGGCGGGCAGCCGCTACGTCCGCGATCGCGGTGGCCATCGGCACCGCGACGCCGAGCACCGCGGCAGTGGTGTGCCCCGATCCCCCGCCGAACCCGACGAGCACGCCGGCCGCGCCGGTGCGCATCAGGTGCAGGGCGGCCGTGTAGGTGGCGCAGCCGCCCACGATGACGGGGATGTCGAGTTCGTAGATGAACTGCTTCAGGTTCAGCGGCTCGGTGCGGCCGGACACGTGCTCCGCCGACACGGTGGTGCCGCGGATGACGAAGATGTCGGCGCCCGCGTCCACGACCGCCTTGTGGTACCGCGCGGTACGCTGCGGCGACAGCCGCGCCGCGGTGATCACGCCCGCCCGGGAGATCTCCTCGATCCGCCGCCCGATCAGCTCCTCCTTGATCGGCTCGGCGTAGATTTCCTGGAGCCGCCGGGTGGCCGCATCCTCGCCGAGTTCCGCCACCTCCTCCAGGAGCGGCTCAGGGTCCTCGAACCGGGTCCACAGGCCCTCCAGGTCCAGCACGCCGAGGCCGCCGAGCCGGCCGATCGTGATCGCCGTCGCGGGCGAGACCACGCTGTCCATGGGGCAGGCGATCAGCGGCAGGTCAAACCGGTACGCGTCGATCTGCCAGGTGATCGACACCTCTTCGGGGTCGCGGGTCCGGCGCGCGGGAACGATCCCGATCTCGTCGAGCGTGTACGCCCGGCGCCCGGTCTTGCCGCGCCCGATTTCCATATCCGTCACGTGACCGCTTACTTCCTGCCGCTGTAGTTCGGGGCCTCGACCGTCATCTGCACGTCGTGCGGGTGGCTTTCCTTCAGGCCGGCGGCCGTGATCTGGATGAACCGGGCGTCTTGCAGCTCGGCGACGGTCCGCGCGCCGCAGTATCCCATGGCCATGCGCAGCCCGCCCACCAGCTGCTCGGCCACCGCGGCGAGCGGTCCGCGGTAGGGCACCTGCCCCTCGATCCCCTCCGGGATCAGCTTGTCCTCGCGCAGCACGTCGTCCTGGAAGTACCGGTCCTTGGAGTAGGACTTGCCGCGCTCCCGGTTGCGCATCGCGCCGAGGGAGCCCATGCCCCGGTACATCTTGTACTGCTTGCCGTTGACGAAGACCATCTCGCCGGGGCTCTCCTCGCAGCCGGCCAGCAGGCTGCCGAGCATCACGGTGTCCGCGCCCGCCGCGATCGCCTTGGCGATGTCGCCGGAGTACTGCAGGCCGCCGTCCCCGATGACCGGAATCCCCGCCGGCCGGGCCGCCAGGGACGCCTCGTAGATCGCGGTCACCTGCGGGACGCCGACTCCGGCGACGACGCGCGTGGTGCAGATCGAGCCCGGCCCGACGCCCACCTTCACGCCGTCCGCTCCGGCGTCGATCAGCGCCTGCGCCCCGGCCCGGGTCGCCACGTTGCCGCCGATCACTTCGATGTCCGCGTTCGCCTTGACCTGCGCCACCATGGTCAGCACCGACTGCTGGTGGCCGTGCGCGGTATCGACGACGAGGAAGTCCGCGCCCGCCTCGACGAGGGCCTGCGCGCGGCGCTTGGCGTCCTCGCCCACCCCGACCGCGGCGCCCACGACCAGCCGCCCGCTGGGATCCTTGGTGGCGTTGGGGAACTTCTCGCTCTTGGTGAAGTCCTTGACGGTGATGAGGCCGCGCAGCCTGCCGGCGTCGTCGACGAGCGGCAGCTTCTCCACCTTGTGCTGCTTGAGCAGCCGCAGCGCCTCGTCCGGCGCCACCCCGACCGGCGCGGTGACCAGGGGCATCGGCGTCATCACGTCCGCCACCGGCCGGGAGTGATCGGTCTCGAACCGGATGTCGCGGTTCGTCACGATCCCGAGCAGGATGCCATCGTCACTGGTCACCGGGACCCCGGAGATCCGGTACCGGGCGCACAGCCGCTCCACGTCCGCGAGCGTCGCGTCCGGGCCGCAGGTCACCGGGTCGGTCACCATCCCGGCCTCGGACCGCTTCACCAGGTCCACCTGCTGCGCCTGCTCCTCGATGGACAGGTTCCGGTGCAGCACGCCGACACCGCCCTGGCGCGCCATCGCGATCGCCATCCGGGCTTCGGTCACCGTGTCCATCGCGGACGAGACCAGCGGGATGCGCAGCCGGTAGCGGCGGGTGATCCGCGTGCTGGTGTCCGCCTCGCTCGGCATCACCTGTGAGTGCGCCGGCAGCAGCAGCACGTCATCGAAGGTGAGGCCTACCGGGGAAAACTTCGGCGACTCGGTCATGATGCCCTCACGGCTCGGCGCTGCCGCGCGTCCGCGCGCGTAGCGGCTGGTGACGGTGGGATGCTGCCATCCTACTCAACGGGCTCGCGGCCGATATCCTTCCGGGCGGCGTGGTGGCGACGCTCACCGGCCCGTCCGCGGGCGGAGACCACATGGGCCGGAACAATTCAAATCAGCGGCATCCCGAACGAGCGCGGCTGACTCTCCGCCGGACCGGCCATTAAAACCGAAAAAGACTTCACCGTGAAGAGAATAAACGGTATAGGTAGGGAAAACTTTCCGGATCATGGACGGCGGACGCGGGGGCCACGGCGTGCCGTGGCCCCCGCGTCCGCCGATTGCGCGCCCGCACCTTAGCGGGCGTGGCCGTGCGAGTCAGTGCGCGTGGCCGTGCGAGTGCCCCTGTGCGTCGGCCGGCTTCTCCTCTTCCGGCTTCTCGACGACCAGCGTCTCGGTCGTCAGCAGCATGCCGGCGATCGAGGCGGCGTTCTGCACCGCGGAGCGGGTGACCTTGACCGGGTCGATGACACCCTGCGCCGTCAGGTCGCCGTACTCGCCGGTGGCGGCGTTGTAGCCGTGCCCGACGGGCAGGCCGGCGATCTTCGCCACCACGACCGAGCCCTCCTGGCCCGCGTTCAGCGCGATCCAGCGGGCCGGCTCGGACAGCGCCCGGCGCACGATGGAGACGCCGGTCGCCACGTCACCGGTCTTGCCGAGGTCGTCGAGCCCGGCCGCGACGTGCACGAGCGCGCTGCCGCCGCCGGCGATGATGCCTTCCTCGATCGCGGCACGGGTCGCCGAAACGGCGTCCTCGACCCGGTGCTTCTTCTCCTTGACCTCGACCTCGGTCGCGGCGCCGACGCGCAGCACCGCGACGCCGCCGGACAGCTTGGCCAGCCGCTCCTGTAGCTTCTCGCGGTCCCAGTCGGAGTCCGTCGCCTCGATCTCGGTGCGGATCTGCCGGATGCGGTCCTCGATGGCGGCCTTGTCGCCCGCGCCATCGGTGATCGTGGTGTTGTCCTTCGTCACCACGATGCGGCGGGCGCGGCCCAGGCTCTCCAGGCCGATCGAATCGAGCTTGATGCCGAGTTCCTCGCTGACGACGGTCCCGCCGGTGAGCGTCGCGATGTCGGCGAGCATGGCCTTGCGCCGGTCGCCGAAGCCCGGCGCCTTCACCGCGGCGATGTTCAGCAGCCCGCGGATCTTGTTGACGACGAGCGTGGCGAGCGCCTCGCCCTCGACGTCCTCGGCGATCACGAGCAGCGGCTTCTTGGTCTGCGCGACCTTCTCCAGCAGCGGCAGGAAGTCCGCCATCGAGGAGATCTTGGACTGGTGGACGAGAACATAGGCGTCCTCGAGCACCGCCTCGAGGCGGTCCTGGTCCGTGATGAAGTACTGGGAGATGTAGCCCTTGTCGAACTGGAGGCCCTCCGTGAACTCCAGCTCCAGGCCCATCGTCGGCGACTCCTCGACGGTGACCACACCGTCCTTGCCGACCTTGTCGAACGCCTCGGCGATCAGCTCGCCGATCTTGGCGTCCTGCGCGGAGATCGTCGCGACGTGCGCGATCTCCTTCTGCTCGGTCACCTCGCGGGCGGACTTGAGCAGCCGCTCGGAGACCTCAGCCGCGGCGGCGTCGATGCCGCGCTTGAGGTCCATAGGGTTGGCGCCGGCCGCCACCGAGCGGAGCCCGAGGTGGACCATCGCCTGCGCGAGCACGGTCGCCGTGGTGGTGCCGTCGCCGGCGACATCGTTCGTCTTGGTGGCGACTTCCTTGGCGAGCTGGGCGCCGAGGTTCTCATACGGGTTCTCGAGCTCCACCTCCTTGGCGACGGTCACGCCGTCGTTGGTGATGGTGGGCGCGCCCCACTTCTTGTCGATGACGACGTTGCGACCGCGCGGGCCGAGCGTCACCTTGACGGCGTCGGCGAGCCGGTCCACGCCGCGCTCAAGCGAGCGGCGGGCATCCTCGTCGAACTCCAGGATCTTGGGCATTGGCTACCTCAACCTACGGTTGGATCAGGCTGGTACGTGAACGCCGGCGGCCCCTGGCCGCCGGGGGCCCGCCGGGGGCCCGCCGGGGCCAGGGCGCCGGAGGCGCGCACGGTGACTACTTCTCGATGATCGCGAGCACGTCGCGGGCCGAGAGCACCAGGTACTCCTCGCCCGAGTACTTCACTTCGGTGCCGCCGTACTTGCTGTACAGCACCACGTCACCGACCTTGACGTCAACCGGGACGCGCTTGGTGCCCGACTCGTCGAAGCGGCCGGGACCGACCGCGAGAACCTCGCCCTCCTGGGGCTTCTCCTTCGCGGTGTCCGGGATGACAAGCCCGGACGCGGTGGTCTGCTCCGCCTCAAGCGGCTTGACCACGATCCGGTCCTCCAGTGGCTTGAGAACAACCTTGGTGGCGGTCGTCACGATCTGACCTCCCCCTCCGGAAAGGCTAGCTAATGATGAGTTGCTTGCGAGGCGACCAGGGTTGGCCTGCCGTCGCGGGTGTCAGACCTGCCTCGTCGCATTAGCACTCTACATCATAGAGTGCTAATCGCATACTACATCCGGCGCTACTCCCACTCGATGGTGCCCGGCGGCTTGCTGGTGACGTCCAGGACCACGCGGTTGACCTCGCGGACCTCGTTGGTGATCCGGGTCGAGATCCGGGCCAGCACGTCGTAGGGCAGCCTGGCCCAGTCGGCGGTCATCGCGTCCTCGCTGGTGACCGGGCGCAGCACCACCGGGTGCCCGTAGGTCCTGCCGTCGCCCTGCACCCCCACCGAGCGGACGTCCGCGAGCAGCACCACCGGGCACTGCCAGACGGCCTGGTCCAGGCCCGCGGCGGTCAGCTCCGCACGCGCGATCGCGTCCGCCTCGCGCAGGATCTCCAGCCGCGGCGCGGTGACCTCGCCGACGATCCTGATGCCCAGCCCGGGACCGGGAAAGGGCTGGCGCCAGACGATCTCCGGCGGCAGCCCGAGTTCCTCGCCGACCCGCCGCACCTCGTCCTTGAACAGCCAGCGCAGCGGCTCGACCAGCCGGAACTTCAGGTCGTCAGGAAGCCCGCCCACGTTGTGGTGCGACTTGATGTTCGCCGTCCCGGTGCCGCCGCCGGACTCGACCACGTCCGGGTACAGCGTGCCCTGCACGAGGAACTCGGTCGACTCGCCGTGCGCTCCGGCCTCGGCGGTGATGTCCCTGGCCGCGCGCTCGAAGGCCCGGATGAACTCCCGGCCGATGACCTTGCGCTTGGCCTCGGGGTCGGTGACCCCGGCCAGTGCGCCGAGGAACGCCCCGGCGGCGTCCACCACGCGCAGGCTGACCCCCGTCGCCGCCACGAAGTCCTGCTCAACCTGCTCGGCCTCGCCCTTCCTCAGCAGCCCGTGGTCCACGAACACGCAGGTCAGCCGGTCGCCGATGGCGCGCTGCACCAGGGCGGCGGCGACGGCCGAGTCCACGCCGCCCGACAGGGCGGCGATCGCCCGGCCGCTGCCTACCTGCTCCCGGATCCGCGCGGTCTGTTCCTCGACGATGTTCACCATCGTCCAGGTGGGACGGCACCCGGCCGCGTCGAGGAAGCGGCGCAGGATCCGCGTCCCGTGCTCGGTGTGCATGACCTCCGGGTGGAACTGCACCCCGTACAGCCCGCGGGCCGGCGCCTCGACCGCCGCGGCGGGCGTCGCGGCGGTCCGCGCGGTCACCGTGAACCCGGGCGGGGCGGCGGTGGACGTGTCGCCGTGCGACATCCAGACGCTCAGCTCCGGGCCGAGCCCGGCCAGCAGCCGCCCGCCGCCGTCCACCACCTCCAGCGGCGTCCCGCCGTACTCGGCCGCGCCGGTGCGCTCGACCGTGCCGCCGAGCTCCCGCACCAGCACCTGGTGCCCGTAGCAGATGCCGAGCACCGGCACGCCGGCGTCGAACAGCCCGGCGGGCGCGGCGGGCGCGGCGGGCTCGTATACCGACGCCGGCCCGCCGGACAAGATGACGGCCTTCGGCCGCTTCGCCAGCATCTGGCTGACCGGCATCGTCGAGGGCACGATCTCGGAGTAGACGTGGCACTCGCGCACCCGGCGGGCGATCAGCTGGGCGTACTGCGCGCCGTAGTCAACGACCAGAACGGTGTCGAACCCGCCGGGCCCGGTCACACGCGCCCCCTTCCTTCCCCGCGTAGGGGCACAGTCTAGTTTCAGTTCGGCACGGCCCGGTGCGCCGGCGTCACCCGCAGCCGGGCGATCCGGCGGCCGTCCATCTCGGTGACCGTGATCGTGTAGCCGGGCACCTTGACCGAATCGCCCGCCGCCGGCAGTTCCCCGAGCGCGGCGAGCACGTAGCCGGCCACGGTCTCGTACGGGCCCTCGGGGAGCTCGATCCCGGTCTGTTCGGCGAACTCGTCCAGGTTGAGCAGGCCGTCCACCTCGACCTCGCCGCGGGGCAGCTTGGTGGCCGCTGCCTGCCCGATGTCGTACTCGTCCCTGATGTCGCCGATCAGCTCCTCGACCAGGTCCTCCAGGGTGACGATGCCCGCGGTGCCGCCGTACTCGTCGGCCACGATCGCCAGGTGGACCCGCTCCCTCCGCATCTCCGACAGCGCGGAAAGCACGGTCTTGCTGATCGGCAGGAACTTCACCGGCCGGACCACCTGGTCGACCAGGGCCGTGCGCGCGGGGGCCAGCGGCCCGAACAGGTCCCTGATGTGGACGAAGCCGACAACGTTGTCGTAGGAATCCTGGTAGACGGGCAGCCGCGAGTACGGCACGCTCGCGGCGATCCGGGCGGCCTCGCCCACGGACGTCCCGGCCGGGAGGAACTCCACCTCCGTCCGCGGCCGCAGCACCTCGCGGATCTGCCGTTTCCCGGCGTCGAAGACCTCGCCGACGATGCGCCGCTCGTCCGGGCTGAGCGCCTGGGTGCCGGTCACCAGATCGCGCAGTTCCTCCTCGGTCATCACCTGCCGGTTCTGCCGCGGGTCGCCGCCGAGCAGCGTGACGACCACGTTGACCGAGGCGGAGAGCAGCCACACCACCGGCCGCGCCAGCGACGCGATCCGGTCCAGCAGCGGCGCGGCCAGCAGCGCCAGCGACGCCGCCCGCTGCAACGCCAGCCGCTTCGGCGCGAGCTCGCCGAAGACCAGGCTGACGTAGGTGATGCACACGGTGACGACGGCGAAGGCCAGCGGCGCCGCCACCGCCCCGGACAGGCCCTGGCGCGTCAGCCAGGACCGGAACAGCGCGACGAGCGTGTCGGCGCCGAAGGCGCCGGACACCAGCGTCGCCAGCGTCACGCCGATCTGCACGGCGGACAGGAACCGGTTCGGGTCCGCCGCGAGCCGGGCGGCCTTCGCGCCGCGCCTGCCGCGCTTGGCCAGCGTCCGCACCTGGTCCTCGCGGAGCGATACCAGCGCCATTTCCGACCCGGAGAAGAACCCGCCGATGGACACGATGACAAGGACGATGATCGCGTCCCAGACGGCCGTGCTCACGCTGCGATCGCCGACTTCCTTCGCCGCCCGCCGGCGCCGGCCCGCGGGCGCGCTATCGCTCTGCCGCTCCCGGGCACGTGCCCTGGAGCAGTTTCCGTGTGCCCAGTCTAGATTGGATAGCCTATGCGTCCGGCGCACAAGCTTCAGGAGGCGACGTGAAACTGCTGGTTACCGGCGGCGCCGGATACATCGGCGGCGTGGTCGCCGCCAAGCTCGCCGAGTCCGGGCACCAGGTGACCGTCCTCGACGACCTGTCCACCGGGCACGCCGACGCGGTGCCGCCCGGTGCCGCGTTCATCCGCGGCACGATCCGCGCCGAGGCGAAAGCGGCGCTCGGCGGCGGCACCGACGCCGTGCTGCACTTCGCCGCCAGCTCGCTGGTCGGCGAGTCCGTCGCCGACCCGGCGAAGTACTGGTCCAACAACCTGGGCGGCACGCTCGCGCTGCTGGACGCGATGCGGGACGCGGGCACGGCGAGGATCGTGTTCTCGTCCACCGCCGCCGTCTACGGCGAGCCGGAGCAGACGCCGGTCACCGAGACCGCGCCCACCCGGCCCACGAGCCCCTACGGGGCCTCCAAGCTGGCCGTGGACACCGCGCTCGCCGAGTACGCCCGGCTGCACGGGTTCGGCGCGGTCAGCCTGCGGTACTTCAACGTCGCCGGGGCGTTCCGCACCGCCGCAGGCGGCTGGCTGGGAGAACGCCACTCGCCGGAGACCCACCTGATCCCGAGCGTGCTCGGGGACGGGAAGACGCAGCCTTCCGTTCGGATCAACGGAACCGATTACCCGACCCCCGACGGAACCTGCGTGCGCGACTACATACACGTCAGCGACCTGGCCGACGCCCACCTGCTCGCGCTCGGCGCGTGCGAGCCGGGACGGCACCGCGTCTACAATCTCGGCAACGGGGCGGGGTTCTCGGTGCGCGAGGTGATCGACGTGTGCCGTGAGGTGACCGGGCGGGAGATCGTCGCCGAGGAAGGGCCGCGCCGGGCGGGCGACCCCGCGATCCTCGTCGCGTCCTCGGAGCGGATCCAGGCCGAACTGGGCTGGCGCGCGACGCGCGACCTGCGTGCGATGGTCGCCGACGCGTGGCAGTGCGTCCTCGCGCGCGCCGCGCGGTGAGCACGTGCGCGTGGTTTGCTCCGGGGCGGGCCAACCTGATGGGCGAGCACACCGATTACAACGAGGGGCTGGTGCTCCCCTTCGCCCTCGCCCAGGGCGTGACCGCGACCGCCGCCGCCCGGCCCGGCCGGCTGCTGGTGCTGCGGTCGAGGCAACTGCCGGACGAACCGGTCACGGTGTCCCTGGACGCGCTGGAACCGGGTTCGGTGACCGGCTGGGCGGCCTATCCCGCGGGCGTCGCGTGGGCGCTGCGCGTGTCCGGGCACGCCGTCCCCGGCGCCTCGATCGACATCGACTCCGACCTGCCGGTGGGCGCGGGGGTGTCCTCCTCGGCCGCGCTCGAGTGCTCGGTGGCGCTCGCGCTCTGCTCGCTGGCCGGCGTGTCCGTCCCCCGGCGGGCGCTGGCCGCGATCGCGAAGCGGGCGGAGAACGAGTTCGCCGGCGCGCCGACGGGGATCATCGACCAGTTCGCCGCCCTGCTGTGCCGGGCCGGCCACGCAATGCTGCTGGACTGCGGGACGCTTGCGGTTACGCACGTGCCCTTCCGCCCCGCCGCCGCGGGTGTCGCCGCGCTGATCGTCGACACCCGCGTCACGCACGCCCTCGTCTCCGGCGAGTACGGCCAGCGGCGGGCGGAGTGCGAGGCGGCGGCCAGGCTGCTCGGCGTCCCGTCCCTGGGGTCGGTCGCCGACGCGCGCGCGGCCGAGCGGCTAGCCGATCCCGTGCTGCGGCGGCGGGCCCGCCACGTGATCTCCGACAGCGGCCGCGCCCGGGCGATCGCGACGGCGCTGAGCGGCCAGGAGGCCGCCGGGTCGCCCGCGATCTACCGGTTCATCGGGCAGCTGCTGACCGAGGCGCACGTGTCGCTGCGGGACGACTTCGAGGTCTCCTGGCCGGAGGCCGATACCGCGGTGGAAGCCGTGACCGCGGCGGGCGCCTATGGCGCCCGCATGATCGGCGGCGGCTTCGGCGGCTCGGTACTCGCCCTCGTCCCGGCGGACCGCCTGGCCGCCGTGCGCGCCGGGGTGACCGAGACGTTCACGCGGCGCGGGTGGACGCCGCCGGAGTTCCTCGACGCGGTGCCGTCGGCGGCGGCACGCCGGGTCCGGTAACCCGGCCCGCCCCGGCAGGCCCGGCTACAGGCTCCCGGCAGCCCCGGCAGGCCCGGCTACAGGCTGGCGACGTCCGCCTGCTTGGCGCGGACCGCCTCGGCGGCCGTGCGCAGCGCGGCGAGCTCGGCGTCCGTCAGGTCGCGCTCGATCACCCGGCGGACGCCGGACGCGCCGATCTCCGCCTCCACGCCGAGGTAGACGCCGCTGATCCCGTACTGGCCGTCGACCCATGCGCAGACCGGCATGACGGCGCCGGAGTCCTCCGCCACCGCGCGGGCCATCCGGGCGGCCGCCGCCGACGGCGCGTAATACGCCGAGCCGGTCTTGAGCAGCGCGACGATCTCGCCGCCGCCGCCCCGGGTCCGCTCCACCAGGGACTCGATCTCGGCGTCCGGCAGCAGCGAGGAGAGCGGCTTGCCGCCGACGAAGCAGGCCGACGGCACCGGCACCATCGTGTCGCCGTGCGACCCGAGCGTCAGCGTGGTCACCGAGCCGACCGGCACGCCGAGCTTGTCCGCCACGAAGTACGAGAACCGGGCGGTGTCCAGCATGCCCGCCTGACCGAGCACGCGGTGAGCCGGGAACCCGGACACCTTCGCGGCGAGCGCGGTCATCTCGTCGAGCGGGTTGGACACGACGATGAGCACGGCCTCCGGCGCGTGCTTGACGACGTTCTCCACCACGTTCCGGACGATCTTGGCGTTGACCTCGATCAGGTCCATGCGGCTCATGCCGGGCTTGCGGGGAAGGCCCGCGGTGATCACGACGATGCCCGCGCCGGCGATGGCCTCGTACCCCTCGCCGTCCGGGCCGGTCGTCTGGCCGGTCACCTTGGTCTCGAACCCCTCGATCGGCCGCGACTGGTTCATGTCCAGCGCGAGCCCTTCCGGCCTGCCCTCGATGATGTCGGTGAGCACGACCTCCTCGAACAGGTCGTACTCGGCGAGCCGCTGGGCGGTGGTCGAGCCGTAGAAGCCGGCGCCGATGACGGCTACCTTCCCGGTACGTGACATTTCGTGAGATCTCCCTTGTGGTCAGATGTCCATCGCGGCACGCAGGTTAGCGTCCAGCGCGGCGAGGAACTCCTGCGTGGTCAGGTACGGCGTGTCCGGACCGACCAGCAGCGCCAGGTCCTTGGTCATCTGGCCGCCCTCGATGGTCTGCACGCAGACCTTTTCCAGCGTCTTCGCGAACTCCGTGACCGCCGGGGTGCCGTCGAGCTTGCCCCGGTGCGCCAGCCCGCGCGTCCAGGCGAAGATCGAGGCGACCGGGTTGGTGGAGGTCGGCTTGCCCTGCTGGTGCTGGCGGTAGTGCCTGGTCACGGTGCCGTGGGCGGCCTCCGCCTCCACGGTGCGGCCGTCCGGCGTCATCAGCACGCTGGTCATCAGCCCCAGCGAGCCGTATCCCTGGGCCACCACGTCGGACTGCACGTCGCCGTCGTAGTTCTTGCACGCCCAGACGATGCCGCCCTCCCACTTGAGCACCTGGGCGACCATGTCGTCGATCAGGCGGTGCTCGTAGGTGATGCCCGCGGCCTCGAACTCGGCCTTGAACTCCGACTCGTAGACCTCGGCGAAGATGTCCTTGAACCGCCCGTCGTAGGCCTTGAGTATCGTGTTCTTCGTCGACAGGTACAGCGGGAACCCGCGGTCGATCGCGTAGCGCATGGTGGCCCGCGCGAAGTCGCGGATCGAGTCGTCGTAGTTGTACATGGCCATCGCCACGCCGCCGCCGGCGAACTTCGCCACTTCGAGCTCGATCGGCCGCCCGTCGGCGGCGTCGGGCACGTAGGAGATCGTCACGGTGCCCGGTCCCGGGACCACGAAGTCGGCCGCCTTGTACTGGTCGGCGTGCGCGTGCCTGCCGATGATGATCGGCTTGGTCCAGCTTGGCACCAGCCGCGGGATGTTCGAGATCACGATGGGCTCGCGGAAGATGACGCCGCCGAGGATGTTCCTGATCGTCCCGTTCGGGGACCGCCACATCTTCTTCAGGCCGAATTCAGCCACCCGTGCCTCGTCCGGGGTGATCGTGGCGCATTTCACGCCGACCCCGTGCCGCGCGATGGCGTGTGCCGCGTCGATTGTCACCTGGTCGTCGGTGGCGTCCCGGTGCTGGACGGACAGGTCGTAGTACTCCAGGTTGATATCCAGGTACGGGAGTATCAGCTGGTCCTTGATGAACTGCCAGATGATCCTGGTCATCTCGTCGCCGTCTAGCTCGACGACGGGATTGGCCACCTTGATTTTGGACATGTTGCTTGCTTTTCCCTTTTCCCTAAACGCGGCAGTACCAGGCCCGCGACCAGCAGGCCGGCGCCGAGGACGGTGAGCGTGAGCACGTCGGTCATCCGCTTCCTGGAGGCGAGCAGCCCGGCCAGCCGGGCGGGCAGCGCGAACCGGGCGGCCGCGGCCGCCAGCAGCGCCGAGCCGGCCACCGCCCCGCCCGCGCCCCCGCCCCGAGACCCCTGATACCAGGCAATGTACACGCCCGCGGCCACGGCGACGAGGACGGCGAGGTACGGGACGGCCCCGGCCATGCCGACCCGGCCGGAACGGGCCTGCGCGCGCGCCGCCCGCCTGGCCGCTGTCCGGCTGCCCGCCGGCCGCCTGGCCGCCGCCGGCGGGACCGGCGCCGGCGGCGGCGCGGGGGGAGGGTCCGGCGGCGGCGGCCAGGGATCCGCGGCCCAGCCTCCGGTCCGCGCCGCCTGCCGTTCCTGATTCCCCGAACGCATGGTGGCGGCTCTGCCGGCGTCAGCCCGTCCCCTGACGCCTTCCCGGCCGGGCGGTGCGTGCCGCGTCTTTGACGTCATCGCGCTTTCACAGCCAGGCCTGGGTGACTGCCACGGTCGGCATGGACGACCTCCTCGGTCAGCCGGGACCCTCGCTGGCGGGTATCGTCGCCGCGCGTCCCGGCGAGTCCGGCGGACGCTGCCCGCGGAGCCTCCGCCGCGTAAACGGGGTGCCCGAACTTCATTATCGCCTCCCGCGGCCAGCCGCGTGGCGGCGGCCAGCCTTCTGGCTGCTAGCTGGGCAGTTTACCGGCGGCGGGACGGGGCCGCTGCGCGCGGTCCCCCGGCGGGCCGCCGGTGGCGATAGCCGCCATCCGACTTACGTATACCGCAAACCTTTCACGGTATAGCCGCGTGCGGGGACGGTAACGCTACAGTGAGATAAGGGTCACGTCTTCGATAGACGGGAGGGTCTGGCGTGGACACGCCTTACATTCGCATAGAGGACACCGGGGAACTCATTCCTCTGCGCGGCGATGTCACCACGGTCGGACGCGGTCTCGGGGTCGACATCCGGCTGGACGACCCGAGCGTGTCCCGCCTGCACGCCGAAATCGTGCGGCGCGGCCCGTACGTTTACGTATCCGACCTCGGATTATCACGGAACGGCACCCGGGTGAATGGCCGGCCGGCCGGCCGCCGGGTGCTGGACGACGGTGACGTGCTCAGCTTCGGCTCGGCGCGGTGCAAGATCGTAGGGGTCCCGCGCGAGGAACTGGCCGCGGAGGCCGAACTGCGGCGCTCCGCGGCTCCCGAGCTGACGCGCAGGGAACTCGACGTGCTCGTCTCGCTGTGCCGTCCCGCGCTGTCCGACGACGCGTTCGTCACACCCGCCACCCCCAGGGAGATCGCCAGCGACCTGGTGGTGAGCGAGGCGGCGGTCAAGCAGCACCTGCTGCGGCTCTACCAGAAGTTCCGGGTGCCCGGGGGCCCCAACCGGCGCACCCGGCTGGCCAACGAGGTCATCGCGCTCGGCCTGGTCCGGCCCCTGGCCGAGTACGGGTCAGGGCAGGTGCAGCACGCCCACGGCATGGCCGAGCAGCCGCTGCTGGACCGAGTGCAGCACGCCGCCCAGTGAGGGCAGCATGTGCGGCAGCATCCAGCTCGTGGCCGGCCAGATCAGCGGCGGCTGGGAGAGCGCCGAGGTGACCATCGCCAGGGCCAGCGCCCAGCACGCGATGATGGCGACCGCCATGGCCGCCCGGCTGCGGACCACCGTGGCGGATATCCGCCGCAGCTGACGCCGCGGCGAGCGTGACCCCGGGCCGGCCGCGTACCAGGCGACGGCGGCGGCCGCCGCCCAGCCGCCCGCCGCGGGCAGGGTCCGGGTATGCGCGAACACGACCGATGCCGCCGCGGCGACGGCGGCCGCGAAGAGCGCGAACGGGGCGAGCGCCACGGTGGTGAGCAACGCGCGCACGACCGTCCACGGCGCGGTCGCGATCACCACGACGATGTCGCTGGGCCGCGCGCCGTACGCCGAACGCCGCGCCGCCAGCCCGGTCTGCGCCCGGTCCGCGGCTCGCAGCAGGGTGATCACCGCGAGCGCGAGCGCCGTCCCGGCGACCGGCAGCAGCACGCTGAGCGCCACGGCCCCGACCCCCAGCGCCAGGAGGACCAGGCCGTGCCCGGCGGCCGGCGCCCTGGCGGCCTGCCCGCGTCCGGCGGGCCGCGCCCGCTCCTGCGACGGCGCGGGCGCGGTCCCGCCGTTTGCCGCCGCCGCACCCGCCCGGGAGTAGTCGACAGGCGGCAGCAGGTCGGCCACGTCCGCCGCGGCCTCGGCCGGGCCGGGATACCCCGGCCGCGCGGGCGGGTACCCGGGCGCCCCCGGCGGCGGGACGCCCGCGGCGCCCCACCATGGGCTGTCCAGCTCATGCCACGGGGCGGCGGCAGGCGCGAGCAGCGTGCCGTCCGGCCCGGCGGCCGCCGGGAAGCCCGGGCACAGCCCGGCGCACTGCTCGGCCAGCCACCGGGCCGGCGGCCGCTTCCCCGGGTCCACGTCCAGCGCCGCCTTGACCAGCGGCAGCAGCGGCTGCGGGACGCCGTCGAGTTCCGCCTTCCCCTGGAGCACCCGGAAGAAGATCGTCTGGTACGTTCCCGTGCCGTACGGCTGCCTGCCGGTCGCGGCGAAGGCCACCGTGGCGCCCCATGAGTGCACGTCGGACGCCCCGCTGCTCGGCCGGCCCTCGATGACCTCGGGCGCCAGGTAGCCGGGCGTGCCCATCACCATGCCGGTCTGGGTCAGCCGGGTCGCGTCCGGGATGTGCGCGATGCCGAAGTCGATCACGACCGGCTGCCCGTCCATGAGCATGACGTTCCCGGGCTTGAGGTCGCGGTGCACCACCCCGGCGGCGTGGATCGCGGCGAGCGCCGAAGCCAGGCCGCCGGCCAGCCGCGCGAGCTCGGCGCCGCGCAGCGGGCCGTCCCCGCGCACCACGTCGTCCAGCGTCCGGCCGGGGACGTACCTGGTCACGATGTACGGCGACGGCCCGGCGACGTCCGCGTCGAGGATCTCGGCCACGTACGGGCTGCGCACCCGCCGCATGGTCTCCACCTCACGGAACAGGCGCCTGCGGGCGTTCGGGTCCGTGCTTACCGCGGGTCCGAGGAGCTTGACCGCGACCCGCCGTCCGTCCCAGTCGCGGGCAAGGTAGACCACGCCCATCCCGCCCTCGCCGATCTTCTCAAGCAGGCGGTATGGCCCGATCTTGCCCGGGAGCGATTCCAATGCAGGCATGGTCCTCCCAGACTACGGTGCGTCATCCCGATTTTCGGTAAAGCCTCGATTACGGCCGCTACGAACCCGTGACCAGGCGGCGCAGGGCCTGAGCCGCCTGGGCGTTGTTCTCGGCGTGCGCGACGAGGGCGCTGGCCAGGGCGCTGGCCCACTGCTGCACGGGAACGCTCTGCCTGGACAGCACCACGCCGCGGACCTCACGGCAGATCTCCGCGACCGGCCGGCCGTTCTTCACCTCCAGCGTCAGGACCTGGTCCCCGAGCCGGACCGCGACCTTGGAGATCTCACCGGGACGGCCGCGCACCCGGTCGGACACGGACCGGGTGCGCTCGACCGTCACGTATTCGGGCGGCAGCGCCTCGCTGAGCGCCTTGCTGAGGACACGGGCGTATATCGCCACGTCGGCGCTGTCCACCCGCAGCGCGGCCGTGACCATCTCAAGCGAGAGCGGATCGCCGGGCTCAGTCATCTGTCGTCTCTGCTCACTTCTAACGTCCCTCGAAGACGGCTTTCCCGGGGCCGTTCTCGATAAAGCTGCGCATGCCCGACTTCTGGTCTTCGGTGGCGAACAGGGCGGCGAAGTGCAGCCGCTCGACCTCGAGCCCGGTGGCCAGGTCCACCTCAAGGCCCCTGTCGACGGCCTGCTTCGCCGCGCGCAGGGCCAGCGCCGGGCCGGCGGCGTACCTGGCCACCATCTCCCGCGCCGCCTGGTAGACCTCGCCGTCCGGCACCACCTTGTCGGCCAGTCCGATCGCCAGCGCCTCGCCGGCCGGCACGTGCCTGCCGGTGAAGATCAGGTCCTTGGCTCTCGCGGGGCCGATCAGCCGCGGCAGCCGCTGAGTGCCGCCCGCGCCGGGGATGATTCCGAGCAGGATCTCCGGCTGCCCGACCTTCGCGCTCTCGCCGAGCACCCGGAAGTCGGCGCACAGCGCGAGTTCCAGCCCGCCGCCGAGCGCGTAGCCGGTGACGGCCGCCACCACCGGCTTGGGGATCCCGGCGACAGCGGTGAACGCGGCCTGCAGCCGGGCCGAGCGTGCCGCCATCTCCGCGAAGCCCAGGCCGGCCATCTCCTTGATGTCGGCGCCGGCCGCGAAGACCCGCTCGCCGCCGTAGAGGATGACGGCGCGGACCGCCGCGTCCGCGGACACCTCGGCCGCCGCCGCGGCGATCTCCTCCTGGACCCGCGCGTTGAGCGCGTTCATCGGCGGCCTGTCCAGCCGGATCGTCGCGATGCCGTCCGCCGCCTCGACCCGCACGAACTCGCCCAAGCCACCCACCTCCGCAGTCGCGATGCCTTACATGTGAACCAGTACCAGATTCCGGCCGGCCTTGGCGATGTCCGGGTCGCCCGAGGTGGGCACGGCGCGGCCGCGCTCCGCGGCGGCCAACGCGGCATGGACGTCGGCAATATCCGGCCGGGGCGTCCGCCCGATCCCGGTGCCGGTTTCCCCGGCGCGCTCCGCCGTACTATTGTTCATCCCGCGGTCATACCCGCTGTTCATTCCGCGGTCATACCCGCCGGCCGCATGTCAGCGGAGGTCGCCATTGGTCATGCCGGCGGGCGCCTCCGGGTAGGTGACCAGCCCGAGCTCGGCGCGGCTGGCGAGCAGCGGATGCCTGGGCAGCACCCGGACGGTGTAGCCGAACGGCCCGGGACGGCCGAGTTCCACCGCCCCGGAGAACCGGGCCAGCTGCCCCGGCACGGACTCGTCGGCGGCCAGCGTGACATAGGACGGGTCGATGATGTCGTCGTCATCGCCCGGCTGCCCGTAGACGACCTCGACCGACACGTCGGACGCGGTCAGGGCGCCGAGCGCCGCGGTCACCCGCACGTTCAGCACGGCGCCCAGGTTCGGCTCGGCACCGTCCGCCTCGACGTGCTCGATCCGCACCGACGGCCACTCCTGCCTGACCCGCGCCTTCCACGCGGCGAGTTCGCGCGCCGCGCCGAACCCGCCCGCGGCCAGCGCCCTCGACGACGCGGCGGCGGGCGCGTACAGGTGCGTCACGTAGTCGCCGACCATGCGGTCCGCCTGCACCAGCGGACCGAGGCTGCGCAGCGTATGCCGGATCATCTCGACCCAGCCGGCCGGGACGCCGTCCGGGCCGACGTCGTAGAACAGCGGCGCCACGGACTTGGCGAGCAGTTCGTACAGCGCCGACGCCTCGAGCTCGTCCCGGCGGACCGGGTCGGCCACGCCGTCAGCCGTCGGGATCTCCCAGCCGTTGGCGCCGTCGAACCACTCGTCCCACCAGCCGTCTCGCACCGATACGTTCAGGCCGCCGTTGAGCGCCACCTTCATGCCGGAGGTGCCGCACGCCTCAAGGGGGCGCAGCGGGTTGTTCAGCCAGACGTCACAGCCCTGTACCAGGTAGTGCGCCAGCGCCATGTCGTAGTCGGGCAGGAAGACGATCCGGCGGCGCACGGCGTCGGCGTCCGTGAACCGGACCATCTGCTGGATGAGCCGCTTGCCGCCCTCGTCGGCCGGGTGCGCCTTGCCCGCGATCACGATCTGGACGGGCCGGTCGGGGTCGAGCAGCAGCCCGGTGAGCCGCTCCGGGTCGTTGAGCATCAGCGTCAGCCGCTTGTACGACGGCACCCGGCGGGCGAACCCGATCGTCAGCACGTTCTCGTCCAGCACGTCGTCGATCCAGGTCAGCTCGGCGCCGGACGCGCCGCGCTGCCGCCAGGACTCCCGCAGCCGGCGCCTGGTCTCGGCCACCAGCCGGGCGCGCAGCTGCCGCCGGATGTCCCACAGCCGCGCCGCGTCCGCCGACGCGGCGGAGGCGGAGTCGCCGAGCTCGGCGACCTCCCTGGCGACCCAGGTCGGCGCGTGCACGCCGTTGGTGATCGAGCCGATCGGCACCTCCGCGGTGTCGAACCCGGGCCACAGGCCGGCGAACATCTCCCGGCTGACCTGGCCGTGCAGCAGGGAGACCCCGTTGACCCGCTGCGCGAGCCGCATGCCCATCACGGCCATGTTGAACACGTGCGGGTCTCCGCCGGGATAGGTTTCCGCGCCGAGCGCGAGCACCCGCTCCAGCGGCAGCTCCGCGCCGCCCGCGGCGTCCGCCGCGAGGTACCGCTCCACCAGTTCCCGCGGGAACCGGTCGATCCCGGCAGGCACCGGCGTGTGCGTGGTGAACACCGTGCCCGCCCGGCACATCTCGAGCGCCTCGTCGAAGCTCAGCCCGGCCGCCACGTACTCGCGGATCCGCTCCAGCCCGAGGAACCCCGCGTGCCCCTCGTTGGTGTGGAACACCTCCGGCTCGGGGTGCCCGGTGATCGCGCAGAACGCGCGGACCGCGCGCACCCCGCCGATGCCAAGCAGCAGCTCCTGGCGGAGCCGGTGCTCGCTGCCGCCGCCGTAGAGCCGGTCGGTCACCTCGTGCAGCGCCGGCTCGCTGCCCTCGACGTAGGAGTCGAGCAGCAGCAGCGGCACCCGGCCCACCTGCGCCAGCCAGACCTGGGCGGTCAGCAGCTTGCCGCCGGCCAGCCCCACCGCGACGCGGACCGGCTCGCCGCCAGCGGTGCGCAGCAGCGTCAGCGGCAGGCCGTTCGGGTCGTCGGCCGGGTAGCGCTCGGCCTGCCAGCCGTCCGCCGACAGCGACTGGGTGAAGTACCCGTGCCGGTAGAGCAGGCCCACGCCGATCACCGGCACGCCGAGGTCGCTGGCCGACTTGAGGTGGTCGCCGGCCAGGATCCCGAGGCCGCCGGAGTACTGCGGCAGCACCGCGGTGATGCCGTACTCGGGCGAGAAGTAGGCGATCGCGCTGGGCAGCTCCTCGGCTGCCCCCGCCGCGCCCGACTGGTACCAGCGCGGCTCGCTGGTGTAACGGCGCAGGTCGGCGACGACCGCGTCCAGGCGGTGCAGGAAGTCCTCGTCGCCGGCCAGCTCGGCGAGCTGGCCGGGCCGCATCGAGCTCAGCATCGCCACCGGGTCGCCGCCGGACGCGGCCCACCCCGCCGGGTCTATCGACTTGAAGAGCTCGACCGCCCCCGGGTGCCAGGACCAGCGGAGGTTGAGCATCAGGTCGTGCAGCGGCGCGAGCGGCTGCGGCAGCGTCACGCGGACGGTGAAACGTCGGATCGCTCTCACGGGGAGCCATCATAGGTGCCAGCCGGACCCGCCGACGGCCCATTGCCGGGGAGGGCCGTCTCACACAGGCCGGCTAGTGCATGGGAACGGCGAGTGGGTACGGTGACCGCGTGATCGGACGTATCCCCATCCTCGACATCGAGCCCGTGGTGGAATGCGGGCGCCGCCCGGCCAAGGCGGTGGTCGGCGAGACTTTCCAGGTCAGCGCCACTGTCATCATCGAAGGCCACGGCACGCTTGGCGCTGGCGTGGTGCTGCGGGACCCGGCGGGCACGGCCGGCCCGCTGGTGCGCATGCGCGAGCTCGCGCCGGGGACGGACCGTTACGGCGCCGACGTGACCGTGACGAGCGAGGGCACCTGGCAGTTCCACGTGGAGGCGTGGAGCGACCCGATCGCGCACTGGCATCACGACGCCGCGATCAAGATCCCGCGCGGCCAGGACGTCGAGCTCATGCTGACGGAGGGGGCGCTGCTCTTCGAGCGGGCGGCGCGGGCGATCAGGCAGCCTCCCGGCGCCGCCCGCCCGGCCGCCGCCCGCGCGGTGCTCACCGCGCTCGCCAGGAAGCTGCGCGACCGCGGGCTGCCGCCGTGGGACCGGCTGGCGGCCGCCGAGCGGCCCGAGGTCAGGGAGATCCTCGCCAGGTACCCGCTGCGCGACCTCGTCACGCGGTCCGGGCGGCTGCCCGTGCTCGTGGACCGGCCGCGCGCGCTCTACGGAGCCTGGTACGAGTTCTTCCCGCGCTCGGAGGGCGTGCAGTTCGACCCCATGGGCCGCCGGGAGCCGGTGTCCGGAACGCTGCGGACCGCCGCGCGCCGGCTCGAGGCGATCGCCGCCATGGGGTTCGACGTCGTCTACCTGCCGCCGATCCACCCGATCGGGACGACCTTCCGCAAGGGGCGCAACAACACCCTGGAGGCCAGGCCCGGCGATCCCGGCTCGCCGTGGGCGATCGGCTCCGCCGAGGGCGGGCACGACGCGATCCACCCCGATCTCGGCTCGTTCGCCGACTTCGCCGCGTTCGTGTCCAAGGCCAGGGACCTCGGCCTGGAGGTGGCGCTCGATCTCGCGCTCCAGGCGTCCCCGGACCATCCCTGGGTGAAGGAGCACCCGGAGTGGTTCACCACGCGGGCCGACGGGTCGATCGCGTACGCGGAGAATCCGCCGAAAAGGTACCAGGACATCTACCCGCTCAACTTCGACAACGATCCCGAGGGCATTTACGCGGAGATATCGCGGATCGTGCGGCTATGGATGGGCTACGGCGTGCGGATATTCCGGGTGGACAACCCGCACACCAAACCGGTGAGGTTCTGGGAGCGGCTGCTGGCGGACATCCGGCGGACCGACCCGGACGTGCTGTTCCTGGCCGAGGCGTTCACCCGCCCGGCGATGATGCACACGCTGGCGAAGATCGGGTTCCACCAGTCGTACACCTATTTCACCTGGCGCAACGGCAAGGACGAGCTGACCGAGTACATGCAGGAGCTGTGCGGCCCGGCCGCCGCCTACATGCGGCCGAACTTCTTCGCCAACACCCCCGACATCCTGTCGGAGTACCTGCAACACGGCGGGCCGCCGGCCTTCAAGATCCGCGCCGTGCTCGCGTCCATGCTCAGCCCCTCCTGGGGCATCTACTCGGGTTACGAACTGTGCGAGAACACGCCGCTGCGCCCCGGCAGCGAGGAGTACCTGGACTCGGAGAAGTACCAGTACCGGCCGCGTGACTGGGAGGCGGCGGCGCGGGACGGCCTGGGGATCGCCCCGTTCATCGCGGAGCTGAATCGGATCAGGAAATCGCACCTGGCATTGCACTGGCTGCGTAATCTACGCTTCCATCACGTAGACCAGCCGGAGCTGATCTGCTTCTCGAAGCGAGTGCCGGAACGGGAGATAACCGCGGCCGGGACCGGTACGGGAAGCGCCGGGGGGGCGAGTACCATCGCGGAGAGATCCTCCGCGGCGGCAGCGCCGCAGGCGGGGGGACAGGGCGGCGGCGTTTCCGACACCGTCCTGGTAGTAGTGAACCTTGACCCGCACCAGGCCAGGGAGGCCACGGTCTGGCTTGACATGCCCGCGCTGGGGATGGATTGGCACGAGGGGTTCACCGTCACGGATGAGCTCAGCGGCGATTCGTACCGGTGGGGGCAGGCCAACTACGTGCGCCTCGACCCGGCCGTGCGGCCCGCACATATCTTCACCGTCACGCGTGACCTGGCCTGACGAATCAGCCTGGCACGCGCCGGCCGCGCATACCCAGGAGACCCGAGCAGTGACAGAGCACGAGCCGGCCGCCGGCCGGCCAGCCCCGGCACCGCATCACGTCGGCCTCGCCGACCCGCAGTCCGCCATTAATTTCCAGGAGCCGTTCGCCTCGCCGCCGAGCGAGCCGGTCCCCGACTTCGCCCTCGACCGTCCGCGGGATCCGGAGTGGTACCGGCGGGCGGTCTTCTACGAAGTGCTCGTCCGCGGCTTCCAGGACGCCAACGGCGACGGCACGGGCGATCTCAGGGGCCTGACCTCGCGGCTGGACTACCTGCAGTGGCTCGGGATCGACTGCATATGGCTGCTGCCGATCTACGACTCGCCGCTTCGCGACGGC
>Ga0209061_1002425_pt1 | contig 23737 bp, 26 predicted proteins | sample Coa_R1_10_FD_187157 | JGI IMG/M metagenome (GOLD analysis project Ga0209061, IMG submission 187157) | Surface soil microbial communities from Centralia Pennsylvania, which are recovering from an underground coalmine fire - Coalmine... | ecosystem: Environmental > Terrestrial > Soil >...
ACGGCAAGGAAAGGGAAGCTATCGGGGCGAATGACCCCCCGAGGTCGTTCTAACGGGACAGGGGCGCGGACCAGGTATATCGTGCCCCTTAACATACATGATTGAGCCTTACATAGCAAGGAGGTGTTGTAATTTGACACATATCTTCGCCAAAGGGGGGAGATATGTGTCAGGAGAATAAATTGGCGAAGATATGTGTCAAAATCTAATGAGCTGCCATCTCAGGAAACTGACAACTGTAGCCCAAATACTGAGTTTAATCTTCATCCATCAGGGGGATGGCTTGGTCTCCTGCAGTCCAAAGTAATCTCGGAGCATACGATATACAAAGACATACCCTCTTCCTACCTTGCGCAAGACCCGTTGATCTACGGCATCATCGAGAAAGCGAGCATACTGTAATGGAGCAGCTTTGGTGCGCCAGAGAAATATTCGGAGCGTCACGTACAAAATACAGGCAATTCCTCCGTTTTGCAATGCAGCAAAAGTCCCAACTCCCGATCCACTAATTAGGCTACCAAATGGTATAGTTTGTGGCGCACTAGAAGTAAAAGCGGAGAGAATCCATAGATGCGAGAGGAACGGCAGATGTTGTTGCAGTAATGATACCAGCCAAAAGAGCAACCCAAATTCTACTGTAACAAGCAACCAGGTAAAAGCACTAGTCATTGCAGACAACTGCAGATATTGATACTGTTCGGTGGGCTTATTGTCCTTCGGAGGAGATGGAATGCTTCCAAGCCCGTATCCAACGAGGAGAACGAAGATTACTAGAACTGTTACTCCATTGATCAATGAAAAAACATTTCTAGGGGGAACAAACCAGTTACCGAATACAAGTATGAACGTAATGGCTAAAGTAACTCCTATTCGAAGCCGATAGCGCTGTGATTGTCTCAACTCTTTGAGTACTTCCTCCCATGACCTTGTTACTTGATCCCATGACCATTGGGTTTTCCCTTCAAGCCCCACAAACTTTATCCTTGGTTTCCACCAAAAGAGTAGCCCTGTAAATACTCCTCCAAGTAATCCCATACCTAAACTAATAATCGCTACGAGAATTACTACAGAGAGCAAACTACTGATGAGGTTGTTGAACCCCTGGCTCATTCCCACGAGCAGAATACTCATCAACAAAGTAGGCCATGGAACTACGAAGCCAATGAGGAAGCCTACGACAATGCGGTAGAGCCATATGTGGTCAAGCCAATCTGGTTGAAGGTCCTCCAGGTAGAGCTCGGACTGCTTGTGCTCTATCAACCGACATGCCAGTAAAGTCAGCCAATCCTTGGTCTGTTGGGCTGTTGTATGAAGGCGGCGGCCATCTTTCCGAAGCATTCGCTCAACATAGGCATGAAAGAGTGCCTGCTGCAACTGATCTGCTGGCACGGCATTGACAAGAGCCAGCACTTCCTGTGCTGATTTCCCATGATAGGTCCAGATGAGCATGCTGAGGAAGAGTGGTGTTGTCGCAAGTGCGCGGAGTTTCTCGCTCTGTTCATAGGCATTTTTGAGTCCAGCGATGTACTCTCCCCGCGCCGAGAGATACTCCTTCACTTGCTCCACTTGCTCAGGAAAGAGCGGTTGAATGGTTACAGCCGTATGCAAGGAGAGTCGATCGGGTTGCTCCTCGGTGTAGTTTTGCGTCCGGCTACATATGACGATAGACCTGCTTGCTTGGGCAACATAATGATTTACTGCTTTGATACAAGCTGGCAGCATATTAGGCGCTACCTCGTCAAGTCCCTCGAGTAAGAGGCATAACTTGGAGGTCTTAACCCAGTCTCTCACGGTCTGAAAAGGAATTTCAATCTGCTCATACTGCGTTCGTAGTTCCTTGGCGACCCACTGCTCAAACTGTTCTAGAGACCATTCCTGGGTGGCCCATGAAGAGAGCATCAGTACAACAGGAATAGGACTATCTTCATTTTTCTTTGCTCGGTTCAAAAGATCACGAGCCAGTTCAAGGAGGAGGGTGGTTTTGCCTGCCCCTGGCTCGCCCAGGATGAGCAATTTGCCGTCTGCCTCGTCAAATACGTCAGAGATCTTCTTAGCTAATGGGAGGGGTTCCGCTGGCTCGAGAGGGTCCTGTAACACTGGGTCGTCAGGGTCTCCAACGCACCTTTTTAACGAGAGAGAGAGGAGTTTCTTGTCGTAGTAGAGCCGGTTTTCGAGAAAATGTGTAATCCATTGATCCTCCACGCTATCCAGCAATTTCTTTCGGTACTCGCGTGACAATGCCTCAGTCAAAGGCATCGTAGGAGAAGACTTCAAGTGCTCCCCCCAGAGGCCGAAGGTAGTAGCAAGAACTGCTATGATGACGATGTTCACCAGAACGATCCAAAGAGGTAGAGAGGAGAACAAACCAGTAAGAGTACCAGTGAGCGAGCTGACAAGTTGCACGAGGAGATATGTTATGGTGCTGATAATGATGATCAGCCACGTTTTTTTCGTCATCTGTCGCACTACCTTCTTTGCGCTTTGTAGAACGAATTCCTACGGGATCTGACGATACCAAATGCCAGTCAAAAGATGGCTACTCCTTTTTCTGAACTACTGCCCACTCAGTTCCCTGCTCCATCCAACGGGTGACATTGCGCACCGCACGCACCTTTCGCGGGGGATGCGGCGCAATCACCACCGACTGTCTTTTGAGCCTGGCTTTGCTCACTGAGCCGCACGTCGGGCATTGCACGGCTGCCACCCGTGACTCTAGCCACCGAGCCGCCTCAAGCTCGATCGGCCCGGAGAACGAGCATAGAGCGATTTCTCCCTCTGGTAGCGACGTTCCTACCTGATCCCGACGAGGAGAGGGCTCACCGACACGACGCTTCGGCTTGCGCGTCTTCTGCTTGACCGTCACGTTTTGAGGGGCACCCTCGGATTGATCTGGGGAAGCAGGATCAGGTGGCCTGGGGACAAACGTTGGCTGACTCGCCAGATTCGACAGGTAGCCGTTTTGCCTATCGGCATACTCGAACTCGGCTTCCCCACTTCTGGCATCCGCGCGCATGCGCTCCCATTTGGCATCTGGTAGCACCGACTTTTCCAGATGCGTGCGGGAGAGCATTGGGCTTGCTTCTCGCAACGCTCGGTACAGGGCTCGCACCAGCCATTGCTTCAAGATCCCGATGCAGCCCAGACTTCCCTCAAAGAAATACCACCAGCGTTGCAGCAGACCATCGTGATCCACACTGAGAGGGATCTGCTTGAGTAACGAGGAGAACGCATTGCGAAACGCCTGACAGTCGGTTTCGTTCTCGATATGGTAGCGGGCAAAGTGGAATTCCGAACCGCGCCTGGCCATTTGCCCATCCAGATTGCAGAAGGGGAGCAGATCATACGTCCCGATCAAAATGTGTAAGACGCCGGTCTCGGTGGTCATGGACTTGATCCAATTGAGCTGGTCTTTGGGCTGTTTGCCGTCGCCGGACTGGATCAGATGTTGGGCCTCATCCAGGATCACGGTGCGCAGGGCTTGTCGGCGCAGTTCTTCCTCGTAGGCATCGCGTACTTCCGGGTTGTCCGGGTACGCGGTGGGCCTGCCCCGTGGTCTCTTCTTCTCGATCAGATGCTCGGCGGTGGCCACATCCACCGTGATGTGCCGATCAATGGTGGTTTTGCCAAGCCTCGTCAGCCCTTTCTGGTAGAAGTCGGTGCGGTGGAACAGCGTGCCATCCGGGGGACGCGTATTGATCAGGAGCGCGCGGCATGCGCCCTGCCCATTCGATCCCGACTTCGGTGCATTCAATCGCTTGGTCAGCACCTCCGCCAGCTTCGATTTGCCGACGCCGCTTGGGCCACAGACCACGACGAAGGCCACATCTGCTGGTTCCCAGATCGTGTCCAGCACCTGCGTTTGCACCTGCACCAGTCGGGGATGCCACACCGCATAGGCTTTGAACCGATCGAGGAGAACCTGGCGGTCGGGTGGTAAGGGCTCATCCAGCTCATCTGGTGAGTGAAGCGGTTCCTCCATCAGCGATACTCCTCATACACTTGCAATGTCGTCAGATCAACGGGAGCAAAGCGAACAGCCAGCATCTGGGCAGCCTCGCTCTCTTGTAGCGAGCTCTTGGGGACCGGCTGAGGCGCCTCTCGTGTCTGCAGTTGGTTTTGCTCCAGGTGATATGCCACGACCTGATTCTCGATGTCTCGCTGGCGCTGGATCAGTACGGCCTCATGCGCCTCGATCTTGGCCAGAAACTCGGCCAGGCGCCCCGCGTCGATTGGCGTCCTGACATGGCTGTTCTTGTTCTGCGCGTGCAGCTCTGCGCTGGCCAGCGCGATTTCCCGTTCGGAATGCCCATGCAGCTGTCCGTAATACGACGGAGTGATGCACTCGATCCAATGGTTGTGAACGTAGGCATAGACGTGGCTAATGTCAAAGGGATCATAGCGCAGCGGCACTTTGGTCCCCACGACCGAAGGAGAGGCCAACACATCATTCCAGTACAACAGGTAGTGGAACTGAATGCCGCGATTGCGGTAGACCAGGGCAGTCTCTCGTGGCGAACCGGGAAGGGTCAGGATCCGAAACACGTCATCATAGTGAATGCGCCGGTGTTCTCGCTCTCCCCCCAGATCCAGTCCGCTCTCCCAGGCCTCACGCGGACTTTGCCCAAGTGCCGGGTGCGTTTGCTGATCATAGACATCGTAAGCCCACTCACAGAGGAAGTCGTACAGGTCTGGCAGTTGCCACACTGCCTGCTGCTTGGGGTTGACGGCTTTGGTCATCTGGCGTGCTGTCTTGCTGGCCTGGGTGTTGCCTAAGAGATTGAAGACAAATTCCGTGTTGGTCGTGCCAAACAGGCGCTCGATGACCGAGCCATAGCGCGGTTTGGCCCAGGGGCGATATTTCTTGTGACAGGCATAGCTGTTGAGTAGGGCTTCAAAATAGCGGCTGCGGAACTCTTTGCCGCCATCGACCACCAGCATCTGTGGCAGTCGGCCCAGCCTGCGCACGCACACGCGCAGCACCATCATCACCGAGCGATACGAGGGTGCATCAAAGGTCAGATACACGGCCAGCAGGCGGCGAGAATAGGCATCCACCAGAAACGTGGCCCACGGGCGGCCCAGCGGTTTGCCCAGACTCGACAGCAGTTCAATATCGAGCTGGGTATGATCGATGTGGGCAATTTCCCACGGACGATCGCCGTGCCGGGGAGTGGTGCGCTCCAATTCCCAATGCCAGACGCTCTCCTGATAGGCAGCCTTCGCTCCCTTGCGCTTCTCGGTCAAAGCGGGGCCGCTCGCCTTCTTCAGGTGCCGATAGAAGGTGCGCTCCGTGACCGGCTGGACGTGGTGATCGAGGCAAGTACGCTGGTAGGCCACAAAGACCTCGCGGGCTTTCTGTTGTTTGGGGCGAGCATACCACTGTGCAATGGCTTCATCGAGGAGGCGACGGCTTACCTCGGCGGCTTTCGGCGTCCGATTGCCACGTGCGGCTGTTTTCGGCAGGAGTCCGATGTAGCCATAGCCGTAGGCGGCCTCGGCATCGCGAAAGTGGACCAGCCAATCGCGAATGGTTCGCGTCGACGTGCCCACATACACCTCCCGTTGCTTGTTACGATAGGCTTCGACCAACCGGTAGCGTTGGTTGGCCACTTCGATGGCTTCTGATCCCGCTTCGGTAAGGAGTCGATGGACTTCTGCCGAGAGAGCTGTCGCCGGACTTTGCGGCGTGTCTCTCACCTGGATTTCATGGGTGTCAACCAGGTGCAGAAACACCGGGGTCTCCAACTGGATCAGCGTGCCCTCATCTGGCAGCAGCGTCGTGGTCGTCTCGCCCAGATTGAGCAAGGTCCACCGCTTGCCGTCCCAGTCGAGCGGCGCGTTGGCATGCAGTGTGGTGCGGTGTGCGCCCTCCATCCGTCCAAATGGCGCGCTGCTCTGGTGAGTCCGCAGCAGCGCATATGCTTCAGCAATGGGTCGATCCAGGTAAAGGGGCAGATGCTGCTGGTCTTTGAGCCAGGTTGTATAGAGGTCCGCATACAGGCGATTGCGTGCAATGAGGGCATACACATCATCCACGCGCAGCTGCGGGTGTTGCGCTCGCAAGGCGGCAAGCGTGATGCCTGGGGTGGCTTCCACTGCTTCCAGGACCTGTGTCAGGGCTTCGTAGGAAACCATGCACTCAAAGAAGTAGTCCTCGAGAAAGATGAGGTTCCGAATATACCCTGGATGGAGTTCCGCCGAGGAGCGCACGCGTACGAGAGCCCGAGACTCTCGGCTGCTGCTTCCCCCGGAGGACAGCGCCACGTGCCATTGTCATCGCGTTGATACCGTCCTGGATGGGTCACCATGAGTTCGAGCAGCTTCTCTTCAGGCTTCCATTCTTCAAAAGAGGCTCCATCGGTGCGGAGGACGAGAAAATCTGGGGTATGCAGCGCCTGGGTCAGACGACCGGACGGCCCCTGGTAATGGAGTTCCAGTTGATGAGGTTGATCAAAAAACTCCAGCACCTGGGTATCGTACTCCATGGTGTAGATGGCCCACAATTCCACCGTATGGCTTTCAAATTGGATCGAGACGCCCATTTTGCGGCTGGCGAAGGTGCCACACACATTGAAAAGACGGCCCTGGACCCGGCGCACAGGAGGAGAAGCACGAAGATGAGCAAGGAAGTCCTGCGTATCAGTTGGCAGCTGAAGCCGATCACACCACTGCTCAAACGCGGAGGTTTTCATGCGTGCTCCTTCTTATCGGTCTGACATTGCTGCTCAAAGCATACCCAATTCTTGAGCCAAAAACAAGGTTGTGACGCATTTCATCGCCACATTGACGCAATTCTTGGAACTTAGTCAACTTTGATGATCGCCGCTTGCTTGATGAATAAAAGGAGTAATGTGACCAGAAATCCATTTTTGGATGGTATACTTTGAGCGAGAAAGAAAATGATGGATGTATCTCCCACCAGAGTCCAGAGAAGCGAACTGGGCAGGCGTGGCGTGTCATGAATTGAATTTGGTAGCAAAAGGCGGAATGGACCTGATTATGACAGATTTTCCGTGTGACTATCCAGAATGTCTACTTCTGGCGAAGGAAAAATGCTCCTCCTGTGGGAAGATCTTTTGTATCAAACACATACAGTTGATTAGCACGGGATATACTTGTGATCTCTGCGTTCAGAAGAGTACAGAGAAAGAAATGTTTCGCTGGCAGCTCAAGAAGGCTTACATAGGAGAAAGACAGGAATCTTTGAAGCAACCTTCATGTATTATTACGACGAAACGCATTCTCCTCAATGCTTCTTCAAGCAGCTATCAACTTCAACTTTCAGCTATTCAGTCAGTGAAACCACAATTCTTATTTGAACTACTTGGTATCCATTATTGGGCAGCTATTTATACAGGTGGGTATACTTTGAACGATTGGGGCAATATACATCTATACACTAATAACAAACAGGAACGAGAAACTCTTATTTCGCATATAAAACAAGCATTAATGCAGTTAAATGGTTAATCTCGGCTCTTCAGTTTCTTCTTCTCAGTTCTATCGATGGGGAACCCGACGAAAAAAGAACACGTTTCCGAAGAAGAGCGAAAGAAGCACGGCCATATCCCTGCCGTTTGATGAGTTTTAAACGATGAACATGGCCCTCTACAACGCCATTGCTTTCTGGCCGGGAGAGAGCCGCCTGAACGGGGGCTTTGTCTCGCTCAATCCCTTTCCCGAAGCGGATAAGCTCAGAGATATGACCTTGGCTAATCTCCTCTAACCAACCATCCAGTTGCTCTCCCTGTTGTTCATGCATCATCTTGAGGAACGCCTGAACCAGATCATATGCCGTTTCCAGGGAAGGATGAACCGTTTTGAGAAAGGCAAGCTGCTCTTTCTCAGTAGGGGTCAGTTTTTCAGGCGCACGCATGTACAGCCAGACGGCCTGCTTCGCCTGACATGAGTCAAACGGCCCTGGAGGAGGTGCGGTTTTCTTTGTTTTTCTCGGAGGAGGTTGAGGAAGTGGACACGGCGGTGCTGGAGTAGGAGAAGATGCCGCTGGCTTCCAGCGCTTGAGATAGCGATAGAGCGCCCGTTCTGAGCCAGTATATCCTTGAGCACGTAATTCTTTCAAGAGGTGGAGCCCGTTTTGCTCCCCTTCTTCCCACCGACGACGAAGATAGGAAGCATAGGCATCGAGAGGACTGGGCTTCCGTCGCCGAGGTCTTGTCTCAATGCCATGAACCAACCATTGGCGTACCGTTCTGTCTGAGATGCCCACCCGAGGTGAAATCTGGGAAGGGCTGAATCCCTGCTCGTAAAGAGTAAGCACTTGCTGATACTGGTCAAGGCGCTGCGCTTTTCGAGCCTCTGCGGCCAGCTCAAGCGCTGTTTTCTTCCGTGCACGTGGAACTTCCTGAAGTGGCTCTACAACTGTTTCTGTCTCAGGATGGGGAGATGAGTTGTGAGATGGCTCCATGTCATCCTCTGATCTGGCGGCCTTTTGAGAGGCAGATCTGACCTGCGCCCGCATCCGTGCTAAAAAGGTCATCACGTATTCACTCAAGTTTTTCACCAAATGCCAGCGGTCGCAGATTTGGGTTGCCTGGGGTGCGCCCAGAGTAGCTGCCGTCGCGTAATCAGAAGCCCGATCCCGGCTGATCACTTCAATCTCAGGATGCGCTGCCAGCCAGGTTGAAACCGTTTCTACGGTGCGGTCGGGTAAGACCTCGATCAAGCGATGAGTCTCCAGATCGACGATGATTGTTCCATAGGTCCGCCCGCGTCGAAAAGCAAAATCATCCAGACCTATCTTGGTAAACGGCTCGGGAGAGGCTTCGGGAACAGTTCTCTGAAGGCGCAAGACTGTCGAGGCTGATCCTTTCAGGCCGAGTTGAGGAGCCAGGCGGGCTGCCATCTGCGCGCAGCTTGCAAATCCTAGCAGACACAGCGCCTCGCGGAGCCGTTTCGTCATCTGCGCCCAGGGCTGGACCAGGTGAGGAAGCCGTTCTACGAAAATCGCACGGTCACAGGACGAATTATGGCACGAGAAGCGGCGAACGGTGAGCCGAAGCTGGATGGCGCGTCCGCCGCAAGGAACATCTGCCACTCGGCGCTGATACTGGCTATGGATGAAATCAGAGGAAGCTCCGCACAAGGGACAACAGGAAGTGGGCATTGTTGATCGAACGAGAACGAGGAACCGATGGGCTTCTTCAAGAATCTGTTCAACGATCAGGCCCTCGCCGAGTGCAAACAAGGAAGATTCTTCCACTGGATAACTCCCCAAAAGAAGCAAGACGCACTCTGAACCACCTTCTCAGAGAAGTATACCAATATTTTGCCTGCGAAACATACCAGCAAACAAGCAGAGATCATCAAAGTCGGCGGAGATCCAATTCTTTGCCCGAATCAGGCGTGAAATCTCGTTTCGCAGTGCAAATGTCGGGGTTTTCTTTATGCAACTTTTGTGGGCAGGTTTACGGGTCAATTGCGAGTTTGGGCAAGGTTATGCGTCAGCAAAGAATGGAATATCAGTTCTAATCAAGCTCAATGAACCGGCGATTTTATGCGTCAGAAGTGGCGAAGTTATGGTCTTTTCAACAGGTGTGAGCCCATGATGGAATGTAAAGCGGAGGTGAGAGCGATGCCAGATACATCACCTTCCTAAATCGGCATCAGGTATTCGGGCTCTCTCGCAACTTTCATGCCCAGCTATGCAGCGTTCAGAAAACGCCTGCGGAACAGATCAAAATCGCCTCGACCGTAGAGCGATCGTTTAAGATACTTTCTCAGCACGAAAGTTGCGGAAGAGCCGTTTTTTGTGTCCAACGACCTCGCTGTTGGTGACCAAACTCGTCAGCGAGGTCGCCGTTTCGATGGGAAGCGCCATCGAGGAGTATAACACCCCCGGCGCTGCTCTGCAAGCAAGACAAGGAAACCTTTCCCATGACCAAACGAATTGTTGTAATTGACGATTCTCTAACGGTAAGGAAAATCCTCGAAACGGGTCTAGGGCGAGCAGGGTACGACGTTACTTGCTATGCCGACCCCGCCGAGGCGCTTCGTAATTTGCTTGATCCGAGCAATCCAGCTCCAGATCTTTTGCTTGTTGATATCGGGTTGCCGAAGCTCGATGGCTTTGAGGTGCTCAAGTATATGCGGGCCAACTGGCGCTATTCAAATGTGCCAATGTATGTCATCTCGAACAGGGACAGCGTACTCGACCGCGTGAAAGCGCGGTTAGTAGGCGCAAACGGCTGTATTTTAAAGCCCTTCAAGATTCAGGAAGTTGTTGCTCTCCTGCAACAACTTCTCTGATTCATCAACCACTTTTTCTTCCCTAAACATGTTGGAAAAGCCGCGAGTCGAGGCAACCTGTCTCCCGGCTTTTATGTGGAGGTACAGCTACATGAACATGCTTAGCATAATCATGAGCCTGGTTTCGAGGTGGCAATTTCTGCGCAAGATGGAGATGCGCTACGCACAGCCCTGCTCGCAGGGTTGCTGGAAAGTGCTTATGCCGTCTGCTGTTTTAGCCAAATGATGCCAGCATTCAGCATATAGTCGAGACTGACCTTGTAAAAGCCACTGATCACTTTGTTGATGCTAGATAAAAGCCACGCCTGATACCTCAACGGGCTGGCTGCTTTACTCAGGCGCGACCCTTTGCATGGGTGAAACCAGCATGGGACTGCCTCAAGTCATACACAGATGTGAGACGCGCTACCAGAATGCGCTCAATGCCCCAGGAGAAAGGAGAGAAGAAAGGATGATCCAGTTTGAGGAAAGATACCAGAATAAACATGGTATCTGGGTATATCGGCTGAAAGAGATGAACTGCAATCAAGTTATTGCCTCAGTAGATGAGGAGTACCGGCCTTTCCTGAAGGAATACCTTCTCGCTTGGTATTCCTTCGTGAGGATGTACAAACAGGATCATGATCCTGCTAAAAACTATACCACCTGGAATATATATGACCTCAGAGAACAAGAGCTTTTCCCACAAATTCAGCATAATAGCGTCTCAAGCTTTCTCAAGCAAATAGCTCCAGAAGTGCGGCTATTAGAGATCATGATGCGCCGGATAGACGAGAGCATGATAAACCGTCTACAGGACCACTACAAGCGGCATGAATATGGGCCACTCCCACCTGCGCCAAAGATTGATCTTCGTCCCCATGCGCCCGCCCCAGACTGGAAGCCTCGCTATAATGCCGCATTGATTCGTAAAGAGCAGGCTCTCGTCGTCGGTCCGCTACTGCTCAGTTGGTCAGTCCGGGCCGGGTGTACTCACTATGGGGTTTATGCAACAGATGGGCGCTTTGTACAGAACCTCGAGCAGATACACAATGGGAAGCTTCGACGATTTAAAGACCCGGTAAGGCGCCATGCAGCAGCAATCAAGCGCGTTCAGGAAATGGCTGCGCTTACTGATTGGTGCCTGTTTGATACCTTGTCCCACAAACAGCGGAGGTACTTGAGGAAACTTGTGATTGAGATGGGTAAAGAATCCCTCATATGAGGTTCTCTGCAGGCAGAGTGCCCCCTTTGCGGAACAGCCGGCTCCTCCGCCGCTCCTCCCTCTCGATGCCGGCGATCCCGAGACGTTCCCCAGCCAGGGACGGAGCGGTGGCGCTGGCAGGCAAGCATGGGCATGGTTCGCTGTCCTCACCTGGGAGAGCCGGCCCTGCCCCCTACCACAGCAGCGGTAGGCGAGCTTTTCCCTGCGTGGCAGGCGCTCGCCCGGTTCACTTTGCAAGCGAGCGTGGTTGGCGACCATGCTCAGGAGGATTACTAAGATGCGCCGACACAGGCATCTCACGCTGCACGAGCAGCAGCGACTCATTAGCGAGAGCATCGCATGGCAAGGCTTTGCGCTCTGCCATGTGCTGGCCAGCGCCCACGAACCCGCCTATTCGTACACGGTAGGACTGGCTCGTCCTGACGCGCAGCGTCCAGAGCTGGTGATCAGCGGACTGGCCACCGAATTGCGCGTGGCCTGGCTTCTAGATCTCGGGTTCCGCATGCAAGGACCGCCTCCGCTGGAGACGCGACGACGAATCGCACAGGACCTGGGCCTGGCCCGTGATGCCCTGAGATTTCCGCCGGGAGGCGAGGTCTTTGAGCCAGGCAAGCGCTACCTGGACCTGGCCGCTCACGGGTTACCAACCTGTTTTGCCCGACTTGATCCAGCGTGCTACCACACGCATCTGGGGCAAGCCGTCGTCTTTCATGGATCGTGCGCGTTCCCGGTCCTCCAGGTCATCTGGCCCGATCCGCGCGGCTTCTTCCCCTGGGAAGCGTCGTTTGACCGGCGCTTTGCGGGCATGCAACGCCTCCTCTTCGATCCCTCCTCTCTAGGTCAGGCGTCAGCAGACGGGGGCGGCGAGGAGCGCCAATTCTGACCGTTTCAAGCGAGGCCAGGTCCGCCGGGGTGAACGGCGCTGGCCTGTCTTTTCCTGCTGAGAAAGGCCGGGGATCTTCACCGATTCTTTCTCTTCGCAGGCCGAGTATTCTTTGGGAGGTTTTTGATTGATGTATCCAGATAGCCAGAACGATCACGATCGTTTCCCTGATGTTCCCGCAGCCATTTTCCCCTCGCGGCTGGAGTGGCTGTGCCAGCCGGAGCAGATCGAACACACGCTGCGCCTGCTCTTCTGCCTTAGCGCCTGGAAGCGGGCCAGCAACCGCCTGCTGTACCCTGATCGCCAGGGCCTTGCTGAAGTGCAGGCGATGGTACTGGAGCAGGCCAGCAAAGTCGGCATGGTTCAGCCGACGACCTACGTGGACGGCACCGCGCGCTTTCCCGGCGAACTTTTGCTGGAGAGCGCGGCTGAGAACGCGGCCAGGGGCGTGAACATTCATCTCAAGGGTCTGCGCGACCCCGAGATCTGGCCCCCTTTCTGGCCCGATGGGGATCGCGTCTACCAGCAGTACATTCGTCCACTTTACCGGCGCATCACCGGCCAGGACTTCCCGCTGGTGGCTCAGGCGGTGGAGGCACTGGAGGTTGGACAGGTGCGCGCGTATGTGCAGAAGCAGCTCGACCGGCTGATCGCGCGGGCCACCCAGACGCGTCAGCCGCTCTCCACGCGCCGGCTGGCTGCCCTCTGCATCGCACCCATCGACTTGTTGCCCATCCGGGATAATCGCCTCTCCTTTCTGGATGGCTACGAGAGCTGGGACGAGTTGGACGAGAGCGACCGGCGCAAGCTCGATCCTGAGGGGTACAGCCAGGTGGCATTTGCCTACCAGAGCGCGAGCGCGGAGTTTGTCTTCCATCTGCCCCTGCGCCGGGCAGAACGCTTCGTGTCACCCGAGAGCTTGCGCGCCTTGCAAAAGACGCCGGGCAGCAGCCAGGAGCGAGCCATCGTCCAAGAGAGGATGCTCGACGAAGCCGAGAGCCTGACACGCTCGGCGAGAGAGATCTTGCAAGATCTGGGCGTGGAGATCGCCCAGGTGTGTCCGCATGGGCTGGTAGACAAAGCGAGCTACCTGGCTCAACCGGCCATCCGCGATCTGCTCTGGCCCACGCGCTACACCGATGGGACGGACTGGGACGACGATCCCTGGGACGGCATCTGCCTGCCGCCGGAACAACGCTAAAGACGTGGAGGCTTTGATCCGCGAAGCCACATCCAGCCGGCCCCATCCGAAAGGGTAGTCGATCTGGCCCCGGTTCCTTCCCGCTCGGCCAGGAACAGGGGCCATTCCCGTTCTGCTCCGTTTCCCATCCTCCCGTTTTCGCCCGGTTCGGCCAATTCCTGCTAGCCGAACCGGGCAAGGCAAGTCTTCTGTTATGGCCGCGCGCCAGCACGCGCGCGGCTTGCATGATGAAAGGAATCACGATGACCCCTCACGTATCCAAAATGCACAATCCTGCGCTCCGGCAGTATTTGGAAGAGATCGGGCGCTTTCCGCTCTTGACCGCAGAGCAGGAGATGACGCTGGCCAAACGGGTGGCCGAGGGCGATCTGGAGGCCCAGCAACGCCTGGTCGAGGCCAACCTGCGCCTGGTCGTGAGCATCGCCAAACGCTACAACAGTCACAGCATTCACCTGCTCGACCTGGTGCAGGAGGGCAACCTGGGCCTGATCCGCGCGGCCCAGAAGTTCGATCCCGCGCGCGGCTTCCGCTTCAGCACCTATGCGACCTGGTGGATTCGCCAGGCCATCAGCCGCGCGGTCGCCGAGCATACGCGCACGATCCACATTCCCGTCCATGTCGTCGAACTGATCTATAAGATCAAACGCATCACCCGCCATCTCTACCAGGAGCTGGGGCGCGATCCCCTCGCGGACGAAATTGCGCGCGCAGCGAACCTGACGAAGGAGCGCGTGGTGGAACTCCAGAGCATGGCCGAGACGCCGATTTCATTGGATGCCCCCTGATCGACGATGAGCAGTATCATCTCGCCGATACCCTGGAAGACCCACGCGCCACCGCCCCCGCCGAGGCCGTGACCCACCAGGCACTGCGCGATCAGATCACCTGCGCCCTGGAGGGCCTGAATATGCGCGAACGCCAGGTCATTGAACTGCGCTATGGCCTCCACGATGGGCATTGCCATACCCTCGAAGAATTGAGCGCGTTCTTCAAGCTGACCAGCGAGCGCATTCGCCAGATCGAGGCGCAGGCCCTGCGCACGATGCGTCGCGCGCTTTGCGAGCAGGGAGAATGAGACAGTCCACGCCTGAACAGAAACATGTCAAGCCATCCACTCGTTTTGGAGGACAGATTCACTCTGGAAAGGAAAAAATCATGACTCATATCACCTTCAACGATCTTTGTCTGCTCCTGCATGCTGGCAGGAAACTGAGCATCTAGGGTGGCACCTGGATCAAGTTGTTTACGGGCCAGATGGGTTAGGACAGGTCACGCGCCTGGAGGCTCTGCTGTATATGAACGACATTTTGAGGTGGTCATTTCTTAAAATAGCGGAATGGCTTGAGAAACATGACCCGCAGGGGAGAGGCGAAGTGAGCGGAAGAAGTATCGAAACACCAGTGACCGGTCCCAAGGGCGAGAACATGCTGATACCAAGAGAGGTTCTTCAGGAACTCATAGATCAGGCTTACCACGTAGCCCTGGAGACGCACTACGAGGATGTCTCTGAATGGGGTATAGAAATGCCGCTCATCCGAGTCTTGCGTCAAATCAAGCAGAAATTTGGGTTGGAGCCAACCAACTATGGGCTCTTCAATGGAGATCCGCAGTTGTTGTTAGGGACACCGATACGCCAGGAGGTGAAAAGATCTCCGACGCAATTTGACAGCGGTTCACCGGATACCATTTGATCGTGCTACCCATTGAAAGCCCTCTTCGCTACACTATCACCTTTTCTCCTGCCGCATCCGGCTCTGATCGGAGTTTCGTCCGTCGCGCATTTGTTTGCCTCCCCCTTCGCCAGGCTTCATTACCTGCATGTGGCCCTGGTCGTACCAGAGAGCTTGCTCGGCAATCCAGGAACAACCTACGCGCGGTATTGGCTTATGAAGCATGCGTATGTCGTGGCCTCGATCAGCCTGCCAGGCGAAACCTTCCAGGCGCAATCGCATACCAGCGTTCATACCGGTGTGCTGGTCTTGCGCAAAATGACAGAAGCGGAGGTGCAAGAAGAAGAGAAAGCTCCACACAACCATTCGATCTACATGGCAGAGGCCGATGCGGTGGGCGATGACAATCGGGGCAGAACTGTCTATGCCCGGACACCGGACGGCAAACGACAAAAGTTCGCGGGGAAGCATCAGGTGGACAACGAATTGCCCTCCGTCCTCGCCGATTTCTGGCGCTTTCAAGCCAGCGGAAGAGTTGACCCTCCCCCTCCGGCGCTCGAAGCCCCCATCGAACCAGCGGAAAACGATAGCAACGCTTCTTTCTTGCAGGAAGAAGGAAGTCTCGTAGAAAGGAACTTCTGATGACCCAACAAACATCTGAGCAACATGGTGTGCGCTGCCTGCTCTGTCCCAATCTAGTGAAGCGGCAGGGTGATGTCTGCACACGGTGCGAACCCAGGTACATGGCTCTGGAAAGAGCGCTCATCGAGTATGAACGTCAACTCAAGCCCGTTCTCGAGGCCAGCCCTCGCAAGCATATTGGCGCGCCGATGCGTTTTGTCCCTGACGTTCACTTCTTCTTGAAAGAATTGGATGAACCAGTTCCCTATGAAAATAAGATGATTACCCATCGGCTCACCGTCATGAGTATCAAACGCGATGGCTCGCTCCAGCAGGACTATTGGTACGGGCATAACATCCCCAGTACGTTCATGGCGGCAACAATTAATCGAGACGAAAGCAAGATGGGCTTCCCAGAAGAGCCGGAATACTTTGTCCCGACCTCAAGCTGGAAATCAGTCGCCTATCCTAATGCAAAACCGAGGAACGATGAGGCAACGGGAGGAAGAGGTGATGACCAGCGCTAAACGGATGGAGGACAAGTCTCCGCGAAAACGCCGCTTCAAGAAAGACCAGCCTGACCCAGAATGGACCTACACACCGCCTCCGCTTTCAGAGCAGGCGGAACGCTTTCTCGCTTTGTGGGTCAAACAACATCCACCAGCTTTGGAACCGGGGCTCACGGTTTTCATGCATGTCCCCATTCTTCGGCAGATTCTCTCCTGGTTAGAGCAGCCGCAGGGTGGCCCAACGGAAGAGCAGAGACAACATGCGGGAGGTCATGAAACGGTCGTCCATATTGCCAGCCACGCTGATCTTCTTCTGTTTGGAGCAGGAACGCGCGCGGAGCGGGAACGGGTTTTTATTGAGATGGTTGAAGGTTTCGCCTTGCTCGCCTTTGCAGTAGGTGGACTTCCGCGCCTCCCGGAGCTTTGTGAAGCGCACGATGCCCAGGTGCTGGCTCGCGCGTTTGCCGCCTTCAAAGAAGCTGAACAAGATGGCGCTCCCTATCCGAATGCGGGATCTTGCGTTGCAGTGCAGGAGGATTGATAGATGGAAGAATGGTTTACCCTGCAAGAACATCCCGACGATCATATGCTCTATGTTCGAGACAAAATGACCGTCAAGAAAGGCCTGCGCGATCTGCTGAAAGCTCCAGGAGAGACGCGCTGAGACGCAATCAAGTGGCGCAGGCCGCTATCAATTGGAACAATAAGGAGGGATAAGAGTGAATGCATTCCGCTTCCACGCGTTATCCGAAGAAGATCGCGCGAAGTTGAGACAAGACGAGCGCCTGTGCATCGAAGCGCTCCGCACGTGTCAACCGCTCGCGAACAAGCTTGCCACCAGTGCAGGCATTTACACCCCGCTTGCCGCTAACGAAGAACAATACCTTCAGGCCTTTCACGAGGTCACACAGGCATTCGAGGGCTATGAACATGGAGGTGCGTTTGACTGGCTCTGCAATCAGGCCGGTCTGCTACCAAGTGATATTGGTCTGCTCATAGGCCGGGTTGAGGCGCTGTATCGAGAGCGAGAACCTGCGCAGGCCCAAGCAGAAACGATAGCTATGCTCCATCAATGGCTTCATCGTGGGGAAACGCCACAGGAATAAGAGGCTATAGAGAAGCCAAAGTATAAAAGCAAGGTCCGGCTTGTCACCGGACCTTGCTTTTTCGCAAAAACAACAAAGAAAGCGAGATTGAACTTATGAAGCGATCAGCAGGCAAGGCCAGCAGACAAGCGAAAAGGCCAGCCGCGAGCGCTCTCGCGATCAAAAGTGAGGAATTAGAGGCGTTCCGCGCACAGCTTCCTGAATACCGGCGGAGAGAGACCTTTCGGTTCTTGACCCTAAGCTGGGATATAGTGCGAGCACTCTATATCGTCCACAAACACCCGCGAGAGACGCAGAAGATTGACGTAGCGACGTTTGCGCAGAACTACGGCTTTCCTTTCAACGAGCAGGGGGACCCCGGCGGTGACCTGCCGGAGAGTAGCAGCTTGTTTTTCTACACAGATCCGAAGGCAGCGAGAGACGACCGGATTGACACCACCAGACCAGTACTCATTGCCCTGGTGGCTCTCTCTGGCGAGAAGCCAGGGGCGATGATGATAGATGGTCTACACCGCTTGTACAAAGCGGCGTGGCAAGGCCAGCCACAACTAGAAGCGTATGTGCTCACCCCAGAAGAAGAGCGTGCATGTAGGATATAAAAGCAGAGCTACGCAGCCCTCACATCGTCGCAGACAAAAACGCATTTTCGTAAAGGAATTGGCCTATGGAAGACATACAATTTTCGCGGCGGAAAGACCTAAAGGCTTACGGGCAAAACAAACCGAAAGTCTCTGGCACCTGAGTGAAGAGGGGCAAAGCCTCGCCTTCTCCTTTCTGCTCAGAGATGTCTCTGCGTTTCTAATCCCCAGCGACCTCGCGCAAGATCAGGAAGAACCCATCCTTTAGCGCCGGGCAGTGCCTCAAATGAAGCGTTGCTGCCACTGATGACAAAAAGATAGACGGGGCTGGAAATGCGCCAGGCTCTCTTTTGCTACCTGAGTCAGTCCCGATTTTGTTTTGCACTGACGCAACGGATGATTTGTCTCAAAGGCTTTACCTATCTTCTTCCGCGTGGGGTAGGCGTGCATCTTTTTGCGCTCAAACAGCAAGATTTCGAGTGGTTCCCGGCCTGTCTGCCTTCCTCTCTTCCTCTGCTGTCTGTCGATTCGACACAGTGGAATGGGCAACGTATTCGCGGCACCAAGCCTGGGAAAAAAGCCTGGCAGGAGTCTGGTCTCAAACAGTTGGAATACGGCTACCTCAGAGCGCTTTCTGCATATGAAGCGAAACTCCAGGCTGCGTGGAAGCGAGTCCAACAACTCTCAGCGATTCCACCTCCAAAGCTGGAAAAGGACCCGGAGTTGGAACGGTTTTTGGAGACTTTTCTTCTGCGGCGAGAGGTTTCTAAGCTCACGTACCAGGGCCACCCCGATATGTTGATTGAACTCCAGTAGGAACATCTCTCGCACTAGCACCATCGGCCTTTCAAACGGGACGGCTGGCTTCTGCCACCGCGCGCTTGTTTCCCTCCACATGGCTTTTACGTTATCAGGGCGATCTCCACCGGAGACGCCCTTTTTGTATGAAAAGGAGTATTCAGTGTTGACACAAGCACAACAAGTTATCGCGTTACGCGACCGTTACGCTCTCGAAGAGCGTCCCCAGGATGCGCCTCCCTCTGACGACCGTCTGTATCATCAGAGAGTCGGACAGCTTCGCATCCTGGCGCAGGTTCACCAGAGGCTTATGCCCATCCATGCAGACATGAAACCGGAGCAGGTAGAGAAGCGAGTGATGTCTTTGCTCAATTGGCTGGTTGGTCAGAAAATCTGCTGGATGAGCGGAGCGCGGCGCAGGCGGACTTCGGATTATCTGTGGAAAGCCTGGCAGGTTGAGGGAGCCATCGAGCAGATCGACAGAGTGCTTCGAGCGCTAAGCAAAACATTCCCATCCACATGGCAGGATTCGTCAGTTCGGCATGGATATGGTTTCCAGGTGTTTCATTGTCGCGATCTCGTGGCAGATGCTACGGGAGTTGATCTGGCGCGCCAGCGTTGGCGTGGTCCGCAACGCGAGCTATGGTATCAAGAGGTGGCGATTATCTTTCTCAAGCGTGCGGAACAGCAGCTAGAAGAAGTCTTCCGACTCACGAATCATATTGATCACCCCTGGCCGCGCCACCGAGAGATCGCCTGGTCTCTGGATATGCTTGCTACTCGTCCCGCGCGCGTCTTGCAGCATCCTGCGAGGTCCCTTCCTCCTACTGGCCCTTCCTACCCGCGGTCCACGTCGGTCGGCGATGTAGTGGTCTCACTGCTCTCAGGAACAGCCTGGATCGTTGCCCCTTTCGGCTTCCAGACAGTCACAGAGGAGGTATCAGAGATCACACCACATCTCCCCACTCGCGAGGGTGTGTACGGGGAGCCTATCGCCGTAATGAGTACGTACGGTGATACACTCCTCGACCTCACTCATGCGACTGTCGCCTATACCTTAGCGAAGGAACAACAGATTTCTGGGCCGAGCTTCTGGGTATGGCTACGGGATCTCGATATTGAACAGGCTCGCCTCACGCTCTATGGAGACAACGGTGCTGCCCAGCGGGCGGCAGAACTGGCGTTCGCGCGAGAGGTTGCGGAGGGCAAGTGGCTTGACCCAGAAAACGGGGATGGCGAGGCGCTTCGCCTGTTGCGGGCGGGCCAGTCTGGTGACCAGGAAATCCTGGACGAGGGGTACTGTACAAAGTGCCTGGTTCCGCTTCGGTCACTGTGCTAGAGGCACCAGTGATGCCAATATGAGGAATGAACAGCTTGAGCAGCAGATACTTCAAGAGATGCAACAAAAACATGATAGGGCGACACTTCGTGTTGCTTTGCAGTCTGCTGATCAGTTTTGCACTTCTTCCCTCCTGGCGAAGAGTCAGGTTTTTTGTCTCGCTGTTTAGAAAGGAATACGCATGTTAGATACCGCAACTCCGAAAGCCATTAAAGTCTCGCTGGTAGCGGATGAAGAAGCATTGCCAGAACTGGAAAAGTATCTGGATGTCAACTACAGTGGCTGGCGCTATGTCGGGGAAGTGTTTCCCTGGGCCTATATGATCATTGCTACCATTGTTCTCCCCCAGACGGAGTGGACCAATGAAGATACTGATGCCTTTGACGAGCTGCAACAGGAGCGCCTGCTTCGCTCTTATGATTGGTCTTATGCGGCAGCACAGGAACTGGAGATGCGCGTTCCAGGACAGGTGATTCCCACACTGTTGGGCGCGCTTTCCGGGTTAGTAGGCAATGATGGGTATCTCACACAGAATGGCACTTGCGTCTGCGATGAGACACATCGCCAGCATCATACTGTCTGCTGCATTTGCTATGCGCGCCAGGTTTACGAATGCTACCAACAGGACTATCGGCAGGTGCTTCCCTTTGAGAGATAGACCTCATCAAAGAAGATAAAGGGAACGCTGAACCAGTAGACAGTGAGAGTCAAGACCTGTAGCGCGAGCGAACAGGGATTGCCTCAAGCTGTGCTTGAAGTTCTTTTCGAGATCCCCACCGATGGCGTCACTCTCTGCCATTTAGGAGCTTCCCGTACAGAGATGCGGGAAGCTCTTTTCGTGGATGACAGAGGAGAAAAACTACCGTGAAAGACACAACAGGAAAACGACGAAAACTCAGAAAGCAAGAAATAGAGCGGTTGAGGAGCTGTTTAGTGGCAAGCTTCAGGCCCGGAAATAGACGGGACACGGCGTGCAATGCCGCGCTTCAGGTGCCAACGCGGGTAGATCTCCCGCTTGGGGAACTACTAAATCCTGAAATGTACGAAATCATCAAGGATTGGGTAATGACTTATACGTTCACTCTTGGAAAAATCACGCCGCTTCATCAATTCAACGCGCAAGGCCTCGAAGGGCTAGTAAGCATAGAGAATATCCCTTTACATCAGGCTCTGTTAGCCGCGAATAAGACTGGCATCTACCGCATCGAGATCTTCGTTCCGCATGCGTGGAAGGACGATCCCTTTGGAAATCCAGGGTTTCTAGAGAACGAGACAAGCCCCCAGGAAGAGAGGTTGTGATGGATACCATGCTGAGAAGTGACTTAGAGCACGCAAAGAGGGCTCTGGATAGCCTTGGATGGTGTGGGCCAGGAACACTGGAACGACGGTCTATAAAAGTTACATCATCATGGCCGTCGATGTTCTAGAGCAATGACGCGATGAAGCGGAAGCATTGCTTCTATGCTCATTGCTAGTAATATTCCCATTGTCGTAAATCCCTTCTTCGCCCACTTTCTTCCTCTTCTGTTTCCTATGATTTTCTCTTTGCCTGGGCGGTTACCTGATAACCGCCTATTTGGCTTAGGGAAGGATTTGAAAGGAAGTTCCATTTTTTTTGGACTTTTTTGAAACCTGCCAAGCTTGTAAAACTCTTTTTAATGGTAGCACTCTTAATACAAAAATATTAGTACTGAGAAAGAATAGGAAGTACCTTCGCAATGCTCTCAAAATGGAACAGCAATGACTGTCGAGGGCGCCAAATGGAACCTCTTGATACATGTTAATATACTAAGAAGTACTACGTTGCAGTAATGTCCTCTTCGATGTGCTATATATATTTATGATGATGCATCAGTCCGATGCATCTAGAAAGGAACAGTGAGATGAGATATCCGCGAGTACGGGATTACACCACTGCTGCAACACTGATCCTCATTCTCTACTTTCTGGGGTGGCTTCCAGGTTTTCTCTTCAACCTGTTGAAGCTGCTGATCGCGGCGTTTGAAAAGGATTCCTACGACCATGTACAGGGGTTTGGATGTCTGGTAGCTTTGTTGCTTGTCTGTGGCTTCGGTCCAATCGTGCTGTTTGGCCTGGCGTACTTTGCCCTGCTTCACCTCTATTAGGCCTTCCAGACTTTGGGGAAGAATGCTGTCAAAACCCTGGCCAATAGACACGCAGAGCACTTGCCATCTCCCAATCTTCACGCATGCGATGTTTTCCTCAGTCTTTCTGCTCCCTCCTCTTACTTACAGCGGAGGGAATTCTCGTTTCGCAACCAGCCTCTGTGAAATTCAGTGCATATCCTCGACAAACCGGCGTCACCTACCAGGCAGAAAGGCATTTCCTCCCTGGTAAGAAAGCTACCACATGAACTCGCCACCATCTACTAGAATCTTTTGTCCGTTTATATATCGCGCCCCGTGAGCAAGCAGGAACGCGACGACATCAGCGACCTCTTCCGGCGTGCCAATGCGCTTGAGGGGAATTTGTTCTTCCTTTGCGTGCAGCCGTTGAGGATCGTGATACGCATGGCGTCTTTCCGTTTCTTCCGTCCAGATTGATCCCGGAATCACACAATTCACGCGTATCTTGGGGGATAATTCTAATGCCAGGCACTTCGTCATCACTATCACACCAGCCTTCGACGCACAGTAATTTAGCCCATTTTTCCGGCCTCGTATTCCTGTTGACGCCCCGATGTTGAGAATAATGCCTCCTTGCTCTTGTCGAAGCATATAGGCGGAAGCAAGCTGAGAACACAAAAACACACTCTTCATGTTCGTATCAACAACACGATCCCAGTCGTCGTCCGTCATCTCTTGCAAGGGCTTATCGAGATTGATCCCCGCATTATTAATAAGCCCATCTATCGAATGAAAGGTGGAGTAGGCTTTCTGCATGAGGATCTCGACATCTGAACGCCGAGATACGTCAGCTTGAACAATTTGCACATGTGGATAGATGCTTTTGCACTCCTGCAATGTTTCCTGTGCAGCCGCTTCATCACTTCTATAATTGAGGATGAGGTTATATTGCTGCTGCCTTGCCAGGGTAAGAGCAATTGCCTTTCCAATCCCTCTAGTTCCCCCTGTAATGATCACCGTCTGGCTCGTCGTCTGCTCCATACATTCCTCCAGCGCTTTTTTGCCGTGGACTCTCGTTCTTCCCTCGGTGACACGAGTTGCACATCAGCAGGAAGAACGTTCAATTCCTGATTCAAAGTACGACATCGGCAAGTTCCACAACTAAGGATTCGTGAGGCCATTTCCTCAACGCTGTTTTATAGTTGATCACCTGCTCTTGACGCCGCTTCTCGCTGTGCATCACCTGCAAGTTCTGAGAACTCTGAAGAGTATACATGCGGAACGCGTCAAGATCTCCTAACGCAATTGCCGCTTGCGCCCTTCGATTGATAATTTCATGCCGGTATCGTTCAGGAACAAGCGTGGTTGTAGACAGATTATCAATTTGAGCAAGAACTTTCGCAGCCTGGTCGTTATAATCCCTGTCCGGGTAGCGTTTTCCAAGATCAAGACGAATCCACCCTTCAAACAAAATC
>Ga0209061_1002426_pt1 | contig 23730 bp, 30 predicted proteins | sample Coa_R1_10_FD_187157 | JGI IMG/M metagenome (GOLD analysis project Ga0209061, IMG submission 187157) | Surface soil microbial communities from Centralia Pennsylvania, which are recovering from an underground coalmine fire - Coalmine... | ecosystem: Environmental > Terrestrial > Soil >...
GCGTCCGGCTTCAATGGGGCCGCACTCATTCGAGTGCGGAATATTTTGCACGGTTCAGCACCGCCATTACCGCATCCGCTAGCTTCAATGGGGCCGCACTCATTCGAGTGCGGAATACGGACAAGCGTTCGCGAACCCGGCCGCTCAGGCTGCGCTTCAATGGGGCCGCACTCATTCGAGTGCGGAATACCCCCCGGGCAAGAGAAACAGACTTCGACGGGCAATGGCGCGGCTTCAATGGGGCCGCACTCATTCGAGTGCGGAATAACTAGGTAGTCATTGTTGACGTTGATGTAACCGCCATTGCTTCAATGGAGCCGCACTCATTCGAGTGCGGAATAGATGGCGATTATCGCGAGCATGCCCGTGATTCTGGTTGGGCTTCAATGGGGCCGCACTCATTCGAGTGCGGAATACCAGCATTCAAGTTGGGTTCTGACTGGAGATTTAGCCAGCTTCAATGGGGCCGCACTCATTCGAGTGCGGAATATTTCAATACGCAAAACGGCGCGGCACTGCCGTTTCGCGCTTCAATGGGGCCGCACTCATTCGAGTGCGGAATATACAGCCCTTCGTGGTCCGGCTGTTGCGAACATGTAGTGGCTTCAATGGGGCCGCACTCATTCGAGTGCGGAATACGCCGCCGGGTCACTAATCAGCTCCCGCGCCGAGAACCGGCGCTTCAATGGGGCCGCACTCATTCGAGTGCGGAATACTTCGGCGGGTCGGCCGACGGCGCCGCCGTACGGCCCGCTTCAATGGGGCCGCACTCATTCGAGTGCGGAATACCATCCAGTCAGGTACAGGAATCGCGCGACGTCCTGGCTTCAATGGGGCCGCACTCATTCGAGTGCGGAATAACGCCACTACCTTAGCGGCAATGGCGGTTCAACACGCAAAGCTTCAATGGGGCCGCACTCATTCGAGTGCGGAATATGCAAACGGGTACCACTAATGCGTACTCGTATCATGTGCTTCAATGGGGCCGCACTCATTCGAGTGCGGAATAATTACGTTCGTCGGCGCGCTACTGCCACCGCCCATGCTTCAATGGGGCCGCACTCATTCGAGTGCGGAATAGAACCAGCAGGCCGTCGCTCCCCACGTACGCGCCAGGCTTCAATGGGGCCGCACTCATTCGAGTGCGGAATACTTTACGGGAGGATACAAAACTAATCCATTATTTGATGGCTTCAATGGGGCCGCACTCATTCGAGTGCGGAATATCGCCGCCGGCGTCGCCGCGACCGTCGCAGCCTTCCTGTGGCTTCAATGGGGCCGCACTCATTCGAGTGCGGAATACATCCTGGTGCAGCGAGGATTCAACCCGGTCCTGCTTGGCTTCAATGGGGCCGCACTCATTCGAGTTCTTGCGACAACCTTTCAACGCGCGGTTCGAGCCGGCTTCAATGGGGCCGCACTCATTCGAGTGCGGAATAATGAGCGAGCGGAGCTCGCGGGCGAATTCGTTGAAAGCTTCAATGGGGCCGCACTCATTCGAGTGCGGAATACGCCCTCGGCCGTCTCCCTCGTCTCGCCCTACAGCACGCTTCAATGGGGCCGCACTCATTCGAGTGCGGAATAATGGCGCGGTCGAGGTCCCGGCGATCGGGGTTGCGGGCTTCAATGGGGCCGCACTCATTCGAGTGCGGAATAGTGGTGGGCGATGGGACACCGGGGGCATCAGTTACGGTCCGCTTCAATGGGGCCGCACTCATTCGAGTGCGGAATAGTCCGAAAAGCGCCATTTCCACCCCGTTTTCGTCCCGGCTTCAATGGGGCCGCACTCATTCGAGTGCGGAATACCGGAGAAGGCGTGCCGGAGGCATCGGCCGTCTTCGAGGCTTCAATGGGGCCGCACTCATTCGAGTGCGGAATAAGCCCTAGGGGCTAGGTGACGGCCCGGAACCGTGTAGCTACCGCTTCAATGGGGCCGCACTCATTCGAGTGCGGAATAGGCGCGATTGCCCGACACCTTCTTCAACGCCGAAGGTTGGCTTCAATGGGGCCGCACTCATTCGAGTGCGGAATATGCCCCAAAACCAGATATCGGCCCGACCGGGTCACTCGCTTCAATGGGGCCGCACTCATTCGAGTGCGGAATATTGCCCCAGCGTTTCGATTAGCTCGCCGAGTGCCCCTGCTTCAATGGGGCCGCACTCATTCGAGTGCGGAATATTGGCCGTCGAGGAAAGGCGTAAGCGAGTCAGCATCGCTTCAATGGGGCCGCACTCATTCGAGTGCGGAATAGACAACCACAAGCGCTCGCACCCGGAATTCCCAGAGCATGCTTCAATGGGGCCGCACTCATTCGAGTGCGGAATAATGACCCCATACAAGACAGCCGATGCGCAGCACTAGCTTGCTTCAATGGGGCCGCACTCATTCGAGTGCGGAATAGGGAAGACCCCGCAAGAAAGCGAGATCATGGCCGCGAGCTTCAATGGGGCCGCACTCATTCGAGTGCGGAATACTTCCGATGACCACGACGGGCTCGACGCGCCATTGCTTGCTTCAATGGGGCCGCACTCATTCGAGTGCGGAATACTGCCCTGGGTGGGCGCCCTGTTTTACTCGTTGGAGCTTGGGCTTCAATGGGGCCGCACTCATTCGAGTGCGGAATACAATTTTTACGAGAAATGTGATGATGGGCGTATTCGTGGCTTCAATGGGGCCGCACTCATTCGAGTGCGGAATAGCGACGGCTCCGCCGGAGTCTCCACCGCGGCCGGCCGGGCTTCAATGGGGCCGCACTCATTCGAGTGCGGAATAACCTTTTGGCCGAGTTCAATGAGCATCAAGATTTGGAGCTTCAATGGGGCCGCACTCATTCGAGTGCGGAATAGCTGAACATAGGGCGCCAGGTGGCGCTGATGAACAGCGGCGCTTCAATGGGGCCGCACTCATTCGAGTGCGGAATAGCGCCCCACAGCCGCCGAACGGCAAAAGGAGAAACGCTTCAATGGGGCCGCACTCATTCGAGTGCGGAATAACGATAACGGCCTGACGCGCGACGACCTGGGGCGCCCGCTTCAATGGGGCCGCACTCATTCGAGTGCGGAATAGCTGCACCCACGGAGTAAACCGGAAATAGGCCCGCTGGCTTCAATGGGGCCGCACTCATTCGAGTGCGGAATACACCCTGTCCAATGTATGCACGAGTGCGATGGGACTTCCCGCTTCAATGGGGCCGCACTCATTCGAGTGCGGAATAAAAGCCGATCCCCATGTAATCGTCCCGAGCGCGCCGCGCTTCAATGGGGCCGCACTCATTCGAGTGCGGAATAGTGGACAGTTAGGGGAAGGTTTTACTTCGATTCGGGGGGGCTTCAATGGGGCCGCACTCATTCGAGTGCGGAATACGCACGTCGGCGAGGGGTCCGTCGCCGTACATCTGGTGCTTCAATGGGGCCGCACTCATTCGAGTGCGGAATAGACCCCGACGAGTACGACAGGTTGATGACAGAGGAGCTTCAATGGGGCCGCACTCATTCGAGTGCGGAATAACGCCCCCTATGGTGTTGTGCAGTTCGAGGTCGAGCTTCAATGGGGCCGCACTCATTCGAGTGCGGAATATTGCAGAAACTCCGGCACCCTCCAACGGGGGAGCGCTCGCTTCAATGGGGCCGCACTCATTCGAGTGCGGAATATAGTCTCCGCGCTGGTCGCCCAGCGCGCCTGGGCGGCTTCAATGGGGCCGCACTCATTCGAGTGCGGAATACTCCCCTCGCTCCTTGTAACTTCCAGCGATCAAGGTATTGCTTCAATGGGGCCGCACTCATTCGAGTGCGGAATAATGGTGTACCCCATGTCGATTAGTGCTGCGCGTCTCGCGCTTCAATGGGGCCGCACTCATTCGAGTGCGGAATACGGATCGCGCTAGCCATCTGGCCGACCTTTTGGCCGAGTTGCTTCAATGGGGCCGCACTCATTCGAGTGCGGAATAGTGGCGAGCGCCAACAGGCGCCGAGCGCTGCTCTTCCCGCTTCAATGGGGCCGCACTCATTCGAGTGCGGAATATACACGCCCCCTCCCCCCCCCGCCCCGTGGCAGATCTGGCTTCAATGGGGCCGCACTCATTCGAGTGCGGAATATGGCCCGGCGGAGATGGCGGGCGACGACGCTGGAGGAACGGCTTCAATGGGGCCGCACTCATTCGAGTGCGGAATAAATAAATGCCGCACAGGCCGAGTAGTCCAAAGTGAAGCTGCTTCAATGGGGCCGCACTCATTCGAGTGCGGAATAAAAACGGCCCGCGATCTGGCGATGCGCGCGGCAGACGAAGGCTTCAATGGGGCCGCACTCATTCGAGTGCGGAATAGCGCGCGTGGTGTCCCTCGCGCTTGCCGCTTCGGTGGCTTCAATGGGGCCGCACTCATTCGAGTGCGGAATATGCTGGCGGAGTACCGGCAGTCGGTCGGATCGGCGCCGCGCTTCAATGGGGCCGCACTCATTCGAGTGCGGAATAGGGATACTGGTTCTCGAAGATCGGCAGGATATGCTCGGCGCTTCAATGGGGCCGCACTCATTCGAGTGCGGAATATAATGGGACTATCAGCCCCCTGTTCAACCTAGGACGCTTCAATGGGGCCGCACTCATTCGAGTGCGGAATACATCAAGGTGACCGAGACAATCCGCGCTTCCGAGGATGCTTCAATGGGGCCGCACTCATTCGAGTGCGGAATACCGAGCGGGTTAGGGTTTATGAACGTGGTTCCTCCGCTTCAATGGGGCCGCACTCATTCGAGTGCGGAATAAGGCCTTCGGGCGCAAGCAGGGATGGCCGACGCGGTAGCTTCAATGGGGCCGCACTCATTCGAGTGCGGAATACATTTCGATCAGTTCGGAGCGCATTCAGCTTGCCTCCGCTTCAATGGGGCCGCACTCATTCGAGTGCGGAATAACCGCGGCACGGTTGCCGCATTGCAGGACTCCGCCATGCTTCAATGGGGCCGCACTCATTCGAGTGCGGAATACCAGAATTCTCTGGTTCTCCGGTCGAGGTAGTTGCGCTTCAATGGGGCCGCACTCATTCGAGTGCGGAATAGCGGGTGGGACAAGTCTTACGCGCCCGCTGGAGTGGCTTCAATGGGGCCGCACTCATTCGAGTGCGGAATAGCAAATTACCGTCGCCTGCGCGATGTCCGGGCGGCCTACGCTTCAATGGGGCCGCACTCATTCGAGTGCGGAATAGCCAATTCGTGACGGTCGCCACCAACGAAACTACGGGGCTTCAATGGGGCCGCACTCATTCGAGTGCGGAATATTTGCCGACGCCGAAGACGGCCCCGCGATCAAGGTGGCTTCAATGGGGCCGCACTCATTCGAGTGCGGAATAGATTCCTCCCAACTCGCCAAACATGGCCGCGAGCAGGTGCTTCAATGGGGCCGCACTCATTCGAGTGCGGAATATGTCTACTGAGTTTCGCGGGCAGTTCCGCTACACCGAGCTTCAATGGGGCCGCACTCATTCGAGTGCGGAATAGAGAGCGGGGTCCCGGGAGCTTCTAAGCTGCGCAAGGCTTCAATGGGGCCGCACTCATTCGAGTGCGGAATAGAGGATACCCGGCGCCCGCTAGCGGCGATCCGGCGGCAGCTTCAATGGGGCCGCACTCATTCGAGTGCGGAATAAACTGTAATACTGCTTACCGGGTTGTTGCTAGCTGGAGCTTCAATGGGGCCGCACTCATTCGAGTGCGGAATATAGGAAATGATATGAGCGCATTTTTAACGCTAATACAGCTTCAATGGGGCCGCACTCATTCGAGTGCGGAATAGCGCTAGTAGCAGCGCCAGCGTTAGCGCAAACTAGCGGGCGCTTCAATGGGGCCGCACTCATTCGAGTGCGGAATAGATTAATGCGGCTGCTGCTCAGCTTGGGAGCGCGGCGCTTCAATGGGGCCGCACTCATTCGAGTGCGGAATATTCACGGCGTGCCGTATCACCACCGCGGCTTCAGCCGCGCTTCAATGGGGCCGCACTCATTCGAGTGCGGAATATGCGTAACCGGCACTCACTAGCCGACGAGCCTCGTCGCTTCAATGGGGCCGCACTCATTCGAGTGCGGAATAGGAACAGCGGGCTTTCGTGGGCCGGCGGGCGGCCGGCTTCAATGGGGCCGCACTCATTCGAGTGCGGAATAGGGACGGGGCGCCTTCATGGTGCCCGAGGCCTGGTGCGCTTCAATGGGGCCGCACTCATTCGAGTGCGGAATATGGGAGACACGTCCGTAGGCGTGATGCAGGACCGGGTGCTTCAATGGGGCCGCACTCATTCGAGTGCGGAATATTGCCGACCGCCGATATAGGCCGGTTGGGGACGCGCTGGTGCTTCAATGGGGCCGCACTCATTCGAGTGCGGAATAGTGCGGCCTGGCTCGGCAAGCTCGACAATGCAGCATGGGTGCTTCAATGGGGCCGCACTCATTCGAGTGCGGAATAACCGCCGGATACGTGCCTCGTGGCCCAGATATGAGTGTCGCTTCAATGGGGCCGCACTCATTCGAGTGCGGAATAGGGAGCACCGTTTTGCGCCGCCGCGTCGATGGCGGTTGCTTCAATGGGGCCGCACTCATTCGAGTGCGGAATAGCATCCTGCGGGAAGCAGCGCACGCCATTGTCGCGAAGGCTTCAATGGGGCCGCACTCATTCGAGTGCGGAATAGAAGTACGTCTGCCATCCGGCGGCGTGGAAGCGAGTTCCGCTTCAATGGGGCCGCACTCATTCGAGTGCGGAATAGACGCTTTCGTTGCGCGCGCGCGCGCCTGGGGAGAGCTTCAATGGGGCCGCACTCATTCGAGTGCGGAATATCCCGATGCCAATTGAGGGGTCTCCGCTGGTTGTCGAGCCGCTTCAATGGGGCCGCACTCATTCGAGTGCGGAATACGTGAATGCCAGTGTGATGCCAGCATACGTTACACGTGGCTTCAATGGGGCCGCACTCATTCGAGTGCGGAATAGGAATCCCTGCGCTCATGCCTAGCGCCTGGGTCGCCTTGCTTCAATGGGGCCGCACTCATTCGAGTGCGGAATACGGCGGCTCGCACCGTTGCCACAATCCGAACTGCGGCTTCAATGGGGCCGCACTCATTCGAGTGCGGAATAGCCCAAGAGTCCCCAAGGGTTGTGGTGGGGCTCCCGAGCTTCAATGGGGCCGCACTCATTCGAGTGCGGAATAACCGAGTAGCGGTCCGCCAGTACCGTTCCCGCGACGTGCTTCAATGGGGCCGCACTCATTCGAGTGCGGAATACTTCCCCAGCGTGCTTCAGGCGCACGACGCGCGCAGGCGGCTTCAATGGGGCCGCACTCATTCGAGTGCGGAATACGGCAAGCGGGCCCGCCACTAAACCGGGTACTGCCGCTTCAATGGGGCCGCACTCATTCGAGTGCGGAATAGCGAACACGCCGGTACCGCTCGAGCCGACCGCCGGCTTCAATGGGGCCGCACTCATTCGAGTGCGGAATATTGATTGCTGGAGCTGGCATCGGGCGAGCCGCTATCGCTTCAATGGGGCCGCACTCATTCGAGTGCGGAATACGCCTTGCCGCGCTGATTCCCTGATTGAGGCTGATTAAGCTTCAATGGGGCCGCACTCATTCGAGTGCGGAATAGCCCCCTTGGGTACAAAGTACCCAACCCCCTTGGGTACGCTTCAATGGGGCCGCACTCATTCGAGTGCGGAATACCGCAAAACCTTGATGGCTTCGCGTTGTTCGGGGAGCTTCAATGGGGCCGCACTCATTCGAGTGCGGAATAACCCGCGCCCCCGGTGGCAAGCCCGGGGCAAAGGAGAAGCTTCAATGGGGCCGCACTCATTCGAGTGCGGAATAGCGACCACATCCACCACTCGGTCGAGCGTATATACCTCGGGCTTCAATGGGGCCGCACTCATTCGAGTGCGGAATACTCCGAATGGGGAGGCTGGACCCTAGGAGGGAAGGAGCTTCAATGGGGCCGCACTCATTCGAGTGCGGAATAAGCCTGCAGGCTGGCCAGCAGGGGCTTCAACTGGGGCAGCTTCAATGGGGCCGCACTCATTCGAGTGCGGAATACGGATTGGGAACGCGCCCGCGCGGGGTGGGTGGGGTGGCTTCAATGGGGCCGCACTCATTCGAGTGCGGAATATTGGTAATCATCGCCGCGTAGCGGTTGCTATTTGTGGGCTTCAATGGGGCCGCACTCATTCGAGTGCGGAATACGGTGACAACGGTGGGAGGAACGGGGGGCTCCCCTAAGCTTCAATGGGGCCGCACTCATTCGAGTGCGGAATATGATAAGGCAATTCAATTTGCGGAAGATGGACGATAGCTTCAATGGGGCCGCACTCATTCGAGTGCGGAATATAAAAGCATCGTTCGTTGAATCGCTGGCTTTTAACAGGCTTCAATGGGGCCGCACTCATTCGAGTGCGGAATACGTGCCCATCCCGCCTGCCTGGAAGATCGGCAACTGGATGCTTCAATGGGGCCGCACTCATTCGAGTGCGGAATAGATACGCGCGCCAAGGCGTTGCGCGCGTGTGCCTTATGCTTCAATGGGGCCGCACTCATTCGAGTGCGGAATATAAATACGACGGACCGACGCACGTTGGTTTCGAGATCCGCTTCAATGGGGCCGCACTCATTCGAGTGCGGAATATCGCGGGAGGCGGCCCGGCGGCATCTCCGGGTAGTGGCGGGCTTCAATGGGGCCGCACTCATTCGAGTGCGGAATACTGCCTGCACCTAAGCCAGCCACGCCCGCATTGAAGGTGCTTCAATGGGGCCGCACTCATTCGAGTGCGGAATACAATGAGTTGCGCGCGCGCGGCCTGCACGGCAGGGACGCTTCAATGGGGCCGCACTCATTCGAGTGCGGAATACGCCCCGCGCTCGCATCGAGAGCCTTGCCGCAGTCTGGGCTTCAATGGGGCCGCACTCATTCGAGTGCGGAATAGCGACTCCGTTCATGACGGTGTTCGACGCGGATCAGGGCTTCAATGGGGCCGCACTCATTCGAGTGCGGAATATGTTCGGCGGTGCTTAACTTCCGCCTAAAAATTTAAGGCTTCAATGGGGCCGCACTCATTCGAGTGCGGAATATTCGTTTTAAATGAAGTTGCAGGATATGCCGGACAAGGTTGCTTCAATGGGGCCGCACTCATTCGAGTGCGGAATAGGTTCGCCTCAAACTCTAGAATTTTCAAAGAGCAATCGCCAGCTTTGCGAGCGATCCCTTCCGGCCTTGCTCCACAATCCCGTCCCTCGGCGGAGCGCTCGAAAAGATCTACGATTATCATAGCTTTTAGCGCTTCGAGCGCCCCCGGCGCAAATCCCGTCACTGCACCGCTCGCAGCAGCCATCAGCGGGTCTCGAAACCTTGATACGTGCCTACCTCACCCTCGATTACCCGGGCCAGCAGACGCGCCTGCATCTCCAACACGCGGCGGTAGTTGACCCGGTAGCCGAATAGCGGATGGGTGACGAGGGTATCCATGCGCTGCTCGTAGGCGCGCAGAAAGGCCTTGCGTCCCCTAGGTGTGAGCGCCACCGCTGGGCCGACCTCGATGAAATCGCCCGCGTCCACCATCCCGGTGTTGATCGCGGACAGGACCGCCGAATCAGCGATTAGCGGCCGAAATTCTTCGAGCAAATCGAGGGCCAGGGCCGGGCGGCCGAAACGGAGCTGATGGAAGAAGCCGATAAATGGATCGAAGCCCACCGCATGGCATACGATGGTCAGATCCTTGGTCAACAGGCTGTAGGCGAAGGAGAGCAGGGCGTTGACCCGATCGCGCGGCGGGCGGCGGTTGCGATGGTTGAAATCGAAGCCGAAGGGAGCAGCCTGCTCGTCCTCCACCTTGATCATGCCGCTGAAAGCGCCGAAGTAATGGCGTGCCGCGGTGCCTTCGATTCCCAACAGTGCAGGCAGGTCGGGTGCCGCGGCAGCCGCCTGGGCGCATCGGCGCAGCAGGGTCAGGGCGAGCGCCGGCGGCTCGAGATGATTGCGCCGCAGCATCGTGCGCTGATTGCGGATCTTGGTCACCGTCACGCGGCGCGCGATGTCCAGGCAGAAAAGTGGCTGGGCGGCAAGCGCGAACTGGCGCTGGCGCAGAAAGACGTTCTTTAGTCCCAGCCCCTGGGTCAGGCCGTAGAACCAGCCCCCGCTGGAGAAATAGGCGATGGGTTTTTCGGCTTCGCACAAGCCCTGCACCGCGGCACCGGTCAAGGTGATGTTGCCGATCAGATTGACCTGCGACAGCTCCCCGATGCGCACTTCCTGGACTCCCTTGGCGCGATCGCGGATCTGCAGGACCTCGCCGCTTTTGCCCATCGTCAGGCCGTAGCCGCTGACGTACAGCGGGCGCAAATCGTCGCGCGCCGGAACCAGGCGGCGCAGCGGTTGCGCATTCGCGATAGTGACCGGCTCGACGGGCTCGAATAGCGAGAGCTGCGGACCGGCTTCGTCGGCGGTGGCGTGGGCCCAACTCGCGGTTTCGTCGGGCAGGCAAATCCCCACCAGCGAGCAGCGCGGACATTTGGGGCTGTCCACCAGCGGTGGCGGGAGCGGGCCGCGCTCAGCCAGCTCGATTGCGCCGTGCAGTGCGGCCAGGGTTTCCTCGACCAGCGCGGCGTCGACCGGGAGCCGCACGCGCTGTCTGGTCTCGTCGTAATAGACGATCGCCTCCTCGCATCGATAGCCGTTGTCACGCAGGATGAGCGCTTGCGCGCCGATCTGAACGCGGTCGGCGGGCCAGGCCGCGGGACCGTCGGGCTCTTCGCGCGGGCGGCCTTTTTTGTAGTCCACCGGGGTCACGGCGTTGCCGTCGCCCTCGAGCAGGTCGAGGCGCGCGATGAGCCGATGGGTCTGGCTGGCGAGCATCACGGAGCGCGAATGGATGGGCTCGGCCAGGCCCGGAGGCGGCAGCGGGTCCTCCCTGGTCTCGAGCTTTTCGTGGCGCAGCTTACCGGCCAGGGTATCCTCGCTGGGAGCAAAGGTTCCCTCGACCCATTCGTAAAAGAACAGGCGCGGGCAATAGACGAATTCGTTGAGCATCCGCGCGGGCAGGTACTCGGGCAGTTCGCGCGGGGCGCGCGGGCGTGAGGAGAGAGGGGAGAGGGACGGGCGGCGGGCAGGTTCGGCGGCCATCGGGGATCAGGTGTCCCGCTCGTTATCGATTACGATACAGGGGCTGTCGAAGGGGACATAGGCGCGGCCCAAGGCGGCGATAACGCGCTCACCGCGTCCCTGGACGGGCCCCAGATCGACGAACAGCACCTGGTCGCGGCGATGGTCGATGATCTCGCTGAGCGCGTGGCGGCATCGCACCAGGTCGGTGGGTGAGAACTGGCATTCGAAGATGGAATACTGCAGATGGTCGCCGAAGTCGCGCATGGTTTGGAAGACCTTGCGCAGCCGCTTGTCGTCGCAGATGTCGTAGCATACCAGGTACGAGTTGCGCATGACTATTCTTGGGGAACTCGGATGTCGCGGTCCGGCCTGGGCATGAAGAGCCCCATTCCGAAATGACTATTATAGCCGAGGGCGAGCGGACCGGGTACCGGTGTGACAAAAGTTATCTTGAAGGCGCCAGCCAGCCGCCGTGCGCCGTCGTCACCAGCCTTCAGACGCGACCGGCGAAACTCGATAGGCCGCCAGCGATCCGCGATTTTGAAGACGCCATTTTCATCAGACGCGGGCTCGATAACCACATCGGCCGCGTCCAGCTCCGGGCGAAGGGTGGCAAGCTGAGCCCGCAAGTCTTCCTGAAGAAAAGCCGTCCGGTCGGATGCGGATCGCAAGTCGATCCGCTCTGTTCCCCGGGTTTTGGCGTAGCGCGTGGCGACATAGGGCGTGACACCGATCCACTCGCGCGCAGGTCCGAGCGGGGCCGGAGCATACTCCCGCGCCGACGCCAGACCAAGAAGGAGAACGCGCAGCGGAAAGCTCGCCTCGCTATCGCGCCCGGTGTGCAATTGAGCCAAGCGATTGAGCGCCATCTGCTCCTTGTGGTCAAAACCGCGCGCGGCGTAGATCGTCAAATGGTCAAGGCGGCCGTCGTGGTCCTCGTCGGTTGGAAGGTAGTAGGCGTGGGAGTGACCATCCAGCGGTTCACCGCTCTCATTTTTTCCGGAGAATGTCGCGGACCGGCCGCGGATGCCGCCTCTTTCGGTCAACCGACCGAAAGTGCCCATCAGCGCGCGCCGCGCCGCTTCGGCGACGGGCAGAGTCTCAGTGACAAGCGGGAGCACCGTCGAGTCGATGGCGTAGCGTGCGATCTGGATGTAGGGGGCAGGCGCGGCGCGGCGCCGGGCCGGCTCGCGCCTGAAGCAGTCCGTGGGACGGGCGTAGCTAATCCAGAGGGAGCCGGGAGGATCAGACCAGCGCTCCTGATGCAGCTGCAACGTCTCCATGCACAGATTCCAGGCTGGGTCGTAAATGCTGGAGCGCGTTTCCGTCGTGGTCCTGTTCTTTCCGCGGCCGACGGTCACGCTTTGGGTAGTAACCACGTGGCCGTCATCGAAGGCTCCGGACGGATCCGCGCAAAGCAGGCGGACGATTTCATGGCCGGCAGGCAAGCTACCGCGTAGGGGCGCGCAGATGAATCCGCCGGGGATGTGTCCGTAACTTTCCAATCGCGCTTCGCACCAGGATTCCGCCCGGCCGAAGGTGTTGAGGTTGCCGAGGATTGCTGATAGCGCCTCGGTTTGATCCGAGTCGAGCGCGGCGGTCGGCCAGTCGATCAGCACAGGCGCCTCGCGCGGAAGCGCGACAAATGTATCGAACACCATCGTGCGGTCGTCCGGGCCTTTCTTAAACCACGGCATGAAGTGGCGGGTATGGCCGGTGGAGGCGGGGGGAAGAACAAATTGCGGCGGCTCAGCAAGGAGACGGAGTATTGGCTCGACCCGGGATTGCGGAAGTCCGGGCAGTGTTCGTTTCCAGGCCGCGACCAAAGCCCGCAGGACACGCCACGGCGAGGGTGGCCATTCAACCGCGCCCTCGTTCACGTGTCGGCCCCATGGCGTGCCGTGATACCGACCGGCTAAGAACCTTATTGATACGGATAGCATTATTCCTGGTCCGCTTCTTGTGGCTCGTTCTCATCCGCGGACTTGGCGGCAGGTTTTTTCGCCGGTTTCCATTCGACCGGTGTAACCGGAGGATCGGCAAAGTGTTTCTTGCAACTGCTGATCAGCTCGGTGCATTCCTTGAGTAGCTCGTCCTCGGCTGGAATCGCGAAATGTTCGGGGCGAGTGACTTCCAGTTCTCCGGTGACTTGCAGATCGCACGCTGTGCGCAGGCGTAGGCCGGTGTATAGGAAGCGGCGCACTTTGAACAGGGACAGAGCGATCAGAAGCTCGGTTGCCTCCCCTGGCAGCGCATAGCCGCGAAGCAGCGCGAGGTCGAGATTGAAGAACGCCGTGATTTTCCGGGCGGTGAATTCCGTACGATGAAAAGGAACATTTCCAAAGCCCTGCCTGGTATCGCCCGAGGGGTCAACTCGATCGTTCTTAACGCCGCCGCTCTCGGCGACTCTGACCTGGGATGCTTCGATAAAGCCGCTCAGGATTCTCGGGAGCCGGAGTCGCCCTCCCGCCAGCTCCTTCTTGGCCAGAAATACCCCGTGAATGACCGACCCCGGATCATACCTAAAAACCAGTTCCGCCAGCGCCTTGAGATTAACCGGGCCGCTTTCCAGGCCCGCCGCGCCTTGCTTCAGCTTTTCGAAGACGGTTTTGTCCTGCCCCTCCAAGATGTACGGCGAGTTGATTCGGTGGGCTTCGAGCACCGAGTTGGTAAAAAGGCGGTCGCCCGAGCGCACCTGAATGTAGGGCAGGCCTCGCAGCTCCGCGATCAAGTCGTCGCTGCCTCCGTCCCAGCAGGCCAGCTCCATGCGATTAGCCACAGACTGCACGGATTCGACCAGCAGCATCTCGGTGCCATCAGGTAGGGTATAGCGCGCGGGGCCCAGATCGGCGAAGCCGGTGGGCTGGAAGCGGTTGCCCTGCAGAGGCTTCAGCTCGGCCTGCATCAAGAGCCGTGGAGCAGTGGCAAGCGTTTTGTGAGCGACCGACATGGCGATGGTTCCTCCTAAGGGTTGGGGCTGTTCCCGGCCTGATCGCGGTCCAGATCGCCGATGGATATGACCAAGCGGAAGAGCTGGTTTACGGCGCCGTTGTCAACGGGAAACAGCAGCGCGGCGGCCAAGCGCCGAGAGTCAAGCCCGTCACCGCCGAGGCGATCAAGCTCCAGCCAATCGCGGTCCCTGGCGCGCCGCCCGCGGATCGGCATCGGCATCGGCGACAGGCCTGTGGCGCGCAACCGGCGCATCGCGACCACGCAGGCCTCGCCCAGCCGATTGGCTCTAAGCAGTTGCACGATCGACGGCTCGGCCCTGATGCTGATGGCGCCGCCCTGTTGGTTGAGCTGCAGGCGCACGGCGGGATTGCCCTTGGCATCACGGTAAATCTCAAGTGGGCCTGGTAGGAAGAGCAGTTTCAGCAGCGCATAGGCCCGTGGAATATCCGAAGCGCTCTGGGGGTGGGGCGCTGCCTGGTTCGTGCCCGACACCAGCATCAGTCCCCACAACAGCTCTTCGATCCGTGCGTCATCCACGGCCCCTGAAATAAATGCGCTAATCGCGTCAAGCGGCGTTGCGGCGCGAAAGGAGAGCGGCAGATGCTCGCAACTGGCGCGTTCGCCGTCCATCAAGCGCCGTTCCAGGACGCTGAGAAGATTGGCTATCGGGTTGGCGGCATTCCAAGCGGTGGCGGTATCGCTCTCGGCCCAGTTCGGAGACCGCTTCTTCCAATCGATCGGTTCGAGATTAGCGCGCAGCGGTCCAATTTTGCTCTCCCGATCGTAGATGGAGGCTACCGCGCGAGCGATAGCGAACTCTGGCGAACTGTCGTTCGAGGCCTCAATCCACGCATCGGAGAGCGGGCCAAGAGGCGCCAGCCTGTGCTCGTCCCTGAAACGACCGCCATTGGCCAGCTCTCGCTCCACATTGCCGACCGAGACCAGCACCTCCTGGAAGAGCGGTGCGCCGCCGTGCTTGCAGAACTCGAAAATGGCCGACTCGATGCGGCTAAGCGCGGAGACAAACCTGGGCGGCGCCTTCTTGTCAGCGCTAGCGCGTCGGAAGCGGTCCAACCAGGTATCTATCTCTTGTAATAGACTCGCTGACGGCCGCTCGGTTACCTCGAAGGCACCGAGGGGAATCGACAGGAACGACTGCCCGTTGCGCATCAGAAAGCCGGTTCGGATAAAACGCTTTATGCCTCGGTCCACTCCAAGGGTGCTGGCCGCGCGAGCAAGATCGATGCCGGTTATGGCACTCCGGCGGCCCAGTGAGGCTCGACCCTCCGAAAGGAGAAGGGAGATCTCCCCAAGGGAGAGTCGACGCTCCCACATCGGCAGCCACATCTCGGCCCCGCTGCGCTTGGCCTGTTTGGGCTTGATGCGATCCTTCAGCGCCAGGGACGCGGACCCTGAGCCGGAGATGGCGACCGTAAATGGAAACGACGCCATCCCGCCCCGGGAGGCACCGAGACGGCGAGTGACAGCGCTTGCCCAGAGGCAGGCACCCTCAAGGCAAAGTATGTAGTCCCAGGGATTGGTATTGCTGCCGCCTTCTAGTCCTTGCGTTGCGTTGGGACCACCCGCAGCGGCTGGCGAAAAGTGACCGGGCGTCTGCGATGTTAAAACCCCGCGCCTTTGGGTCACGAACAGGCTGGTGTAAAGCGCATCGTCGCTCGCGCGCCGTATAACGCAGTTAACGACCTGCTGCGTAAAGCCCGACACGTAACTGCCGCTGCCTTCGTTGCCACCGGTGCCCAGTAGCGGCGGGAACGGCGGGGTATCGAGCGCGCAAGCGTCGAGCCATGCGATGACACTCTCGGGCAGGTTGCTGCGGCACTGCCGTAGCAGCTCCAGCTTGTCTTCGTTGCTTGCTTTTCCTGATAGAGCGAGTCGGTCGAGCAGCGTGCGCACGCTCGCTATACCCTCGCGAAACCGTGCAAGCCTGGTCTCAGTGTTCTGCACCACCGCCTCCAAAGCCTTGCGTGCCGACGTCTCTGACGCTCCAGGGTAAAATCCAGATCTCGCTCCCCAGGGTGCGAGGATTGGCGTCGGTTGGTACTCTTCGAGAAAAAAATTGACCAGCGCCGCCCGATCCAGGCTGGAGCTCAGCCAAAAAAGGTCATTTTCCCACCACGCGCGAGCCTCGCCATCCTTTTGCTCGCTGACAAGGCGGAGGATCCCCAGCGCCTTGAGATATGCCATCAAGGGTTGCGGAGTACAGCCGGGGATCTCGATGTCAAAGCGTTCGCGGTCAGGCATTGGCGGGCTTCCCCTGGGGCGCTTGCGCGGCACGCTGTTCGGCCTTTTTACTGGCGCGCATGTCCGCCGCGCGCACGATTGCCTCCAGGTAGGCGAGGCGGAATGGGCCGAGCCTGTCGCGCAAAGCGAGCATCCGTTCAGCCCATGACGGCGTGCTGGCAAAGGGCTGCTCGACACAGAGCCCCAGCTCCATTGGTTCCAGCGACAGGGAGACGGCTGGCGCGCTGACTCCTCCGCCCAAGTCAGTTTCCGGAAGCTCGTCGCCGTCCCAGATGCCGCGGGCAAAGCGCCGCTCCCTGCCGTTGCCGTTACTTCTTGGCTGTGGCAACGACTCGCCGGGCAGCGAGCGAATAGAAAGACGAACCTTGCCGTGATGGGCCGCCGCGAGATAGGCGGCGAGGTCGCGGACGTGGTCGGGGATCCTCGGATTAGTCGGGTCGAGAATCGCCAGGGCGGAGGCGAGTTCGTGGCGAAAATGGGGCCGCCCGTATCGCCTCCACTTACCCTTGGCTTTTGCCCAGAACCGGCGCACTTCTGGCGCGCCCTCGGGCAGCGCATCCTGGAAGACGCGATGCGCCTTACCCCGGTCGTGCCAGCGTGCAGCTAGGCGCGCGGCTTCGGCTTCGCCTTCGGAGAAGGGAAGCGCGGTCAGGATGGTTTCCAACTCGGAGCAGACCTCTTCGACGTGTTCGCCGATGGTTTGCCAGACCTCGATCCGCGAAGGACGGTCGTCGTCGTTAGCGTCGGGAACTTCCGGGGCGACCCTGCCGTTGCTGGGGCACTCAACAGCATGGTCGCTTTCCGGATCCCAACCCAGCTCTGCAGAGTAACCGCCGGCGTCGGCATGCACCATGAATACTTGCCCCGGAAACAGCCCGCTCTCACCGGCCGACTCCCATTTGGCATCGAGGAAATTCCAGCGCCAAACCATACCGGGACGGCTTTTGTTGCGCTCCTTGAAAAAGCCACGGAACTCGCCAATAGGCGCGGGGCAGAGTTCGTCGCGCCGGGGCCTTGGCTGATCGGGCGGAGGGGCTTGCCTCTGGTCCCATCGACGCCAGAACACCCGGACGTCGCTGTCCTCCACCTCACGGATGAAGCGATCGATGTCTACGTCGTTGCCGGCCAGATCTGGCGTGGTGTCGAAAAGATCGATTAGGTCGTTACGCCGTATGACCTGAGAATGTTCGAAGGGCAGGCTAACCGCGGGCAACGATTTGAGCCCTATGTCGGTCAGTGCTCTGAGCTGCTTCGCTGCATCGCACAGTGCTTGTGGCTCATAGGGCGCCGTCACTTTCGCGGCCTCGAGTTCGCCCTTGGGCAGATCCATCCAGTACACTTGCGCGTGATCCTCTCCACGGCGGTTGCATCGGCCGAAGCGCTGAACGAGCGAAGCCCACGGAGCCAGCTCCGTAAACAGCGTTGCCGCGCTGATGTCCACGCCGGCCTCGATTACCTGCGTGCTCACAATTATCGTTCCGGGACTGTCGGAAGCGACGTTATCCAGCGCGCGATCTACTTGGGCGACGCGGTCTGGCGGTCGAAAGCGCGAATGAAGCAATACGATTTCGGGCAGCGGCAAGGAGGCCTTGCCCATTGCGGGCGTCGATTTTTTCCCCTTCTTGACGACCGGCTCGCCGACTTTCGCTTTTAATGCCTTGTAAAGCTCACGAGCGCGCCGGACGGTGTTGATAACCACTATCGTTCGCGTGCCGGCCTTGTGCTCTGCGAGGACTTCGCGGGCCAGGTTTTCGGTCTCGCCAACGACGGTTTTCGCGGCTTGCAGTGGCTTGTGGGCGTTCAAGCGGCGCTCCAGCGCGGACCGAGCCCCGCTGGCCGGAGCTAGTGCGGCTATTTCGGCGTCGGCATCAAAACGCAGCTCTGATAGGCTTTCCAGAAGCGGTTGGAAGTCCACAGTTTTTAACCAACGCTTGTCCAGGGTCGCCGACATCCAAACACTCTGGCTGCGGTGCCCATCTTTAGACCCGACAAGGTGCCGAAAGCCCTCAAGCTGGGTGGTAGTTGCGAGGCCCGCACCCATCAGTTGGATTTCGTCGAAAATCCACAGGCAGTCGGTGTGGAGTAACCCGAACTGTACTGGCCAGCGCGCTCGGCTGGCCGCGTAACCGCGGTTAAGCGCGCGCGACAGCAGCATGTCCTGGGTGCCGACGAGAATCGTTTCGCGCTCGGGGGCGAGATCCCAATCCTCTTCGTCCTCTCCGCCCATCAGGACATGGACGGCCGGCCCCTCACCGGCGAGGACGTGCGCTGACTTTAGGTTGTCGATCCAGAAGCCCGCATTTTTGGCCGTCTGCTCGACGAGCACTCTCATCGGCAGGCAGTATGCCAGCCGTCGTGGCGTGCTGGCCTTGAGCGGTTCCTCGGCGGCGAAACGCCGCCACAGCCAAGCGACGACGGCCATCGCGGTTTTACCCAAGCTGGTAGGGACATCGACGAGCTGCCTTATCGCAGCGGCTTCGGCGAACTTCCGTTGGTAGGCGAACGGTTCGTTTCCAGTGGCGATCTTAAAGAATTTGTCGAAGTGCATTTGCCGAACCCGAAGCTTCGGGAGAACCCGAACTTTCGGGACGAGGTTATCGATAGGCTCAAATAACCCTCATCCATTCGTTCTGATAGTCCCTATAGCGCAAAGGGAGCGGAGGGTGGTAACCAGAAGCGGTCGTTTTCTCCGCCACTCGGCCCGCCGCTCCGGCGCGGCTGATGGACGCGAGGCGGACCTCGCGAGATCCTTCACTGCGTTCAGGATGACGAGGCGGGGCGGTTGGGATGACTGGGCTGTTGTCGGCTGGCGAGAGCGTCGCGAACTCGGGACCGAGGACGTGAGTGGCTGGCAGAGAGCAGATGCGGGATTCCTTGCGCGGCAGCCACGCGCGAGAATGAAAGGAAAGAAAAGGTGGAACAAACGCGCGACGGAATGATGGAAAAACAGGCTTGGGATGACGGCTCGGCGTGCGGATCCCCTACCTTGCCCGGCGCGGAGCGCGCCCTCGCGGCGAGGGCGTGCGTCAGCTAAACTGCTTGGACCACCGACGCGGCAGATAAGCAACGGCTGTCTATCGCTGCCGGAGGGCGCGGCGACTGGGGCCGCGCCGACTCGTTGCGGCTGATAACCGATGGCGATCTATCTCGACCATAACGCGGGCTCTCCGATGCGCCCGCAGGTGCGCGCGGCGCTCGCCGCGTTGGCGGACTTCCCTTGGGCCAACCCCGCCTCGGTCCATCGCGCGGGCCAGGCCGCACGCGCCGTGCTCGAAGAGGCCCGGACCGCCGTCGCTGATTTAATCGGCGCCAAGCCCACCGCGATCGTCTTTACCTCCGGCGGCACCGAGGCCAACCATCTGGCAATCCTCGGCGCTCTCGACACCGATCCCGCGCGCCGCGCGATCGTCACCACCGCTATCGAGCATTCATCGATCCTCCATCCGCTGGAGCATCTGAGGGAGCATGGCGCCCAGGTGCGAATCGTGGCGCCCGACCGCCAGGGGCGAGTCGATCCCGCCGCGCTCGCCGCGCAGATCGATCGCGATTGCGCAATTCTCAGCGTCGGCTTGGCCAACGCCGAGGTCGGCACGATTCAGGATCTGAGCGGGCTGGCCGACGCGGCCCATCGGGCTGGCGCGCTGTTCCATCTCGATGCGGTGGCGGCGGCCGGCAAGATGGCGCTGAACGTCGCGGAGCTGCAATGCGACCTGCTTTCGCTCAGCGCCCACAAGCTGGGCGGACCTGCGGGAAGCGGCGCCCTGTTCGTGCGCCAGCGCGAGCGGATTCGGCCATGGCTGTGGTCTGGCGCCCAGGAGCATGGCCTGCGCGCGGGAACGCCCAATCTGATAGGCGCGGCCGGCTTCGGGATCGCGGCGCGGATGGTGGCCCAGGAATGGGCCGCCGAGGCGGCGCGGCTGGCGCCGATGGCCGCCGATTTCACCCAGCACCTGATGAGCGCGATTCCCGGCCTGCGCGCCAACCATCCGGCGACCGGCGGCCTGGTAAACACCCTAAACTTTACTTTTCCCTCGGTGCGCGGCGAGACCTTGCTGATCGCCCTGGATCTGGCCGGAGTCGAAGTCTCGATTGGTTCGGCGTGCGCGGCGGGCGCGGTCGAGCCCTCCCACGTGCTGCTCGCGATGGGGCGCAGCGAGGCCGCCGCGCGTAGCTCGTTGCGCATCAGCCTGGGCTATACCACGACCGCCCGCGAGCTGACCGAAGCCGCCGCGATTATCCCGCGAGTGTGGCGCCAGGTCGCGGCCGGCGAAAGCGCGGAGGCGCTGGCATCATGAAACCGCGCGTGGTGGTCGCGATGTCGGGCGGGGTGGACAGCTCGGTGGCGGCGGCGATGCTGGCCGAGCAGGGCTACGAAGTCATCGGGATCGCGATGCGGTTGGCGGCGGATGGGGGCGAGCCGGCGCGGCGCAACGCCTGCTGCGGCTACGAGGATTTCGAGGACGCGCGCCGAGTCGCCCAGCGCATGGGCTTTCCCTTTTACGTGGTCGATTTGCGCGCTGAATTCAACCAACGGGTGATCGAGCCGTTTGTCGGTGCCTATCTGGGCGGCCGCACCCCTAATCCCTGTCTGCTGTGCAATCGCGACATCAAGTTCGATCGGCTGTGGAGCCGCGCGCGCGCGCTGGGCGCAGATTTCGTCGCCACCGGTCATTATGCCCGGATCGAGCGCGATCCCGGCGGCGGCTATCGTTTGCTGCGGGCGCTGGATCAGGCCAAGGATCAGTCCTACTTTCTTTTCACCTTGGGTCAGGCGCAGCTCGCCCGCACGCTGTTTCCGATCGGCGCGATGACCAAGTCCGCGGTGCGCCGGCGCGCGGCTGAATTGGGCTTGGTCAACGCCGACAAGCCCGAAAGCCAGGAGATCTGCTTTGTGCCCGATAATGATTATGCCCGCCTGGTGAAGGATCGGGCCGCACCGGGACAAATTCGGCCCGGGGAGATAACCGATCGCGCGGGGCGGGTGCTGGCGCGCCACGACGGAATCCATCGCTTTACCGTGGGGCAGCGGCGCGGTCTGGGAATAGCCGCGCGCGAGCCGCTGTACGTGCAGGAGATTCGGCCCGAGGATGGGCGGGTGATCGCGGCACCGCGCGCGGCGCTGACGGCGGCCGGCTTGCGCGCCGAGCGCGTCAGCCTGGTTAACCCTCGCTCATGCGATGGCGAGCGCCATCCGATCCAGGTACGCATTCGTTACCGCCATCCGCCGCTTCCTGCCAGCTTGGCGCTGATCGCGGGGGGGTGCGCTGAGGTGCGCTTCGATAAGCCTGGTCCCGCGGTCACGCCCGGGCAGGCCTGCGTCTTCTATCGCGGCGAGGAAGTGCTGGGCGGGGGAATTATCGAAGGCGCGCTGGAGGCTCAGGTTTAGGATGCGTTTTGCGATCGCCACCTTGGGCTGCAAGGTCAACCAGTACGACAGCGCCGTGATCGAGCATCGCCTGGGCGCCGCCGGCATGGAGCAGGCCGACTTCGATCAGCCGGCCGACGTCTATATCGTCAACACCTGTACCGTGACCGATCGCGCCGACGTGGAAAGCCGCCGTTTGGCGCGGCGCGCGCGCCGGCGCAATCCCAATGCCCGCGTGATCATGACCGGGTGCATGGCCCAGGCCAATCCGGCCTCGCTGGCTGCGCTGACCGAAGTCGATGCGGTGGTCGGACTCAATCGGCTTGACGATCTGGTCGCGGCGGCGCGCGGCGGCGCGGCGGCGCGGGTGATGGTGAGCAATCTGCGCAAGAGCCGGCCGGCGCTGGAGATTGGCGCGGTGGTGCCGGCGGGCCAGACCCGCGCCTACTTGAAGCTGCAGGAGGGATGCGATCAGTTTTGCAGCTTTTGTATCGTGCCCACGTCGCGTGGAACTTCGCGCAGCGTGCCGCCGCGGCGGGTCCTGGAGGTGTTGGAGCAGCTCCATCGCGAGGGCTTCAAGGAAGTGATCCTAAGTGGGGTCCATCTGGGCGGTTACGGTCGCGATCTGAGTCCGCCGAGCACTCTTCAAGTATTACTTGAGATGATCGCGCAGCGCAGCCCGATCCGACGCCTGCGTCTGAGTTCGATTGACCCCGAAGAGCTGAGCGATCCGATCATCGACTTGGTGGCCGCCGGTGACCCGTTCTGTCCCCATTTTCATCTTCCGCTGCAGGCGGGAGAAGACGAGGTGCTGACATGGATGCGCCGGCGCTATCGGCGCGATGAGTTTCGGGGGCTGGTGGAACGAATTATGGAGCGGATGCCCGCGGCGGCGATCGGAACGGACCTGATCGCGGGTTTTCCCGGTGAGAGCGCGCAACATTTTGACCGTTACTTGAGCTTTGTGCGCGATTTACCGCTGGCCTACTTCCATGTATTTCCCTATTCATTGAGGTCCGGCACGACTGCGGCAAAGCTGGCCGGGCAGGTGGCGCCGGCGGATATTACACGGCGGGCCGAAATTTTGCGCGAGTTGGGCGAGCAACGGCGGCGGGAGTTCGCGGCCCGCTTCATGGGGGAGCGACTGGCGGTATTGATTGAGGAGGCGCGCGAGCCGAGCAGCGGGATGTTGCGCGGTTACAGCCGCAACTACATTAAAGTCTTGGTGCGGGGGACCGACGAATTCAAGAACCATGAGATCGAGGTGGAAACAACCGCTAGTGACGGCGCGACGCTTGTGGGGAGGCTGGCGTCGCACTGCCCAGGATGAAGAGGGCGCGGGGTCGGCCCAAGCGCCGCATTGGTCGGCCGAGTTGGAGCGGATCCTGGGCTACCGCTTCCGACAAATAGAGTTGCTGCGAGTCGCGCTAACCCATCCCAGCGCGGCCGAAGGCACCGATCAGCACTACGAGCGGCTGGAGTTTCTGGGTGACGCGGTACTCGATTTGGCAATCGCCGATCTGCTGATGCGCCATTTTCCCGAGGGCAACGAGGGCCTGCTCTCGCGCCAGCGCGCTTCGATAGTCAATGCCCGCACGCTGGCGAGCAAGGCCGAGGCCATTGGCTTGGCGCGCAGCCTGCAATTGGGCAAGGGCGAGGAGAAAAGCGGCGGGCGGCAGAAAATCTCGATTTTGGCGGCAGGTTTCGAAGCGGTCATCGGTGCCATCTATCGCGATAGCGGCTTGCCCGAGGCGCAGCGCGTGGTCGAACGGCTGTTCGCCGACGAGATCGGCGGTCCCAGCGCCGAGCGCGATTACAAAACCGAACTGCAAGAGGCGGCCCATCGCCATTTCCACGCCCATCCGGTGTACGAAGTCATCCAGGAAAGCGGTCCCGATCATGCCAAGCGCTTTCAGACCCGCATCAGAATCGGCGAGCGCGAGTTGGGCACGGGCGAAGGCGCGAGCAAGAAACAAAGTGAGCAGGCAGCCGCGCGCGAGGCCTTGCGGGTGATTGGCGCCGAGCAGGCGCGGGAGGTTG
>Ga0209061_1002427_pt1 | contig 23726 bp, 31 predicted proteins | sample Coa_R1_10_FD_187157 | JGI IMG/M metagenome (GOLD analysis project Ga0209061, IMG submission 187157) | Surface soil microbial communities from Centralia Pennsylvania, which are recovering from an underground coalmine fire - Coalmine... | ecosystem: Environmental > Terrestrial > Soil >...
TCTGTGGCTGTACACCATGTGGTACCAGGTGCCGCCGATGTCGTCCTCCCCCAACGGCGACATCGAGGTCGTGGCGATCATGGTCGTATGCTCCCTGGCCCTGCTGCTCGTCCCGTTCATCCCCGGCCTGCGCGACATCCCCCGCTGGGTGCCGGTCCACCGGATCATCTGGCGCGACTATTACCGCCGTGCCCGCACCGCCGGCACCACCACGGCGCCACCAGCCAGCCACGCCGGGGGCGCGGCCGGCCACGCCGGGGGAGCCGGAGAGACATGAAAGCCCCGGCAGGGTCGCCACCCCGGGGGAACCGGCGGGCGCCCTCCGCGAATCCGCGCTGGCGGCCGGCGCCTCGTCGACCGCACCGATCACCAGCGCATCCCGGTGATCGTCATGGACATCGGGCATCGCAGCACGGTCCGCCGCCGCCGCTGGGAGCGCATCTCGGCTCCTGAGGCGGCAGGCGGGGCGCTTCATCGCCAGCCCGGGCCCCGGTGTCACGGGTCGTCCGGTCCCCCGGTCCGCGTCTGACCCAGGGACACGGCAAAGCCGTGAATGAGGGCTGTGATCTGCGATGCCTGGCCCGAAGTCACGTGACCTTCCTATGATCAAATACATCTTCCCTGGTCAGGGCGTTGCGGACAGAAGGTTTCCCCGCCTGCGGGTACAGGCCGCTGGCTGTTCCAGCAGAGTTTTCCCAGGCCAGGTCAGTGACGTCGATACAGAGCGTTACAGCAATGCCGGCCTAGCGACAGGTGATGAGTGCGGCGTTTCTGCGGGCGGTTGACGGGGCTCGGGCGGAACGGTGGAAGTTCTCACGCTCACCATCGCCTGCCGCGAGGGCCCGCCCGCCGATGACATCTTCGCCCATGCCGGCTGCCCGGAACCGGTGCCTGCTCGATCTTCTTGCCCAGCTCCCGGGCCCTCGCAAAAGGCGCGGAAGGCGGCACCCGCCGGCCGGGCTGCTCGCCGCCGGGATCGCGGTGATCGCAGGATCGAGGTCGTTCGCCGCGATCGGGCAGTGAGCCGCCGCCGGCCCGGACGTGCTGGCGGGCCTGGGCGCGGGGCGCGGGACAGCGGGGAGCCCAGGTTCTGCCGGGCCTTCGCCCTGCCAGGCCCCGGCAGGCCCGGCCAGGCCCCGGTGCCTGGCTGTGGGCCAGGGTTGCGGGCCAGGGCTGCGCAGGCCGGCGGCAGGCTGATGATCACGATCGATGGCAAGACCGCCCGCGGCGCCACGGACGCAAGGGGCCGGCTATGCCGGGCGGGCAGCGGCCCGCGCCGCCACCTGGCGGCGCACGTCGTCCATGTCAAGGCCGCGGACCGCCCTGATCAGCTCCTCCAGCGCCGGGGCGGGAAGGGCGCCGGGCTGGCTGAACACCAGGACGCCGTCCCGGAACGCCATCAGCGTGGGGATGGACGTGATGTTCGCCACCGCGGCCAGGCGCGGCTCCGCCTCGGTATCGACCTTGGCGAAGGTGATGTCGGGATGCTTCTTGCTGGCCGCCTCGTACACCGGCGCGAACATCCGGCAGGGCCCGCACCAGGACGCCCACCAGTCCACGAGAGTGATCCCCTCGCGCGTGACGGTTTGCTCGAAGGTACCTTCGCTGAGTGCGACGGTCGCCATGCGGCTGCCTCCTCCTATACCCTTACGGGTATGGCAACAGCGTGCGCGGTATGAACATTCCCCCAGGGCCGCCGCGCCTTGCCCAGAACGCCGCGGCCACCATGCCGCGGCCGGAGCGCGCCGGCGCAGGGGCCGGACCGGAGGGGATGAATGGACGCGGAAACCTGGAATGACCGCTACAGCGGCGCCGAGCTAGTGTGGGGCACGGAGCCGAACCGGTACGTCGCCGCCGAGCTGGCGGACGCCCCGCCGGGCCGGGCACTGGACGTGGCCTGCGGGGAGGGCCGCAACGCGATCTGGCTGGCGACCCGTGGCTGGCAGGTCACTGGCGTGGACTTCTCCTCAGCCGGGCTCAGCCGCGCGGCGCGGCTGGCGGAGCGCGCGGGGGTCGCCGGGCGGGTCAGCTTCCAGCTCGCCGACGTGGTCACCGGGCCGCTGCCCGGCGGGCCGTTCGACGCGGTCGTCGTCGCCTATCTGCAGCTGGAGGCGCCGCGGCGGCGCGCCGCCCTGCGGAAGTCGGCGGAGGTGGTCGCCCCTGGCGGCACGCTGCTGGTGGTCGGCCACGACTCCTCCAACCTCACCGAAGGCACCGGCGGCCCGCAGGATCCACGGGTGCTGTTCACCCCGCAGGACGTGACCGCGGACCTCGCGGACCTGCCGGGCCTGGCCGTGGACAAGGCCGAGCGCGTGCGCCGCCCGGTGCCTGGCGCCGGGCGGGACGCGATCGACGCCCTGGTGCGCATCCGGCGTGAGCCGGACCGCGGGCGGGGCGCGGGATGACCCGCCGGGCCGTGGTGCTGGGCGCCGGGGCGGCAGGGCTGGCAGCGGCCAACCGGCTGGCCCGGCACGCCGCAGCCGGTGCCGGGCTGGAGATCGTGCTCGCCGACCGCTCCGCCGACCACGTGTTCGCACCCGGGTTCGTCCCCGTGCTGTTCGGCGACGCCGACCTGGCCGCGTTCCGCCGGCCGGTGACCGGGCTGGCCCGCCCGGAGGTGCGTGTGCTGACCGGGGAGGTCACGCACCTGGACCCCGGGTCATCGACGGTGAGCGGGACGTTCGGCGCGCTTGCCTACGATGACCTGGTGGTGGCCCTCGGCGCGGACGCCGGCTGGCCGGGCGGTCCCCCGGCCTGCGGCGAGCTCGCCCCCTGGACACCCGCTGGCGCGCTCGCCGGCCGCGACGCGCTGCGCAGGGCCAGCCCTGCTACCCGCATCGTCACCGGAACGGCGGGACTGTCCTACCGCTGCCCTCCCGCGGTGTTCGACCTCTCAGCGCGGATCCGGCGGGTGACCGGAGCCCACGTCGACCTGGCACACCCGTGGCCGGTACCGCTCGCCCCGTTCGGCTCCGGCCCGTCGGCCGCGTTCAGCGAGATGCTCGCCCGGGCGGGCGTGCGATACCACGGCGGCTTCACGATCGAGCGGGTCGGTGACGCCGAGCTGGCCAGCAGCTCAGGTGAAGTCCTCCCCTACGACATGGCGCTGCTGGTCCCTCCGCACCGCCCGCCCGGGGTCCTCGCCGCCTCGCCGCTGGCCGGGCCGTCGGGCTGGCCGCCTGTCACCTACCCGGACCTCACCCACCCCTCCTACGCGGACGTCACCATCATCGGGGACACCGCCGCGCCGGCGCTGCACACCGGGATGGCCGGCACGCTGGCGGTCTTCCAGGCCAGTCACGTCGCTGACCGCATCGCCGCGGCCGCGACAGGGGCACGGCGGCCGGGAAGCCCGCGGATGTCGGCCATCTGCTTCGCCGATCCCGGCGATACCGGGTCGTTCCTGCACTGCGATTTCACCGGGCCAGCGGAGGGTACCGGGCCGCCCGAATGCGTGCTGATGCCGCCCCTGCCGTACTTCCGCCGCGCCAGGCAGCTCTTCGCGCAGGAATGGTTTACCTCGATGATCACCGGTGAGGTGAGCTGAGCGCCCGCCGCCATCCGGCGGCGGGCGCGTTTCCGGGCGGCACCCGGGGAAAGCCGTCGCGTGAGCATCCAGGCAGGGACAGGCAGGGAAACGCAGCCGCCGCCGCGGCTTGCCGCTACACAGCCCAGCACAGCAGGAGACACGCTATGAGCACCAGGTTTCTCCCCTCAGCCGAGGCCAGGACCGCCGTCGCGGAGGCGGCTCGCATGCTGTTCACCAACGGCGTCATGTCGCACAGCGGCCACGCGAACCTGTCGGCGCGGACTGGCGCCGATTCGATAGTGCTGACCACCCGCGGCCAGGTCCACGGCCTCGCCCCCGGCGAGCTGGCAGCCGTCGGTCTCGACGGCCGTGTCATCGAAGGCGAGCTGGACCCGGTCAACGCCGAGATCGTGGCCATGCACACCGAGGTGTACCGGGCCCGGGACGATGTCGGGGCCATCATCCACACCCACTCGCCGCACCTGGTGGCCTTCGCCGTGGCCAGCCGGCCGCTGCCGTGCCGGTACGAGGCCCTGCTGCGCTTCGGCCAGGCCGAGGATGTCCCCGTCGTGCCGTGGGCGCCCCGGGGATCGGAGAAGTCGGTGAGCGGCATCGTGGACGTCCTGGGCGCCCACCCGTCCACCGGCGCCGTGCTGCTCGGCAACCACGGCGTGCTTGCCTTCGGCCCGGACCCGGCCGGTGCGGCGTCACTGGTGACCGTGCTGGAAGAAGCCGCCGAGTCCGAAGTGGCGGCGGTGCCGCTCGGCGGCGCCGTGGATTTCCCTCCCGGGGCGCTGGAGGACGTGCGGGCGTCGATGGCGCGGGTGCAGCGGTGACCGGGCCCGGCGGGACCCCAGCTCAGCCCGGCGCTCCAGACGGCGGCGCCGGCGATCCCTCCGGCGTGATCCGCGCTAGCTACGCCGAGCTGCTCGGCGGGATTCCCCCCGGCATCGAGGACCGGCTGGCGCTGGCCGCGCGGGCTGGCCGCACCGACGCCGTCGAGGCGATCGAGTCGCTGCGCCGGGCGCTTGTCATGGACAACCCGCTGGGCCGCCGGGCCGGCCAGCTCGTGCACTTCGGCCAGCTCCTGGCCCTGGGCAAGGGCGGCCCGGCCCGGCTGCACGCCCGGGCCGCGCGCCGGGCCGGCGCGAGCCTCGCGCAGCTCCTCGGCGTCGCCAAGCTGGCACTCATCACCGCCAGCATGCCGGCCTACAGCCTCGGCGTCGAGATCCTCACTGAGCTGGCCAGGGAAGACCCGGGTGCCGCATCCAGGTCCGGCGCGGGCCCGGCATGACACCGGGCTACTCCAGGAGCGCGGGCCCGGCTCGCGGAACCTTCTGGCGGCGCGGCCGGGCGCGGCCCGCCCGCGCCGTCGCGCACGCACAGGAACTATCGCGCACGCCCAGGAACTATATACCCGGGTAGGTATAATTTCCTGACGTGATGAACGAGACAGATGCGCGGGGGCATGCCGGAGCGGTTTCCGCCGGTGTGGTCGTGCACCTCGACGAGGCGGACCCCGCCAAGCATGAGGCGGTGCTGCGCACCATCGCCAACCTGCTGGCCGAGCTGGGTGAGGACACCCCGGTGGAACTGGTCGTGCACGGGCCGGGGCTGACGGCGGCGCTCGCCGGCACGCCGCACGAGGAAACGGCCCGCGAGCTGCTCGGGCGCGGGGTGGCGGTGGCGGCCTGCGGCAACACCATGCGGCAGAGGAACGTGCCCGCCGCCCGGCTCATCCCGGGCGTGCGTGTCGTCCCGGCCGGGGTCGCCCAGCTTGTCCGCCGCCAGCGGGAAGGATGGGCCTATGTCAGGCCGTGACCGGGCGGACGGCCCGGCCAGCTTCGCCGCGCCGCCGTCCGACGCGGCCGAGGACCTGTGCGGGGACCTGTGGGGGCGGGGCTGCGGGCGCTGTTCGCCGGCAACCAGTACATGGTGCTCCCCGAGCTGACCGCCGGGTTCGCAGCGCCCACCCGCAGGCGGGGCCGGTCTTCTACGAGACCCTGCCGCCCGGGATCGTGGTGGCCAAGCTCCGCCAGGGAGGCGGCCGGGCTTTCCCTCGATTACCTCACTGGCCATGCAGGCCACGCCAGCTACTCCCGTCACGAATTCACCACACAGCAATCCTGCCCGATCCCTCCAGAATCCTGCCCGATCCCTCCAGGGATGGGTGCCCCACAGGGGTTCCGTGCGGTCACCGCTGCCAGCAGCCCGGCGTACCCGAGGTATTTGCGCACCGGACACGGCCGGAATCCGGCAGCGAGCCAGAGTATGGCGCCATGCAGGTCAGGGTTTTCCCCTGGCGGTCAGGTGGAACCCGATGGCGAGCAGCGTGCCGTCGGCGATGTGCTCGCGTTCGATACGGCTCAGCGCCGCGTAGACCTGCGGGTGGGCTCGCTGGTCGACGAGGTGGCGGGCCAGGTAGGGCACCCGCCGCACGTTCACATCGGCAAACCGCGCCGCAACCTCCGCGATCATCGCCTCTCCCCTGTTGCAGGGCCTTCCGTGCTCGGTGTGCCGCACCCGCCATCGGCTAGCCAGGTCAGCCCCGCCCGGCGGGTCGGCCGGGGCCAGCGGCCCAGCCGACGGGTCGGCGACCCCCGCCGCGGCCAGGATCGCGGCGATGTCGTCGAACCACCGGATCGTCGCCAGGTCAGCCCAGTCCCAGGCGAATTCGTCCAGCACCAGCAGCCCGCCCGGGCGCAGCAGACGGGCCACCCGGTCCAGCACCGCTGCCAGGGGGTGCATGTGGTGCAAGGTGAGCAGCATCACCACCACATCGAACGGCTCGTCGCCGTAGCGGGCAAGGTTGGCCCGCACCGCCGGCACCCCCGCCGACCGCGCCGCCGCAACCGCGGCCGGGTCGGCGTCGATGGCCGTGACCTGGTACCCCAGCCCGGCCAGCCACGCCGACAGCGCCCCATCCCCGCAGCCGGCGTCGAGAACCCGCGCCGGCGGCGCGGGCAGCACATCCGCTAGCCAGCCGACGTCGGCGCCCCGCCGGCTGCCAGGGTCACCGGATGGCCTAGGGGCCGCGCTGCGCTGGCTCACTCCGCACGTCCGCCTTTCCCCGCAGGCGGTCTTCCCGCGGGATCCCCCGCGTGAGCATGCCGGCGGGCCGCCAGCCGCCCCATCCGGCCATGGCCGGGGGGCCGGGACCGGGACGCGGGGAACAGATCACCCTGTCTCCTATACCTCACAGGGTATAGGGGTGCGTTGTCCCGTGACCAAGCAGGGCGATGCTGAGCGAGAGGCGATGGGCGATGAGATCGCGGGCGCCGGGAACCGCGCTGGGGAGGCGATGTTTCCGCACAACCTGCGGAGCGGGTCACTACCGGCCAGATCACCGTGGGCGCGCCGGAGCACCCGATCGCCCGGGCCGGGGTGAGCATCAGCGAGTACCCGGACGGCCAGGGCGTCCCCTGGGCCGCGTTCACCGCCGCGGAGGTGCGGGGACCGGCGGACGGCGAGCTCGGTTATGCGCACCAGCCGCTGCGGGACGGGAGGTGATCGAGATCGGGGAGGCGGGCATCGAGGTGCTGCACACCCCTGGGCATGCCCCTGAGCACATCAGCCTGCTGGCCCGCCGGGGACGGCCCGGGGTGGCCAACGTGCCCGGCGGCATGACCTCCTGGGAAAACGCCGGCTACCCGCGCACCACCTGACCCAGACATCCCCGTAGGCGCTGCCGCCCGCCGCAGGACGGCCGGGAACCCGCCCCGCACATAGCAACGCGGCAAACCCTCCCCGCGCAGAACATGGCAAGCCCTCCCCGCACAGGAGGAAAGGAAAGGAAGCAGATGCCATGGGCTACGCGCACAGCATCACCATGGGCCTGCCCTGTGAGCAGGCCGTCCCCCGCGTCAAGGACGCCTTCCAGGCCCAGGGCTTCGGCACGCTCACCGGGATCGACGTGGCCGCCACGCTGCGCGACAAACTCGGCGAGCAGATGGATCCCTGCATGATCCTGGGCGCCTGCAACCCCCAGCTCGCCCGCCGCGCCCTGGGCATCGAGCCCGGGACCGGGCTCGATGCCCTGCAACGTGGTGGCCCGCGCCGCCGGCGGCGGCCGCACCCTGGTCCAGGCCCTCGACCCCCGGGTCATGGTCACCGTACCCGGCCGCCAGGAACTCCAGCCCGTCGCCGGGGAAGCCACCCGCCGCATCCGCGCCGCCCTCGGCACCCTCACCGCATGACGCAGGCGGCCCCTCGCGTGGGAGCCCGGTGGCGGTGATCCCGGCGAGGGACCGGCGTCATCACGCGGTCGCCGCTCGCCTGGTGCCCCCCAGAGGCGGGGTGCCCGGGGGGCGGGGTGCCCGGGAGCGGGGTGTCCTGCCAGCAGCGGGGGGGTGCCTGCCAGCAGCAGGAAGGTGTCACAGCGGGGTGGGCAGGCTGCGGGCCAGCACGTAGCCGGCGAGCGCGACAAGCAGGACGGCGAAAGCGATGGTCAGGCTGCGGCCGGAGACACGGTCGGCGATGCGCTTGCCGGCCAGGGTGCCGGCGATCGCGGCACCGGTGAAGACAGCGATGAGCACCCAGTCCAGGTGGAGGCCGCCGGCGGCCCGGACGCCGAATGAGGCAGCGCTATTGATCGCGATGACCAGCAGCGAGGTACCGACGGCGGTGGGCATGCCGAAGCTGAGGGCCAGGACGAGGGCGGGCACGATGACGAACCCGCCGCCGACGCCGAAGAACCCGGTGAGCAGGCCGACGGCGGTAGCCGCTGCGACGACCTTGGCATAGCGCTTCCAGCGTGGCGCCGCAGCGGTGACGATGGCGGCCGGCCGGGCGAGAACGGCAACGGCACGGGAAGCAGGCCGCTGCGGGCCAGCCGGTGCCGTCGGGGGAGGACCCGCATCCTCCCCCGACGGCACCGGCCTGCGGGCGGGCGCGGTCATCCGCCGGAGCATGGCAACGGCGGCGATAACCATGAGCACGGCGAAGGCGGCCAGCAGCACGTGCTGGTTGACCGCCGCGCTGGCGAGGCTTCCCGCATACGACCCGGCCACGCCGAGCAGCCCGAACACCGTTCCCGCACCGGCCCGGACCCGGCCGGCGCGCCAATGGCTGATCGCGCCGGCGATGGCGGTCAGGCCGACGATGATCAACGATCCCGTGGTGGCCGCGTGGGCGTCCTGGTGCAGCAGATAGACCAGGGCCGGGACGGTCAGGATCGACCCTCCGCCGCCGAGAGCGCCGAGGCTCACGCCAATGGCCAGCCCCGCAGGGATCGCCCAGGCGAGCATCAGATCACCCGCCCCCGCTGACCGCCGGTGGTGATGACGGGCAGCCCGGCGGCGGCCCAGGCCCGCATCCCGCCCGTCAGGTTGATGGCCTGGTAGCCGCTGCGGGCGAGCAGCGCAGCGGCCCGGGCCGACCGGGCACCGGACCGGCACACGGTGATCACCGGCCGTCCGGCGGGCAGGCCGGGCATCCGTCCTGCCATCTCGCCGAGTGGCACGTGCCGGGCCTGGGGCGCATGCCCGGCTTTCCATTCGGCCCGTTCCCGCACGTCCAGCAGCACCGCCCCGCCTTCCTGGAGCAGGCGGGCCGCCTCGGCGGCGCTCACCCGCCGGATACCCGGGCCGAGCAGCCGCCGCAGCCAGGCAGCGGCGCTCATGTCGGCGCTCCCTCCCGGCTGCGGTCGAGCAGCCCCGCCGCCTCCGCGCCCGGCCAGAAACTGTCGTCGACGGAGACGACCCGGCGGCCGGCGGCATCCAGGATCGAGGCGGCCACCGAGGCCCGGTAGCCGCCGGCGCAGTGCACCCACACCTCGCCATCGGGCACCTCGGCGAGCCTGCCGGGCAGTTCGTGCAGCGGGATGTGCACGGCGCCGGCGATCCGGGAAGCGTCCCATTCCTGGTTGCGGCGGACGTCGAGGATCACCAAGCCCGGGTCACGCCTGGCGGCATCGGCGAGCTCGGCGAAGGTGGCTGTGCGGTAGGACCGCAGCGGCCGGGTGCCGTCCCGGTCCTGCAAGCTGCCGGTCGCGGCGCCGGCTAGGCGGTCGATGCCGATCCGCACCAGCTCGCGCTGGGCCTGCGCCACCTGTTCGGGGGTGCCGGCGAGCAGGGTGAGCGGGGTCCCCCAGGGGATCAGCCAGCCCAGGTAGGTGGCCATCGCGCCGTCCAGCCCGAAGTTGAGCGTCCCGGCCATGTGGCCGGCGGCGAACGCCTGGCGGTTGCGCAGGTCCACGACCCACTCCCCGGCCTCGATCCGCCGCCGCAGCTCTGCCGGGGCCGCCGGCTCGGGCGGGGTGAGGTCCGGCGCGTCCGGCCCTGCGGCGTTGCGGCCGGCCATGTGCACGTAGTAGGCGGGGTAGGCGTCCAGCCCAGCTAGCAGGCCGGTCACGAACTCTTCCTCCGCCTGGGTGAGGGCCGGGTTGGCCCGCGCCTCGGCCCCGATGGTCGAGGCGTCGCCGGAGGACTGGGTGGCCGAGCAGAAACTGCCGAACCCGTGCGTGGGGTACACGGCCGCCTCCGCGGGCAGCAGCCCGGCCAGCCGGCGGGCCGAGGCGTACTGGGCACGGGTGAGCGTCTCGGTGCTCGCGGGGGCCACCAGGTCGGTACGCCCCACCGAGCCGAACAGCAGCGATCCCCCGGTGAACACCCCCGCCATCCGGCCGTCCGCCTCGGCGGCGTAGGAGACGTGGTGGAACGTGTGGCCGGGGGTGGCGATCACCAGCAGGCGCAGGTGCGGGCTGATCTCGATCACGTCCCCGTCGGCGACCGGCTGCCGGCCGAAGGCCACCTCGGCGTCGGCCGGCACCAGGTAGGTGGCGCCGGTGGCCCGGGCGAGCGCCAGCCCGCCGGTGACGTAGTCGTTGTGCAGGTGCGTCTCGGCAACGTGGGTGATCCGCACCCCCCGCCTGGCGGCCAGCTCCAGCACCCGGTCGATGTCGCGCTGCGGGTCGATCACCACAGCGACCTCGCCGTCGCTGGCCAGGTAACTCCGGTCGCCCAGGGAGGGCGTGTCAATGGGCAGAACCTGCAGGGTCATCGCTGTCTCCTCAACCGGGTCGTTCATGCCACGTCGGCCCGCGCTCCGGTGACCACCGGATACCCGGCCTGCTGCCAGGCGGATGTCCCGCCGGCCACCGATACCGCGTCCCAGCCGGCCATGGCCAGCCACTCCGCGGCCTGGGCGGACCGGCTGCCGCTCGCGCAGATCACGTGCACCCGCCGGTCACGGGGCAGCCCGGCGGCCCGGGCCGGCAGCTCCCTCAGCGGGATCAGCCGCGCCCCGGGCACGTGACCTGCTTCGTACTCCTCCGGCTCACGCACGTCGATGACGACCGCGCCGTCCGCGCGGGCGGCAGCCAGCGCGCTGACATCGGTCTCCACTGCCATGCGTCCCTCACCTCCAGGCTCCAGGTCCGATATACCCGTACGGGTATCTTTACCTCTCCCAGCATACCTACCCCCCTGGGTATTCCGGCGGCCCCCTGGGTATCCCGGCGGCCTCGCGCCCGGCCCATGACGGTCTCCGGAAATAACTACCCCCCGGGGTACGCTTGAGCTGATGGTGCCGGCCGACGCGGCCGGCGGTGGATGGAGGATCCGTGGAACTCGATGCGGCGGTACTCGACTCGGTCATCAAGCGGTTGCGGCGCGCCCAGGGACAGATCGGCGGGGTGATCCGCATGATCGAGGAGGGCCGCGACTGCGCCGACGTGCTCACCCAGCTCGCTGCGGCCTCCCGTGCCCTGGACCGCGCAGGCTTCAAGCTGGTCGCCAGCGGCCTGCGGGAATGCGTCACCCGGCCGTCGGACGGGAACGCCCCCTCTGAGGAGGAGCTGGAACGGCTCTTCATGTCCCTGGCCTGACAGTCCCGGCCTGGGCGGCACCTGGGTGCTGGACGGGCTGTGGGCCCGGCTGGGCATCGGCGCGGTGATGCGGCGGCTGCTCCCCGGGCCGCTGCCTGGACCCGTCCGCGGAGCGGGTGCTGTTCGCGCTGGTGGCGGGCCGGGCGCTGGCGCCGTCTTCCAAGCTGGCCGCCGCCCGCTGGATCAGCGAGGACGTGCTGATCGAGGGCCTGCCCGCCACGAGTGATGATGCCTGCTACCGGGCGATGGACTGGCTGCTGCAAGTCAAGGACGCGCTGGGAGAAGGAGGTCTTCGGCCGGGTCGCGAGCTTGCTGAACCTGGAGGTGGGCCTGCTGTTCTCCGGCACCACGGGCAGGTACTTCGAGCTGGACGGCGAGGACGGCCCGGTGCCGCGGGACAAGCACGGCAACCTGGCCGCCTCAAAGGAGAAGGCCGGGGCAGGCCGGCCGCGTTCCGCGCCTACGGCAACTCCAAGGACCGCCGCGATGACCTGCCGCAGATCGTGATCGGGATGACCGCCACCCGGGAGGCCATCCCGGCCCGGGTATGGTGATGGCCGGGGAACACCGCCGCCTCCAAGCTGATCCGGCAGGCCAAGGACGACATGCGGGACTGGGCCCTGTCCAGGATCGTATGGGTCGCCGGCCACGGGTTCCCCTCCGCGGGCAACCGCCGCTACCTGCGCGCCGGCGACCGCCGCTACATCATCGGCGAGAAGCTCCGCTCCGGGTCGGCGGAGGCCAGGGCCGCCTTGTCCCGCCAGGGCCGCTGCACCGGGGCCGCCGGCAACCTGAAGGTCAAGGAAGTCCGGGTCGCCGGGATGAGCGGTTCATCATCTGCTACAACCCCGACGCCGCCGAGCGGGACGCCGCCGTCCGCGCCCGGACGCTCGCCCAGCTCGAAGAGCTGATCAAGGGCACTGGCAAGCTCACCAAGGCCAAGCGCGCCGGGCTGCGCGGCACCATCTCCACCAAACCCGGCCTGAACCGGTACCTGCGGGTCACCCCCGGCGGGCTGCTGCGCACCGGCGCCAAGACCGTCAAGGCCGGGCAGAACCTGGACGGCAAGTACCTGCTCCGCTGCCCCGGCCCCAAGCTGCCCGCCGGGGACATCGCCCTGGGCTGCAGGCAGCTCGCCGAAGTCAAGCGCGGCTGGCGCGACCTCAAGGAGGTCATCGGCCTGTGGCCCGTCTACCACCGCAAGGAGCAGCGCATCCGCGCCCATGTCCTGTTGGGCTGGCTGGCCCGGCTGCTGGCCCGCATCGCCGGGAACGCCCAGGTCGCCGACGCCCTGCAGGCCAAGCTCCCAGCCGCCGCCGCGCACCTGGACGAGGCCCGCGACGACATCCTCGCGTTCACCGCCTTCCCCCGCGAGGCCTGGCGCCAGATCTGGTCCAGCAACCCGCAGGAGCGGCTGAACATGGAGATCAGGAGACGGACCGACGTGGCCGGCATCTTCCCCGGCCGCGACGCCATCATCCGCCTGGCCGGCGCGGTGCTGGCCGGGCAGAACGGCGAATGGGCCGAATCCCGCCGCTACATGGAGGGTTATTCAAAACCTTCTTGACGATCTTGCTATCAGGGTTCTGACCTGCGAGAACCTGGCAGCGGGCCAGAGTTTTGAATAAGCCTCATGGGACCGGAAATCCTCGCCGCGTGCCGGAAGACCACCCAGCCCGATATGGGAAGGGTAACACTAGTGAGGCAGGATTGACAATAGAGGCAATTCCTGCTTCAATTTAAATTGAAGTAGGTCGCGAGGTGGTCATTTCATACACCACATCCAGGGACGTGGCCCATCCCGACGACGATGACGTCGGTCTCTTCGATATTCATGCCCCGCTTCCTCCTCATCCTGCATCCGCGCTGCGCGACGGGACTATGCCATACGGCACGCCGACAGCTCAGTCACCGTCGGCGAACGCGATGACATGGTGTTATGCCTGCCAGAACGCCTATGCCCGCCACTCGTGGCGGCGGACTGTCAGCCAGGTGACAGGATGAACCCATGGGTTTCCGGCAGCTTCCCGCAGCCGTAGGCCGGGCCGCCCACGTGCTCCCCGTGCCCGGAGCCGATGCGGAGACGCGCATCCGGCAGGCGGCGTGGGTGGCCAGGTGCGTGGGCCGCGGCCAGGCTGCCCCGCTGCGGCCCGGGGATGTGACCACGCTGGCCGCCGTGCTGTCGGTGCGGGCCTTCCGGCCGGGGTCGGTGCTGTTCCGCGACGGCGAGCAGTCGCCGGGCGTGTGGATCGCCCGGGACGGCCGGATCGAGCTGGCGGCCGGCCCGGGCCGTCGCCGGGCGGTCGTCGCCGTGCTGCGCCCCGGGGATGTCGACGGCGACATCCAGCTCCTGCTGGAGATGCCCCTCCCCTATACCGGCCGGGCCCTGTCCGATGTCACCTGCCTGTTCCTGGCCCGGGAGGACTTCGAGCAGCTCCTTGCCACCCACCCGGCGATCACCCGGCGCTGGCTGTCCAGCGTCGCTCACCGGCTCGCCGCCAGCCAGGCACGCATCCTCGCGCTGCTCGGCGGGTCACTGACCGCCCAGGCCGCCAGGCTGCTGGCCGACGAGGCGGCCGACGGGCGGGTGGAGCTGCCCCAGCGGACCCTGGCCGCCATGCTCGGCGTGCAGCGGCCGTCACTGAACAAGGTACTCAAGGACTTCGAGCGGGACGGTTTGATCCGGACCGGCTATGCGGCCATCGAGATCCTCGACCCCGCCAGGCTCACCGCCCGCACCTGACCGAGCCAGTCACGACCGCATGTCACGGTGCCCTGCCAGCCGGGTGCGCGGTGCGACCGCCGTAGGTGCCGAAAAACTGGGCGGCGGCTTGCTGGACCGCCATCGACCAGGAGGGATAGGCGTGCACGGTCTGGGCAAGCCGGCCGGTGAACATGCCGGCGCGGATGGCGAGGGCGGGCTCGTGGATCATCTCACCGGCGCGTTCGGCCACGATCGTGGCACCGAGCACGCGTCCCCCGCCGGCGTTGCCAAGCAGTTTGCGCGGGCCAGCGATGAGCTTGATGAAACCGTCGGTGCGCCGCGCGGTGATCGCCCGGTCCAGCTCGCCCATCGGCAGGTACGCCACCCGGGCACCCGGATGGGCGGCTGACTGCTGTCCGGTGAGGGCCACCTGCGCCACCTCGGGGCTGGTGAACACCACCCACGGAATGGCCGCGGTATCAAACACACTGGGCCTCTCATGCCGCCTGCGCAGGGCGTTGCGGGCGGCCAGCCGGCCCATTGTATAGGCGGCGTGGGTGAACGGCATCTGGCCGGTTACATCCCCAGCCGCGTAGACCCCCGGCGCGCTGGTGGCCAGGTGCTTGTCCACGCGGATGTGGCTGCGCTGGTCCACCGTGACGCGGGCGGCCCCCAGATCCAGATGCTCGGTGGCCGGCTGACGGCCGGTGGCCACCAGCAGGTGCTGCGCCACCACCTGCTTCCCACCGGACAGGGCCAGCGCCACCCCGCGTTCGTTCGGCTGCACGCTCCTGGCTTCGGCACTGGTGCGGACACTGATACCGTCGGCCCGGAGCACCTGCTCGACGACCCGGGATGCCTCGGGGTCGGCGGCGGGCAGCAGCCGGTCCGCAGCCTCGACGATCGTGACCTCAGTGCCGAACCGGCGGAACGCCTGGGCCAGCTCGCAGCCGACCGCCCCGCCGCCCAGGATGGCGAGGCTGGCGGGCAGCTCGGTCAGCTCGAAGACGGTCTCGTTGGTCAGGTACGGCACGGCTTCCCCGCCATGCTGTGGCGCGAGCCCCGGCAATGGTGGCACGGCGGGATGTGATCCTGTGGCCACGACGAACGCGCGGGCGTGCAGCGACCGCCTGTCCACGGTGATCTGGTGCGGTGCGGCAAACGCCGCCCGGCCGCGCAGCACCTCGATGCCCCGCCGCGACAGGACCTCGGGTGTCTCGGTGGCGGCGATGGCGGCCACCGCCGTGCGCACCGCCGCCGTCGCCTCGGCGAATGACGCGCCGCGCGCCGCGGCCTCGATCAGCGTCTTGGACGGCACGCACCCGGTAAAGGTGCACTCGCCGCCGATCTCACCGTCGGCCACCAGCAACGTGCGCGCCCCAGTAGCGGCAGCAGCCTCGGCGGCACCAAGGCCGGCCGCACCGCCGCCGATCACGATCAGGTCATAATCCACCGGCCGCCCCGGTCTGCTGCGCGTCCTCTATCTGCACGCCGTTCCAGAACGCCACATGGTTTTTGATCTTGCGGGCGAGCGGGCTCGGGTGCGGGTAATACCAGGCCGGGTTCTTGTTCACCAGGCCATCGGCCTGGATCGTGTAGTAGCGGGCCACGCCCTTCCACGGGCACGTGCTCGTCGTGTCGCTGCCAGTGAAGTACGCCCGGTTCAGCGAGCCGACCGGGAAACAGTGGTTGCCTTCCAGCTTCACCGTGTGCTCTGTCTCGGCGAGCACCGCGCCGTTCCACACCGCGCGCAGCATGGCTCCCTCCCTGCTGTACGTCAGCGCGTTCCGCTGCTGGGATACAACACCGGGCACCAGCGCCCGCGGGCCGGAATGTCAGCCAGATGACACCACCCGCGGACGGTTCGCGGCGTGCGGCCTGCCGCCTGGCCCGGGCAACGGCCCCGTGAGGCCCGGTGAGCCGGCCTAGCTCACCGGGAACGCGGCTGGAACGCCTTGATCAGGCCGCCGCGGAACAGGACGGCCGCAAGCACCACGCCCACGCCCAGCCCGTAGGCCAGGTGCGCGCCGAGGAACGCGATCTGTGGGGCGTTCGCCATGATCGGGTTGAGCAGCGGCAGAATCCCGTAGTCCATGATCAGGAACAGCAGCCCGCCGCCGATCATGGATGCGGTGATCAGGCCCGCGGGGTTGCGCACGCCGGGCAGCCGCAGCCACACCAGGCCGGCCAGGATCGCGGTGAACGCGAACCCCATGCCGATCGCGAAGGCGAAGTGCAAGATCAGCCCGACCGCCGAATGGGCGGGCACGATCGGCATGTGGGTCAGCACCGCCGCCCGCCGAGCAGCCCGCCGCCGGCGGCCGCGCCGGCCAGCCGGCCGCCCGCGGCCTTGACCGTACTGCCCCCGGCGGATAGTTAACGGGTGGGCGGATTCGGGTCCTTTCCATCGGGTCCTCCTCACAAGAAGAGACCTTTGAGCCGGTACTCGTTGCGGGCAACGCAGGTGCCCGCCAGGCGTTATTACGGACTGTCAGCTAGGTGACAGGATCAGCTCCACAAGTCCTGGCATTTCGCAGCAGACAGGTCGTCGCCCGGGCGGTGCGGCGGCCGGAGCGCTGCGCCGGGCTGCTGCTGGCCAACGCGATCGGCCATGGCGCCTGGCCGGTGGCCCTGGTCAGGCTCCTGCGCCGGACCGGGGCCTTCGTGGAGCGGCTGTCCGCGGCCGCGATGCGGCCGGCGCTGGCGCCGCTGAGCTATCTCAGCACGCTGGGCTGGTATGCAGCCAGCACGTTGCTTGCCGCCCGCGGGTAGCCGGAACCTTCGAGCCGCCAGAAGGCCGGCCTCCGTGCGGGCGCAGGCTCTGCCCGGGCCGCTCATGCTTCCTCGCTGGCGTCGCGGCCGGGTGGGTCCTCGGGAGCGGTGAGCAGGGTGTCGCCGAAGGCGCGCAGCGGCACGCCCACCTCCGGCACCACGTACTCGGCGAACGCCCGCTGACGCTGGGTACGCGCGTCCGCCGCGGCTTCTTCCACGAGCAGGGAACCCGGTCGGCCCGCCACCGCATCCCCGCCGCCTGGATTCCCTGCTGCCCGGGTTCTGGTCCCGGGCCGGGTGGAATCGCTCAGCCTGCCCGCCGGGTTCCCCTCGCATGAACGCGGTCGAGCACGCGCGGATCGGCAACCGGATCGACGCCTACCTGGACGGCGAACTCCCGCCGGACCAGCGCCCCGCGGTGGCGGCACACCTGCGCCAATGCTGGCGCTGCAGCGGCTACGCGGGAACAGTACGCCTGATCAGGCACTCCCTGAGCGGCCTGCCACACCGCGCCCCGGCCTCGCTGACCGAGGCCAGGCTCCGCCAGTTCGCCGCCCGGCTCGCCGGCACCGGCCCCACGGACGGGCCTGTCGCAGGCTAACGCGGCAGCACAGGTCGGCGGTTCGCAGCGGGACATGCGCAAGATTCCGCTCCCACGCTGGAATGGCCGGGGGATGTGACCGGGTTCCCTGGCAGGCGCTACGGCGTGCGGAGCTGCGGTCCCCGTGCCGTGGCGCCGCAGCGACCCGGCGCTCAGATCATCAAGGGACGTCATGAGGCCGCAGAACGGGCGGGGAAGGTGAGTGGACACTGATGGACGGTAGTCCGCGTGCTGCCGTCGTGCTCGCCGGTGAGCTGATCGCTACGGTCATTGCGCTGGCGGCGGCCGGGATCGTGACCGGGTTCTGGGCCTTCTGGGCCGGCGCGGCCTGCACCGTAGTCCTGGAGATCGTGCGGGCGATCGGATTCCGTGCCTTCGGGTCCATGCCGGGCGACCTGCCGATACTGATGGGCGTGCAGATCCCCGGCACGATCATGCAGGGCCCCGGCATCGTCTCCGACATCGCCGGGTGGGCCTTCCACTTCTGGAACGGCGCCATGGCCGGAGTCATCTTCGTGCTGCTCGTCGGCGGGTTCCCGCGGATGCGCCGCGGGGGCTGGGCCGCTGCCGGACTCGGCGCCTTGTGCGGGGTGCTGCTGGCTACCGGGTTCCTGCTCAGCCCGGCCACCACCTCCACCGGCGCCGGGCTCTTCGGGCTCACCTTCGGAGCCAAGATGACCATCACCGTCTACCTCGCGCACATCTTGTTCGGCTCGGTGCTGGGGTTGCTGGCGCACCGTTTCGGCGCGCGCATCGAGCCGCCGTGGACACGGTGAAGTCGATCTGCACGGTGCGGGCGCCCTTGTCCAGGGCGCCGCGGATGTCCGCTGCCGCCTCCCGGACCAGGTCGGCGAGGAACGCCTCGCGCGGATAGCCGTCGATGCCGTCCTGCGGATACAGCAGGCTCAGGCATGACGCTGCGATCACGGCCTGCTTGACCGGCACATGCGCATAGCGCAGCGCCGCGCCGAGGTAGCGGCCGGCATGGTTGGTATAGCGGAACGGGCCAGCCGTCAGGCTGGGAAGCTGCCGGGTGTGGCCATCGGCGAACGGGATCACCACCCCGTCCGGCGCCAGCGTCTCCAGGCCGTCCATCGGGTAGGTCGCGAAGCTGGGTTTGGTCTGCTCCCCGTCGGTGATCACCGGCGAGCCGGTCGCCTCGAACTGCTCGATGGTCTCGCGCAACGCCCGCTCGGCGGCCTCGGCGCAGGCGTCCGCCGTGATGCGGCCCGCGGCGAGATCCTGGCCCGCCTCGACCAGCGCCGGCGGCCGGGGATACTGCCGATCGGTTCGGTGGGGATGGGCATGATCTCACCGCCTCACGAGGATCTGAACTTGCGCTGCGGGACTGGTTTTCCCATGCTGAACCGCGTCGTTCGTTACGTTAAGTATGCAGAAAATAACGCAACGAAACTGCCGCACGAAGGATGCGGCAGGCCGCGATCGTGGACTCCGCGGACAGGGGGCCATCATCGCACCAGGCGGAACAGCACGTAGACGCCCAGGGCCACGACGCCGAGCACCCAGCTCAGCGCCGAATGTCCTACGGCCTCGACCACGAAACTCGCTGCCACCAGCGCGGTGATGACCGTCCGCTGGATCACGCGCAGCATCCGCAGCCGCTGCGTTGCCCGGGCGATACCAGTATCCGCCGCGAATTCCGGCGCGACCCGGCGAAGCTCCCCGGCCACCGCCGATGCCGGCGGGTTCACCATGGCCCTGTCCCCAATCATCACCGTGGGGACCGTCTCGTTGCCGCCGGCGACCGACCGTACTTTGGCCGCAGCCGACCGGTCCTCCCAGATGTTGATCTCCCGCGTCGGCAGGCCGATCCGCCGCAGATCCCGGCACAGGCGATGGCAATACGGGCAGCCGGGACGCCAGTAAACGGTGACCGGCGGGCTCAGCCGCGGATTTGCCGCCGCGGAGAGCTCCTGCGACATCGTTACACTTCCGCCTTTCGACGTTGGTGCCCTGCTGGCGAGCGGGCGCCAGGCAACCACCTTGGCCTGTTGGACTGCAACACCGCGTGCCGCCGCCCCGCAGGCAACTGTCAGCCAGGTGACAACACGGCCGGCAGCGCGGCGCGACACCCGGGCCGCGCCGTGTCCCTTCTCTCATGGCCGGCCAGCGCCATGCACCGCAGAACGACCGGACAAGCAAAATAACGTCGCGCACTGGAATGTCCGCAGGATGTGACCGGGTTCCCTCCCCGGCGCTGCGGCGCGTGGTGCCGCGCCGATCCTGCCCGGGCTGGCCCACCCGCGGGCACCGTTGGCGGGCGGAATCAGCGGCCGGGCACCGTCAGCGCCACCCAGCCACCGTGTCTTCCAGCGACCTGCGGAGGATCCCTTTAATGGATAATCGCATCACCACTCACGCGACAACGAGGGTCAGGCCCAGGGCCGCCGGCCTGCTGGCGGGTGTGGCCCTGGTGGCGCTGGGCGTCGCCGCCTGCGGCGGCTCATCCAGCAAACAATCCAGCAACTCGTCAAGCGCCCCGCCGAGCAGCGCCGCCAGCGCGCCTGCTTCCACCGCGTCATCACCGGCGGCCGCCAGCGCGCAGGTGGCTTTCATGACGGCGACCTCGTCGAAGTCGTTTCCCGCGACGGTGGCCGCGCTCAAGCAGAGCGTGTCCAGTCACGGGATGATGGTGCTCGGCAGCCTCAACCAGGCCAAGGCCCTGTCGATGACCGGGCTGTCCCTACCCGGCGCGGAGACCTTCTTCGTGGGCAACCTTCGTGGGCAACCCCACCACCGGCAAGATGTTCTTCCAGGCCGACCCCGCCGCCGGCGCCGTCGTGCCGGCCCGGATGTATGTCTGGCAGAACTCCGCAGGCAAGGCCGAGGTCGGCTACTTCGATCCAGCCTCGCTGTTCTCCGCGCTCAGCCCCAAGCTCGCCGCCGGCGGCAAGAAGATCGCCATGATGGCGACACAGATCAGCAAGAGCGCCGCATAAGGCTGCCGGCACGGACGGTTACCCGCCACGGCGCGATCACAGGTACCCGTGACGGGACGCTGCCAGCTGGGTACCGGGCTCGACATCGAGTCCGGTACCCAGCAGCGTCTTGCCAGGCCGGTCTCTGGGCCCCCGGCCGCCGGCGGCCCAACTCCACCTGAGCCGTGACGACATCCCCGCGGTCACATGGCTTCCTTGATGCCAGCGCGGATGAGCCAGGTGTTGACCGGCCAGGCGGTGAAGAACCCGGCGATCATCCCGATCTGCATGAGGAACCAGTAGACGGGGCTGTCCGGGTGCAGGTGAGGAGCGGGGAAGAACACGTAGGTCATCAGCGCCATCCAGCCGAACAGGCCGACCTCGAAGGCGGACAGCGAGGCCAGGTCGGCCTTGGCGGCCTCGGCCAGGCCCTTGCGCAGGCCCAGGCCGCGCATCGGGGCGATGGCGAAGTACTGGAAGATGATGCCCAGGGCGACGGCGGCGAGGTAGTCGCCGACGTATTCGGCGGCCAGCGTGCTCCCGGCGATGGACGCGCCGAGCCCGAAGATCGCGAACTCGGCGACTAGGTCGCCGATCGAGCAGCCGGCGCCGCAGTGCGAGACCCCCACCGCGGTGGCCGCGTAGCCGGGCCTGCCCGGCGGGTCGCCGTGCTCGCGCTGCCAGCGCATGGACGCCGGGCGCCCCCACGCGCGGTACGCCCAGACGGCGGCGGGCCCGAAGTACAGGCCGGTGACCGGCCACACCACCTCCATGATCGTCATGCGCTGCCGGTAGCCGCGGGCGGCGATGTCATAGGTGATCCAGGCGGCGCTGGCGAACGCGACAGCCAGCGCCGCCCAGGCCAGGCCGGTCAGCCAGGCTGGCGGCATGTCAACAGCCCTTCCGTGAGGGTGCGGGGAACATGGGGCCGCACCGGGTCGTGTCATTACGGGGCTGTCCGGGGCGGCAAGCCAGCCGCCCCGGACAGGTGTCCACCGCCCGGCGGCGTCAGGCAGAGACCGGGTAGCCGATGTCGTCCATCACCGCGCGGAGCGTGCCGGTATCGGTCGCGGACTCGTCGTAGTCGACGGTGACCCGTTTCGGTTCGATCTCCACCTCGACACGGCGGACACCGACCGTGCCCGACAGGTCGCCCTCGATGCTGCGCTTGCAGTGGTCGCAGCTGATGCCGGGCGCGGTGAAGGTGACGCTGGCCATGACGGCTCCTTTCCCGTTCTCTTCTTTCTTTCTTCTTGGATGGTCAGGCGGCGCGGGCGAGCGGCGACCGCTCGGCTGGTCCGGCTGGGCCGCCGCGGCGGGTGGTGTCGCCCGGAGTGGTCCGGTCACGGCCGAAACGGCGCAGCCGCAGCGCGTTGGTGACCACGGTGACCGAGCTGAACGCCATCGCGAGCGCGGCGAAAACCGGCGGCAGGACGCCGGCGGCCGCCAGCGGCACCAAGACGATGTTGTAGCCGAACGCCCAGCCGAGGTTCTGCCGGATGATCCGCAGCGTGGCCCGCGACAGGGCGATCGCGTCGGCGGCCGCGCCCACGTCGCCGTGCACCAGCGTGATGGCGGAGGCGGCCATCGCCACCCCGGTGCCGGACCCGATGGCAATGCCCACGTCGGCGGCGGCCAGCGCCGGGGCGTCGTTGACACCGTCACCGATCATCGCCACCGGACCGGCCTCGCGCAGCCTGGTGACCAGGTCAGCCTTGCCGTCGGGGCGCAGCTGGGCGTGCACGTCGGCGGGGTCGATGCCCACCTGGCGGGCGGTCGCGACCGCGGTCTGCGGGGTGTCACCGGTGGCGAGCACCACCCGCAGGCCCTGGGCGCGGAGCCGGGCGACGCCGCCGGCGGCGTCATCGCGGACCGGGTCGGCGACGCCGCACAGCAGCCGCAGGTGCCCGTCGACGGCGACCGCGACCACCGTGTGGCCCCGGGCCGCGAGTTCGCCTGCCTGCCCCGCGCCGGGGGCGGTGTCGATCCCCTCCCCGGCCAGCCAGCGCAGCGACCCGGCCAGCACCCGGTGGCCCCCGGCCTGGCCGCGGATGCCGCCGCCGGCGGTGGCGGTCACCTCGGTGGCGGCCGGGAGCCGCCCGCCGGCGCCATCGCTCCTGATAGCTGGCCCGTCATTGCTGCTGGCGTGCGGCTCACCGTCGCGACGTTCCGCGGCGGCCTGGCCGACGGTGCCGCGTCCCGTGCCGGCGGCCTTGTCTGCGGCGCGCACGATGGCGCGGGCCAGCGGGTGCTCCGACGACTGCTCGACCGCCGCGGCCAGCCTCAGCACGTCCAGGTCCGTCAGCTCATCTCGCGCCGCCGCCCGGCCTGCCGCGCCGCCTGCTGCCGGGGCCTGTGCCGGCCTGCCGGGCACCGGCACCGTTTCGGTGACCTCGGGCTGGCCGGCGGTCAGCGTGCCGGTCTTGTCCAGCACCACCGCCCGCAACGCGTGGACGCGCTCCAGCACCTCCCCGCCTTGGATCAACAGGCCAAGCTGGGCGCCCCGCCCGGAAGCCACCATGATCGCCACCGGGGTGGCCAGGCCCAGCGCGCACGGGCAGGCCACCACCAGCACCGCCACCGCCGGGATCATCGCCGCCACGAAGCCGGCGCCGGCGGCCAGCCAGCCGCCGAACGTCGCGACCGCCACCAGCAGGATCGCCGGGACGAACACCGCGGAGATCTGGTCGGCCAGCCGCTGCACCGGGGCCTTCTCCGCCTGCGCCCGCTCCACCAGGGCCATGATCTGCGCCAGCACGGCCCCGCTTCCGGTGGCGGTGACCCGCATGGTCAGCGGGCTGGCCCCGTTGACCGTGCCGCCGATCACCTCATCCCCGGCGGCCTTGCCCGCCGGCATCGACTCTCCGGTGATCATCGACTCATCCACCGAGCCAGCCCCGCCGGTCACGGTCCCGTCGGCGGGGACCCGCTCCCCGGGCCGCACCAGCAGCACGTCCCCGGGCGCGACCTGGGCCACGTCCACATCCACCATGCCGGACCCATCAGCGGTGATTTTGTGGGCGATGCGCGGCTGCAGCCCGGCCAGCGCCTCGATCGCCTCGCCGGCCTTGCCGCGGGCCAGCACCTCCAGGAACTTCCCGACCGCGATCAACGTGACGATCACCGCCGCGGCATCGAAATACACCATGCGCCCGGGCAGCGCGAACACCGCCGCCAGCGAATACCAGAACGCCACCGACGCACCCAGCGACACCAGCGTGTCCATGTCCGCGCTGCCGTGCCGCGCAGCCTGCAGGGCCCCGCGGTGGAACAGCCACCCCACCCACGCATACACCGGCGCCGCCAGCGCGGCCTGCACCCACCGCGACCACGGCGCGCCACCGAACCCGTAGGCC
>Ga0209061_1002428_pt1 | contig 23724 bp, 23 predicted proteins | sample Coa_R1_10_FD_187157 | JGI IMG/M metagenome (GOLD analysis project Ga0209061, IMG submission 187157) | Surface soil microbial communities from Centralia Pennsylvania, which are recovering from an underground coalmine fire - Coalmine... | ecosystem: Environmental > Terrestrial > Soil >...
GCCGGCGCGCCGGCCTGTAGGGCTCGGGACTTACGGGGGTCGCCCCTACGGGGCTCCCCCCTCCAGTCCCTCCCCCTCTAGGCCGGCGGAGGGGAGGATCCCGTACACCACGTCAGCGGACGCAAACCTTGCTACCCCCTGGTGAGCGAAGCAAACCACGTCACCTGCTAACCGACAGCCTTTGCCGGGCCCAGAGCCATTGTCATGTTGAGCGCCGCCTAGGACGACCATATCGCCTATAGAGGCTTTCGCTTTCGCCCAAGTTATGCAGAGCCACGGCCGCCAGGCATCAGCCGGGCGCCGCCGCATGCTGCAAGGCGGCGGCTTTGCTCCAGGCATCGTAGAGCTGCATCAGGACATCGGTCGCCTGGCGCAGCTGCTCGGGGTCCCAGCCGACGTTGGCTGCCACGAGCCTCTCCCAGCACCAGCGGTACAGGGCGTCGACCGTCGCGGCGCCTTCCCAGCTTTGGTCCAAGGTGTTGGACAATATGACGAGGATTTGCTGGGCCGAGAGAAGCTCTTTGTTGGCCCGCTCATGGTCCCCTTCGGCCATGGCTTCGCGCGCTTGGCCTAAGTTGAGGACTAAGCGCTCCCAGATCATCATGAGGCGCTCAGCGGGCGTCGCCAGCTGCACCTGTTCGACCATCAAGCGTCTGTAGTCAGGCTCCATCAAAGGCCTCCAGTCGACGAGGAAGACGATGACGAAGAGGCTGAGCCGCCCAAGGCCGACGACAGGTAGGAGCCCTGTTGCTCGAGGCCCGATAGTGTCGCGTCGAGCTGGGAGAACTCGGCCTGGAGCATCTGCTGCTCCTCGTTTGCTATCTGCTGGTACATGGCGATCTCGGGGTCGAGGCTCAGCGACTGCTGTTGGAGCTCGTTTACTTGAGAGGTCACGTCGCCCGTCGGGGAGGTCGCAGCCGAAGCCAAGCTTGCAAGAGCCTGCGCCACACCTGGGGTGTAGGTGAACGAGCCGATGCCAGTGGCGGAAGTGATGCCTGGCACGCTCACAAGAAGCGACATGCCAGCCAATGTGGGGTCCGAGACGGGGGCGGACAGCACTTGCCCGTTGCCGGTAGCCGTGACGCCGTTGATCGTGCCGGATACGTCGGTACCGGTGAAAGTGCCTGCGAGGCCGAAGCCTCCGCCGGTCTCGGCGACGCTGAAGGATTGCGAGGGCCCGTAGCCGGCCGAGGTCACCTGCAGGGCGTAACCGCTCGATGTCTGGACGACCTGTGCCGAGAGGCCCATCCCGGCAGACGCGAACGCTTGGTCCAGGCCGGAGGCGACCTGGGAGAGCGTCTCACCGGAGGTGACCTGGTACGAGACGTTTTGCGAGCCTGAGGTCACCGTCAGGGTGTCGGACGACCCAGCGGCTGATGACGCTGAGCTGTAGGAGACGGTGCCGGTGTCGACGGCCTGCGTCGCCGAGCCGTCGATGACGACCGAATATGTCCCCGGTTGCGTCGCGTCGCCGGCGTAGAGCAAGCTGACCTGCCCTGAGTAGGCGGGACTGGAAGGCGAGAAAGTGCCGCCCTGGGTGAAGAGGTCCTCTACCGCTGTCGGGTTCGCGCTGTAGGCAGTCTCGAAAGCCGTTTTGTTGAAGCTGAGGGCGCCTTTGTCCTCGGTGACGCCGACGGCCGAGAGGTCGCCGAGCGAAGAGGTCCCGCTGTCGGTTGCGAACAGCGAGAGGATTTGCTGGGTGAGCTGCTCGGCCAACCCCGAGCCGAGGAGCGGGCCGCCCGTCTGCGTCGTGCTGTCGTACTGGCTTTGGGAGGATATGTCTGAGAGCACTTTGTTCGCTGCGTCCACGAGCGAGCTCACGGCAGAGGCCATGGACGAGGCGTCAGGGCTCACCGTCAGGGTCACAGGGGTCGTAGAAACAGACACCAAGTCGGCAGTGAGGCCCGGTAGCAGGCCGCTCACTTGGTTGGTGCTGGACGAGACGACGGGACCGCCTGGCCCGCCGAGGGAGACTTCGGCGTTCTGCGCCGACTGCGCTACGGTGAGGTCGCCGAGGGAAGAGCCGTTGAAGGCGGTGCTGGCGATGCCGACATTGGCATCGGCGCCGGTGGCTGTGGCGCTGAGCTCGAGCAGGTAGCCGCCGGAGCCTCCCTGTACGGCAGAAGCCGTTACCCCTGCCCCGGCGCTGTTGATGGCGGACACCACGTCGGCGAGCGACCCGTTGCCGGTGCTCACGTTCTGCGCTGTGACGCTCCCCACCGACACCTGCGCGCTCGGCCCGACTGTGGCCGTCACCGTGCCGCCGGTGCCGGAGCCGAGCGAGACCTGCTCGCCGGCGTAGATGTCGCTCAAAGTCGTCGCTGTGCCGTCGACGTTGACGATGGCGTCGGTGCCAGTCGACGCGCTCGACTGCACCGACAGCCCGAGGCTCGAGAGCGCTGTCCCCCCCGTCACCTGCAAGCTGGCTGCAGAACCTTGGTTGGTCGTGGACAGCACGAGCTGGCCCTGGGCGCCGAGGGCGGCTGTGACTGGGGCGCCGGCGGCGCTGGCGGCGCTGTCTACGGCCTGTACGAGCTGCGAGGGGCTGTAGGTGCCGCTGGCCAGCGTCAGCGTGTAGCTCGTGCCGTCGGCGTTCAAGCTGACCGTGTCGTTGCTCGAGCCGATCGTCGTGCTCGACGCCAGCGCGCTCGTGCCGGCAGTGCTAGCCGCCGAAGACGCCTGAGCCACAGAGACGCTGTGGGAGCCTAAGACGAGCCCGCTCCCCGAAAGCGACGAGAAACCCAGCGCTTCGGTGCCTGAGGAGACCAAAAGCGAAGAAGCCGAGGTCACGACGTCGGAGGTGGCCGCTACTGTGCCAGAAGAGACGAGCGACTCGCCGAGGGCCAGCTGGTCCACGACGAAGGTCACCGACCCGGTAGTCGCATTGCTAGATGTAGTGCCCGTCGCCACAGCCGAGCTAGACGACGACACCTGGGTGGCCTGCCAACCTGCCGGGGTGGAGAGCGCGTTGGCCGCTTTTTCGAGGGCGCTCAGGTCCGACGATATGCCCTGCCAGAGCGAGACCAAAGAAGCGATCTGTTTTTGTTGGTCCTGGAGGTCGGTGATCGGCTGCTCGTAACTGGCCATAAGGGCTTGGACCAGGGCCGTCGTATTGAGCCCGGTGCCTATGCCGGGCACGGTGATCGCTGGGCCGGAGCTAGAAGTGCTGCTGGAAGTGGAGTTTATTAGGGACATGTCGGGGTGCTCCTAGGACCGAGACGACGGTGCGCCCGTGCGGGGTGGTGACGAGCGCACCGTCATGGCTATGGGCCTGCCCGTTACAGGCCGAGCGCTTTCAGGACAAGCTGAGGCGCCTGCTGGGCCTGGGCGAGCATCGAGGCGCCGGTCTGCTCCAGGATCTGCTGAGTGGCGAGCTGGGTCGTGGCCTGAGCGAAGTTCGTGTCCACGATCCTCGACTGGCTGGCTTGCAGGTTCTCCTGGCCTACGGTCAGGTTGGCCACGATGTCGGTCAGCATGTTCTGCTGGGCGCCGAGGTAAGCCTGGATGTTGTCCACGGTGTTGAGAGCAGAGGACAAAGCCTGGATGGCCGTAGAGGCGTCTGCCTGAGTAGACACGTCGGTCGAGGACAGCCCGAGGCCGCTTGCAGTGGCTGCGGTCGTGATCGAGATCGAAAGCTGCGAGTAGCTCGAGGTGCCGATGCCGACCTGGAAGGTGCCCGAGTAGCTGCCGTCCAGGAGCACCTGGGACCCGAACTTGGTGGTGTTGGCGATCTGGTTCAAGTCGCTTTGCAGGGCCTGGTACTCCTGGTTGTTCGCGGCCATGGCGGCGCTGTCGGTCACGCCGGAGTTGGCCGAGGAGTAGGCCAGCTGCTGCATCTGCTCGATGATGCCTACGACTTGGTTCAAGGCGCTCTGGGCTGTCTGGAGCATCGAGACGCCGTTTTGGGCGTTGGTGATGTCCACTCCGTAGCCGGCGGCCTGGTCGCCCAATAACCCGGCGGAGACATAGCCTGCCGGGTTGTCAGCAGCCGTCTGTATGGCGAGCCCAGACGACAGCTCCTCGATCGTCTTGTTGAGCGAGGAATTGGTCTGGTTCAAGGTGTCGTACGCCTGGGTGGCAGCGGCGTTGAAGTTTACTGTGATAGCCATTGGTCGTCCTTTCGTCCTTGGTTGGCTTTGCTCCTTTCTGGGGCTGCCGGTTCAATCGTCACGAAAGGCTCGCCAAGTTGAGCGCGCGGAGCGCTTTGCGCCGCCTGTCAATGCGAGGAGGCAAGCGACCGCCTCTTCGCCCAAGAGCCCAGCGTCTGCCAGCTGCTCGCGGCCGGCTATGAGCTTCGCGTTCTCGGGGAGGTAGTCGCCTTCTGCGGCGACGCAAGCAGCAGCCTCTTCTGGCCCCAAGGCTGAGAGGACAAGTTGCTGGCCCGGGCCGGTACGGTGCGCCCAGCCGTCGTGGCGCTCTGGCCAGGGCCGGGTGACGAGCGGTACGTCTGCTTGGTCGGCTATGCCTACAAGGAAGCGGGCAAGCGAGCCGGCTTCCCCGCCTGCGCCAAATGGCCCGGCCACGACGACGCCGTTAGTTACTCGCTCGTCGAGGACCTTGTCGGCCCAGCGGGCAGTGAGGCGCGCCCGGTTGGCGGTCACCGCCCGGAAGCGCTCGGTGCCGGAAGCGGACTCTTGGTGCACAAGGACGCTCCTAGGCTCGTAGAAGACACGCCATCCCGCTTCGGCGGCGCGAAGGCATAGGTCCACGTCCTCGTTGCCGTTCCAGTACCCTTCGTCGAACCCGCCGAGCGCTTCGAACACGTCCCTGCGCATCGCCATGACCGCCCCGGTGACGGCCCGCAGCTCCCTCGGCCGGTTGGCTACCGGGTGGTCGGCGCGCTGGCGGTAAAGCAGCGGCAGGCCGTCGGTGTAGCCCTGGCCGTCGGCGTCGTGGAGCACGGCCACGCCGGCGTGCTGCAGGGTGCCGTCTGGGAAGAGCAGCTTCGGCCCGGCGATAGCAACCCCGGGGCGTGCCAGCGCCTCCAGCAAGGGCGGCAGCCAGCCGGGTTTGGCGACTACGTCGTTGTTGCAAAAGACGACGGTCTCCCCCGAGGCCGCCTTGGCCCCCTGGTTGCAGGCAACGGCGAAGCCGAGGTTCTTGGAGTTGCGCACGACTGCGACCCCGGCGTCGGGGTTGGGCTGCACCCGCGCTGTGGCGTCTGTCGAGCCGTTGTCCACGATGACGAGCTCGTAGCTGCCGTCTGGCAGGGTCGCCTGCAGGCTCCGCAGCAGCCTGAGCGTCCATTCGGCGCGGTTCCAGCACGGCACCACGATGCTCACCTGGCGAGAGCGCGCCCGCATGTACAACGGACGAGCTTGCTCTTGGCTCGCCGGCAACAGCTCGAGGTAGCTAGGGGCGAGCGCCGTCAGCGTCGCTTCTACCGTCGCCCTCAGTTCTGACGTCGTCAGCGGCACCAGCTCTTCGAGCAGCGAGGCCGCCTCGGCGTCGGAGAACGCTTTGCTGGCCGAAGCGGCGGCCAGCACCCGCTCTGTCAGGCTGCGCCCCTCGTCTTTGGCAATGGCGAGCAACGGGCACGTCCCGAGCCCGGCGGCCCGCAGCCGCCCGGACCAGCTAAGAGCCGCCGCTGGCGAGGCGTGCGGCGCGGCGAGGCCTGCAGCGGCGAGCACGGCTTTGTCGCCCGGGTGCGCTTCCCAAGCCCCCTCCAGCACCGCCAATTGGTCGTCGGGCTCGTCTAGCTGCAGCACCTGGGCGAGCCATAGCTTGAGCGAGCCGGCCGGGAAGGCCTTGCCTATCCGGGCCAGGCTTTCGCGGCCGTCGCCGGCGCTCGCTACACGGGCGTCGTGCACGAGGGCAGACAGAGGCTCCTGGCAGACGCCTTCGCTGGCGAGCGGCCCGAGCAACGCCTCGAAAGCCGCCTTAGGCCGGCCGGCGCTGCGGTGGCAGGCGGCCAAGATGTGGGCCACTTCTGAAGGGTGGTGCCAGAACTTGTCCTCGTCGAGCGCAGGCAGGCTCAGCCGGGAAAGCACTGCGACTGCTTCGTCGTAGAGCTTGGACCTCCAAGCCAGCTCGCCGGTCAAGATGTCGGGGAGCACTGCGACCTTGGACAGGCGGCGCAGCCTGGCGATGCGGTCTGCGGCGCCTTCCAGGTCTCCCAGGCTGAACGCCGCCCTCGTGCCGGCGTGCAGAGCCAGGCGGGCCGTAGGCTGCTCTGGCCCGTCGGCAGCTTTGTCGAGGTGCTCGATAGCTTGGCCGGCGCGGCCCAGGGCGAGAAGCGAGCGGCCCATGTCGAGCTGCGCCCTCTGGCGCTCCAAGCTGCTTTCGGCGTCGGCCAGCGCCAGCTCCGCGAGCCTCAAATTGCGCTCCAGCTTGTTCCGGCCTTCGAGGACTGCGCCTGCGTAGCCGTGGTGGACGATGCCGCCGACGGCGAGGAGCCTCGCCTCCAGCACGTCGCGATCGGGGTGCTCTACCTGTTCATGGATGCGCCCCTTCCACCTGAGGCCCCGGCGGAAGAGCCGGAGAGCGGGATGGTTCGTGCGGGCCTCTGTGCCATGTCCCATCTCGTTCGAGATGTTGACCAGCCACCCGTCGAGCTCGGGAGGAGACATCGCCAGCGCCTCGTGCAGTCTTTCCCCGTCGCCCACCCATTCCTCGTCGGCGTCGATCCAAAGGGCCCAGTCGCCGTCGCAGTGGGCGAGGGCCTGGTTGCGAGCCTTGGCGAAGTCGTCCTCCCATGCGACATGGACCACCTTGGCCCCATAGGACTCCGCGATGGCGGCCGTCGCGTCGGTGGAACCGGTGTCGCCGACGACTATTTCGTCCGCCACCCCCCTGAGCGACTCGAGGCAGGGGCCGATGTTGTCCTCTTCGTCTTTCACGATGAGGCAGGCGGAGACGCGCGGAGCGCCGTCGCGTCGAGCAGCTGCGCCATGAGAAGCCAAGAAGCGCTCGCGTCCTTCCATTTCTGCCTCGCGCCAGTCGACCTTGTTGGCGTCGAAGCTGGCATGGCCTTCGTGGTGGACATAGCTGCCGTGCGCGATGACGAGCTTGGCGCCTGTGGCCGCGAGGCGCCGGCACAAGTCGTCGTCCTCGTAGCCGCCAGACTTGTACCCCTCGTCGAACCCGCCCACCGCCTCGAAAGCGCTTCGGCGTACGGCGAGGCAAAAGCCGACAAGCCGGCTCGTCTCGCTCACCTGACCGCTGTGAGACTGTCGCCAGGAGCGCTCGAAGGCCCTGAGCTCGGCTTTGGAGCCGTAGCGGGCGCCCGCGACCAGCTGAGGCCCGGACACGAAGTTCGACCGCGCGCCGGCGGCGGCCACGGAAGGGTCGGCGAACGGGGCAAGAAGCTCGTCGAGCCAGCGTCCGACCGGCACTGTGTCTGAGTTCAAGAAGACGACGACGTCGCCTGTCGACGCCGCCGCTCCTTGGTTGCAAGCCGCGGCGAACCCACGGTTTTCCGGGTTGCGGAGGACTTTCGCCCAACCGAAGTCGCCGAGGCCTCGCGCCGTGCCGTCTGTCGACCCGTTGTCGACCACCACGACCTCGTCGCGAGGGGCGAGCGTGGGCCTGAGCGCCACCAGGCAGGCGCGCGTGCGCTCCCATGCGTTCCATGCCGGTATGACGACAGACGCCTTGGGGCGGTAGGGGCGTTGGCCAGCGTGCTTGGTCATCGAAGCTGTGAGCCTGAAGCGAGGCCAGATAGCGGGCCTATTGGTCGCGCTGACGAGCCCGGGTCGTCTGAAGGGACCGAGAGCTGACCCAGCAAGTAGAGGTTTTGGAGCACATAAGCACTATCGGCAAGCCGAGCCACAACCAGCCCCGCTCAGGGAGCGCCTTGCGGCTCCCCTCTTTCGTCGTCGGCCTCGTCCTTTGACCGGCCGTAGCTGCCGACCAGCCACTGGAGCAAGTAGGCACCGCCAGCTACCAGGACAAGTGCCGCCAAGTACCAAAGCTCGAGGCTCACAATCGATATGCCTCCGGAAGCGAACGACACCAGTGCAGGGGTGCAGACAAGCACGGCCACCGCTGCTATCGTCGACGGCTTGGTCATGAACCGGCAGCGGCCCCGACGCCGGCGAGCGGTTCGCTCGCTTCGATGACGCCAAGGTTGTCTATGACCATCTCAGGGCTTAGCTCGAGGACCGATAGCACCCCTAAGCTCGGTACCCGAGCAGCTAACACCCGGCGCAAGGAAGGCCTCAGCCGAGGAGCGCAAACCAGCACGGCGCGCCTGCCGTCCTGCTCAGCTTGACGGGTCAGCTCGCGCGCCTTTTCTATTACCTGAGAGAGCACATCTGGCGGAGCGTTCAAGACGGTGCCCGCATCGCCTTGGACGACGCTCGAGACGAGCAAAGCCTCGGTACTTGGGCTGAGCACTATCACAGACAGGCGGCCGTCGTTGGCCCATCCTGCGCAGATGACCGGCCCGAGGGCCGCCCTGGCGGCTTCGAGCAGCCCTTCTGGGTCCTTGGAGTCCTTGGCGCGTTCGGCGACCGCTTCCAAGATGCGCACGAAGTTGCGGACCGGGACGCGCTCGGAAAGGAGCCCCCGGCAGACCCTTAGGACATCCCCCGCTGTCATATGGGCGGCGGCGAGCTCGTCTATAACGGCGGGGTCAGACTGGCGGGCGACGTCCATCAACTGGCGCACCTGCTGAAGAGACAGCAGCTCCGGCGCCCGGGAGCGGATGACCTCCCCGAGGTGGGTGACGACAAGCGAGGTCCTGTCGAGCACCGTGGCGCCCATGAGCATGGCTTTGGCGCGAGCGCTCGGGGGGATCACGACGGCCGTGAGCCCGAACACCGGGTCCTTCGTGCGCTCCCCCTCGAGCGAAGAGATCCCCTTGCCGATCGCCAACATTGCGCCGACCGTCGTCGTACCGGCTGCCGCTTGAGCGCCATGCACCGAGATGACGTACTCGCCTGGCGACAAGAGCACGTCGACCTTGATGGCCACCAAAGGGACGACGAAGCCTAGCTCCGCTGCGATCACCTTCCTGAGCCCGCGCACCTTCGTCGGCAGCTCGCCCTTGCCGTCCGGCTCGAGCAGTCCCTGGTAATCGGAGGCCAAGGCCAGCTCGAGAGCCTCGCTCCGGAGGTCTTTAGCCATGGTCTGGGGGGTTAGCTCGACTTGGGCCTCTTCAGGCGCCGTCTCAGGCTTGGGCCCGCTGTCCTGCTCTTTGTTGGTGAACTTCCACCCGAGCCCTGCCACCATGAGCCCCACTGGGAGGAAAGGCACTATCGGCATCCCGGGGACGACGCCGAGGAAGGCGACCACGCCGCCGGCCAGCAGCACGGCGCGCGAATGGCGCCTAAACTGCTCCGCTACGTCGTGGCCAAAACTGTTGTCCTGGTCGCCCGCGCGGGTGACCACGATCCCGGTCGAGACCGACATGAGCAGGGCGGGGATCTGAGACGCTAAGCCGTCGCCGACCGAGAGGAGGCTGTACGTGCTGACGGCCTGCGAGATCCCCATATGGTGCACGACGATGCCGGTAGCTAGGCCGCCGACCAAGTTCACCAAGACGATGACGAGCGCGGCGATGGCGTCGCCTTTCACGAAGCGAGAGGCGCCGTCCATGGCCCCGTAGAAGTCCGCCTCCTTGGCGATGTCCTCCCGCCGGCGCTTGGCTTCGTCTGCTTTTATGATGCCGGCGTTCAGGTCTGCGTCTATGGACATCTGCTTGCCGGGCATCGCGTCCAAGGTGAAGCGGGCCGCCACTTCGGCCACGCGGCCGGCGCCGTTGGTGACGACCACGAACTGTATGACGATCAATATGAGGAAGACCACGAGCCCGACGACCAGGGAACCGCCCACCACGAAATGCCCGAAGGCCGCTATGACCGCGCCGGCGTTCGCGTGCAGCAGGATGAGCCGTGTCACGGCGACGTTTAGGGCCAGGCGGAACAGCGTGGCGACGAGCAGCAGCGTCGGGAACACGGAGAACTCGAGCGGGCGCTTCACCTGCAGCGCCATCGCGAGCACCACCAAGGCGGCGGCGATGTTGGCGCTGATCAGCACGGAGAGCACCAGCGGAGGGACGGGTACGACGAAGAGGGCTATGACCACGACGACCCCGAGAGGGATGCCGATGGTACCGAAGCGCTTGTCTTGCACGTCGACCTCCGATGCCTGCCAGCCGAGAGGGGCCCCTCCGGCTTCAACTACTATCGGCAAGCGCTGATGGGAGCGCTGTCGAGCTGCTTAGCAGTCAGCCAAGCGCATGGCCGTGACCGTATTGTTCGGCTGGCCGTCGTCGGACATCACCAAGAAGCCAGCTGCGGCGAGCTCTTCGTGCAGCATCGCCGGCGTCCAGCCGGTGTGGTGGGCGTCCCAGGCGCCGTCGGGCCCGAAGCGGTGCCCTCCGTAGATGTTGCGCACCACTTGGGCGGCCGGCTCTGGCCCTCCTCGGACGAGGATTTGGGCGAGCACCAATAGGTTGGGCACCCTTATGGTGAGCTTGCCGCCCGGGGCGAGCACCCGGCGCCACTCTGCGAGCACTTCGGCCGTCCTGCTCGCAGGGAAATGCTCGAGCACGTCGCTCGCTACGAGCTCCGACGCGCTGGCCGTGGGGAACGGGAGCTTGGTCGCGTCTGCCACGACGTCGGCGACGTCTGCTCGCAGGTCGACCGACAAATAGCCGCTCCGGCGGTCGTCGCCGGCGCCGACGTTCAGCCGCAAAGGGGCCTTGAGGCGGCTGCGGTCGACGGCGGCGCCGCCGGGAAGAGGGCCGGCGTGCCAGGTCGGGCCGGGGCTTTCCCGCCCTGCGGCACCGGACCTGTCGATCGTCTGGCGGATGGCGGCTACCCGCTCTGCCACTACTTTGGCCGCGGCCTGCAGGCTGTAGGCGCGCTGGACGAACGCCTGGCCGCGCTCGCCCCTGGCCCGCGCCTCGTCGGGGTGCTCCCACACCTCGCGCATAGCTCGCGCGGCGGCGTCGAGGTCCGGCTCCGCCCAGGCGCCACCAGGGGGGTAAAGTCCCCCAGGAGGCACCGTCGCCGGCGCCCACGGGACCAAAAAGGCGTTGTCCTCGGTCGTGAAGTCCAAGTTGCCCGAGTAGCCGGTCGCGATGACCGGCGTGCCCCAGGACATCGCCTCTGCGATCGTGAGCCCGAAGCCTTCGGAGCGGTGCAAGGACACGTAGCAGTCGACGAGGCCCGTCCAGGCGGCGTTCTGCTCCGGCGGCAGGTACCGGTCTGTCAGCACGACGTCCCTCCGGCCCTCGGCGAGCGCGCGCAAGCGCGAAGCCGCTCCCCCGCGCTCGCCGTTGGTCACCTTCACCACGAGAAGCGGGCCTTCACCTGGGGAGAACGCCCGACAGAAGGCCCTTATCAGCCCGTCTGGGTTCTTGCGCTCCACGGTGGAATTGGCGTCGAACATGAACCCGAAGACAAAGCCCTCCGGCAGGCCGACGTCTGCGCGGGTGCATGGGGGCGGCCCGCTCCTACGAGGCAGCGGGAACGGGAAAGTGACGACCGGCTTGGCTGTCGCCGCCGCAACCGCCTTGCGGGTGAACTCAGAGCCGGCCCATACCTCGTCCACCAGCTCTAGAGCGCTTACAAAGCCCGGCGGCAGCTCAGGGAGCTCCCAGTGCCATACTGCGACCGTGTAGCGGCCGCTCAGCGCCCCGTCGTTCTCGGCTGCCCAGTAAGGCAGCATGTCGCCGTTCAAGCAGACGATGTTCAGGTCGAAAGGGAACCGCCCCGCAGCTGAGCGCCGGTGCTTGAAGGGGTGCTCGGCACGGTTGTAGTGCCGGTAGTAGGAACAAGTGGCGCAGCTGCCGCCGGCAGCCTCGACGGCGTCGACCACGAGCCTCGCCGACTCGCCGATGCCGAGCTCCGCCTCGAAGTAGCCGACTACGTTGGCGCCCCAGCCCCCGTCCTCGGTCACGCCGGTGGGCTTGGCGCGCTGTGCGCTGAGCAGGTCGCTGCCCGACCAGCGGCGCGCCAGCGCAGCCGCGTCTAGCTCCTCGTGCTCAGGTGACCTCGGCCGGCACGCGGCGCCCCTAAGGCTCGCGCGCGACTCGAGGTCGCAGAGCACCTCCCAGCCAGCCTGCCTCAGCCGGAGGCAGAGGTCGACGTCCTCAAAGCCTGAGCGGTACTCCTCGTCGAAGCCGCCGACCTCCCAGAAAGCCTCTCGGCGCACGGCGAGCGCGAGCGACGGGAGGGCCGTCGCCGGCGCTTGGGGCGGGATGAGCTGCCCGGGCCGGGCGGGGCCCTGGTAGCGGGCGAGAACCGAGAGGCCGCCGTCGCCTCGGCCCTCGACCGACAGCCCCGCCCACAGCGCCGGCCCTCCGGCCCCGACGGCGATAGCCGGGCCTATCGCGCCGACTTGGGCGTAAGAGCCGAGCACTGCGACTGTCCTCTCCAGCCAGCCGGGCGGCAGCACGCAGGAGGGGTCCAAGAAGACCAAGTACCGTCCGCAGGCGGCCTTTGCCCCGAGGTTCGCGCCTGCTGCGAAGCTGTCTGGAGCCTCGCTCCGCAGCACGTGGACTTCCCCAGACAGGGCGGCCAGCACGTCTTGGGTCGCGTCGGCCGACCCCATGTCGACCGTCACGAGCTCGAACAGCCCTGCCGGGGTGACGCTGACCAGGTGCTGCACGAACTCGAGCGTGCGGTCTGCCCGCCCCCACAGCGGGACGACGAGGCTCGCCAGGACGCGCTCGTGCGAAGCTGCGGCGCCGCTCATGCGCGCGTCTCGTAGGCGGCAGGCCGTCGGCGCCGCCGCGATCTGAGGCGCGCCTCGACGGCGGCGCGGCGCGCCCGCACCTGCTCTTCTGCGAGGCGGAGAGACCTGAGCAGGCTTTCCGCTCTTTCCCGCAGCTCATCCGGCAGCGGGCCAAGATCCTCGGTCCCAGGAAAGGCGCACGCCGTCGCCCCTTCGTACAACGTCCTTAGGGACGCGTCGAGCCTGTCCAAGTAACGAGACCAGGCCAGCGTGTTTGTCATGGCAGGTACTGCAAGAGCGAGGGCGGGACGACTTGCGCCAGTGCGTACAGCGCCGATTGCAAGGTAGAGTTCTGCAAGCTGAGCTCGGTTGCGACTTTGGGGAGGTTCACGGCTGTGATGTTGGACGCCTGGTCGGCAAGGGTCTGCGCTGTGGACTGAGCCTGCTCCAAGGCTGCTTGCATCTGGTCGTAGTAGGCGCCGACTTGGGCTGCCGACGCCTGTACCTGGTCGTACCAGCTGTTGATGGCCGGGAGGTCCGTGCTCAGCACCGCGTTCGTGTTGCCGGCTTGCAGGTCGGCAACTGTTTGGTTGATAACCCCGAAAAGCCCGCTCGCCCCGCTGCCGAAGACGCTCGACCCGCTGGCTCCGGCGGGGAGCTGTGTCCCAGGCCCGACGGTCCTAGTGGGGACGACGTTGTTGCCCAGGTAGGCGCCGGCAGACGAGTACGCCTCGGTGACGCCTGAGGTGCCGCCGAAAAGCGCGTAGCCCTCATAGGAAGTGTTCGCGTTGGCAAGGATGCTTTGGCCGATCCCTTGGACCTGCTGGGCCAAGGCGGCCATGCCAGCTGGCGAGAAATTGGCCGAGGAGACCGACTGGACAGACTGCTGGAGCTCGGATATCTGGCCGAGCACTTGGTTGAGCACTGAGTTGGCTAGCCCGAGCCTCGACAGCCCGTCGGACGCGTTCGTGGCCCAGGTGCTCGCTTGGGAGGAGGCAGCCTGAGCAGCCAAGGCGTCGACAGCTCCTGTCGGGTCGTCGCTCGGCGAGATGATGGCGCTACCGGTCGAGAGCTGCTGCTGGAGCTGCTGGGCGTTGACCTCGCCAGCGTCGATGGACCCCAAAAGCTCGCCCGAGAAGGCGAGCGTGGTCGCCGGCAGGACCGCGCTCATCAGCTCACCGCCGCCAAGAGCGAGGAGAACATGGAGGCCGCCGTGGCTATGACTTTGCCCGACGCCTCGTACATCTGCTGATAGTTCAGCAGAGCGGTCAGCTGGGCGTTGGTGTTGACCCCCTCGGACGCGCTGGCTTGAGCCTCTGCCGAGCTCGCCGCCTGCGCGGTGACGGACTGGGCCGCGACGGCCGATTGCACAGCCGAGCCGGCTTGTCCGACGAGCGCCTGGTACAGCGCGTCGGCGCCAGAAGTCGAGCCCGCCAAGTCGGACACGGCCTGGGCGTTTGAGCCGTCCAGAGGGCCGGTGGACGCGGACGCTCCTGCCGCTATGTCGGCCGGGTCGGAGACGATCGTCGGGTTGAGCTCTATCGACGCCGCAGTGACCGCTCCTCCCGTCGAAGATGCGAACATGGCTATCCCAGGCGACGACGTCGCCGACGAGCTGCCGAGCGGGGACCAATAGACGCCTGCGGTGAGCTGGTTGTTGACCGTGGTGGCGAGCGTTGAGGCCACGTTGTCGAGGGCTGCCTGCCACGACGGCAGGTCGCTCGTCAGCGCCTGAAGGAGCCCGGCCGCTTGGCCGGACGAGACAGGCACGACCGTCGTCGCGCTGAGCGGCCCGCCGCTAGCCGTCACCGTGGTGCTGGCACCGGTGCCGGAGACCCCGAGGGTAGCTGCTGAGCCCGCTGACACGAGGACCACCCCGCCCGCCGAGATGGTCATGGAACCCGTGGAGCTTGTCGAGTTGGTGGCCCCTATTTCAGCGGCGAGGTCGTTCGCGAGAGCCATTTGCTGCTCGACGAGGGCGTTGGCGCCGCCGCTGCCCGAGGCGTCCGCTTGCAGCACGGCGACGTTCAAGCTTGCGAGCTCCCCGAGCTGCTGGTTGACCTCTGACACCGTCTGGGAGAGCAGGGCCTGCGTGCTCGTAAGCGAACTGGACAACATAGACGACATCGAATGAAGGGTGTCGACGAGGGTTTGCGACGACCCGATGAGGCTCGTGCGAGCCGCCAGGCTGCCGGGCGAGTTGGCTACCGTTGCCCAGTTCGACCAGAACGCAGACAGCTGCGCCTGTAGCCCGTTGCCTGACGCTGAAGTCGACGACGACGAGGAGGTCGCAGACGTCGACGACGACGGGAAGTCGTTGAACACCGACTGGGCGTCCTGGAGCACCTGGGCCAGTGAGGACGCGTAGCCGGCTTGCGCAGACGTCGTTTGAGCCAGAGCGGTGAGCGCCTGGTTGTTGTCCAAGCTGACTGCGCTCACTTCGGCCCCGGACCCGACCGGCCCCGGGCCTCCTGCCACCGATGCCATGTCGGCGGTTTGAGCGATATAGCCAGGTGTAGACGCGTTGGCGAGGTTCTCGCTCACAGCGTCCAAGCCGGTTTGGGACGCGTCGAGGCCGCTAAGAGCAATGTCGAGAGCCTGGATGCTCACGCCATCACCTTCGGGGCCTCGGCCATGGAGCTCCCCCGGCTACGCACGAGCGTGCCGTCCTGTGCGTACTCGCGGTGCACGCCCAAAGCTGCAAGGGCGTCTTCTCCTACGATGAGGCGGGCAGCTATCGCCGACGACGCTTCGGCAGCCCTCCGGGCTGAGCGCGCTAAAAGGGCCCGCAAGTCCCTCCAGGCCTCCTCGACGCCGACGTCGCTAGACGACAGCGCGTCCGCTAAGAGGTCGTCTTCCTGACGTGCCCAAAAGGCGTTCGCGTTCTCAACGGCTTCGCAGAGCTCTTCTTGCGCCAGCTCGATCAACCGCCGCGGACGGTCGCTCGTGACCAAAAGTTCGAGCTCCTCCACCCTGAGCAGTACCTTCTCGGCCAGAGCAGCGCCCTCACCAAGCGCCCTTATCATCTCAGGAGCTTCCATGCCTTTGCTATCGGCACATCTGCCACCTCCTGTTCAGGGCTCTCGAGCTTTAAGCGCGTATACCTGGGCGAGGAGCCGGGCGACTGCCTCGTAGAGCCTGACCGGCACCAGGTCGCCTACCAAGCAAGCGTGGTAGAGGGCACGAGCGACAGGAGGCTCTACCATGACCGGGACACCCAGTCGCTCAGCGTCGGCACGAAGCCGGGCGGCGACTTCGCCGGCGCCCCTTGCGACCACACGCGGGGCTTTATCAGTGCCGGCCTTGTAGCAGAGCCCGACGGCAAAGTGGGTCGGGTTGGCCACGACGACGTCAGCCCCCTCCACGGTGCCGGTCATGCGGGCGCGGTGCAGTTTGAGCGCCACGCGCCGCCTCCGAGAACGTGTTTCAGGCGACCCTTCTTCTTGGCGGGCCTCTTCCTTGGCCTCCCGAGGGCTCATCTTCAGCTCTTGGGTTATCCGGTGCCGCTGCGCCCACCAGTCTGCCCCCCCTACGACGAGGCCAGCCAAAGACACGTAGCGAAGGAGCAACAGCAGCTGAGGCACTAGCGTGGAGACCAGCGCGCCGAGGGGCACGACAGTGCCGACGGACATGAGCCCAAGGACCTTCCTTGCCACGGCGATAGCAATGACCGTAACCAGTACGAGCGTCGCGAGCTGCTTGGCCATGCTCACAAGGCCAGCAGGAGACAGCATCTTCCTCAACCCCGACACCGGGGAAAGACGTCCTGGGCTCGGCTTCAATTTCCTCCAAGCGAGCACGGGCCGGCCTTGTGCGCCTTGGGCTATCAAGGCCACTAGCAAGATGGCGGCCGCGGCCACGGCTACGACGGACACGGCCACGTACAGGCCCTGTCCCATGTCCCTTAGCGCCGTCGCTCGCGTCGGCACGGAGAACCCAGCGACCCCCGCACCCAGAAGCCCTACCACCCGGGAGGAAGCGAAGCCGAACAGGAGCGGGGCAGCAAAGGAGGCTGCCAGAACTATGGCCCAACCTGAGATGTCAGCGCTCCTCGCCACCTGGCCAGACTGCCTGGCCTCCCGGAGCCGGCGCGCCGAGGGCGGGAGCCGTTTGGACTGTTTGTCCTCCCCGCTAGCCACAGCTAAAGGAGCCCTCCTTCCAAGCTGAGGGCGTCTTCTACGAGGCGGTGGACGGCGCTTGGGAGGACGGAAGCCCCAAAAGCGAGCACCAAGACAAGCACCAGCGCCTGGACCGAGAACGCGAAGAGGAAAACGTTGACCGTCGGGGCAGCCTTTGCCATCATAGCCAAGGCGACCTGTACGAGAAACTCGACAGCAAGCAAAGGGCCGGCTACCTCGAAGGTCGCTGTGAACATCGTCGCCACCGCTGCGATGGCGCCGTTGGCCATCGGCCCCAAAGAGCTGATGGTAGGCCCGACTACGCCAAAGGTAGTGACCAGCCCCCGCAAGAGCAACAAGTCGCCGCCCGAAGCCACCAAGAGCGCAAAGGTAGTCATGGTGTACAGCTGGCCGAGGGCCGTCGACTCCTGGAAACCAACTGGCTCCAGCGCCTGGGGCAGCACGAGCCCCCCGAACAGGCCCAAGCTGTCGCCCGCCGAAGAGACCGCTGCCAATAGCGCCATCGTGAGCCCGCCAAAGGCGGCCCCAATCACCACCTGCCCCAGCGCGTCGCTGATCAGGCCTTGCCACGTCGGTAAAGCTCTCAGGTGCAAATCGGGACCAGTTACAAGGCCCACGCCCAATGCTGCGGCTGCTCGGACAGCTTTTGGGACATAGGAGCTCGAAAAGGGAGGGACGACCGACAACCAAGCCAGTACCCTGAGAGAGGCCAGCAGGGCTGCGGCCGCTCCGACCGGGTCGAAGGTGACGCTTGGTGCCACTAGAAGCCTGTGAGAAGGCGAAGCTTACGCGCCGGTGACGAGCCTGGGGACCGACTCGTAGAGCTGCTTGGTGAACCCGATGATGTCGCCCAGCATCCAATGCCCAGCGACAGCTATGACCAACGAGATCACGACTAGCTTCGGCAGGAACGTGAGGGTGTAGTCGTTTACCTGGGTAAGCGCCTGGAACAACGACACCAACAGCCCTACGGCTAGGGCAGCTGCGAGGACCGGCCCAGCCACCTTAGCTACCAGCAGCATGGCGTGGGTCACGATGGTGACCACTTCGCTCTCGCTCATAGCCAGCTCTCACCCCACCTTCAACAACGCCGACGCGACGAGCGCCCACCCGTCGACCAGCACGAAGAGGAGGATCTTGAACGGCAGTGATATGAGCGTCGGCGGCAGCATCACGATCCCGGTCGACATGAGCACCGAGGACACGATCAAGTCGATCACCACGAAGGGCACGTAGACGAGAAAGCCCATCAGCATGGCGGTCTCGATGGAGGAAATGGTGTAGGCGGGCACCACCGCGAGCATGGGAGCCGAAGCGGCCCGAGCCCCGCCAGCATGAGCCAGGGAAAGGAAAAGTTGCAGATCACCCTTGCGGGTGTGGTGGAGCATGTAGGTACGGAAGGGCCCTTCGGCCGCCGCCAGCGCGTGGGAAAAGCTCATCTTGCCGTTGAGCCAGGGTTGGAGAGCAGCGTGGTCCACATGGGCGAGCACCGGGGACACGAGCGCCAGGCCTATGAACAGCGAAAGGGCGGCGAGGACCTGGGAGGGGGGCACGTCCTGGATGCCTATAGCGTTGGAGACGATCTTCAAGGTGACAAAGACTTGAGTGAACGGCGTGAGCAGGAGCAGGGCAGCCGGGGCCACTGCCAGCACGGTCAGAGCGACGATGATGACGACGCTCGTGCCTGGGCGGGCGAGGTGGTTGAAGTTGACCGTCACAGAAGGCGCTTGCGCCAACAGTCCCATGCTCAGCCCCTCTCGCGCCGCAAGCTGAGCGAGCGGGCAAGGGCCTCCGCGAAGCTCGGCCTTGGCTGCCAGCCCGTCGCGGCGAAAGTCGCCTCCCCCGCCCGGGACGCGTTGGGCGCTGGGGTCTTCGGCAGCTCGCAAAGCAGCCCGACCCCCTTGTCGGAAACGCCGAGCAGCAAGTCCTTGTCTTCTACGCTCACCCTCACCACTGACGCCCCCTTGACCATCTGCCGGCGCGCCACTACCCGCAGCGCTTCGTCGCGGCCGCCGCTCCCAAGCCCGCGAGCACCGTAAGCTCGAGCCGCCTTGGAAGCAAGCCATAGCAGGCCCCCTACCAGGGCGACGCCGACGAACAAGTGCAACAAGGCTCCCGTCATTGCCTGTCCCCGTCCCTGGCGATTATCTCGGTCACCCTGATCGCGTACTCGCCCGAGCTCGGCGCCTCGACTACTTGGCCTCGGGCGAACAGCGCCCCGTTTACGTACAGGTCCGCTGGCGCCCCTGCCGGGCGGTCCAGGACGACGACCTCGCCAGGCCCGAGCTGGAGGACCTCGCGGAGGGACTTGGTGGTGCGCCCGAGCTCCACTGTTAGCTCCATGTTGACGTCGTAGAGCGCCAACAGGTGCTGGTCGGCATCGGAGGCAGCGGACAGGTCAGGGGTAGGAGGTGTGGTCATGTCAGTTGTTTCCTTTCTCGAGCGGTTCGTACAGTCCTACGATTTGGCAGGCGGCGCGCCGCGCGCGTTCTATTGGGACAGCGGTAAACAGCGGCTTGTCGCCGACGCAAAGGAGCAAAGGCTCGCCCAAAGGGTGCCCGAGGGAGAGCACCTGGCCTGGCGACAAACGCTCGGCTACTCGGAGCGGGACGGCTACCGACGCGTAGCGCAGTGACAAGGTGAGAGGCACCCGTCGCGCCGCTGCCAGGGCAGCGGTACGCGTCCCCGTCACCGAACTGCTTGCCTGCAACCCAGCCAGCAGGGGCCGCAAGGTGCTCACCGGGAAGCACAGCCTCAACGCCCCGGCAGGCTCTTTGGTGGAAGGCAGCAGGACACTGGTCGACAGCGCGGCACAGGGCATGCGGCGGTTGGACAGGAACAGACCTGAGGTCGCAGTCATCTGTGTGACGGGCCCCGAGCGCGCCTCCCCAAAAACCGACGACGCGGCGTCAGCTAAGGCCTCAGCGAGGACCGTAAGGAAGGGCGACAGAAGGCGAGACTCGGTCTCGGACAAGGAGCGCTCAGGGAAAGGGCCCGTGCCCGGGCCGGCCAGGTAGAGGTCTACCAAGGCCATGACGAGCGCTGCCGGTAGGTGAGCAAAGACCTGCCCTTCGCCTAAATTGAAAGTGACGAGCACGCCGTAGCCGGCCGTTGCGGCTTCGAAGTCCTCCCAGCCGACTTGTGCCACCTCGCCGAGCTGCAAGGTGACCTTTGCCTTGGCGAGCAGCCCGAAGCGGCTGGCGGCAAGACGGCTGAAGTTCTCCCCTACCTGGCGGAGCGCGGCCATCGCTACCCTGTCGACTCCCTCGTGGGAGCGGAAGTCCCAAGGCTTTAGCTCAGGAGCGCTCCTCGTGGCCTTGTTGGCGACGCTGCGGCGAGGCATACCTTAGCTATCGGCAGCCCAGGCGCAAAACTAGCTAGCACTGCGCCATTTTTGCGCCGGCTTCATTGCATCACAAAATCGGTGAAGTACACGGCTAGCACGCCGGGGCCAGCCGGGCCAGGGCCTACTACGGTACGAAAGGCTTCCAGCAAGGCTAGCCTCGCCTTGTCCTTCCCCGCCCCCGACAGGAGCGTGGCCTCTGAGAACGAGGACAGCACGGTGATCTCGTCGTCTTCCATCTGGGCCACCTTTCCCGCGGGTAGGCCCGCCTTGGCGCTGCCCACCCCCTGTTGCAACTGGACAGCCAGCGCGACTTGGAGAAGGTGGCCGTCGGACAGGTTGAGGGTCGTCTCGGGTAACCGCACCAGCGCACCCGGGACGGCATGCGCCGGCCGGTGGTGGCGTGTGAGCACGAACTTGTCAGCTGCAAAAGCTGCGACTGCGAGCACCACGACGACCAGTGCCAACAGCTTGGGGCGCGACCTGCCCTTCTTCTTCTTTTCCCTCGGCGTGCTGGTGCCGTTGGCGCCTATAGGACCTAGCTTGTCGGTGGGGGCCATCTCTGTATAAGTCATGGTTCCAAGCTTTCGGCGTATATGTCGATGTCGACCCGGCGGTTACGCGCCCGCCCGGCTGCAGTGGCATTGCTCGCGACCGGGTGGGTGGCACCAAAGCCCTCAGCGACCAGGCGGTCCTCGGCCACGTCGTCTGCGTGCGCGAGGCGCAGGACCACTGCGGTCGCTCGGGCCGATGAGAGCATGAAGTTGGAGTACCAGGGGCCACCTGTCACTGGGACGTTATCGGCATAGCCCTTCACTGCTATGTAATTGCTGTAGGGGGCTACCGCGGTCCCGACAGTGTCTACTATTTCCTTGCCCACTGCCGACAAAGCGTCCGAGTTGGTGGCAAAAAAGACCCTGTCTGCCAGTAACTCTACCGACAGGCGCGTGGGCGTGAGGTCGATGACCACGTCTTGGAGGAGGCCCCGGGCAGCAAGAGAGGCCTCGATCTCGTGTTGTAGGAGAGCTAGCTGGGCGGTGTCCGGCGTCGGGGGCGCCGCTGCTTGGCTGCTAGGCGGGGCCGGTGAAGAGCTGGTAGCCACTTGGCTGCTCGCTGTAGCCCGTGCCGGGCTTGTAGTCAATTGCAGCGGGCCGCCGGGGCCGTGCACGGGGTTGGATATAGGTCGCGGGACCTGGGCGACAGAAGGTTGTGAGAGCAGGTCGCTAGCGCCTTGGCTGAGCCCCGCACCTGAGCCCACGAACGCCATGCGCACACCAGCGCGGAACTCGGCGAACTTCGACTTGTTGAGCGACGATAGCGCGAACAGCACGATGAACAGGGCCAGGAGCAGAGTGATCATGTCCGAGTACGTGAGCAGCCAGCGTTCTTCGTCCGAGGAGGCGTGCTTGTGCCTGTCGGGGCTCATGCCACCTCAGCCCTCTCGGCTTCCGCCTGGCCGCTCGCCTGCGGCCCGCTGGTCGTGGAGGGGAGATAAGACGTGACGAGCGCGCGCACGGCCCGTGGGCGCTCGCCGGCTTGGACGGCGAGGAGCCCCTCGATGACGGCTTGACGAGCTGAGGCCTCTGCGTCTGAGAGGCGTACGAGCTTGGCCGCTAGGGGGTGCCAGAACAAGTTCGCCGAAAGCACGCCCCACAACGTCGCCGTAAAGGCTGCCCCGATCGCTGGCCCCAGGGTCTGAGGCGAAGAGATGTCCGTCATGACGTGCACGAGCCCTATGACCGTGCCGATTATGCCGAGGGTCGGAGCGAAACCGCCGGCCTGCTTGAAGATCTGAGCGCGGTGGGCGTGGCGTGCCGCCGTGGCTTCCAGGTCGGCTTCGAGCAACCTACGTACCGTTTCGGCGTCCTTGCCGTCGACGACGAGGCCTATGGCCCGCCGGAAGAAAGGGTCGGGCTCGTCCTTGGCCGCCTGCTCGAGGCTGAGCAGGCCGTTTTTTTGGGCAAGAGCAGCCATCTCAGCCAAGCGCTCCACCATGGCACTGGCGTCGTCTGGGTGCGCGAGCAAGGCTTTTTTCATGATCCCGGGCAGCTGCTTTGACTCTTCTATCGTCCCCACCGAAAAAGCCAGGGCTCCGGTGCCCCCGAGGACGAGCACAAGGGCGGCAGGGTCGAACAGGACCGTGAAGTTGTCATGGTCCAGCATGAGGGCGAGGACTACGCAAGTAAGAGCAGCCCCAAGGCCGATGGCGGTGTTCTTGTTCATTCACCGCCCTCGCCGCGCACGACGTGGAAGTTGGGGTGGCTGCCCTCTGCGCGCGCCCGGCGTGAAATAGCCGCCTTTTCTGAGCGGACGGCGTCTGCTATGTCTTCGACAGGCTCTCTCACGGTGTAAACGTTCCCGCCTGTAGTGAAAATAGCCGTGCCACCGCTATGGGCTTCGGCTCGCTCGACCATGTCCACGTTCAAGTAGAACGCCTCGCCGTTCAAGCGGGTGAGGCGGATCATGGCCGGCCCTCAGGGCATCTGGATGAGGGACTGGAGCACGGTGGCGGTGGTGCTCACTACCTTGGTGTTGGCTTGGTAGTTCGTCTGGGCGTCGACGAGGTCGGTGAGCTGCTGGGCGAGGTTTACGTTCGAGCCCTCGACTGAGCCGCCGACGAGGGTGCCAGCCGAGCCCGTACCTGGCGCGCCGACCACAGCGGTGCCCGAGTTGGGTGAGGCCGAGTAGTAGTTGTTACCTAGGTCGTCGAGGCCGCTTGGGTTCGGGAACGTCGCCAGGGCGATCGTTGCGATGGTGGCGGTGGAGCCGTCTGAGTAGGTGCCGGTCACCTGCCCGTCCGCGCCTATGGAGTACGACTGTAGGGTCGGGCCGCTGGTCCCCGACTTGTACGAGCCGAGCTGGATGACCACCGGGGCCGTCGCGCCAGTCGTCGTCGTGCCTGCCCAGCCCTGGACGAGGCCGCCCGACGGCGTGACGAGCTCGCCCTTGGCGTCCAGGCTGAAGTCGCCCGCACGGGTGTAGAGCGTCTGGCCGTTCTGGTCGACCACGAAATAGCCGTTGCCTTCTATTGCAGCATTGGAGGCGAGGCCGGTTTGCTGCAGGGGGCCTTCGGACATGTCTTCTGAGACCCCGGCCACTTGGACGCCGGAGCCTACGGCAGCGGGGTTGATGCCTCCTGTAGCGGGAGGGACCGGAGCGGTCGCCCCGTTCACCTGCTGGGTGAGCAGGTCGGAGAAGAGCACGTCCTGTTGCTTGTAGCCGTCTGTGGAGGAGTTGGCGATGTTGTTGCCGATCGCGTCGAGGTAGGTCTGCTCGGCGTTGATGCCGCTCACGGCGGCAGCGAGGCTGCGTTCCAATGCAAAATCCTTTCAGTCGCTATGTTGTGCTGGAAATGTCAGTCGAAATTGCTAACTTGTGACAAGGGGACTTCGGAGCTGCCCACTTGGAGCAGCGGGCCGTTCGAGGTGTCCTGTACTGCCGTAACTGTCCCGGACACGACCTGTCCGGCCAAGCTTTCACCCTTCACGGTGCGCCCGATCGCCGAGACGGCTGTTTGGAGCTCGGACTGGGCCAGGACTTGGGAGGTCTCTTGGCTCAAGGCAGTCACCTGTTCCAACGTGGACAGCTCGGCCGTTTGGGACATGAACTGGCTCG
>Ga0209061_1002430_pt1 | contig 23723 bp, 20 predicted proteins | sample Coa_R1_10_FD_187157 | JGI IMG/M metagenome (GOLD analysis project Ga0209061, IMG submission 187157) | Surface soil microbial communities from Centralia Pennsylvania, which are recovering from an underground coalmine fire - Coalmine... | ecosystem: Environmental > Terrestrial > Soil >...
GTTCGACCCCGATGTCATCGCGCTCATTGCGGAAAGAAAGATACAAGAGGCCATCGAGCAGGGCAAGTTCGATAATCTGCCGGGAAAAGGCAAGCCGTTGGTGCTGGAGGAGGAGGCGGTGATTCCCCCGCATTTGCGTGTAGCCAATCACGCGCTGCGCAGTGTGGGTGCGCTGCCGGAGTGGGTTCAACTGTTGAAAGAGATCGCAACCCTCAAGAGAGAGATAGCCCAGCTTCGTGTGCAACTGATCGCACAAAGCCGACGACGGCGTTTTGTCTTGAATTCGGCACGCGTGCGGCCGGCCACGCGCGAGGCTTACTTGCAATGGTGTGTTCAGATGCGGGCGCTTTACCGGCAACGCCTCTGTGAGGTGAACCTGTTGGTGCTTCGCTTCTCTCTCGTAGCGCCCTCGTCGCAGGTAGATAAAGCCCTTCCCTATCGCGTTGTTGTGGAGATGGAGGCGTTCGATACCGAGTTCCTTCCGTGTCCTCTTGCGGCCCTCCCCGAGCTGTCTTCGGCAACGCCCTATGAGGAGGCTAAGGCTAACGCTAAGGAGGGCCTGTTGCGCCGCCTTATGCGAATGCGCTACCGCAATCTGCAGAAACCCTCTAAATAGGCAAAAGAGAGCTTAGCATAGAGACCGAGTGCTCGCTTATTGGTTTCCCCTTTCCCTGCAGAGGGAGGGCTTGAAGAGTCGGTAAGAGAGACGCCTGTCATTTCTCGTGAGATAAACACCTGTCATTTCGAGCCGAAGGCGAGAAATCTTGCGTTTCACTTCCCACCAGTTCTGAGGACAAGTACGTGTGCTTTGAAGGGGAAGGGGGTGGGGCTGCAGAAACTGACAATCTCACGGTTCTAGAGCCAATTGACAAAGCAAGCCTGCCTTGCTCGCCCCTATCCCGTCCTTTCGTCTTGTAGACAGCCATGCAGCGGCCAGAGAAAGAGACTATTAAGAGAATAAAACAGGCCGCAAGGGCGCCGTCCGCTAGGATGCTCACCGCTAGGTGCCCTCTCCCCATTGGGGAGAGGGCAGGGTGAGGGGCTGTAAAAGCAAATAGAGAATGTCCGCCTCGGTTAGGAGAGGGTCTCTGTAAAAAAGTCTATCATGGTGTTGTAAAGATGCTCTGCCATACCCTCGAGGCCATGATGCTTGTCTGGATAGACCATCATACGAAACGTTTTCCCGGCCTGCTGTATGGCTGCCGCCAGGCGCATGCTGTTTTGAAAGTGCACATTGTCGTCCGCCGTGCCGTGTATCAACAAAAAATGCCCCTCTAAACGGTCGGCATAGGTTATCGGACTTGAGTGCACATAGCCGTCGGGGTTATCGGCAGGGCGTCGCATATATCGTTCGGTGTAGATGCTGTCATAAAGTTCCCAGTGAGTTACCGGGGCCACCGCAATGGCCGATCGAAATACAGAAGCACCACGCAGAATGCAGAGACTGGCCATATAGCCCCCATAGCTCCAGCCCCAAATACCGATGCGCTTTGAGTTTACATAGGGCAGGCTTCCAAGCCATTTCGCCCCTGCAATCTGATCTTCGACCTCGTAGTGCCCGAGGTTTTGGTAGACGATCTTTTCGAAGTCCCGCCCACGCATGCCCGTGCCTCTTCCATCTACCATCGCGCAGAGGTAGCCCTTCGAGGCAAAAAGCTGTTCAAAGCCGTTGCCACTTCCATAGGCGTCGCGCACCGTCTGTGAACCGGGCCCTCCATACACCGACATCACCACCGGATAGCGTTTGTTGGGGTCGAAATCGGCCGGTTTAAGGAGAGCAGCGTAAAGCTCTAAACCATCAGAGGTTCGAAAGGTATGAAACTCCCAGCTTCCAAGTGGAATGTTTTTCAGTTGCGACATAGGGTTTTCGTGCACGGTGGAGATCGGGCGCCCACTGGCTTGGTGTAGGGTTATTTTGGGTGCAGAAGCGATGCTGGAAAAGGTATCGAGGTAGTGTTGACCATCCGGAGAGAAGAGAGGGGAGTGGGTGCCGGCCTCGTCGCTCAACTGCATCATCTCGCCGCCGCCGTCTAACAGCACGCTGTAGATGTGTCGTTGGGTGGGGTTGGGGCGCGCCGCCGTGAAAAAGGCGATGCGATGCAGGGAATCTAGGCCCACCACGCGGTCTACATCCCAATTGCCGGAGGTGAGCTGGCGCAGAAGAGTGCCCTTGGTGTCGTAAAGATAGAGATGTTGATAGCCGTTGCGGTCGGACGGCCAAAGGAACTGATCGGAGTTCTCAACGAAAAAGACATCGCCGGGCGATTCGACCCATGTAGAGGAGACCTCGCTAAAAAGGGTTTTCGTCTCGCCGGTAGCCGGGTCGCCCAAAAGCAGATCGATTCGATTTTGATGGCGTGGTATTCGCTGCAGAAGCAGTTGGTTTTGGGGCGTCCACTGCATTCGTGCAATGTAGATGTCGGGGTCTGAACCGATAGAAACCCAGCGCGTGGGGGGCACAACGGAGCCATCTAGTCCCTCAAGGGCAATAACCCCTATCTTAACCAGAGGATTTGGGTCACCTGCCTTGGGGTAACGTATGCGCACAGGCTCCATGTGCAGGCGGGAATACTGCGGCAGGTCTATTTCCGGCACCTGGGTCTCATCTATTTGATAGTAGGCTATATGACGGCCATCCGGTGAGAAAGCCCAGCCATCCACAAGGCTCAGCTCTTCTTCATAGACCCATCCAAACCGCCCATTGTAGATAAAGGGCGCAGCGGTATTGGTTAGGCGAAACTCTTTGCCGGATGCGCACTCCAAAAGGTAGATGTCGCCCTGGCGCACATAGCCGATGTGCTTGCCGTCGGGGGCCCACTTCACTCCGTAGTGCTCTTCGGAAGAGGCCAGTACCCGTTCCATTTTGCCGGACGAGATGTCGTAGATAAAGACCTCTTTGTCGCCACGATCCGAGCGCCAATGGGGAATGCGTGCAAAGAGCAACCGGCTTTCATCTGGCGACCATTGATAGCCCATAATTGCCAGCGTGCGCGCCTCGTTCTCTCCGGGAATCGAGACTTTGAGGGCTTCTGGAGGCACCACCATCTTTCGTTCTCCGGTGGTGATGTCGTAGAGCCACACGGTGGTAGTGGTAGAATCGGGCGCATTATCTAAAAAACTAAAACGGCGGCCATCTCGCAGCCAGTGGGGCTGGCGCAGCACGCTGGCCTCGAAGATTCGTTCGCGCGTTATGGCCTCTAACGTGAGTACGGGTACGTTCGTCTCTGCCACAAAATCTCCTCCCTCTGTTACCCGTTATATTGTGCTTATGCATCTATCTTTCCTGCAGGCATCCAAACTCTCCAGCTGCCGAAAGAGCCATTAGAGAAGTCTGCCGATTTCTGCAATACCCCACGTCCGCTCAAGGGTACCCCCTACAGCCCCTCACCCTCACGCTCTCAATGCCCCCACCCCTCTGCCCCTCCCCCTCTTAGGGAGAGGGGCACCTCGCGGTGGGCGTCCTCGCGGACGGCGCCTTTGCGGCCTGTTTGATTTTCTGAATCGTCTATTTGGCTGGCCGCTGCATCGCCGTGCGCTAGCACCTCCCGAATCGGGGGAAAGGACGGGATAGGGGGCGAGCAAGGGAGGCTTGCTTTAAGAATTGGCTCTAGAACCGCGAGACTGTCATTTTCTGCAGCCCCTCACCCTAACCCTCTCCCCAATGGGGAGAGAGGCACCTAGCGGTGGCCGCCTCAGCGGCCTGTGTCGTTTCCTTTATCGCTCATCTCGCTGGCCGCTGCATGGCTGTCTGCAAGACGAAAGGACGGGATAGGGGGCGAGCAAGATAAGCTCATTTTGCTAACCGGCTCTAGAACCGCGAGACTGACAGTCTCTACTGCAGGCCTGACTTGCTAGCTTGGGCTTACTGCAGAGAGTCGGCAACAATGGCGAACTCACCGGGGGTCAGATGACCGATATAGATGATCGCAATGGTGCTGCCGTCGGAAGCACGCTGAAGCCATCGCGCCCCAACACCATGCAGCACGGGAGGTGGGCCGTAACGCGCCCGTGGATTGGGGCGCAGCACACGACGCTCGGTGAGGCTAAAATAGTTAAGGCCCCGACTGTAGCGCAGTACCACACTTGGATTATTCGGAGTGTCGGAAAGCCAAATGCCGCTTAGCACGTAGCCTTCCGGCAGTTGGGTGGGCCTCAGTATAGGGAAGGGCACATGGGGTTGGGCCTCCTCAATGCTGCGAAACTGTGGGCGCTCGGAGGGAAAGAGCGGCTTCACGTCCGCTGCGCGCGGTAAACTCGCCGGAGAGAACATTTGTGGGGTTACACCCGCCTCCGGCCCAATAGCTATATTCACCATATAGGTGGCCGAGATCATCCCACGGGCGTTCCAAACCTCCTTGCGCAACACAATGCCCGTTTGGCGGTCAATCCAGAATTTGCGTTGTGGAATGCCCATCGGTTGTCCGGGCACATTTTCCAAGATGGTTACGATGGCGCAATCGCGTCCGGCAACGTTCTCCTCTCCGGTCACCACGGCCTGCAGACGGCCGCTGCGAATGCCCTGCACCAGTTGGCGTATCTCATTTTGTTCCTGGTTGGTGGGCAAAGTCGCCACATCGAGTCGGTGTGCACGGGCGTGATAGTCAAAAAAGTGTCCGGGTAGAATCAGCATAATGTCGCCGGCGAACTGTGGTGGGGCGAGGTACTGTATGCGAATACGCCCGTGGGTATCGGCCCAAATCTGCTGTTCGGAGTATCTATCGCCGATCTGGGTACGTTGCAAGCCGGAATAGTCGCTGCTTGGATGAAACATCTGCTTTAGAAGCGCGATGGCTTGCCGGTCTACCTGGCTCGACGGCTTGCCTACCGGCCGAAATCGGGGTTGGGTGCCTTTTAGGTGTCGGGGGTGGGGCGCACGATAAGGCTTTTGCGCTGTGGCCGGTCCGTAGAAAAGCAGGAGGCCGCCCAAAAGGGCTAGTATGGCCGGCGCAATTCCACCGCGACAGAGCCAAGAGGCGCCCTTTATTGAAGAGAGCGGACCCAACGGCCCGCTCCCCAGACGGTTCTGTGATTGTGTATGGAGGATGGCCATCGCTGCTACTCCGAACCGTTCCCTTCGCTATCCAGGCTTAGTGGGGCTGCAAGGCGCTCCGCGGTGGGGTCATCTAGCGGGTCGCCGGCTGCGGTAGCCACATGGCGTTCCAAAGCCTGCTGCAGATGCGCGGCCGTGTTGGTGGTATTTGTAGTGTTAGGCGAGGATGTAGAGGTGGGGCGTCCCACCATGAAGAACACCAAAAGCCCCACGGCGGCCAACCCGGCCCCTACAAGCGAGACTCGGCGCAGACTCAAGACGTTCCGTAGCGCCAGCCACTCGTCGCGCCAACGTGCCGAAAAGGAACGCTGTGCTTGGGGCACGGGGCCAAGCGCATCGAGCTGGGCGTGCAGTTTCCGCATAAAATCGTCGGGCGTGCTGTGGCGTTCTACCGAGCGCAACGCACCTACCAAAACCTTCATCTGTTGCGCCTGCGCCGCACATTCACGACAATCGGCGAGATGGCGCTCTACCTCCCATGTTTGGCGGGCCGAGAGGGAACCATCGGTGTAATCCGATAGAAGCCCCTGAATCCGTTCACAGTCTCGATTATCCCAACTGGCAAAAGGTCTATTCATTTTGTTACGATCCCCCATCCTTTACCCAAATCGATCTTACCCAACCTATAGCATTACGTTCAAATAAGGCTCTAGCTTTCGCCGAAGCACCGCACGGGCGTTGAAAAGACGAGACTTTACCGTGCCCAACGGACAGCCGGCAATGGCGGCGATCTCTTCATAGGAAAGCCCTTCCACATCGTAGAGCAGCACCACCATGCGCAGCTTTTCGGGCAGCTCTTGCAGGGCTTTCTCCAGCTTTTCGCCTAGCTCTTTGTTAAGCAAAAGCCGTTGCGGGTCGAAGGTGGCATCGGGAATGTCACGTTGAAGGCCCTCTTCTTCCTCTTCGTTGTCCGGCGAAAGCGAGGTAACCAATCCCTGAGTGCGTTTCGCGCGACGGCTATGATCGATGCAGAGATTGGTGGCAATGCGAAAAAGCCAGGTGTTGAGGCTGGCACGGCTCTGGAAGGAGTGCAGACTCAGATAGGCGCGCACAAAGGTCTCCTGAGTAAGGTCTTCCGCATCTGTTGCATTACGCACCATGCGATAGATGTAGTTGTAGACCTTATCCTTATAGCGCAAGACGATCTCGTTGAAGGCGGCCCGGTCGTTGGCCTTTGCGCGCTGTACCAGCGCCGTATCTGCGTGCATAACACTCCCCGCTGCCGTCATTGCCGGTTCACTCCCGTTTCCAATTCCTGTGCGTTGTTTCTATAGCTTTAGACGTGAGGGGTGCCGGATTGTTCAGCTTTTTATCGTTATGTTGGCGATGGCGTTTTGGGTAGCAAACCGCTCGGCCTCGATATAGGTGCCGGTTTGGAGGCCCAACGTTGTGATCTGCTCGCGCACGCCGGGGTGCAGCAGTGCGTGCAGCTCCACATCCTCCACAGCAGGTGATTGCAACCCCTTGGGCAGCTTTTTGGCGTAGTGGGTGCCCGGATGAAAGTAGATTTCGTTGGTGGCACCGCCTAATCGTTGCAACAGCCTCACCACATAGTCGAGATGCATATTGCCGCTTTGCAGTTGGCCGTAGACGCGATCGCAGTAGAAGAAGGACGGCTGACGATCATTATCGGCAAAAACGGAATGAAGAATGCGGAGGGCACGGCGCCGCAAGAGCCTGAGAAAGAGAGCCGCTCCGATGTTGAGATTCAATCGGTCACCACCGCTGCACCAATGGGTGAGGAACTCCTCGAAGGGGAGGCGAATGCGGTAGACACCGTGAGCGCGACACAGGGAGAGAAAAGAGGTAAGAACGGCAGGGTGGAGGTGCATATGCTGGTGACCATCCGCATGGGACCAAGGCAGCCCGGTGTCGGCGAAGCGGGCGAACTGCGCCTCCATTTCCCTGTAAAGCTCCTTCTGGGCAGCTTTCGAGAGGGCGTATCGCAGACCGACGCGAAAAGGGTCAGCTCCGAAACGTCCGTTCGAGTTAACGAGATGCGGGATAGACTTGGGGGGCAGCAACGCGTGATCGCAAGAGACCACCACATGCAACCCTACGCCCAACGTGGGGTGGTTTTGGGCTATTTGAACCGCCTCATGGAAACCCGGCTCGGCCACCATGAGGCTGGCACTGGTAAGAACCCCCTGCGTGTGGGCGCGCAGCACAGCGGCGTTCACACGGGGGCTTAGGCCGAAATCGTCGGCATTAAGAACGAGAAAACGTTGCACCAACAGCCCTCGGTGGGCGGCATTTAGGCCTGAGAGGCGGAGGGTGTGGACTTCGTTTCACGCTCGCGCTGCCGCACCTGTTCCTTGCGCTCTTTTAGATAGTTGAAGAACTCGCGCCCCTCCCGGAGGCGACGCACAAACATCTGCCGATCGGTAAGCATCTCGGCCACGATACGTGCGATAGGGCCGGGGCGGAAGTAGAACTGGCGATACATGCGCTCCACGGCATCCTCGATCTCGGCGGCGGACATGGTCTCATACTGAAGGGTGGCCACCTGGATGCCGGAGCCGGCCACCAGGCTATCCCGTGCGATCCAGCCGTTGGCGATGGCCTGGTCGTAAAGCTCGGTGCCCGGGTAGGGCGCGGCAATAGAGACCTGAATGGTGTGTGGATCAAGCTCTTTGGCGAAACGAATGGTCTCCTCCACGGTCTCTTTGGTCTCGATGGGCAGCCCGATAATGAAGGTGCCGTGCACCTTAATGCCCAACTTTTTGCAGTTCTTCATAAATTCGCGGGCCATCTCCAGCTTGATGCCCTTTTTAATGCGATTGAGAATCTGTTGGTTACCGCTTTCAAAACCCACCAGCAGCAGGCGCAACCCGTTATCCCGAAGCTGTTTGAGGGTATCGTAGTCCACATGGGCGCGGGCATTGCAACTCCATGTTAGCTTAAGCCGCTTCATGTGCTTGCTGATCTCCACGGCACGGGCGCGGTCTATGGTAAAGGTGTCGTCGTCGAACATGTATTCGCGCACCTTGCTGCCCCAAATGGCTTTGGCCATCTCCATCTCACGCCCCACAACCTCCGGGCTTTTCGCACGGTATTTGTGGCCCCCAATGGTTTGAGGCCAAAGGCAGAAGGTGCATTTTGCGGGGCAGCCGCGGCCGGTATAGAATGAGATATAGGGATGGAGGAGGTAACCGATAAAGTATTTGGTGATGTCGAGGTTTTCTGCGTAGACGGGGAAGACGGAGGGCATCTTATCCCAATCCTCTATTAGCTCGCGATCGGGCGTGCGTCGAAGCGTGCCGTCCGGCTCGCGCCAAGACAGCCCTTTTATCTCCTCCCAGGGTTTACCCTGCGCGAGTTCGAGGCAGGTATAGTCGAACTCATGCCGACATACGAAATCAATCACGGGGTTTTCGCGGAGGGTCTGTTCTGGCAGCACGGCCACATGGGCGCCGATAAAGCCGACTTTGAGGTCGGGGTTCTGCTCTTTCATGCGGCGGGCGCATTCCACATCGTTGGGTAGGGAGGGCGTGCTGGTGTGCATGATAACGAGTTCATAGTCCTTAGCGATCTTCAACACATCCTCCACGGTGATGCCGTGTGGGGGAGCATCTATGAGCTTGCTGCCGGGAACAAGGGCGGCCGGTTGGGCTAGCCAGGTTGGGTACCAAAACGAGGTGATCTCGCGTTTGGCCTGGTATCGCGATCCGGCACCACCATCGAACCCCTCAAAAGAGGGTGGGCTAAGGAACAATGTCTTCTTCACGATAGTCGCTCTCTCCTCTTCATCCCGAAATAGAAACCTTCACTCTAATTAGGATACCCTCAAGAGCGGTCGAAGCGCAACCAAATCGGTCTATTTACTTTTAAAAGTATCTAGGAAGCCGATTGCGGCGAAGCTCTCCATTCCCCGGGAAATGGCTGTTCAAGAAGAAAAAAGAAAGTCAGGCTATAGGCCTGCTTCTGCTTATTCATCACACGATAGCATCTTGCTGCAGAAGAAAGCTTATCTTCTCCAACACAGATGCCGGCGCCCGTCTTATTTGGCGTTAGGATCGATTTTTTCTATTTGTCGGTGTTGTACTATCCACGGTTCAAGCGCTTTCGCAATGGCCAGTTCTACGGCACGCTGCTCGTGCGGCGTTTTGGGGCCACCGCTCACCACCGTGAAGAGCGAGCTGATAAACAACGTCCCGAGTGCCTTCAGCACGTCCTCTTTTGCCGTATCATCCATGGCCAGGTCGTGAACGTCCAAGGCAACCACACGATTTTTCACATCTACAATACGGAAGCTCACCGTACAGGTGGACTTGGTTTTCGGCCCCAAACCCACCCAAATGCTTCGTGAATGCCAAGAGGCCATAGGTACCATTACCCAGTCCGCACCTAAGGCCATGCCTACACGAAGCATGGAGGCCGGAGAGGGGATAAAGTCAAACTTCGGATCGTACTCCTCTGCATTTACCTGTAGCCAAGCTGCCGTGACACGCGCCTCCGGTATCTCCTCGATACCCATTTTATCCAGCAGCTTGTGAAGAAAGTTTTGGGCTGTCTCATGGGAGGTTTTGGTGCCCCACTGAAACGTCCACGGCAATACCGCGATTTTTTCCACTTGAACCGGTTTGACGTCGGTGTCGCCGGTAATTGGGATGGGAGTTCCCGGTGCGGTTGTTGGGTTCTCCGAAGGAGGGTTTGCCAAAGATACGGCAGCGATAAAGAGGAAGCTGGTAACGCCAATGGCCGTTCTTAGTCTCTTAAAAACTTGAAAACGTTTCATCCTAATCTCCTCCTTAAAGTAGGCTATGTGGATGAGGTCATCGAGTGACCTCTATAGTTACAATGCGCTCGGCGCCAAAAAAAGAGGAAAATCAAGGCCTAAGGTGCTAAATTGTTAGAAAGAGGTTGCGAAGCCGCCGTAAAGAAGGTAAGACTCTTTGGGTCTCACGCAGTGAGGCCTTGCTAGCCGGTAAAGGAGCCTTTGGAGAAAGATGCCGATAGAAGAGGTGTATATCCCTCAGATGGGTGAGGGATTGCAAGAGGTTGTTATCGTTAAGTTGCATAAGCAGCCGGGCGATGTTGTGAAGCGAGACGAGCCTTTTTATACGATGGAGACCGATAAAGCCTCCCTCGAAGTGGAGTCGCCCTACGATGGCGTGTTGCGCGAGTGGCTGGCGGAAGAGGGGGCCGTGCTGCCTATCGGTGCTCCTATTGCCCGCATCGAGGTGCTCGCTACGATGGCAACATCCTCGCTGCCAGCTAAGCTCTCTGTAGACGTTGAGGGGGAGGGCGTCGGCCTTGAGGGGGAGGGCGTCGGCCTTGAGGGGGAGGGCGTCGGCCTTGAAAAACAACAATTGCCCTCCGTAACGATTCCACCTCGCACGCGCGCCTATTGCAAAGAGCATGGCATCTCTGAAGAGGAGATGCGCCGTATCCCCACACCCACCGGCAAGCTGTTGCCGGAGCATGTGGATGCCTACCTGCAAGCAAAGCGGTTGCAGCCGTCGGCTCCAGCGCACAATATCTCTACAGAAGGCGACTACGCCGATCGCCCGCTTAGCGTGCGCCAACGCACCTTCATTCACCGCCTGCTGCGTAGCCAACAGACGGTGGTGCCCGCTTCGGCGAGGCGCATTGTGGAGTGGGGGCGCATTCGACGTTTCGTAGACCGCCTGCGGGCGGAAGAGGAGCTGAGCGACGACCCTGCCGAGAAGGCGCTGAAGCCTACCGCCTTTCAAACGTTTGCCTACTGCGTTGCCCAGGCACTCAAAGAGCATCCACGGTTCCGCTCCACCCTCGTCGGCGAGGCCACCGTGCGTGAGTACCGGCACGTCAATCTCGGTATTGCGGTGGCCTTACCGGAGGGCGAACTGGTGACGGCAGTGGTGCCCAACGCGGATACCCTCTCTTTCACCGACTTCCTACGAGTGGCCCAGGAGCGCATCGAAAGGGCGCGCGGTGGAGAAGACCAGGCTGCCGAGACAACGCAGTTTCTCCTAAGCTACCTAGGCCCTTACGATATTCTCGATGCCACGCCCGTTTTGGTGGCCCCGGCGGTTGGGGTGCTGTTCATCGGCTCGGCCTACACGCTGGAAGGAAAACAGGTGGCCAATATCTCACTTACCTTTGACCATCGCGTTGTTCAAGGGATGGATGCCGCGCTGTTCCTACAAACCATCGCCCGCAACGTCGAGGCCGTTGAGGAGATTGTGCTATGAACCTTGCTCAAAAGCTTAGCCGCTATACCGACCAATTGACCTACGAACTTTTGCCGCCGGAGACGGTTCATGCGGTGAAGCGCCATCTCATAGATACGTTGGGTTGCGCTCTGGGCGCCTACGACAGCGAACCGGCCTCCATTGCGCGATCGGTGGCAGGCACCGTCAGCTGCGCCTTGCCGGCCACCGTAATCGGTGCCGGCCTCAGCAGTTCGCCGGAGATGGCCGCCTTTGCCAACGGGGTCGCCTTTCGTTACCTAGACTACAACGATACCTATCTCTCTAAAGAGCCGGCGCACCCCAGCGATAACTTCGCCGCCGTGCTTGCCATCGCCGAACCGATGGGGCGCACCGGCAAGGAGCTGATAGTCGCCACCGTTTTGGCCTACGAAATTCAATGCCGTCTGTGCGACGCTGCCTCTATTCGGGCACGCGGCTGGGACCATGTGACCTACGGCTCGTTCTCAACGAGTTTGGCCGCCGGGAAGCTTCTGCATCTCGATCAGGAACAATTGACCCATGCGCAGGCCATCGCCGCCGTCTCTCATAATGCGCTGCGCCAAACCCGTGTAGGAACCCTCTCGCACTGGAAGGGGTGTGCCTTTGCCAACGTAAGCCGCAATGGGGTTTTTGCTGCCTTGTTGGCACGCCATGGCATGACCGGCCCCTCCGACATCTTTGAAGGTGAGATGGGGTTTTGGAAGCAGATATCCGGGCCTTTTACCCTGCCGTTGCCCGATCCGCCCGCCCCTCCCTTCAAAATTCAAGAGGCCTGCATCAAGTTCTACCCTGCAGAATACCACGCGCAGAGCGCCATAGATGCCGCCCTGGCGTTGCGACCGCAGATCGGCTCGATGGAAGCCATCGAAAACATCACCATCTCCACCTTTCGGGCCGCCGCCGAGATCATCGGCAGTGAGCCGGCAAAGTGGCACCCTACCACTCGCGAAACCGCCGACCACAGCTTGCCCTACTGTGTGGCCGTGGCCTTAAAGGAAGGCCGCGTAACGCTCGACTCGTTCGATGCAGCCCATCTCAATGATCCTGTGCTGCACGAACTGACCCAAAAGATCAGTGTCGAGGTGGATTCCGCCCTCGATGCCCGCTATCCGGAGGGCATTCCGAACCGATTGCGGGTTCGGCTGCGGGATGGGCGTGTGCTGGAAGAGGAGGTGACTTTCCCCAAAGGGCATGCGCGTAATCCCTTAACGGACGAGGAGGTCGAGGCGAAGTTCCGACACTTGGCCTCTCCCATTCTTTCAGAGGAGCGTATCGAGATGGTGCTGAAACGATGTTGGAATCTCGAAAACGAGACCGATCTCAGCGGCCTTCTGGCCCTATTGACGGTTGAGAACCTATGACGCTCTCGCCTGGTGCGCGGCTACGTGCGCGACTAAAGCAGGGTCTGCTGGTTTTGCCCGGTGTTTTCAATGCAATTACGGCGTTGCTGGCCGAGCAGGTCGGCTTTGAGGCGCTTTACCTCAGCGGGGCCGGGGTAACCAACAGCCTTCTCGGCATGCCCGACATCGCTCTCATCACCCTCACGGAGATGGCACAACAAGCGCGCTATGTGGCCCGTGCGGTAAGGCTGCCCGTTGTGGCCGACGCGGATACGGGCTACGGTGAGACGCTGAATGTCGTCCGTACGGTAGAGGAGTTCGAGCAGGCCGGTTTGGCCGGGCTGCACTTGGAAGACCAGGTGGCGCCGAAGCGGTGCGGCCATCTCGATGGAAAACAGGTGATTCCGGCGGAAGAGATGGTGAAAAAGATTCGCGCGGCCGTTCGTGCGCGCTCCGACCCCAACTTTTTCCTTATTGCCCGCACCGATGCCCGCTCCATAAACGGCCTTGAGGATGCCATCGCGCGGGCACAACGCTATCTGGATGCGGGAGCCGATGCCATCTTCCCCGAATCGTTGGAGAGCCGAGAGGAGTTCGAAGCGTTTGCTAAGGCGGTTTCAGCTCCCCTCATGGCCAACATGACGGAGTTCGGCAAAACGCCCTATCTGCGCGCACAGGAGTTTGCCGAGATGGGCTATGCGATGGTGATCTTCCCCATGACGGCCTTTCGCGTGATGATGCACGCGGCTCGCGAGGCGTTGCATACGTTGAAGGAGACCGGTACACAACAAGGCCTGCTCGACCGAATGCAGACCCGCAAAGAGCTTTATGAGTTGCTGCGCTATGCGGATTACGAGCGCCTCGATAAAGAGATTGCCGAAGGCGGATAAAGAGCGACAGCCTTTACTTGAACGGTAGACAAAAGTGAACGGTAGACAAAAGGTAGAGCGCGTAGCGATGAGTAGGTATAATCTCCTGGCGCACTTTTAGGGCAGCCGTTGGCGTAAGAAAGAAGTAGGCAACTGTTGGGGATGCGGAGGCGATAGGGAGCGTAGATTATGTCGGAAACGACGCGGCACAAGCTGAAGGCGGCCCTGCTTTCGGTGCTCACAAGCGGAATTCTCACCGTGCTAAAGCTTTTTGTGGGGCTACAGAGCGGTTCTGTGGGTGTCCTCTCCGAATCGCTGCATTCCGGCACCGATCTGCTGGCCGGCTGCATCGCCCTTTTTTCTGTGGCCACCTCCGACCGTCCGCCCGATAAAGAGCATCCCTATGGGCATGGAAAACTAGAAAGTCTCGCCAGCCTCTTCGAGGGAGGCCTTATTCTTTTGGGGGCGTTTTGGGTAGGGCGCGAAGCTTGGCAACACCTCCTTCACCCGGCGACCCTCCATCCGGCAACGACCGACGCCTTAGCCGTGATGGTTCTTTCAACCCTCTCCGATTTTGGGGCGTCGGCCTACCTCAAACGTACGGCCCAAAAAACCGATTCGCCCGTGCTGGCCGCCGATGCCCTTCATCTGTTTTCGGACGCTCTTGCCTCCGCAGCCGTCCTCGTGGGTCTCGTGCTGGTGCGTCTTACCGGCTGGTATCGGCTTGACTCTCTCTTGGGGTTGGCCATCGTAAGTTGGATCGTCCTTACCGCCTTCAAACTCTGGTGGGAGGCCTTTCAACTGCTTATGGATACCCGCTTGCCAGAACAGGAAGAGGCGGCTATTCGCCGCATTCTAGAGGCAGACTCACGCGTCCTAGGGTATCATAAGCTTCGTACGCGAAAGATGGGCTCCCGACGCGACGCTGATGTGCATGTGCAGATAGAGGATGAATGTAGCCTGGTGGAGGCACACGCGCTTACGGAAGAGCTGGAGGACCGCATTCGGGCCGCCCTGCCCTCGATCCACATCAATATCCACATCGAGCCGTACCATATGGAGATAGCACACCAACGCAGTGCCCATCAGCAGGATGAAGAGCGGGCCTCACAACAACAGTATCTGCGCCTTGAGGCAGAGACCAATCGAACAAAAGAATAGACTTTATGCGACACGGGTTCCTTTTTATACATCATCTGTTTCTGCTACTTCGCTTGCTTCCATGGCGCCTCATTCATCTAGCGTTCTCGCTCGGTGCTCTCGTGATATGGGCGGTGGCCTTGGGGCTGCTGGTTTGGGGCCGAAAGTTCTATCGCCAACTCTCCTCCATTTTTTTTACCAAAGAGGAGATGGAGCATCTCCCCACGCTCTCTATCCTCGTCCCCGCCTGCAACGAGGAGGCCACCATCGAGCGCGCCATGCGAAGCCTGCTGGCTTTAGACTATCCTTGTTTCGAGATCGTGGCGGTGAACGACCGCTCTACCGATGCCACCGGCTTTATCCTGGAACAGCTGGCCAAGGAGGACCCTCGGCTGCGTGTGTTCCATGTGGATCGTTTGCCGATGGGATGGCTTGGCAAAAACCATGCCCTTCATGTGGCCAGCGCCCAAGCGAAAGGAGAGTGGCTGCTCTTTACCGATGCCGATGTTGTGTATGCCCCTCAAACGCTTCGTAAAGCGGTGGCCTACGCCCGCCGCCGCCAGATTGACCACCTCGTTTTGGCCCCACGATGTGAAACACATGACTTCTGGGAGCGGCTTTTTGTAAGCTATTTTAGCCTCATGTTCAGTTTTCGCACACGCCCTTGGGCGTTAGCCGATGCACGTAGCAGCGCCTATGTGGGGTTGGGAGCTTTTAATTTAGTGCGAGCGGAGGCCTATCGCCGCTTTGGTGGCCATAAGGCCCTTGCCATGGAGGTTATTGACGATGTGAAGCTCGGTAAAATGATTCGCGCCTACGGCTTCCGAAGCGCCCTCATGCAAGGCAGCGATCTCATCTCCGTGCGCTGGGTGGTTGGGCTGCGCGGTATTGTGGATGGGCTTACGAAAAACGCCTTTGCCGGCTTCGATTTCAATTTGCCACTCACCTTCGGCTCTAGTCTGCTTCTTATCTACATTGCGCTCTATCCGCTTCTGGCGCTGATGCTGCCAGGCCATCTCACCCATCTGCTTGGACTGGGCAGCCTCATCGCGATGATGCTGGGGGCGCGAACCACCAGCGCCGTTTCCGGTGCCGGGCCCGAATACGGACTTGGCTATCCCCTGGCAGCGCTTTTGCTGGTCTACGTCATCCTACGCTCCACCTGGTGGACTTACCGCCAAAATGGCGTGGTTTGGCGCGGCACACTCTACCCGCTTGATGAGTTGCGACGTGGCGTGGTGTAACGAAGGCAGGGAGTTTTAGGCGCATGTCGGAACTGGCAAAACTTGAAACCGAAGCCCGAAACCCCGCCACCTTTGACCTCGATAGGCTTGAGCCTCTTGCCCTTGTGGAGGTTTTGCATCGCGAAAACTACAAAGTGGCCGAGGCGGTTGAGCCGCTGCTACCGCACATCGCCCAACTGGTGGAGATCGTCGCCCAGCGTCTTGCAAACGGGGGACGGCTGTTCTATGTGGGTGCCGGCACGAGTGGAAGGCTGGGCGTGCTCGATGCCAGCGAGTGCCATCCCACCTTTGGAGTGCCGCCGGAGATGGTTCAAGGCATTATTGCCGGCGGCCCAAAAGCCCTTACCACACCGGTTGAAGGAGCGGAGGACGATAGGGAGGCGGGGGCCGCCGAAATACGTGCACGTGGTGTAGGGCCGAAGGATGTGGTGGTGGGCATTGCCGCCAGCGGCCGCACCCCCTTTGTTCTCGGTGCGCTCGAAGCAGCCCAGGCAAGCGGAGCCGTTACCGCCGCCGTTGTGAACGTGCGCGAGGCCACCATGAGCCGCTATGCCCACTTCACCTTGGCGGCCATCACCGGCCCCGAAGCGCTTACCGGCTCCACGCGCCTGAAGGCCGGCACGGCGCAGAAGATGATTCTCAACCTCATCACCACCGGTGCTATGGTGCGCATGGGCAAAGTCTATCAGAACCTCATGGTAGACCTTAGGGCCACCAATACGAAGCTACGCGATCGGGCTATTCGCATCGTTGTTGAGGCCGCCGGCACCGATAGAAAGCAGGCGGAGCAGGCGCTGGAGGCGTGTGACTGGGAATGTAAAACGGCCATCGTCATGCTTCTTGGCCATATGGATGCTGCCACTGCAAGGGCGCGCCTTCAAGCTGCCGGCGGGCGTGTACGTGAGGCGTTGGGCGAGTGATACCGCACCGTATGGAACGGCAAGGTCCTTTTAAGAGGCACCGGTAGGCAACTATTGGGTATCATGAGCACAGAAGAGGGGCTTTTTGCACTTGTCTTCTAGGCAGTTGCCATAACGAAAGGAAGCAAAGGTGTCGGCCTGGGTGCCTGTGTCGAAAGAGCTATTCCACACGCCGACTTTAGAGGTTGCTAGGCGCCTCCTGGGGATGTTATTGATTCGGCGAGAGCCAGAAGCCCTGCTCATTGGGCGCATCTGTGAGGTGGAGGCCTATACGCAAGACGACCCTGCAAGCCACTCATATCGTGGCCTAACGAGTCGTAACCGCTGGATGTTTGGGCCGGCAGGGCATGCCTATGTGTATCGAATCTACGGCGTTCATTACTGCTTCAACGTAGTTACGGGCGAGGAAGGGATAGGGGAGGCCGTGTTGATACGCGCCGTCGAGCCGCTTTGTGGGCAGGAACAGATGGCTCTTCGCAGGCGTCTAAGCGAGAAAGGCGTTGTTCTGTCGGAGCTGCTTACGCAAAAACGGTGGCTACGCGCGCTGTGCAGCGGCCCTGCACGCCTGTGTGAGGCCTTCGGAATAGACACCACCTTCAACGGAGTAGACTTGATGAACCCGCAAAGTCCGCTCTTTTTGGCTAAAGAGCGCGAGACAGAAGGGATACCCACACCCATTATTGCTACATGTCGGGTAGGGATCACGCAGGGACGTGAGCGGCAATGGCGTTTTCTGTGGGGCGACAGTCCGTTTATATCGCGCCCTCCAAAGCGGGAAGAGAGAGAAGCCCTATGTTAAATACGATGTTGGTTGCACCACCCTGGTGGGTTGCGTTTCTCTTGATGGCGCTCTGCGCCGGTTTGGCGTACTGGTGGCGGCTGCTGTCGTGGGATGGGGCGATCGCGGCCACCCTATGTGGCACCATCATCTACGGCGATGGGGGGGCGCGGGCGATTTGGCCTCTGCTTGCCTTTTTCCTCAGCGCTTCACTTCTCTCTAAATGGGCCAAGCCGAAAGCACGTCTCCACAGCGTCGCTGTGGGGGTAAAAGGAGAGCGACGCGATGCGGCCCAGGTGCTTGCAAACGGAGGCATTCCCACTCTCATAGCCCTCTATTTTCATTTCTATGCGCGCCATCATCTGCCGGCCTATCGGCTTGAGGCCGTCCAACTGCTTTTTCTTAGCAGCATCGCTGCGGTGAACGCGGACACGTGGGCTACGGAGATCGGCACTTTCTTTGGAGTAAAGCCGCGTTCTTTGCGCAATTGGCAGCCGGTGGCACCGGGGATTTCAGGCGCGATCTCCTGGCCGGGAACGCTTGGGGGCGTATTAGGGGCAGCATTTATTCCGTTGGTGTCGTGGCCGTTGTGGCACCTTAACGTGGCGGAGTTCGTTTTGGTGACGTGGGCGGGGTTCATGGGGTGCGGTATTGATAGCTTGCTAGGGGCGAGCCTACAGGCGCAATATCGTGATGCGATCACGGGGCGAGATACGGAGCGCCCTCGCTCGGCGGATGGCCAGCCCAACACGAAAGTTCGCGGATGGCGTTGGATGACCAACGATGTAGTGAATTTTTTGGCGGCGTGTGGCGCCGTGCTCTGTGCCCACTATCTCATTCGCGCAGCAGCCCCACTGTTTCCACCCTACTAAATCCAGTCGCTTGCCTCTGAAGGGAGGCAGGCTCTAGAGGCAAGTAAACGACCGCACGCCTAAAAGCCGAAGCTCCCTCTCGTTTTGCTTCGAGGCGACACACTTCAAGGCCGACGCCCTCCCCCTCAAGGCCGACGCCCTCCCCCTCAAGGCCGGCGCCCTTCCCCGCTGTCGAGATGACATGGCTTCCGCGCGCACATTTCTATGAAAAAACCCTCCCCGATAGACGGGGAGGGTCTATTTTTACCGACGGGTGTTAGCTTTCCGGAAAGTCGGCAAAGGTAGGCAGGTAGGTACGCCACACAGCGTTTTGCCGCCCCAAAATATACTTTGTAAGGCTTATGTAGGGCGTATAGCGCGGCCTGCGCGGTGGGCGAATAAGCCTCATGCCAACCTGGTGCGGCAACTTATCCGACTTGCGGATGTTGCATCGGCGACAGCAGGTTACCAAATTTTCCCATGTGGCCTGCCCTCCGGCGCGGCGCGGTATTACGTGGTCTATGGTAAGCTCTTTGGTTACCGTGCCGCAATATTGGCAGGTGTAGTTGTCTCTGGCGAAGATGGTACGTCGGGTGAGTTTCAGCTCGGGCAAGGGGCGACGCACATGGTGACGCAGTTTCACCACCGAGGGAACCGCGAAGGTGCGCTCGGCGCCCACAATGGTTTGTCCCTCTTCGGTATGCAGAATATCTGCCTTTCCTAAGAAGACGAGGGCGATGGCGCGCCGTACCGAACAGACGTTCAACGGCTCATAGTCACTGTTGAGAACGAGCACCTCTTGGTTCATCTCGGTGTTCCTAATTCCTTTCTAAGCAGTATTTTGGTTCATAGAGACGTTCACATAGAAAACTAAAAGACCCGCACCGTCGGGATTTACGGAGCGGGTCTTGTTGACACATTTTAAGGCGCATGGCGATGCAAGTGATGGCTAAGGTAGCGTAAATAGCGCAGACGATCCGCCCCGGCACGATATCGCGGTTTTTGAGAACCGGTATGTTCTTGCCGACGCTCAGAGAAACTGTCTAAAATTGTCGCTTTATAGGCCACCATCATGCTGTTTGCACCTAGTGCGTACGGTGTTTCCCTAAGGAGACATGCCGATAATATCTACGCTCTATTTTCGGCATCTATCTCACTTTTAGTATATCAGACTATAACGAACCTGTCAATAGTTCCCTCCGATTCGGATGAAGAAGAGATGTTTCGCAAAATTGGGTGGAGGAGCCTATAAGCCCTCGCTTCCGAAATGCGCGTGATGTGAATGACCTATCCCTAAGCGGGTTTCACTCTTCTCAGGAACGGCTTGAAGCTTTCTGGATACGGAAGTGTCAAAGGTATTCCGTGTCGGCCGATCGTTGGCAACGCCAGAACTGTTCGTTGGGGTGAGCAGTCACCGATTAGGAAGAGAGGAGATGGAAGGCAGGGGCCTAAGATAACCTTCGGAGGCGAGAAGTACCTGCCGGCCTTTCGGCAGTCGGTTCTCCAGTAGTCCAACGGTGAGGGCGGCGAGGGCTTCACCTAGGCCCACCGAAGGCGGAGCGACTAATCCCTCGCAGTGACCTGTTGCAAAAAGGAATCGCATGGTGGGGGTGTCGCCATAGCCTACAACCGGCCTGTTGCGTAGTCCAGGGGAGGCCGCTAAAGCTTGCTGCAACATGGGCATTTGTGCGGGATCCAGGCAGGTAAACCCCTGAAATGGTGCCAAAGAAGCAGTGGCCGTTGGGATTTGGGGCGAGGTCATCACATCAAGCTGACCGGTGGTGATAGAGACGAACCCTTCCATTAAGGGAAAGGGCGCACCGCCCCGGAAAATCGCAAGATTTTCTGCGGACCCCGATGTCGGCTTTGAAGGCAGAGGGGGGCCGATGGCCAATACTTTGCCCCCGTTGGGCAAAAGGTCCATCATGGCCAAGCCGCACATTCGTCCGGCGGAAAGGGCATCGGTTCCCACAAATCCGTCGAAGCCTGGGGTGTATGGTGCTTGATGAGGCTCTTGAGCGGCCGCCGAGGTAATGCGATCGTTGTTGGCGTCGCAGAAAACGCAGATCGCCCCTATTTTGTGGGCTTGGGCCGTGATGGCGTTCCAAGGCATGGAGGGGGCAACAACGCAAAGTGCATTCGGGCGAGAAGCCAAAGCGGCCGACAAACTGGGGCTGGTTATAGGGGTCACTTTCAAGGCACGGCATAGGGCTAAAAACCCACGTGTGAGCGCGGCGCGGTCGAGGGTGGAGCTTTGGGCGGGCAGTACAAGCGCAAGCCGCCACGGAGTGGGGGCTGCCGGCAACGATTCGAGGTCAGCCGGAGGAATCTGCGCCGATTCTAAAGGTGCTTTCTCCGCTACTGTGGAGCTGGACTGGGAGGAAGCCCAGGTAAGGTTAGGCACGACCGGAGGGTTCACATCGAGGCGACAGCCGGTTAACAGGCTAAAGAGGTAGGTGACGAACAACAGCCCGATCTTTTGCAGCCAAACACGAACGACATGCCTGCTTCGGGGTATTGCAAGTTTCCGGCAGCAGGCATGTCGGTGAAACATACGTTTTTCCTTATCCTATTCGCGTGCCCAGAACATCGCCCCCGGCTTTTCCTGAACCACAGCAACCTTCAGGGTCTGTAGAGCCTTGGTAAGCCCTTCCCGGGTGCTCATCATGCCATCCTCATGCTCGATGGAGAGCACATAGTCGTAACCCACCATGCGAAGGGTGGTAACGAAATCGTTCCACCACTGTTGGCTATGACCGTAGCCTACAGAGCGGAACACCCAACTGCGCTCTGCAATGGCGCCGTAGCTTTTAACGTCGAGATTGCCGTTAATGGCCGAGTTGATGGGGTCTATGCGCGTATCTTTGGCGTGAACATGGAAGATGGCGCCCTTGGGGCCTAGATAGCGTACGGCGTTGAGCGGCTCGATGCCTTGCCACCAGAAGTGAGAGGGGTCGAAGTTGCAGCCTATCTGCTCGCCGGCCGCTTCACGCAGTTTGATCACGGTCTCTGGGTTGTAGACGATGAAGCCGGGATGGGCCTCGATGGCGAACTTTACGTTATGTTGCTTTAGGAAGGCATTCTGTTCCTTCCAGTAGGGGATGGCCACCTTGTTCCACTGGTAGTCTAGAATATCGCGATACTCATCGGGCCAGGCGCAGGTTACCCAGTTGGGGTTCTTGTCGTCGGGGCCACCGGCGGGGCAACCGCTGAAGCCGTTCACCACGCCCACCCCCAGCTTCTCAGCCAGCAACACCGCATTGCGAAAAGCATTATGGTGGTCTTGGGCGATGGCTTTATCGGGGTGAAGCGGGTTGCCATGCACGGAGATGGCGGATATCTCTAAACCGCGGCTTTCGCACATCTTCAGCAGACGTTTGCGAGCACCTTCGTCTTCAATGAGGGTTTGAACGCCGCCAAGGTCATTGAGATGGCGCGAGCCGGGGTAGGCACCACCACCGAACTCCACCGTTTGAATGCCGGCCTCGGCAATATAATCAAGCGCCTGCTCGATGGGGCGATCGTGGAAAAGGGCCGTAAAAATGCCAATTTTCATTCGGTTTCTCCTCCCTGCAAAAGAATATTGGGCAAAACCCTATTTCGGCATATGTATGGAAATATCCTTCATTCGGCGACCAAGAAAGAGACAAGGGCACGCGCGATGCTATTTCCAGCCGATGAGATTGGCGTCGCCGGTTTCGTCCCTTGGGGTAATTCGCTGTTGCGTGATGGCTAGGGAGGGAAACGGCTCTTCGACAAGGGAACCGCCTATGAGCACCTTCGCGGTGTCCCAAAGCACTTTCGCATCGTGCAGGAGAGAGCGCTGAGTTACATAGTTGACGTCCATCTGACACTTGATGGGCAGCAGTTCTTCGATATAGAACTGTTCGCGCTCCTCCACGTTCACCAACAACTCTTCCTCGTTGCGAAACATCAGCTGGGTGGGGCCGGTGATGCCCGGGCGGACGGCTAAGACAAGGTCGCGTTGATCGGGCGGGAACTTCTCCACGAACCGAGGAACCTGGGGGCGGGGGCCGACCAAACTCATATCTCCCTTTACCACATTGATGAGTTGAGGCAGTTCGTCGAGTTTCGTGCGACGTAAGAAGCGACCGAGAGGGGTAATGCGCGAATCGTTGGCAGCGGTACAAAGAGGCCCGTTCTGATCGGCGCCGGCGTACATCGTGCGGAACTTATAAAGCTCGAAGATGCGGTTGTGCCGTCCAACACGTTTTTGCCGATAGAAAACGCCTCCGGGAGAGGAGACATAGACGGCGATGGCGATGCAGAGAAGGGGGATAGCCAACAGAACCAACAGGGTCAAACCAACGGTAACGTCGAGAAGACGCTTAACGAACTCATACTCGGGCTTGGGGGGAAGCGGATTTTGATTGTTACTTCTTTCTAACCCGTCCATGCCTGAAGTTCTCCTCTCTCGACCTACTAGGTTCTGCCCCCGTATTTTTGCGGGGTTTGTGGGCACAAATAGCACCTACCTAGGTTGACTTTCGCCACATGGGTATTGCTTATACAGATCGCGGTGCAGAGCCTTAGGGAGGATGCACCACGAGAGGTTCGTTAGATTCTGTCGTTTCTGGACTACATCCTTAGATTATGCCATTTTCACCGTACAATTATAGACTTTTCTAGGGCTAGGCGTCAACCTCCTTGCGAATTTAACTTGTGGAGCAAAGCGGCTAGGGGGCGGATAGGGCTTATTTTTGCGCCTTATGGGCAGCTTTTCGGTAAAATATCTTTTCATAAAAACATAGCACGGAGACCCCCTGCGTTTACGCGGGGGAGGAATTGCTATCCGCATTCGCCCGATTGTCGAGAGCAATCGTGGCGTCACAATAACTCCTCGCACTCCTTTCCGCTTTCACTGGTAAGTAGAGAGTATTTGTGGTATAATACTCTCGATAAACAAAGATTATCCAAAAGAAGGGCAAGGTGGTGAAAGTCACGTTGCGTCTGAAGCTGTATAGAAACCCTGCCACCGAAGCGGCCCTATGGGAAACGCTCTTGCAGTTTACCGACTGCTTCAACGCCGTATGTACTTACGGTTGGGAGCAGAACGAGCGCAACGGAACCCGACTGCACCGGGCAACCTACAAGTCCCTCCGGAAAGCGCACCCTGACCTGCCTGCCCAGTTGGTCGTAGCGGCGAGAAGGAAGGCCGGGGAAGCTCTCAAGTCGGTACAGGAGCGCAAGAAGCAGGGATGCTCCGTTACCTGCCCTCAGTCCCACCTTTGCCCCGTCCGCTATGATGCGCGTTCGTATTGGGTGCGCCTTCAAGACGGCTGTGCCTCTCTTGCCACCACACAAGGTCGTGTTCGGGTCACTTTCCGCCTGTGT
>Ga0209061_1002431_pt1 | contig 23716 bp, 24 predicted proteins | sample Coa_R1_10_FD_187157 | JGI IMG/M metagenome (GOLD analysis project Ga0209061, IMG submission 187157) | Surface soil microbial communities from Centralia Pennsylvania, which are recovering from an underground coalmine fire - Coalmine... | ecosystem: Environmental > Terrestrial > Soil >...
AGCTCTCGGCGCGCGCCCCTGGGCGAAGCCTGTCTATGCAAGTGCGCCAAGCTCTGCTGCTCGGCCTGAGTTTCAATTTGTACCGCCTGAGGCATCGCTACCTTTTTCCGAGGATGTCAACAGAGCCCAACTGCTTCTAGTCTTTTACCGTCCAGGCGCCGCATCCTTCGCGTCGTCTGCAAAGGGTGCGGACTTTTATTCGGTTCTTTCCGTTGCGGTCTTTGTCGCCGGAAAAATCCTTTGCAAGTCCAGACTCGCATGTTTAAATTCTCTCCGGTTGCGTGCGATTTTCCGTCGGGGGGAGGGGAACTGCTTTGAATCGAACCCATGCTGCGATTGCGACCTTCGTTTTGACCGGCGCGATGCTGATGGCCGCGCCAAACGCAATCTCCTCGCCCGCTGCCAAAAAGCTTCCCGCGCACTGCGACCGCGCCTGCCTCCTCAACGTGATGAACAACTACGTCGCCGCGCTCCTCGCGCACGACCCTTCGCGCGTTCCGCTCGCGCCCCGTGTCGAGTTCGTCGAGAACACGCAGGTGCTTCATCCCGGCGAAGGCCTTTGGAAATCCGCCGACGGAGCTCCGACCGCCTTCAAGATTTACGTTCCCGATCCGGTTTCCGAACAGGTCGGCTTTATGTGCGAGATGCGCGCGGACAACAAGCCGATCCAGGCTGCGTTCCGGCTGAAGATCCGCCATGGAGAAATCGTTGCCGCCGAGCATCTCTGGGCCGTCAGCACGCCCGCGCAATTGAAAAATCTTCAAACGCCGCGCCCCGCCTTTCTCGAAAAAGTGCCGCCCTCCGAGCGTAATAGCCGCGCCGAAATGCTCAAGATCGCGCCCATGTACTATACGGCGGTCACCTCCGCCGACTCGAATAACGCGCCCTTCGCCGACGATTGCGTGCGCCACGAAAACGGCATGCAGAACACCAGCCGTCCGCTGCCGCCGCATCCCACCCCTCGCGATGTGCTCGATTCCTATGGTTGCGCCGCGCAGCTCAAGACCCATGTCATGGACTACATCAAGCGCATCGAGCCGCGCCGCGTGATGATCGCTGATCCTGAATACGGGCTGGTGATGGGCTTCTCGCAATTTCGGCATCCCATGACCCAAAAGACCGAAACAATCGTCGGCGTTCCTGGCATCACTTCTCAAACCTTGAACTTCAAGCCCTTCGACAACGTTGCCGTTCACATCTTCAAAATTTACGGCGGTAAAATTCACGAGATCGAAGCTTTGGGCCACTCACAGATGCCCTACAACTGCCCCACCGGCTGGGAAAATTTCCCCGACCACGGCCGCTGACGCATCAGCTCCGATACCGCGGCGCCGGCATCTCTTCCGTGATGCGTGTTACAGACGCTTCGCATCCTAATTTTGTATCCTGATGCGCCTCCCAATCGGAGGCACCGCAATGTCACTTGGGAGAATGACCGGCCGGCCGGATGAAGTTTTCCGCCTGCTTGCCGAACAGAGAGATTTGCTAAATCACTGGCCGATTACAGACGAATTGATTCAGCGCGATCAGCAGCTCTCGGCCCGAATTCGCGACCGCATCGACCAACTTTGCTCGCAGCAATCTGTGTCGCCAACGTCCGCCGGACGAGCTTTTTTAGCCGCGTCCTGAGTTAACCGCGCACTTGCCGTCGCAGGAGCATCGTGCCGATCCGGCCATCCCTCCGGTGCACTAATTACGCCACCGCCCGCGTACAATTCGCCAGATTTTCGAGCGCCCTGCGATTCTGGATCACCATACCGGAGCGGCTCCATCGGAGCACTCCGTTGTTCCGCAATCGCGAACGCTGCCTGCTCACGGTTTCTCGAGAGATACCCAGCATCTGCGAAATTGTCTCCTGGTTCAGACGGAGGCAAATGTGCGCTCCATCCAGGTCCGCGCTGTCGGCGGCAAGCTGCAGCAGGCACCGCGCCACCTTTTGCGATGCGGACTCCGACAACTCGATCGATGCCAGCTTGGACCGTAAGAAGTAGCAACTCTCGCCCAGCAGTTGCGTCAATTGCCACGCGGCCGTCGCGTTGCTCTGAATTTCGGCAAGCAGTTCGACTCGAGGCACGATCAACGTTTCCGCTCGTTGCACTGCTTCCGCCGTCAGTCCGTAGGACCGTCCAAGAATATTCGCATCCAGCGCCAACACGCTGCCCGGGCCATAGAATCCCAGGACTAGGGTTTTGCCCTGCGGCGAAGTCATGGATTCTCTCACGCGTCCTTCCAGGACCACGAACGCGCCGCGGCAAAGCTCGCCTTCTCGAAACAGCGGGTTCCCTTGTTCAAATACCCGTATTTTCGCGGATGCCTTCAGCCGTCGAATATGGTTTTGATTTAGCCGAGCCGCATAGGGATATTGGCCCGGCAAGTACCGGAGTGGCTCGCCTATGGGCGCGCCAAATAGGGTTGCGAAAAGATCCCCGCCCCGCAGCATTTTTCTTGGGGCGGGGATCGTACAAGCGGTCGTATATGCCATGGGTCCCTCCCACGGCGGAAAGTATTAGCACAAGAGGAAATCCAGAATTGTGACGCGGATCACATACGGTCCCGCCGATTCGCTACGTCTGCCTTTCGCCGGAGCACGGAGGACGAGAGACTGTGCGCGGCCTTTTGCAATTCCGGGCGGTCGGCATCCGGCGCGCACATTTTCGCCAGTCACTCGAAATAGGACTTCGCTTTCACCGGCATATCTTTTGCGTTGGCGGCTTGCGCCGTGCCGCAGAGCGACTGGACCCGCCTACTGCGCCTGGTGCTGCTCGGTCTGCGTACTCTCCGCCTGCGCCACCAGCTTCTTGAGCCGCCCCTCGATTGACGCGTCGCCGATATGCTCATCGCGCAGCACTCCATCGGCATCAATCGTGAACGTGTGCGGGATGGCATGCACGTCGAACAGTCGCGAAATCGGCCCTTCAAATCCGCCATCGCGATATTGCAGCCAGGTCATGCCGTTCTTCGCCACAAAATCCTTCCACTTTTGCGCGTCCGGATCGAGGCTCACACTCAAAATCACCAACGGCTGGCCTTGAAATGTTCGCGCAATCTTCTTCATATTCGGCAGCGCTTCGCGACACGGCTCGCACCAGGTGGCCCAGAAATCGAGCAAAACCACTTTTCCGTGTAACCCGTCGAGCGACACACGCTGCCCGTCCATCGTGGTCACCGCAAACGCCGGCGCCATCCTCTCTCTAGCCAGCTGAATATCGTCGATATAGCGCTTGGCGCGCTCACGATCGATGTCGTTCGCCGGGGCGATTTTCAGATACTGCGCGAACTCGGCCTTCGCGGCATCGTCCGCCTTCAGTTCCGCCAGCGCTCGCCCGTCGAGGAACCATGCATCTGGAAAGTTCGCGGCCGCCGCAATCGCCTTCGCGAACTCCTCGTGCGACTGCGTAAATATTTCGGCGTTGTGTTTGTTCAGCGCTTCCTCGAAAAGCACGTATCCCAGATCGTAGTGAGCGAGCGCGGTGTCTCTGCTCGCCCGCGCCTCGGCGACTTCCTCCTGTGCCGCACGCATTGCCGCTTTCCAGTCCTGAAACTCCGTTCCGTATCTAACGATCTCCGCCTGGCAAGTGGCGCATTTCCCGCCGTCTTGTTTGTCGGCCTTTTTAAAAGCATCGAGGGCTTGCTGATCCGCGTGATGCTGCGCGTATCCAACGGCTTCCTTGAACGTTTTCCGCGCCTTCGGATTCGTGGGCCCGCCCTGCTGCGCCATCGTGGGCGAGCCGCAGCAGAAGGTAAAGATCACCGCTGTTGCGAACGCCGTCTTTCGCATCGCACCCTCCGGCCGCATCTTGTCGCCTTCTTTGCGTGACGGCCAAGCCATATCCTTGCTACTCCAGGTACGCCTGAGTATACTCCGCTTCCGGAGTTTTCGGTTGCCAGCATGCCCGTTTTTTGAGCGTGGGGCCCCTCCATAATGTTTCTAGTTCCGGTGCTCAGGCCAACCGGCGTAAAAAGGGCCGTTCTAGCCTACGGTCCTTCAGGATAGAAGCATTTGTCTCCGCAAAGTACGGACACTCGTCTGGCCGGAACATCCGGCGCCAACAAATGATTCGCAGCGCTTTGGCATCGAACCTCCAACCTCTCACTTCCAATCACTTCGAACGTCGAGCCAAGGACGGAACGTACCGTCACGTCCGTCCGGCAGACCTCCGCTCTTTCCGGGAGCGAGATCCGGCCCGCGATTTACTGATTGAGGTGGAGAATGCGAGCGGTTTGCCAATTTTGAGAAGAGATGACACAATCAAAGGATGCGCTTCACACGAAAAGGCATTATGAATGCGGTTGGTGTTTGCGGAGCGGCGCTGGCGTTTGGTTTTGCGGCGGGACTTTGGCCCGTCCGGGGCGGCTTTGCTCTGGCCCATCAGGCATCCACAACTCAACCGTCGCAGCATTCAACTGCGGCTCAAAACACTTCGCAGGGAACGCCGGCGGATCAAAGCGGGCCGGGTTCGGCGCAGGCAACGGCGGCCACAACCGGCACGGCATCGCAGGCTGCGGCGCCTGCCGCGCAAAGCGGCTCACTGGCTACCGACAAGCAGAAAGAAAGCTACGCGCTGGGAATGAATATTGCGCGCAGGCTGGCGTCGCAGCCCGTCGAGCTGGATAAAGACGCGCTGGCGCAGGGATTCAAGGACGAACTGAGCGGCGGCAAAACGCAACTGACCGACGACGAAGCAGCCGTCGAGCTGAAGAAGCTTTCCGACGAAGCGCAGGCGAACGCGCAGAAGCGACAACAGGAAGCCGCGGAGGCGAACATGAAGGAAGGCGAAGCGTTTTTGGCCGCCAACAAGACGAAACCCGGCGTGGTGGCGTTGCCGAGCGGACTGCAATACAAAATCGAAAAAGCGGGCACGGGTCCGAAACCGACAGCCAGCGACACGGTGGTTTGCAATTACCGCGGCACGTTCCTTGACGGGAAAGAGTTCGACAGTTCTTACAAGCGCGGGCAGCCGGCGACGTTTCCGGTGGGCGGCGTGATCAAGGGCTGGACCGAGGCGCTGCAACTGATGCCAGTGGGATCGAAATGGGAGCTTTTCATTCCGTCGAATCTGGCGTACGGCGAGCGCGGCGCGGGCGGCGTGATCGGTCCGAACGAGACGTTGATCTTCGAAGTGGAGCTGCTGTCGATCAAGGGGAAGTAGGGCAGGCAAACGCGATTGGACGCATGCGGCGCGTTTGTTAGAATGAAGCGCGACGCTTCATTTCAGCGATTGAGGGCGTGTAGCTCAGTTGGGAGAGCGCATCGTTCGCAACGATGAGGTCGCGGGTTCGAGCCCCGCCACGTCCACCAAACTCCGCTGAACTTCGCCGCGGCGATTTTCGGTTTTTCCTCCGCGAGGATTGCCGGCGTTGCTGGCTGGAATTGAAGAATTCCGCGCCGCACGGATCGTCCGTGACGCGCGGGGCAGGCGCGATTCCCTAGCGCAGAAAGTTGACGCAGCCGGAAATTTTGGGCGTAAGATCGAGACACCATGGAGACCCAAGGAGAGACCGGGACTCCGAAAGCCGTCCTCAGCGGTAGGGGCAGCACCCGCGGGCTTGCACGCCGCTGCATTTCAGTTTGCGCCTCGATTTTTCCGCTTGTGTTTTTCGCAATCTCTTTCGCGGCACCGCAGAAGGCGCGGGCGCAGCAGTGGCCGGGATCGGGAAATGCGGATCCCGGTTTTCCGCACAGCGGCGTGCCGTTAGACCCGAGCTCGGCGGTGGGCAATCCCGACGTTGTTCCGCCCGGGCCGAACGATCCGCTTGGAGCAATGACAACGGCGGCAGCGATGCTGCCGATGATCGCGCCCGACAACAGCCGGTTAATTGACGCCGAGTCGTGCCAGACGTGGACCATGGCGGCCGTGAATAGCCCGACGGTGAGCGTGGCGCGACTGGCGGTGCCGGGCAAGGCGGTCCATGAATTCCAGAAGGCCTGCGGGAATTTCAAGGACAAGAGGTTGAAGACGGCCGAAGATCATGCGCGCCAGGCCGTGAAGATCTACCCCGATTATGCCGCTGCGTGGGTATTGCTGGGTCAAATTCTACAAGCGGATCACAAGGACAACCAAGCCATCGACGCATGCCGCAAGGGCGAGGATGCCGACCCGGATTATGCCCCGCCCTATATTTGTCTGGCCGGATTCGCGGCGCAGGCGAATGATTGGGACAAGGCGTATTCGCTATCGAGCCGCGCGCTTTCGCTTGATCCGGCCACGGACGCGTACGCCTACCTTTATACGGCAACGGCGGACTTTCACTTGAAGCGAATGGAGCAGGCGGAACTCTATGCGCGGTCGGCGGAGAAGCTCGACCGGTGGAAGCGCGTGCCGGAAGTTCATCTGCTGCTCGCGGACCTCTACGACGCGAAAGGCGACCAGCCGGATGAAGCGACGGAACTGCGGAAGTTCCTGAAAGAATCGCCTCACAATAACAATTGGGAAGCGGCAAAAACCAAGCTCGCTGAACTGCAAAAGCAGGCGGCGGCCAAGTAGTCGCTGCGCTGCCGGGCAGCAACCCGAGCTCGCGGGCGCTTTCGATCCAGCCAGGCAAAATTCCAAACGCAGCGAATAAGTCGCGGAAGTGGTGCGAGCGCTTACCGGTTGGCGTCAATCGCGGCGCGCTCGGCATCCACTTTGCGCGCCTTGGCATAGAGAAGTTTCGCGCCAGGAATCGCGGCGATCGCTTTTGCAACTTGCGGATCGTGATCGAGAGCGACTTTATATCCGGCGTCGAGGCCGAAGACGCTGGTGAAGATTTCGCGTTTGATCTCCCATTTTAGGTACGGGAGATTTTTGGCGATCTGCTGATCGGTGACTTCGATGTGTTGCTGCGCCAGGAATTTTTTGAGTTGCGCGATGACTGTGTCATCGACGGTGAAATCTTTGGTGACGTCGGGACGCTGGCTGAGGTAATAGCGCGCGAAATCGCCGACTCCCTGCGGAGGCAGGTCGCTGGGATATAAAACGCCGCGGCGCTCGAGCAATTGCTGGAACTCATCGGGTTTGGGCATATCGACCACAACGTCGGGAGTGATGCCTCCGCCGCCGTACACGGTTCGGCCGGTATCGGTGAGCTTTACTTGCGGCGACTGCGGGGGCTGCGGATTGTAGTGATAGTCGTAGAGAGTTTCGTTTTTGTAGTTGCGCTGGATGGAGCGGCCGCTGGGCGTGTAATAGCGCGCGGTGATGAGCAGCAGTGCGGTGCGGTAGCTCAGCGGAAATTCCGTGCCAACGAGTCCTTTGCCGAAGCTCGTGGTGCCGACGATCAGAGCGCGATCGTGGTCCTGCATGGCGCCGGCAAAAATTTCGGAGGCAGAGGCGCTACTGCCATTGATGAGCACAACGAGCGGAACATCGGCGCCTTGGTTTCCCTGGACGGCGTAGTACCGGCGTTCGGGGGACGAGCGGCCGCGGTGCGATACGACGAGCTGGCCTTTATCGAGAAACATATCGGCCATGCCCACTGACTGATTCAGCAGGCCGCCGCCGTTGTCACGCAGGTCAATGATCAGGCCGTCGAGGTTCGGATAGCCGAGCTTTTGCAGCGCGTTTTCGACGTCACTGTCCGTAGTTTCGTTGAAGGTGGTGACGTGGATGTAGCCGATACCGGGAGCAACCATGGTGGCAAATTCCACGGCGGGGCGCGCAATCTCGGCGCGGACGATGGTCACCTCGATGGGCTTGGTCCACCCCTCGCGGCCAAGAGCGATGTGGACCAGAGTGCCCTTCGGTCCCTTCAGCATGTCGGCCACTTGCGTGGTGGTCAGGCCGGTGCAAGACTTGCCGTCAACTTTAAGGATGATGTCACCGGGGCGAATCCCGGCCTTGTAAGCTGGCGAACCGACGAACGGCGCCTGCACAACGGTTTGATTGTCCCGCTGTTCGACGACCATGCCCACGCCGTAATATTTGCCTTCCTGTTCTTCTTCAAAAAGCGCGTATTGCTGCGGATCGAAAAATTGCGAATGAGGATCGAGGACGCGCAGCATGCCGGGGATGGCGCCGTCGTAAATGGCCTTGTCCACGTCGATGGGCTCGGCGTAGTTCTTTTCCACGACGGCCAAGACGTGAGTGAAATCCTTGACGGAATCCTGCAAGCCTCCCGAATGGCCGGGATCGGCGTTGGCCGAAGCGCCGAAATGTCCGCCGAGGAGCGCGGAAGCCGCCAAAACTGCGGCCAAAACGACCACTCCTCGTACCGAGGAGCCTCGAAGATTGTTGCTGTGCGGGAAGGATGCAGGTTGCGGTGATGGCATGCCGATCCTTACATTTCGTCCTGCGAGTCAGTATAACACGGTGGCTGGAAGCCTTTGGCACTAGCTCGTTGCGAAAGGCACAGCCGCCCGCGCCGTGGATCGTCCGAAGGCGGACACGCCCTAGAATAATTCAGAAGAGTTTTCGTGATGCGCAGGCAGTTGTGCGGTTTGACAGGGTAGAGAGGCTCTTCTATGATGCAAAAATAGAGCTGAAAGAGTGGCTGAGCACGTGACAGACATGCCTGCGGCGGTCGAGACCGACTAGAGTCGCACGTTTGTCAACGTGGCCACAGCCGTTTGCTGCCGAGACGCGGAGAGCGTAGGGAACCGGATGTTAAGCATCCCCCACTTAATCGTCATTTTCGTAATTGCCCTGGTGATATTCGGCCCGGAAAAGCTACCGGAACTGGCGCGCAACATGGGCAAGCTGATGGCGGAATTCCGGCGCGCGACCACCGATTTGCGCGGGACGTTCGAGACGCATCTGCGCGACCTGGAACGCGAGGCGGACATCCGCCGTATTGACTCGGTTCGCCCCGCGAACACCCCGACGCTTGCGCAGACGGGCACATCGGCGGAAACCGGCGCGCCTGCGATCACGCCTGCGGAGGGAATTGTGCCGGCGAGTGCGCCGCACGAGGCGGCCGCAAATCCGGCGCAAGCAGGACAACCGCTGGGGGCTACAAGTTCGGGAACCGATCAGCACACGATGTTCGGTGGCGAAAATGACGTGCTGGCGGACCCGGCCTATCCCGAAGATCCGGAAGAATTGATCCGACAAGCCGAAGCGCAAATCGCGCGCGAACGGGCGGGCGAATTCGAGAACCCAGAACGAGTGAGCGATGGCGCCATCGGAAAACCCTGAAAACTCACCGCGGCAAACACAGGTGGAAGAACCGGGCGGCTCGATGTCGTTTTTCGAGCATCTGGTTGAGCTGCGCAAGCGGCTAATCAATGCACTGATCGGCATCGGCATCGGGATGATGGTGGGCCTGGCGCTCTCGAAGCAGGGCCTCGGCTACGTGGTTCGACCCATGATCGAGGCGCTGCGCGCCAGCCATCTCGATCCGAACCTCTATTACACGCATCCCGCCGGCTACGTGATGCTGTACATCAATTTCGGGCTTTATCTTGGGATTGCGCTGGCGATGCCGTGGGTGCTGTACCAGGTTTGGCTGTTCGTTGCGCCGGGGCTTTACAGACACGAACGGAAGGCGGTGGCCAGCTTCATCGTTTCGGCGACGCTGCTGTTTCTTTGCGGAGTGGCGTTCGGCTATTTCGTGATGCTGCCGCGGGTGCTGACGTTCGTTGTGGAGTTCAGCAACAAGGGACCGATCAAGCCGTGGATCGATATCAATGAATATTTCAGCATGACCTTGATCGTGCTGTTAGGCCTCGGAGTGATTTTCGAGCTGCCGGTGGTGGTGTTCATTCTGTCGGTGTTCGGAATTGTGACGCCGAAATTCATGATGACGAATTTTCGTTACGCGATGTTGCTGATCGCGGTAGTAGCGGCGATCGTGACACCAACGCCGGACGCGACCACCATGCTGATCTTCATGGCGCCGATGGTGGCGCTGTATTTCCTCAGTGTGCTGGTTTCCTACATGGTGGTACGAAAGAAACGCGCGCGACAGTTGGCGGAAGGGCAGGCAACGTAGTGTCACGCCGGAGGCATGTGCTTGCCGCCGCCGCGATACCAGTTGCGCTTCTGGCCTTGGGATGCCACGCCGGGACGCATACCTCCGGCGCGTCAACCCGCGCGGCCGCGACGGTTGACGCCGACACGACCGCTCCGGCGGTTTCTCCGGCGGATGCCGCACCTCCGGCATCGCGGACGGGCGGATTCGACGGCGCGAAAGCGTATTCGTACGTGGTAAAGCTGGTGAGCTTCGGGCCGCACCCTCCGGACACCCCCGCGATTCGCGAAGTGCAGAGTTACATTCGTTCGCAACTGGAAAGCTTTGGATGTCCCGTGGACGTGGACGATTTTCACGCGCAGACGCCCGTTGGCACGCTGGCGATGGAAAACATCGTGGCGCAAATCCCGGGCATGGGACCGGGAATCATTCTGTTGATGACGCACTACGACACGGTGCGGCTGCCGGGATTTGTGGGTGCGGAGGACGCTGGATCATCAACCGGGTTGATGCTGGAAATGGCGAGCCTGCTCTGCCGGGCGCCGGAAAATCACAATGCGGTGTGGATCGCGTTTCTCGATGGTGAGGAAGACCAGCAGAATTTTGAGAATGCGGAGCAGGCGCAGACCACGTGGAACGAGGGCGAGAATACATATGGAAGCCGGGAGCTGGCGGCGCGGATGGACCTTTCCGGCAAGCTGAAAGACATAAAGGCAGTGATCCTGGCGGACATGGTGGGGCAGAAAAACATACACATTCAGAAAGACTCGAATTCCACGCCGTGGCTACAGGATCTGGTGTGGAAAACGGCCGACCGGCTTGGATACGGAAACCTGTTCGCCACCACGCCATCGGCCGTAATCGACGACCACCAGCCATTTCTTGAACGCGGCGTGGCGGCAGTGGATATCATCGACTTGAACGATTACATACAGGAAGGCTATTGGCACACGGCGCAAGACACGCTGGATAAGCTGAGTCCGCGAAACTTGGCGATTGTGGGGCAGGTGATACTGGAGTCAGTGAAGGCTCTACAGCAGAAGTTTCGCTAAATTGGCCGCGGACTGAAGCCCTGGATTTTTGCAGGGACATTGACGCGGAGCCTGAAGTCTCCCTCGACGGACTAAGTCCGGGCTTCTACCAGAATCGCTCGGCGGATGCCGCGAGAATGTTCTTACGCGCGGCGGGGGCGCGGGCCGCGCAAGATTCGCGCTGGCAAGGTGACGATCGCGACAAGCAGGTCGAGCACACCGCCGACGGCAATTCCGACGATTCGGAAGGGCAGCAAGAGCAGCCAAACGATCGGATAAAGCACCAGCGCCAGTAAGGCAAGCGGCCAGCACAGCACCAGCAGCAGGCACCAAAGCAGAAATGTGAACACGGCGAAGGGCACCTCTCTGAAATAGATACGCGTCGGCGCGCGGAATTGTTTCCGGGCGCCAGATCGGCCAAACAACAGCCGGAGAACGGCGGCACCGAGGCTTCACGAGCCGCACGCCACGCGATGAGCTGTGCTAAAGTTTTTGCGCACATGCAAATAATCCATGTAAAGAGTTCATTGGGGAATTACGCGGTGTACTGCGCGAGCGGGGCGCTTTCGCGCGCTGAACCGCTGATCGCACAACTTGGCGAGACGACGGGCACGTTCGTGCTTTCTTCGCCGCGTGTGTGGCGCTATTGGGGCCGCGCGATAGCCAAACATATTCCCGGAGCCGCGAAGCAGGCAATTCTGTTCGACGATCGCGAAGCGGCCAAGCGGCTTTCAACAGTCGAGCGGATCACGCGCGAACTGGTCCGCGCGGGCGCTGACCGCCATGCCACGCTTGTGGCGGTGGGGGGCGGGGTGGTCGGTGACGTGGCGGGATTCGCGGCGGCTTCATACTTGCGCGGCGTGCGGGTGGTGCATATTCCGACAACGCTGGTGGCGCAGGTGGACAGCTCGGTGGGCGGAAAAACGGGCGTAAATCTGCCGGAGGGGAAGAACCTAGTCGGGGCGTTCTATCCGCCGCGGCTGGTGATCGTCGATCCGGATATGCTGAGCACGCTGCCGCATCGCGAGTTTCGGTCCGGCGTATACGAGGTGGTGAAGTACGGCGTGATCGCCGACGCGAAGCTTTTCAAGTTCCTCGAAGAACACATGCGCGAAGTGCTGCGGCGCGACTCCAGCGCGCTGGCGTTCATCATCGGGCGAAGCATTGCGATCAAGGCGCGGGTGGTGAACAACGACGAGCGCGAAGGCGGCTTGCGGCAGATACTGAATTTCGGTCACACGCTGGGGCACGCGCTCGAAGCGGCGACGAATTACCGGCGTTTTCTGCACGGCGAGGCGATCGGGTGGGGAATGATTGCCGTGGCGATGATGGCGCTGAGTATGGAGCGGATGCCGTTGATGGACGCGTTTCGAATCGTCAAGCTGACGGCGTCCGTGGGACCACTGCCGGGCGTGCCGCGAATCGCGCCGGAGACGCTGAAACGCATCATGCTGGGCGACAAGAAAGCGCGAGGCGGGCGAGTGCTGTGGGTGATGCCGAACCGCATCGGCAACACCAAATGGGGTATCGAAGTGCCGTGGAAATTGGTGATGGAGACCGTGGCCGCATTGCCGGAAATAATGGCGGAGGCGCGAAGCGTGCCGGTAGTCGAAAATGCGGCGCGAGTTGCAATAGGCAAACGGCGGCAGCGGAAGCGGAACTGAGTAAAAAAAACGGCGAGTTTCAGTGCGCGATGGCGATTGCGATGACAACGGAAAAACAGGCGGCGCTACCGGGCACGCGTCCGGAAGGCACGCGCGACGAGCGCGAGGCGGCGGCGCATGTGCGCGAGATGTTTGGGCAGATCGCGCCCCGGTACGATTTTCTGAATCATTTGCTGTCGCTATCGCTCGATCGCGTGTGGAGGCGGAGAACGGCCAAGCGGTTCGCGCACATTTTGCGGCGGCCGGAAGCACGCGCGATCGACATCTGCTGCGGCACGGGCGATTTGGCATTCGCGTTGGCGCGGGAGCGGAAGCGTCTGCTGCGGAGCAATGGGCGGCGCGACGATGGCAATGCGACGCCGGTGATCGGCAGCGATTTCGTCGAGCCTATGCTGAACCGCGCGCGGGAAAAAGGGCGTGCGGCGGGGCACGCGGCGGTCTTTGCAGCGGCGGATGCGCTGCGGCTGCCGTTTGCGGACGCGAGCGCCGATTTGGTGACGACTGCATTTGGGTTTCGGAACCTGGCCAATTACGAAAGCGGGCTGCGGGAGATCGCGCGCGTGCTGCGGCCCGGCGGGGAAGTGGGCATTCTCGAGTTCACCGAGCCGGGCGCGGGACCGCTCGCGGCAGTTTTTCGGTTTTATTTTCGGCGCGTGTTGCCTTTGATCGGCGGCGCGATTTCGGGAAATCGAGAGGCGTACCGATATTTGCCGGGTTCGGTGGCGAAATTTCCTCCGCCAAGGAAACTAGCGGCGCTGATGGAACGGTGCGGGTATCGAGACGTGCGTTTTGCGGCGTGGAACTTTGGCAGCGTGGCGTTGCATACGGCGCGGCGGGCGTAGCTCGTTCCGCGCGATCCCAAGCATGCCTTCAGCTGGTTGCGCAGCTTTTATCGCCTGCAAAGCGCGATAAGATAGGCGTTCATGGCTGGCTCCGGCGACAATTCGCTTGTCGATCTCCGCAGCGATACGGTGACGCGTCCGACGCCCGCGATGAGGCGCGCGATGGCGGAGGCGGAAGTTGGCGACGATGTGTATGGCGAAGATCCCACCGTCAACCGATTGGAACAGCGCGCGGCGGAAATTTTCGGACGCGAGGCCGCGCTGTTTGTTCCAACGGGCTCGATGGGAAACCTGGTTGCCATCAAGACGTGGACGCAACCGGGCATGGAAGTAATCTGCGAACGGCGCGCACACATCGCCAATTACGAACTGGCGTCGATTTCGGCGATCGCCGGATGCCTGCCGAATACCGTGGCGGCACCGGGCGGGATTTTGACCTGGGAGCTGATCGAGCCGGCGATACGTCCGAAAGTGTATTACTACGCACAGACTGGATTGATCGAGCTGGAAAATACGTCGAACATACACGGTGGGACGGTCTATCCGCCGGACGTGACGAAGGAGATTTGCGACCGCGCGCATGCGGCCGGTTTGCCGGTCCATCTGGACGGCGCGCGGATTTTTAACGCGGCGGTCGCGCTGGGACGAGACGTGCGAGAAATTACGGGGCATTTCGATTCGGTGATGTTTTGTCTATCGAAGGCGCTGGGCGCTCCCGCCGGTTCAATGCTGGTGGGCTCGAAAGAATTTATCCGCAAGGCACGCATAACGCGGAAACTGCTCGGCGGCGGAATGAGGCAGGTGGGCGTGCTCGCGGCGGCGGGATTGGTGGCGCTCGAAGAGACGCCGAAAATTCTGCATCGCGATCACGAAAACGCGCGGCGTTTGGCGGAAGGACTGGCGGAGATTCCCGGCGTTTCCATCGACGCGAACGCCGTGGTGACTAACATTGTGGTTTTGAGCGTCGCCGAGACAGGCATTCCCGCGGCCACGATTTGCGAAGAACTGGCGCGGCAGGGCATTCTTTGCGGCCCTCGCGATCGGTTCACGATTCGCATGGTGACCCATTATGATGTGGATCGTGCCGGCATTGAGCGCGCACTTGTGGCCATGCGGTCCGTGCTCTCCAAGACTCCTGCATAGGAACTTCCATACATTTTCGATCGCGCAGTTGAAATGTGGGATCGTTTCGCCGCCGGAATTCGCCTTCGCGGTTTTTTTCGCGCTTTGCTAGACTGAATGGCTTCATGCGGAAGTTTTTTACAAGAAGGGAATCATCACTTGAAAACGCGGCCCTTTTGGATCGTCGCTTCGATCGTTTGTGCGCTCATCGTCTTTGGCTGCGGCAGTAAGACCAACCAACAGGCTCAGCAACCTCCGCCACCTACCGCTACCGTCGATCCCGCAACCGCGGGGAATATCATCGGCACGGTGCGGCTGGAGGGCAACCCGCCGAAGTTCCGCCCGATCGACATGAGCGCGGAGCCGACGTGCGTGAAGGCAAACCCGAAGCCGGTGATTCCTCCTATTATCGTTACGGGCGAGCGCGGAGCTCTGGCGAATGTCGTCGTATACGTCAAATCGGGACTCGGCCGGTACAAATACGATGCGCCCACGACGCCGGCGGAGTTGAACCAAAAAGGCTGCATGTATGAGCCGCGGGTGCTGGCGCTGCGGGTGGGCCAGCCGCTCGAAGTGCACAACGAGGATCCGACCGTCCACAACATTAACGTGCGAGCGCGCGAGAATCCTTCATGGAATCGGTCGGAGGAGCCGGGCGATCCGCCGTTTACAGAAACCTTCGATCACCCTGAACTGGACGTGCCGGTAAGCTGCAACGTGCATCCGTGGATGCGAGCATATCTGTTTATTTTCGACAATCCGTATTACGACGTGACGACAAGGGCCGGCGATTTTGAGCTCAAGGGCTTGCCCCCCGGGACGTACACGATCGAAGCGCGGCACGAGTTTTACGGCGCGCAGGACCAGACCGTGACGCTAGGGCCGAGAGAAACCAAGAGAGTCGAGTTCGTCTTCAAAGCGTCAGCCGGGGAGTAGGTTTCACACTTTGTACTCGCTTTTTCCGGCGCGCGCGTGTAGCTTTTGTTGCGATTTTTGGGCGCAGACGGCGCAATCGGAGGCACTCATGACGCACCGGTACAGGAACTCATTCGCTCGTTGTTTTGGCATACTCGCGATTACCGCGGCGATGTTCGGCGCGGGCGCGGTTCGCGCCGCGGACGGGGCGCAACTTACCAAGGCTGAAGCCTTGCAATTGCAGGACAGTTTTCAAAGTGCCGTGGTAGCGGCAGATTCAGCGAAGCTCAATAAGCTGATGGCCGATGATTGCACGTTTATCCACGGCAATGCCATGCAGCAGACCAAGGCTCAGTTCGTCGCGATGCTGACAAGCGGCGCGATGAAGGTGACCGAGTTCAAAAGCAGCTCTCAGCAGGTAATTCTTTTTCACGGCGGCGCGATCGTGATCAGCGTGATTGATTGGGGCATGCTTCCGCCGCGCGGACCGCAGGGCGCGCATCCGATGATTCTACCCATGCGCATTTCGGACGTTTGGGTTCACACGAGCGCAGGCTGGCAATTGCTACTGGAGCAGGACACGACTCTGCCGCAGCGCGCCGGGACACAGCCTGCCGGCAGCCACCCCGGCGCTTCTGGCGCGCCGAAACCGTAAACGAACTTTCCCGTGGACAGCGAACCTTCGGACTCATCGGGCTGGCCAGCCGGAGGGTTCCGGCAACTCATCTGCGGCGGCTTATTGCGCGGAGAGAAGAAGTATGCGGAACATTTCGAAGAGAATCGCGCTGGTCACGGGAGCGAACAAAGGCATCGGCTTTGAGGTGGCGCGCCAACTGGCCGCGTCGGGATGCGTGGTCCTCCTGGGCGCGCGCAATCCAGAGGGTGGAAAGAAAGCCGCCAACAAACTGACTGCCGAAGGGCTGGAGACGCGGTTTGTCGAGATCGACGTCACGAACTTCGCGACGATCGATGCCGTGGCGAAATCGACTGCCGCGGATTTCGGCCGGCTCGACATACTCGTGAACAACGCGGGAATCGCCGATCGGGAGGACGGTTCTCCGGAGATCGCGCGACCGGAAGCCGTCGAGCGTGTGCTGCGAACGAACTTTCTTGGGGCACTGGTGGTGACTCAGGCCATGCTTCCATTGCTACGCAAGTCGGCGGTGGGCCGCATCGTGAATGTGTCGAGCGGCCCCGGCTCGTTGACGCGGAGCGCCATCGGCAATTCCTCTTCTGCAAATTACTTTGGCTACAGCGCGTCCAAGGCCGCGCTCAATATGCTAACGGTGCGGCTTGCGAGCCTGCTGAGAGACACGCCAATCAAGGTGAATTCGGCTGCACCCGGATATACGGCCACGGCTCTCAACGATTCTCGAGGGACGCAAACGATTCCCGAGGGTGCCGCCGAAGTCGTGCGCCTGGCGCTGCTTCCGGATGACGGTCCGACCGGCACGTTTTCCGAGCGAGCGGGCATCGTCCCGTGGTAGTTCCTACTTGACAAGTTCGCCGCCAGGGTGTCAATTGCGCATATCGCCGCCCCGGCGCACCTGCATTGTCAGCGCTGGCACGTGCGAATCGGCGGGTGGCCGATCTAGCGCAGTCCGCGCCATTTGGCCGCTCGCGAGCAATTTGGGAGGATGAGCATGGCCGAAGCGACGCAGCGCCGGCGAGTTCCCGATGGGAGCGCGTACGGCCGTCCCGATCAGCACCCCGATTACGAGCTAACCCAAGTAGGCCCTCGCACACCCTGCGGCGAATTGATGCGCCGCTATTGGCAACCGGTGGGCGTGTCGTCGCAGGTCACCAGCCGGCCGCAGTACGTACGCATCCTGGGCGAAGATCTGATTCTCTTTCGCGACAAATCGGGGCGGCCGGGACTGCTTTATCCTCGCTGCATGCACCGCGGCACGACGCTCTTTTACGGCAAAGTGACCGAAGAGGGAATTGCATGCTGCTATCACGGATGGCTATTCGACGTAGAGGGCCGTTGCCTGCGCCAGCCGTGCGAGCCGGATGGCGGCAAGAATCTCGATGTGGCGCGCCAGCCCTGGTACCCGGTGCAAGAGCGATACGGCCTCGTTTTTGCCTACATGGGCCCCCCGGAGAAAAAGCCCGTGCTGCCGCGCTTCGATATCTTGGAGGATATCGGCCCGGACGAGGAAATTCGCGCGTACATGGGAGCGTTTGGCGCGACGGGCGACACGAGCATGCCGATCGCGCCTTATAGCTGGCTGCACATGAACGACAACGTAATGGACCCGTTCCACGTGTACGTGCTGCATTCCACCTTCACGGGAGTGCAGTTCGCCAATCAGTTCGCGGTGATGCCGAAGGTGGATTTCTTCACCACGGACGAAGGCGTCTGCTATTCCGCGAAGAGGGTGCTGGATGACGGGCGGGAATACGATCGCATTTCGTCGTGGATCATGCCCAACATCATGTCCGTGCCGAACCCAATCGACATCAATCAGGAAAAAGCGAACATGATCACCTGGTCGCTGCCGGTCGACGACTCGCATTTCACCATGGCCACCGCCTCGCGTGTTCCGAAAGCCATGCCCGAGGGACTGTTTGCCAACGGCGGCTTTCGTCTGAATGGCAAGCTGTGGCACGAAATGAGCATCGAAGAGCATCAGGATACGCCCGGCGATTACGAAGCGCAGGCCGGGCAGGGGCCCGTTTCGCTGCATAGCGAAGAGCATCTTGCCAGCAGCGACCGCGGCATCATTATGCAGCGGCAAATCTTGAAACAGCAGATTAAGGTAGTCGCGCAGGGCGGCGATCCGATCGGCGTCGTGTACGACCCGGCCAGGGCCATGGTGAAAATTCGCTCGGGCAATTATTACGTGGCGCACGCGTGATGGCTGCGTCCGCGAACACCGGAACACAGCGGGCTGTCCGCGTCATCGACGTGGAAAGCGTTCCGATGCTCGCGCGGGCGCACGTGCGCGCCGGTGGATTCAGCTCGCGCCGATTGCTCGACGGTCGCGAAGGCACGCCGGGAAATTTTTCATTGCAGCTTTCGCTTACGCCGGATACGTATTTCTCTCCGAGGCACCGGCACAATTTTGATCAGGTGCGGTATCAAATCGAAGGCGAGTTTGATTTCGCCTCGGATGGCGTGATGAAGCCTGGCGCGGTCGCCTACTTTCCCGAAGGCACGTACTACGGACCGCAATCGAGTTCCTCGCGAAGCCTGACACTGGTGCTGCAATTCGGCGGCGCGAGCGGGAATGGCTATATGTCCACCGAGCAGTACGACCGCGCGGCGGCTGAACTGCGGCAGCTCGGCGTCTTTGCGAATGGCGTATACACGTTCGTGAACCCCGAGGGCCGGAAGATCAATAAGGACGCGTACGAAGCGGTTTGGGAGCGCGTCAACGGCCGTCCGCTCGCGTATCCCCCAGAGCGGTATTCGCGGCCTATATTCATGGAGCCGGCGAATTTTGCATGGATTCCGATGGACGGGCAGCGCGGCGCCAGCGTCAAGTTTCTTGGCGAGTTTTCCGAGCGGCGCACGCGAATTGAGCTTTATCGAATCGAACGCCGGGCAACGCTGCGCCTTGCGGGTGGTTCGATTTATTTTGTTACGCTTGGAAATGGCGCTGTCGGCGCGGAAGAGTTTCGAATGCACAGCACCATCTATGTGGAAAGTGACACGCCCGCCACAATTGCGTCGCGAGAAACCACGGAACTGCTCTGCATTGGCTTGCCACGGTTTTAGCGCCTGCACCGAAGCATTCGACATCTCCGTTGTTATAGCGAGCTCATGCAAAAGAAGAGCGCCGGATTGCTGATGTATCGGTTTCGCGACGGACAATTAGAAGTGCTGCTGGTCCATCCGGGTGGACCGTTTTGGACGCGCAGGGATGCGGGTGCCTGGTTTATTCCCAAGGGCGAAGTGGCGCTGGGCGAGGATGCTGAGGCCGCGGCGCATCGCGAATTTCGGGAAGAAACGGGTCTGGAACCGCACGGCCCGTATTGGGCGCTCGGCTCGGTGCGGCATAAGTCTGGGAAAATCGTTACGGCATGGGCATTTGAAGGTGACTGCGATCCTGCGGCGCTCACTAGCAACAAATTCTCCATCGAATGGCCGCCACATTCGGGCATACGCCGCGAATTTCCGGAGATCGATCGCGCCGAGTTTTTTAATATAAAGACTGCCAAGCGGAAAATGCATGCGGCCGAATTCGAGTTCGTAACTCGCTTGGCAACGCTGCTTACCGATCGCGGCGCGCTGCGGGCAAAAAGCCATCGTCTATCCAAGATTCTTTGATCCGCCCCTGTGCCGCATTGATGTCCGCATGCTGCACGAAAGCCGTTGGTTTGCGCAAGCACTCCGCAATTTGATGACGGACTCGCTGCCACGCATTTTGAATGCGGCGCGGTTCTACAGGCCAATAGCGGAGCCGCTTGCCCAAGCAGGGAGTGCCGCGGGTGGCGCCCGCGTGGTTGGTCTTTGTTCCGGTGACGCGGGGCCGTAGTGATCCTCTTTGCCGCATTTCGACGCGATTGCCTTGTCGCAATTTCGCGGATTCCAGTTTTGCGGATTCCTTGACGCGCCGTTGACCGACCCTTACAATCGTTAATTCGCGCCCATGTTCAAACCTTCCTGGGAATCCTCCTCGCGCAAGCAGCCATTTCCATCGCGTTTTGCCGCGTATATTACTTCGATCGCGTTATTTCTTTTGTTCGCAGCCGGCGTGGCGCGTTCATTTGCACCGAAGTCCGCGCCGAGTTCGCTTGCTGAAGCCCAAGCTTCCCAAACTGCCGCGTCGCAATCAGTCATCGGTAGTGGCGGCATTACGGGACGAATTGTCGATTCGGCGACGAACGCGCCAATCGCGGGCGGGGAAGTGACCGTTGCGCTGGAGCAGCCGGATGGCACCGGCACCGATGTCGTGTTCACTCAGGTCAGCCTCGATGGTTCGGGGCGTTTTTCGTTCATTCGGCTGCCGCTGGCAACGACGTACGATCTGGTCGCCGTCGGGATCAATCGCAATGGCGTGGCATACGGCGCGACGGTCATCGTGGGCATTGCGCCGGGAAGCGATCTCGGGGATGTGCCGCTCATGGCCGAAACCGGCGACGAGCGCGGGCCAGCCAAAATTGAAGGGTTTGTAACGGCGACCTCTGGAACGGCTCCGTCATCGATTCGTGCTACGGTTTCAGCAGTCCAGACTGTTGACCTTCGAGATGGGCTTTCAATCCCGGTGGATGTGCCTCTTACGGTAGCGCTAAGCGGCGCCGATTATCGGCCCGTCACCGTTCCGGGAGAGCCCGGGACATCAGCGGATATTTTTTTGCGGTCCAGGGCGGACTGTCCGGCATCCGCTCCGGCGAACGTGAATTGCGGCAAATACGTGATCGTGGTGCCAGGCAGCAATCCGAGCGTCGCACGATTCGAGAGCGGGGCGCTCTCCTATCATCCCGGAGCGAGCGGCCCGGCGCCATATTCCGTCCGCGCCAGTGCGTTCATGCCATACGGACTTGGCTCGGGCCTATGTATCCCTTCCTTTCAGTCGGCAAATGCCGACGCACAGGGCCAACCCCTGAAAGTGTCGCCTGGCGGAACGGTCACAGCCCAGACCATCGCATTCACCGGCTGCTGGTAGTCTCCGATCAAACTGTGATCTGTGCACTTGTCGGTGCCCACCCTGTGCACTAAAACTCCGCGCCCGGATGGAAGTCCGCGGCCGAGATGCGCGGGGTACGTACCGCCGCGGCGATTGGAGGCTTTTCGGAAATGAGCGTGAAAAAGATTCTGATAGCGGTGGACGACAGCCCATTTGCGCACCGCGCCGCCAAGCCCGGTTTGAACTGGCCGAAGCGGCGAGGGCGGAAGTGGCGTTCATGCACGTGTTCGACCCGACCGCGACTCCGGCTGGCGCTTGGGGCTTACCGGCGGATAGAATCAGCGCCATGTCCGAGCTGGAAGGGAAGCGGCTGCTGAAGAAGTTCCGAGACAGCGTTCCCCCAAGATCAATCCCGCGTTCACGCGTTCGCGAATTTCTCGAATCGGGAAGTCCGGCTCCCAGCATCGTCGCGGACGCGAGGAAGTGGCGGGCGGATCTGATCGTGATGGGCAGTCACGGTCGCGGAAAAGTGAAAGGGATTTTGATGGGCAGCGTCTCGCAAGATGTCCTGCGCGATGCGCCATGCCCGATCGTGGTGGCTCCTCCCAAGTCGTAGTTCGAGCGCCGCTGCAGCGCGGCTCGTTCCCTCCCGTCTTCTTACGGATCCCGTGCGGGATTTTCGTTTTCCCCAGACAATTGGCCGGCGGCTTTGGCGATGCGTGCTCGCCGCGTTTAACATCGAGCGTCCCGTGCGTAGTGCTTTACCGGCGCCATGGTAGAGCAAGAAATAGGCGAATTCAGAAGGGTACCTGATCGATCGCTGTCACCGAAAATGGAAATATCCAGTCAATGTTCTGTTGCCCGGAAAGAACGAAGGCGGGTGGGCCGGTATTCAAAGACAGCTTGAGAAGCGCGGGTGTCCACGCCGGTCGGCTCGTTCGCTTGAAGAAGCTCTAGCACTGGGCCGACGAAAGTACGATTGACTGCCACACAGCCGTAACGGCCTTTGTTTGCGGAGTGGATCTCTCGGATTCCAAGTTTTCAAGCCATTTACTCGTTCGTATCAAGTTCGACGAAGTACAGTTGAAGTGGGAGCGCGCGATGGCAGAATCTTGCTTCAAGGAGTGCGTATGGTTCGCCGCCTTTTCCGCCGCGCCGCAGCGTTGGCTTTGCCAGTGACGCTGGCCATTTGTCTCCCGCCGCTGGCGGTGATTGCCTTGAATCTGCATGCCGAATCGACGGTTCTGCGAGCGCGGGGCGGCGATCCGTCGCGCGATACCATTGCTGCGTCAACCGCTTCGCGCGGCAAGGATTCGGGGGTTCGGGACTCGGGGCTCAGAGAACACCGCGCGGTTAGTAGCGCCAAAATGGGTACGGGGGAACATCGCGCTCGCGCGGCAGTGCGCCAACCGCGACCACCTCGAAAGCTTTAACCGCGATGGTTCACTCCAAATCGCAGTAAATCAAGATCGAAGCAGCAACAATCCGGAGATCAGTCCTTCAGGCGGGGCGCCGGTCATTTCTTGCCGCAGTTAATTTGCGAACAGCTTTCCGTGAGCTCGTTGTATAGCTCGTAGGTTATCAAGCCGGTTCCACCGAAGATAATCGCCGCAGCCGCAACGCGCCGCCAATGGATTCTTCGCGGTCGGCCCACTCCCAGGATTCCAGGATCGGTCGGTCCGCCGCCGGGTTCCAACGTGGCAATGTAAGATTCTCCCGCCGCGATATTTTTCGAGTTTCCGTCAATTCCGGCTACCAGCAACTCGCCCTCATATGCGCTCACTTTGATTTCGGTGGGGCTATAGATTGCGACCTGCCCATACGCCCGATCGTGGCCGTTTCCGCGGACTACACCCAGCGGGGTCTGAATCTCTAGCTGGCCCGGCGTACCGGAAAAATCCACCGTTCCATGGTTCACGCTTGCCCGGACCGCCTTGCCCGCTCGCGACATCACGGCCTGGCTGGACTCCAGCAGATATATCTGATTTGGCCCCGACGCGAAGCGCAATGAGCCGTCGGACAGGGTCGTCAACGTATCGCCCGGATACACGTCCACCCCGCGTGTCGCGGTCGTGTTGCTAAGCATCGCGTCGTCGCTTGAAACGATCATCCCAACCGACGGAGCACCCGCAGCCATTACCGGAAGGTTTAGAAGCGTTGTGGCGAGAAGTCCAATCACGCAGGAGCGAGCGCCGGCGAGTACTCTGGAACGCACGGTGGCCTCCAAGCGACTACCCCGCAAATTTACGCGGTGCGGATGGTGGTGTCAATACTCACATCTTCGCGAATTTCAAGCCTGCGCTAGTTGAGCCGGCAGAACCCGTTTGCTAAGCTACAAAAGCTGCCGCGGAGAGGTGTCTGAGCGGTTGAAAGAGCTCGCCTCGAAAGCGAGTGTAGGGGAAACTCTACCGTGGGTTCGAATCCCACCCTCTCCGCCATTTTCGAATGCCGTTCCAAATCCACTTATCTCCCTGCTGATAGTCATCTAGAAGCAGTTGCAAAACTGGGTACAAGGCTTTGATTTTGCCATAGTTGGTTTCTCCCCATGGCGGTAAGAAAGAAGCGCAGCGCCAGGGGGAGGGCCGATGCCACGATACGGTCGGCTGCTGACCGACGCGCAGTGGGAAAAGATTCGGCCTCTGCTCCCGAAGCGACCCAAGCGCCCGCAGGGCGGACGG